>Ga0207675_100006111_pt1 | contig 11452 bp, 4 predicted proteins | sample KBSSwiS42_FD_184305 | JGI IMG/M metagenome (GOLD analysis project Ga0207675, IMG submission 184305) | Switchgrass rhizosphere microbial communities from Kellogg Biological Station, Michigan, USA - KBS Switchgrass S4-2 (SPAdes) (version 2) | ecosystem: Host-associated > Plants > Roots >...
GAGGGCATAGGTCAAAGGGGCTTGGGACAGGGCTAAGAAAAAGGGCACCGCTTTTTAGGCGGTGCCCCGGTTAGGTTGCGGACGGCCCGGCTCCCCAGCAACTCACGGCTCCCTGCCGCAAATATTCAGGCCGTCTGCACCCCCATATTGAGCAAGCGGTGTACCGCTGTTTTTTCCTGCAATTCCTCCGATCGTGCCTACAGCTGAGCGCCAAATTTCGGCACACCGATCACGGTTTTGGTTGATCCCGCTCTGCGTGGCGTGCTTTGCCGCGTCGCAGGCGCCGATGACGCTCGCCGGCGCGGTGGTCGATGGACGAACCGGCGCGCCGCTCGAAAAGGTCCTCGTCGTCGTCGAGGACACCGGCCAGTCCGCCCAGACCGGCGCGGACGGTCGGTTCGCGATCCCCGGTGTGGTTGCCGGGCCACACCACCTGTACGTGTCCGTGGTCGGGTATGCGCTGCTCCGTCGCGAGGTGACCATCGGTCCCGATCCCTCGTCCCGGGACGTCCTGCTGCGGCTGTCGGAGGGGACGACGGCCTATAGCGAAACGGTCACGGTGACGCCGGACGCCTTTCGCGCGACGGCCGACGCGGTGCCGTCCTCGGCGATCCTCGGCAGCGCCGACCTGATGAACCTGCGCGGGGTGCTGGCCGACGACCCGCTGCGGGCAGTGCAGGTGCTGCCTGGCGTTGCCACGGGCGACGACCTGCGCAGCGAGTTCACCGTGCGCGGCAGCGACTTCCGCCACATCACCTTCACGCTCGACGGCTTTGCCACGCCGTACCTGCTGCACACGGTTCGCGGGGTCGAAGACCGCGGCCCGACCGGCTCGGTCGCGATGATCAACAGCGACGTCATCGACGAGGTGACGCTGCTCAACGGCGGCTACCCGCAGCGGTATTCCGGGCACACCGGGTCCGAGGTCGACTTCCGCCTGCGCGACGGTTCGCGCGAGCGGCGGACCCTGCACGTCGCGGTGAGCGGCACCAATGCCGGCGCCGTCGCGGAAGGACCGATCGGCGGCGCGCGCCGAGGATCGTGGCTCGTCTCGGCCCGTCAGTCGTATCTCGACTTGATCGTCCACCGCATCACGGACAGCTCGGCGAGTTTCGGGTTCACCGACGCGCAGGGGCGCGTGGCCTACGATCTGTCGCCGCGGCACCGCGTCGATCTCACCGTGCTCGCGGGGCGCTCGCGGTTCGAGAACGATCCCGTCGCGCGCGACATCGACGATCTGCACGCCGGGCTCAACGCGTCGGTCGTCGGCGTGGCCGGCTGGCGTTTCACGACGCCGCGCCTGGTGCTGTCGCAGCGCCTGCTCGCGGCCGACAATCGCTTTCACAACGAGAACAGCGACGGCGTTGAGCTGGACAAGGGACGCGACCGTCAGTTCGCCTGGCGCGGCGATGTCACGGCGCCGCTGGCGTCCACGCTGGAGATTGGCGGCGGCGGCGAAGTGGAGCGGCGCGACGACAGCCGCGTGCGCCGGCGACTGGCGCCGAACCGGGTCGATCTCGTGCAGCTCGACGACTACAGCGGCGACGCGCTGCTCGCCGGCGGGTATGTCTCTGCGCGCTGGAAGCCGCATCCGTCGATCACGATCGCGCCGGGCGTGCGCGCGGATCGGTGGACGCTCACCGAACAGTCCACGACGTCCCCGTGGATCCAGACGGAGTGGCGGCCATCGCGCGGGCCGACCGTGCGCGCGAGCGCCGGCCGCTACCAGCAGTTCGCCGATTTCGAGAACGTGCTCGGCGTCTCGGGGGGCGTCGACCTGCAGCCCGAACGTGCCGGGCAGTACGATCTCGGGCTCGAGCAGCGCATCGGCCACGGGCTGCGCGTCACGGCGACGCTCTACGATCGCGAAGAGCACGAGATGCTGCGGCGTCCGGGGCTGGAAACACGGCTCGTCGGCACGCGCGTTGTCCGCGGCAGCGCCGCGGCGCGCTACGACAACCGGCTCGAGGGGTTCGCGCGCGGCGTCGAGCTCATGCTCCAGCGCACCACCAGCGGCCGCGGCGTCTCGGGATGGCTGTCATACGCCTACGGGCGCAACCGCTATCACGACGTCGTGAACGGGGAATCCTTCTGGGGTGATTTCGATCAGCGCCACACCCTCAACGCCTGGGCGTCCTACCGGCATTCCGATCGCGCCAGCTTCGTCGGCAAGCTGCGGATGGGCAGCAACTTTCCCATCCCCGGGTACTACGCCGAGTCCGACGGCGCCTACCGCATCACCGACGTGCGCAATACCACGCGGCTCCCGCTCTACAGCCGCCTCGACCTGCGCGCCAACCGCACCTTCAACTGGTCGCGCCGCCGGCTGACGCTCTTCGCCGAAGTGATCAACGTCCTCAACCGCGACAACCTCCGCTTCGGGCCTCCGCGGGTGAGCCTCATCACCGGGCAGACGACCAGGCCCTTCGATACGATGATTCCGATCGTACCGTCGGCGGGTGTGCTCATCGAATTCTGATCGCTTCCCTTGAATTCGCGGCATCCCGGTTGTCTCGAGATCGGCACTCCATGGGAACAGCAACGGCTGGGTGACTGCGGCGCGTGGATCTACATGAGGTCAAGAGGGAAGGGAGATCCTTTTTGAAAAGCCTCCCTTTCCTCTTGGGCTCCTATTGCTCCGTACGCCGCACCTGCCCCAATATGGCGGTTTCATGGAGTCCAGATGCCGCGAGTACTAGCAGGCGTAGCGATGTTGGTGTGGTTCGGCACGCAGCCCGATCTCAGGGCCACGGTCACGGCATGGGTCGACGCGCACCAGCGGGAGATCGTCGGGGAGCTGCTGCAGACGCTCGCGATCCCGAACGTCGCGGACGACCAGCCGAACATCCGGCGGAACGCGGAGCACCTGCGCGGGCTGCTGGCGCGGCGCGGGTTCGCGGCGGAGCTGCTCGAGACGGACGGCAACCCGCTGGTCTACGGTGCGCTCACCGTGCCGGGCGCGACGCGGACGGTGTTGTTCTATTGCCACTACGACGGACAGCACGTGGACGCGAAGGCGTGGAAGCAGCCGGACCCGTTCGTCCCGGTGCTGCGGCGCGGGCTCCTTGCCGATCAGCCCGCCACGATCGACCCCGCGTCGGTGACGCGCTTCGATCCGGAGATGCGCATCTACGCGCGGTCGGCCTCGGACGACAAGGCGCCGATCGTCGCGTTGCTGTCAGCCGTCGACGCGCTCAAGGCCTCAGGGCTCGCGCCGTCCTCGAACGTGCGCGTGATCCTCGACGGTGAGGAAGAGGCGAGCTCGCCGAGCCTGGTGCCGGCGATCGGCAAGTACCAGGACAGGCTGCGCGCCGACCTGATGGTGATCCTCGACGGGCCGACGCATTCCAGCGGCCGCCCGACGCTGGTCTACGGCGCGCGCGGCATCGCGACGGTCGATCTGACGGTGTTCGGCCCCAAGAGCGGCGTGCACAGCGGCAACTACGGCAACTGGATGCCGAACCCGGCGATGCGGCTGGCCTCGCTGCTCGCGTCGATGAAGGACGACACCGGCAAGGTGACGGTGCCCGGCTACTACGACGCGGTGGCGCCGCTGACGGCCGAGGAGCGCGCGATGCTCGACGCGGTGCCCGAGGACACGGAGCGCATGCTGCGGACTTTCGGCGTCGCGCGGCCAGAGCAGGCGTTCCCCAGGCTGCAGGACGCCATGCAGTACCCGACGCTGAACGTCCGCGGCCTCGCCAGCTCGTTCGTCGGCGCCGGGGCGCGCACGATCATCCCCGACAGGGCGACGGCGGCAATCGACATCCGCCTGGTGAAGGAAACGACGGCGGCCGATCTCGTCGCGAAGCTGCGCGCGCACGTCGAGAAGCAGGGCTACCACCTCGTGACCGACGCCGAGATGAAGGACGGCTCGCCCGACGACCGCACGCGCGCCGCGCACCCGCGGCTCGCGCAGCTCACGGTCCTGGGCCCGACCACCGCCGCCTTCCGGACGCCGCCGTCCGATCCCCACGCGCGCGCCGTCGCCGCCGCGCTCACGCGCACGTTCGGCGCGCCGCCGGTGCAGCTCCGCACGCTCGGCGGCACGGTCCCGATCGCCCCGTTCATCGAGGCCCTCGGCTTTCCCGCCGTCCTGGTGCCGACGGTGAACTTCGACAACAACCAGCACGAGGAGAACGAGAACCTGCGCCTCGGGACGTTCTTCGAAAGCATCGTGACGATTGCGTCCGTGCTCCGCATGTAGCGGTACGCAGGGGACTTGTTACCCGTCACGCTTCATTTGACAGCGCAGGAACACCTCATTACGCTCGCCGCGTTCGTTACAAGTACAGGAGGAGCTGCCCATGCGCACGTGGTTCCTGTCACTGATCCTGCTGCTGGCGAGCAGCACGGCCCATGCCCAGAACGCCCAGGTGTCAGGCACGCTGAAAGACTCGACCGGCGGAGTCCTGCCCGGGGCGACCATCACAGCCAAGAACGTCGACACCGGCCTGACCCGCACGGCGGTCACCTCGGTGACCGGTGAGTTCCGCGTTCCCTCGCTGCCGCCCGGCACCTACTCGGTCACCGCCGAGCTGGCCGGCTTCAGCAAGGAAACGCGCCCCGACATCGTCCTGATCATCGACCAGGACGCGGTGATCAACATCACGCTCAAGCCGGCGGCCGTCGCCGAGGCGCTGACCGTGACGGGCGAGGCCCCGATCGTCGACACGACAAAGTCGGACGTCTCGACCTCGGTCTCGACGCAGCAGATCCAGGACCTGCCGGTGGCGTCGCGCCGCTGGATCGACCTGGCGATGCTCACGCCGGGGACGTCGCAGGACAACATCCGCGGCTTCTTCTATCGCGGCAACGTCAACATCGGCGGCGGCGCCCGTGAATACTCGAACGGCTTCATCGTCGACGGCGTGAACAACACCTGGGCCGAGATGGGCGAGCCGCGGCAGAACTTCGCGATGGACGCGATCCAGGAATTCAAGGTCTCGACCTCCAACTACAAGGCGGAGTACGGCCTCGCCACCGGCGGGCTGCTGACCGTCGTGACCAAGTCCGGCACGAACCAGATGCACGGGTCCGGCCTGCTCTTCTTCCGCAACGCCGCGCTGACGGCCGAGGAATACCCGCAGAAGCAGCTCGACCAGCAGCAGAACGTGCCGGAGGGCACCAACGAGCCCGACTACCATCGCTATCAGTACGGCGGCACGATCGGCGGGCCGATCCTGATGAACAAGACGCACTACTTCTTTGCCTACGAAGGCACGAAGGAGCAGCAGAACTTCACCATCAACACCAACGGCATCTGGCCGCAGTACGAAGGCGTGTTCCCGAGCAAGCAGACGCGCTGGACCTACAACGCGAAGATCGATCACCAGCTCTCGAACAACCAGAGCCTGTTCTTCCGGTGGGGCGCGGAGGACGAGTACCGTCCCATCATCACCACCGGCGGCCGGACGACGCCGAGCGCGAGCTTCGATTTCGGCGTGCCGCGTCAGTCGGCGGTCCTCAGCCACTCGTGGGTGCTCAATCCAAGCACGCTGAACGACTTCCGTTTTCAGTACGCCTACTCGAAGTACCAGGTCGCGCCGCCCTACAGCCACGGCGACTGGGCGCCGGGCGACTTCGAGGCGCGCCTGACCTACTGCACGCCGGTCAACAGCTATCCGTCGGTCATCGTCGGCGGCTGCGGCAACGCGCAGATGGGGCCCGAGCACCGCTATCAGATCAAGGACGACTTCTCGAAGCTGATGCAGGGCTGGGGCGGGTCGCACCAGTGGAAGATCGGGATGGACTACAGCTACATCCCGTTCGAAGGGGATCTCACCAACTCGCCGTTCGGCAGCTGGACGTTCCCGAAGGACGCGGTCTACAACGCCGCCGATCCGACGACGTTCCCGACCAGCTACACGGAGTCGCTGCCGACCTACGCCAACATTCCCACGCACACCTTCGCGACGTATATCCAGGACGACTGGAAGGCGCGTGACGGGCTGACCTTCAACCTCGGGCTGCGCTACGACCTGCAGCGCGGCTCGTTCAACGAGGACATCCCCGGACTGCTGCAGAAGATCGAGGACAAGCTGGGACGCAACGGCAGCTTCCCGATCGATCCGTCGGTGATTCCGCAGCCGACGTCAGGCCGCGGCGACTTCAACAACTTCGGGCCGCGCGTCGGCGTCGCCTGGGATCCGAAGAACAACGGGGTGATGAACATTCACGCGGCCTACGGGATGTTCTACGACAACATGCGGACGCTGCAGAACTTCGGCGAGCTGACCTGGCCGCAGTCGCAGACCGTCATCATCAACCGCCCGTCCTACCCCGATCCCTACCAGGGGCAGTCGCGCAACCAGTTCGTGTCGACCGCGCCGCCGAACATTTCGGTGATGTCGAACGCGACGGTCAATCCCTACGCGCAGCAGTTCGACATCGGCGTCAACCGCATCGTGGCGCGGGAGTACGCGGTCTCGGTCGACTGGAGCTACGTCAATCGCTACTCGGATCGCGACACCGTCGATCCGAACCTGCCGATCCCGAACATCGACACCGGCACGCGGCCGTATCCGCAGTTCAACCGCGTCAGCTTCTGGCAGTCGACGTCGGACAACACCTACCGCGCGCTGCTGGTGAAGGTCGAGAAGCGGATGTCGAACCGCTACCAGTTCCTGACCTCGTACACGCTCTCGTCCGCGAAGGACCAGGGCTTCACCAACTCGCTGGGCGATCGCTACGGGTATTTCCAGGTGGATCGCTACGGCGTCGCCGATCGCCGGCACCGCCTGGTGGTGAGCGGCATCGTGCAGCTGCCGTGGATGGCGCAGATCTCGGCGATCGGCGACTTCCGCTCGAGCCTGCCGTTCGGGATCTCCAGTGCGCTCGGCGACATCAACCGCGACGGCTACACGGGCGATCTGCCGGCGGGCGTGCTGCCCAACACCGGCTGCCGCGGGCTGAACCTCGAGGCCATCAACGCGATTCGCGCCGGACGCAACCTGACGCAGGTGACCCAGGTCGACTGCCCGGGCTTCGCCAACGTCGATCTGCGCTTCTCGAAGTTCTTCACCATCGCCAGGGCGCATCAGATCGAATTCATCGCGCAGTTGTTCAACATCTTCAACCGCGCCAACTTCGCCGCCCCCAACGGCAGCATCACCGCGGGCAACGACACCACCGGCCGGCCGCTCTTCGGCCAGAGCCAGTCGCTGCTCGCCAACATCAACGCTCCATCCAGGCAGGCGGAATTCGCTGTCCGGTGGAAGTTCTGAGGGAGTTGGCAGTTCGCGGTTTGCAGTTCGCCGTTTGCGGTTGACCGTTAACCGTCAACTGTTGACCGCGAACCGTCGACTGCGAACGCCTGACCGTGAACATCGACATTAATTGCGACATGGGAGAGTCCTTCGGCCCCTGGAAGATGGGGGCCGACGCGGAGGTGATGCCCAACATCACCTCCGCGAACGTGGCGTGCGGCGCGCACGCGGGAGATCCGGGGGTGATGCGCCGCACGATCCGGGCCGCGAAGGAGCACGGCGTGGCGGTCGGCGCGCACCCGGGGTTCGCCGACCTGCAGGGGTTCGGCCGGCGTGAAATGCAGGCCGACCCCGCGGAGGTCGAAGACTCCCTGATCGCGCAGATCGGCGCGCTCGCCGCGATGGCGCGCGCCGAAGCGGCGCCGCTGCGCCACGTCAAGGCGCACGGCGCGCTCTACAACATGGCGGCGCGCGACCGGAAGCTCGCCGACGCCGTCGCGCGCGCGATCAAGGCGTTCGACGCGTCGCTCGTCATGTTCGGGCTGCCGAAGTCGCCGCTGATCGAGGCCGGCATCGCCGCCGGGCTCCGCGTGGCCGCCGAGGGGTTCGCCGATCGCTCGTACGAGCCCGACGGCTCGCTGACGCCGCGGTAGCGGCCCGGCGCGGTGATCCACGACGCCGCCGTCGTCCTCGATCGTGCCGTCCGCATGGTGCGGGACGGCGTGGTGCTGACGTCGGAGGGGCGCGAGATCCCGCTGAAAGTGGATACCATCTGCGTGCACGGCGATACTCCCGGAGCCCCCGACCTGACGCGCCGTATCCGCGCCGGACTCGAGGCGGCGGGGATCAGCGTCCGATCTCTCTAGCAAGGTGGCTGGCACCTCAGGTGCCAGCCACCTGGAGTGGCAGCCACCTATGAAACGCCTTTTCTTCGCCGCCACCGCTCTCTTCGTGTTCGTCGCCGTCCACCCGCCGCGGTGGGACACGTCGGTCGCGGCGGCGCGCGTCGAGGTGACTGGGCTGGCCTCGGTCTACAACCTCGCCGCGGGCGCGGTGCGCGACACCAACGGCGACGGCCTCGCCGACACCGTCGCCGCGCGCGTCATCCTGCCGGCCGACCCGACGGTCGAGGATATCCAGGCCGCGGCCAACATCGCGGGGCGCCTCGGCTTCGAGACCACGGCGCTGTCGCTGCCGATCGTCGTCAGGGCGCCCGACGTGGCGCAGCCCGCGTCGATCGCCGTGCCGATCCTGGTCGGCCGCGGCAATCCGTTCGTGGCGAAGCTCGCCGAGCGCGGCACGATCGATCTCAAGCCGCTGAAGAAAGGCCAGGGACTGGTCACGGTCGTGGCGTCGCCGCTCGGCGGCCCTGACGGACTCGTGGTTGCGGGCGCCGACGACGAGGGCACGCTGAACGCGGCGAACCAGCTCGCGGTGAACCTGCCGCGGCTGTGGGGCGCCGCGGGCGCGCGCGTCGGCCAGGCCGAGTCGCAGGTGGCCGCCTACTTCAAGTCGCGCTCACTGCCGGGCACGGTGCACGGCGTCAACGCGATGCTGGTGGACAGCGATCGCCGCGGCCTGGCGCAGCTGACGGTGCGAGTGGACGTCGCGGCCGGCGACGTGTCGCGGGCGACGAAGGCAATCGAGGATCTCGATCTCGCGCATCGCCGCGGCCTGGAGCCGGAGACCCTGAACTATGTGAACACCGCGGCGACGCTCGTCGAGGTGTGGGCCGGGGGAAAGAAGGCCGGCGAGGCAACGGTGAAGCGCTCGGGACTGAACCCGCGCACGCTGACGCCGCCCGACGACGAGCCGGGTCGCGGCACGCCTGTCGTCGTCGCCCCGAGTACTGCTAGGGGTGAGCAGGGCGCCAGGGGTGATCAGGGTGCTAGGGGTGCTAGAGGTGATCAGGGTGCTAGAGGTGCCGAAGGTGCTACGGGTGCGGAAGGTGCTCAGGGTGCCAGGGGTGCTACGGGTGCTGCGGGTGCGGCCGGTGCTGAAGGTGCGCAGGGTGCCGCGACGCCGGAAGGCGTGGGAGCGGGTCCGGGCGGCGGCACGGCGCCTCCCGCGTCTCCGGCCGCAACGGAAGCTGGTGGAGGGGGCGGGCCGTTCGGCGCGCAGGTGGCGCCGGTGCCGGCCAAGACGTTCGATCTCTCGAGCGCCTATTCCATCGACGGCTGGTTCGGCGACTCGTACGTCGATCTGATTCCCGATCGGCTCGAGACCGCGATCGTCGTCGGCGACGCGAAAGAGTCGTTCGGCGCCGCGCACATCGCGACGCGGCTCGGGCTCGAGACGACGGGGATTACGCTGCCGCTCGCGCGTGACGCCCGCAAGATCACCAACGCCGCCGCCGAGCCCAACCCGATCCTCGTCGGGCGCAGCAACGAACTGGTCCGCCAGCTCGTGAAGATCGGCAAGGCGCGCCTCGACGACCTGCAGGCGGGTGAAGGGGCGATCCAGGTCGTGCCGCGGGCGTTCGGCGCGCCGACCGCAACCGTGGTCGCCGGCGCCGACGCCGCCGGCACCGACGCCGCGTCGATGTACCTGGCGCGGCGGCTGCCGTATGTCTGGGACACCGCGCGCGGCGCGCTGTCGCTGGACGATCTCAAGGAGCACGCCGCCGACTTCTTCGCCGCGAAGACCGGCGGCGCGCAGGCCAGCCTCGCCCTCCGCGAGCTCGACGACGTCCTGAAGACGCTCGACGGCAAGACCATCGAGTCGTTCGACGCCAGGGTCTATCTCGAAGCGGCGAATCCGGCCTTCGACAAGTACCTCGCGGCGCACGCCAAGGCCTCGCCGATCCTGAAGGACACCGGCGCCGTCACCGTGGCCAGCCAGGGCATCACCGATCCGGTCACCGTCTTCGACGACAAGTTCGACATCCCGTGGGAAGTCGACGACTTCTGGGCGAAGTTCAAGAGCGACGTGCTGCCGAAGGTGAAGGCGGGATCGACGGTGCGCCTCGAGACGCGCCTGAGCGAGTCGCCGGCCATCCGCAGGACGATCGCCGCGCAGGCGCGCGAACAGCTGGTCAAGGCCGGTGCGAAGGATCCGTCGGTGACGGTGCTCTCGGCCTACAAGCAGGGCTATCTCTGGCTCACCGAACAGGTCATTCCCGAGCTGAAAGGGAAGAACGCGAAGTCGGTCTACATCAAGGTCGCGACCAACAATCCCGACCTCACGAAGAAGTACCGCTTCTACGAGGTGCCGAGCCGCTGGCTGCACGAGCTCTATCCCGCCGACGAGATCTTCGAGCGCGAGCTCGGCCTGCCGAAGGCGAGCTTCCAGATGGAGCTGGTCGACGAGGCGAAGGACACCTACACCCTGGAAGCGCAGAACGCCTCGGGACAGGTGGTCTACAAGGCGGCCTTCAGCCCGAAGTGGGTGGAGCGCGAGTACCTGGACAAGTTCCCCGGCTGGACGCGCGTGAAGGTGACGACCGGCTGGATTTCGGCGACCGTTGACGGCCAGAGCGCGGTCGATCAGCGCATCGCCACCGATCCGGAGCGCTTCTGGGACGTCTACCAGCAGAAGGAGCTGCCCAAGGTCTACGACTACGTGATGCGGACGACGGGGAACCGGCCGACCGCGGACAAGCAGCCGTACCACCGCGACTTCGACATCGAGGTCTGGATGAGCGAGCCGGACTTCAAGATCGGCGTCGACGAGGAGCTGGTCTCGTCGCTCGAGTCGCTGCACGAGGATCTCTACTTCGACACGCTCGACTTCTTCGTCGCCATCGGCCGCAGCCTCAGCCCGACCAACGCGCGGCTGAACGCGCCCGGCAAGGTGTTCCCGATCATCCATCCGTCGCGTGAAGGGCAGGCCGGCGCGGCGCGCGTGCTCTATGCCGGCAACGCCGCGCCGCGCGCGCGGCTCGAGATCTCCTACAAGGAAAAGGGCCAGGAGCGGCCGACGCGCGTGCAGCGCGACCTGCTGCGCATCGAGGGGGCCGCGCCGGCGCCGATGCGGCAGGTGGTCCGCGCCGATCGCGTCAGCGAGATCGAGCTGCAGCTCGAGCCGCGCGACGATCGCGAGGCGCTGCGCGCCGCCGACATGATCGACAACTTCGCGCGGCTGCACGAGGCGGGCCTCTACAGGACCGAGCTGTCCTACGAGCACGTCGATCGCCTCGCCTTCGCCGTCGTCACCAAGGAAGGGCGGGCGCGCCTGCTCGTGCCCAACACCGGCGCCTCCTTCCCGACCAACGTGCGCACCGCCGATACGTCCGCGCGCAACGC
>Ga0207675_100006112_pt1 | contig 11450 bp, 11 predicted proteins | sample KBSSwiS42_FD_184305 | JGI IMG/M metagenome (GOLD analysis project Ga0207675, IMG submission 184305) | Switchgrass rhizosphere microbial communities from Kellogg Biological Station, Michigan, USA - KBS Switchgrass S4-2 (SPAdes) (version 2) | ecosystem: Host-associated > Plants > Roots >...
GTCCTTGGCTTCCGCCGCAGTCTTGGCGAGCTCCGCGCTCGGCTGCGCCGTGCCCACGGGCTGCGCCTCTGCCGGCGCCACGCTCTGGTACGCGGGGCGCGACGCCGTCTCGCTCGAGTTGTGCGCCGGCGAGTGCAGGCCACAACCTTGCGCCAGCAACGTCAGTGCCACCAAGCCCACCAACCCGCGATACTTCTGCTGCTTCTCGATCATGTGTTTGTCCTTCCGAGCTGCCCTTTGACAGACCAACGCGCTGGCGCGGTCGGGCCTTACACGGCTCACGCAGACGAGCTTGCCGATGCGGGACGGACCCCATTCCGGCGCACTCCACGCCTCCGCCAGCGCGCCATGGCCAGCGGGCCGTGTCGGGGTCTTGGCTACCGTTCTCCCACGCTTACAAACCGGGGCGCTCCGTGTAAGCTGCGACGCGAGCGCGCGTTTTGAAGCAAAGGGCTCACTGCTGCTCGAGCGACACGATATCTGACTCGGAGATGTCGCTTCCGGGCAGCAAGCCCGCCAACGATGCATCGTGGACGCAGAACTGAACGATACGGGCCAACGCCGCTGGGAGCGTCAGTGTATCGATCGCACGCTGCGCGGAGAGTCGGCCGCCTTCGGCGAGCTCTACGACGCCTATGCGGAGCGCGTGTACGAGCGTGTGCTCATGCCGACGCTCGGCAACGCGGCCGCGGCGGAGGATGCTCTGGCGGAGACGTTCCGCATCGCCTGGCAAAAGCTCGGGGACTTCGAGCCCGGCAAGGTCAGCATCTACTACTGGCTGGCGCGCATCGCCAAGAACAAGGCGCTCGACATGCACCGCGCCAAGAAGGTCAGCGGCCGCGTGCTCGCCAACTTCGAGAGCCTGCTCGGACCGCTGTGCACGCCCCACGAGTCGCCCGAGCAGCTGCTGGAGCACGAAGTGTCCCGCCACGCCGTCGGAGAGGCGGTGCAGGCGACGCTCGGCGAGCTCAACGAACGCTACCGGCAAGCGATCGAGCTGCGCTTCTTGCAGGACCTGTCGCGCGAAACCTGCGCCGAGCAGCTGGGCGTCAAGCTCGGCACCTTCGACGTGTTGATCTTGCGCGCGCTGCGCGCCTTTCGCAAAAACTGGGAGGAGCGCATGCAGCGGCCCTCGCGTGAGGTGGCACTGCCATGAGCGACGAACCCCCGTTCGCGGGCGAGCCCGAGGGCGAGTCGGCGGGCGACGAGCCCGCCGATGAGCAGGAGACGCAGGCGGCCAACGCCCTGCGCCAGGCGCTCGAGGGCCGCCCGGGCGGCACGCATCTGCCGGAGCCCGCGCTCGAGACGGCGGCGCTCTTGCGCTTCAGCTCGGACGCGGGCCGGCTCTCCCAGCGGCGGCGCGCCACGTTGCGTGCCGAGCTGATGGCGTCGCTGGCCCCCGCTCGCCCCGCACAGCCGCGCACGGGCTGGCGGCACTGGCTCGGGCTCGGCCTGACGCTGGCCGGCGGCGTCACGGCCGTGATCGTGATCGGCGTGATCGGGGCTCGGCAACTGAGCGAGCCCGCGGCACCCCAGGAAGCCCAGCTGGCGGACGAGCGCGCCGCCTCGGCAACGGCGCCTGCGACACCGGCAACGGCAGTCGCGCCGGAGCGGGCGACATCGGCAACGGCGGAGGCGGCGGGTGAGGCAGCGCCGGCGGAAGTGCCCGCCATCGGAGCAGCTCGCGCAGAGCCGGAGGCGCGGGCGCGCTTTGCGGAGAACAGCGCGCGCGAGCGCGAGCCGGCAACCCCGGTGGCCGCTGCACCGGGTGCAGCAGCCACCGGCACGGCGAAGGGCGTGGCGGCTGGCGCCGCGAGCGGCGCCGGCGCGCCCGCACGCCGTGGCGCGATCGTCGCGCAGGTGCCGCGCGCCGAGGCGTCGCGCGCCGAGGCGCGCGACGACGAAGGCGGCGGGTTCGCGCTCGGTGCAGCTGCCGGCGCGAGGACGACGGGAGCCGATCAGCCGGCGGCATCGGCCTCGGCGAAGGCGAAGAAGTCGCAGGCGGTGCCGACGGAGCAGGTACGGCGCGCGAGCGACCAGTACCGTTCGCGGCTGCTCGCCGATCTCGCCGATCCGCGCATCGACGGTGCGTACGCCGAGAGCGACCGCGCGCAGTCGAAGGCAGAGCTGGAAGGGGCGCAGGTGCGGCTGCGCGCGCTCGCGGCGTCCGGGCTCGGCACGAGCGCGGACGCCGAGCGGCTGCGCCCGGACATCTACTGCCGGCTCGCAGAAGTCGCGCTGCGGCTCGGGCAGCCGCAGGCTGCCCTCGACTGGGCGCGCCGAGGGCTCGCCCTCGGCGCGCCCGCGAGCCCTTTCGTCGCCCGGCTCTATTTGCTCGAGGGCCAAGCCAAGAACGCGCTCGGTGATCGCGACGGGGCCGCCAGGAGTTATCTGAAAGCGATCCAGGTCAACGAACAGCTCCTGGACGAGAGCCTGGGGGATCCGTGACAAAGACGCGAGGCTGTCGCCGCGCCCGCGCGCGCAACGCCTGGCCCCTGCTGGCTCTGCTCGGTGTTCTCGGCGAGGTTGGCTGCGGCAGGGAAGCGCCGCGGCAGGCGCCGCCGCAGAACGGCAAGCCCGCGGAGTCCGCTCCCGCCCAGCCCGAGGGGAAAGAAGAGGAGCAGAGCGTCAGGCCTTCTCCGCTGGAGAAGGATCGCGCGGCCGACGAGGCACCCGCGGCCGCGCCCTTCGCGCCGCCACCGCCAGCCACTCCAGCGCCCAGCTCGGCGAAGCCGGATGAGCAGACACGCCGGCGCCAGACACCGCCCGCCAAGCGCGCCCGCCCCAACGGGCGCGGCGCCGCTCCGGGCGCTGATTTCGCGGAAGCGCCGCTCACGCCGCAGCTGCTGCGCCAGCGGCTGGACGACGCCGTGAAACTATCGACGCCAGATTGTCCCTCCGCCCGGGATCGCAAGCAGGCCATCTGCGACCTGGCCAACCAGATCTGCCAGCTGGTCGATCGCGATCCCGACGTCGCTTCCGTCGAGAGCTACTGCGACGACGCCAGGCAACGCTGCAACGAGGCCGGGCGCCGGACGGCGCAACGCTGCAGATAGGCTCGGCGAGTTGGAGTGAGACGCAGCAGCGCGGAGGGCTGCCACGCTCACGCAGGATCGCCACATACGCGGACTTTCGCCAGGGAATCGAGGCTGGAAACGTGGCCTCGATCTTGCTCACCAAGCGGCCTACTCAGGAAAGGAGGGCCGAAATGGCCAATGACACCCTAGACACGCTCAACTCATTTCTCCGGGGCGAAATCTCAGCGGTCGAGACGTATCGACAGGCGATCGAGAAATTGCGCGACAAGCCGGAGGTGAGCACCCTCAGCGAGTGCTTGCGCTCGCATGAACAGCGCGTTTCGCTGCTCCGCGACGAGATCCGACTTCGTGGTGGCGAACCGGCACAGGGCTCGGGCCCATGGGGCGCCTTTGTCAAGTTGCTCGAGGGCGGAGCCAAGCTGTTCGGCGCCAAGTCGGCGATCGCAGCCCTGGAAGAGGGCGAAGACCATGGTCGCGACGATTACAAGCGCGACGCGGCCAAGCTCGAGCCCGACGCGCGCGCCTTCGTTCAACAACAGCTCATCCCCGAGCAGCTACGCACGCATCAGGCGATGAGCACGCTCAAGAAGCGGCTCGATACGGCAGCGTAGTCACACGGCAGCGTAGTCACATTCTCTCGCAGGATCCCCGGCCCAGCGCACGCGGTTGCCGCCGCGTGCGCTGGCGCGATCACGGGCAGGCGCCGTGCGCTAAGCTCCCCTTCTAGGGATAGCTGGTTTCCGCCTGTTCCCTGGTCTGGTGCATATTCCAGAGTAGGTCGGCGAGATGGGCAGGGGCGGCGACGGGCATCTCCCAGACCGGCTCTCCCGCGGCTCTGGCCAGCTCCATCTGGGTGTGGAAGGCACTGTGCTCGATGGCTGCGCCGATGTAGAGCATGCCGACGTAGACGCCCTTCTTGGCCACCTCGGCGTGCAGCGACTGCAGGTAGTTGCGCTGGGCGGCTTGGGCGGGACCGGGACCGCTCATGTTCGGCGGGCCGTGCTTGGTGCTGGCGCCCTGGGCGGTCAGGATGGCGCCGTCGCCCCGTTCGAGCATGCGCGGCAGGAACTCCTGCACGAGCGCCACAGGTGTGTAGAAGCTCAGCGGCATGAATTCCTGGGCGTACCGCGGGGTCAGCTTGACGGCAGGAACGAAGTCGCCGTCCGGGGTCGGTGCATAATAAAAGGCGTCGAGGTCGCCGACCCTGGCGCGAATCTGCTCGGCCAGCTGGGGCGTGGCATCGGTGCGGGACAAGTCGGCCGTGATGACGTGTGCGGTTGCCCCGCCACTGGTGAGCTCCTCGGCCAGAAGGTCGAGTGGCTCGCGACGGCGACCCACCAGGATGACGTCGTAACGCTCTCGTACGTAGCGATGCGCGACGGCCCGGCCGAGGCCGGGGCCTGCTCCAAATACGGCGATGGCTTGGGGCATCAAGAACTCTCCCGTCGGCAGTTCGTCGACTGTAGTTCTGATCGAGGATCGACAGCAACTCGTTACTCGGGACCGTGCAGCAGCTGAACCGCGGAGGGCTGTTCGCCTCGAGGCGGACGACTACGGCAGCGGGATCGGCGCGGACGTCATTTCGCGACCTCGGAGGGCGAGGCTCGTCTCTTCTGGACCCACATGCCCAACCTGACGGTCAGCTCGTCCACCGTGCTCGTCGCTCTGCTCCTCGGGTGCTCTGACGACGCCCTTTCCGACCGCGACGGGAAGGCAGCGCTCGTGGAGCGAGGGCGATATCTCATCGAAAACGTTGCGGCTTGCTCGAACTGCCACACGCCGCGCGACGCCATGGGAGCCTTGATTCCGGAGCTCGCGCTATCCGGTGTGGATTGTTTCATCCCCGGGCCGAACGGTGAGTGTCTGAACGTCAGCAACTTGACCAATCACGAAACGGGGCTGCTGCGGCGCACCGACGACGAAATCAAGCGGATGATCCGCGATGGCGTCCGACCCGGCCCGGGCGGCGATGAACCGCTGTTCTCCGAGATGCCCTCCTTCGTGTTTCACAATACGACCGATCCTGATCTGGATGCCGAGATCGCCTATCTGCGCACGGTTCCCGGCGTGGACCACGCCGTGGCTCCCAGCGGCCCGAGCTTTGTGCTCGCCGCGCCGGTGAATCCCGTCGATCTGAGCGCGCTGCCCGAACCGATCGCGGGCGTTGCCGATCCTGCGGCCGTGCTGCGCGGGCGTTACCTGGCGGCCCAGGCGGGCCAGTGCGTCGGCTGTCACACGAAGCACCTCGACGGCAATCCCAACTTCCTCGACGATTCGGGGTTCTTTCTGGGCGGGCAGACGTTTCCGTTGCCCTTGCCCACGCTGCCGATCTCGACGAATCTGACGCCGGACGCCGAGACCGGGCTCGGCAGCTGGTCGCTCCGGGAGATCGTCGTGGCCATCAAGCAAGGTAGCGACAAGCGCGGCGACGGCATCTGCCCTCCGATGCCCTTCGGTCCGCAGGAAGGCTACGCGGGGATGACGGACGAAGACGCGCTCGACATCGCGCAGTACCTCGCATCCTTGCCGCCGGTGGTCCACGCCATCGACGACCAATGCAGCTTCCCTCCACCGTCAACGGGCGAGCCCGCTCTGCTCATGCCGTGAGGCGGCCGATCGCGGCGTAGCTAGCGAGGACCGTGTCGCGGGAGTCGGGCTCCAGCGACTGGTAGCGGCATTACTCGGCGGGCTCACACTCCCTGGTGTCGCAGATCGGCGACGCGCCGAGACGCGAGGTTGCGACGTGGAAGCGTGAGGGCGACCGAGCGTCTGTGCCGTGAGCGCCATCAGAAGTGCGCGCACTCGAGCAGCTGCAAGGTCTCGGTCAGGCAGGGGATCTGGTCGAGCGAGCGCTCATCTGCGCCCGGGGCGCGGCAGTCGACGGCTGCCGCCAGCCGGCAGTCGTAGAGGGCGCGCTCTCGATCTTGGCAGCCCGGCGTCGCTGTCTGGCACTCGGAGTCGCAATCGCGCTCGGATTGCGGGCATTCGCTCGCCTCTCGCAGGCAGCTCAGCAGGCAGCGGGCAGCGCTGGGCGAGACACATTCGGCGAGTGCAAGGCGCTCCGGCAGGCAGATGGCCCCGGGGCGGCTCCGTTGCTCGAGGCAGCGGAAATCAGCGTCTCGGGCCTGGCGATAGCAGTCGATCAACGCCAGCCACGGCGGCTCGCAGCGGGGCACGCGCCGCCCCACGGCGCTCGCCTCACAGTCGGAGACGCAGCCCTCGGGGTAGTCTTCATCGCAGCCGGCACGTTGCGTGGCGAAACACCAGTCGTCGCAGGCCGTGGGCTCCAGCGGATAGCCGGGCTGGCAGCGCGCGAGCGCGAGGCCGCACGCGAGCGCGGCGGGCGTGAGGGCCTGCTGCAGCGTCTTACGCATTGGCGTGCTCGTGCGTTGCAGCATATTGTAAGGGCCGCGTTTCGTCCAATGCAGCGTGATTCACCGGAGCGGCGGCACCGATCGAGCTGCGTGCGCGGCGCGTCGTGCATGCTCGCGGCTGTGACCTCGCTCGCAAGGATGACCTCGCTCGCAAGGATGACCTCGCTCGCAAGCGTGGCCTCGCTCGCAAGCGCGGCCTCGCTGGCGTTCACGATCTCGTTCGCAGCCGCGGCTCGCGCCGAGGACGCTGCGACGCGAGCAGCGCCGCTGGTCACGCCGTCACCGGTCACGCCCCCGCGTCCGCTCTCCGATACGGCCGTCGCCTATCCAGACGGCGCGACCGGCGACGCTGTCGTGGAGCTCGAGCTCGTGATCGATCGCGAGGGGAACGTGGAGAGCGCCGTCGTGCGCGCAGGCGAGCCACCGTTCGCAGGAGCCGCGGAGCGCGCGGCGCTCGGCTGGCACTTTGCGCCCGCGCGCCGCGCGGCAGCGCCGATCGCCGCGCGCATCCGCTTCCGGGTGGAGTTTCAGCAGCAGACCCTGCCTGCGAACGAGTCGAACGGGGACGCCACCCCGGCTGCCAGGGCTGCCGGCGCAGAGGCTTCGGCGCCGCCGCTCGAGCCAGCGCCTCGAGCCGCTCCGCTCGAAGTGACGGTGAGGGCGGACAGGCCGGTCGGATCCCGGACCGTCTCGCGCGCCTTCGCGCTGCAGCTGCCGGGCGCATTCGGCAATCCGTTCGCGGCGCTGGAGGCGACGCCCGGAGTGACGCCCACGCTGTCCGGAGCGCCGTATTTTTACGTGCGCGGCTCGCCACCCGGCAACCTCGGCTACCTGCTCGACGATCTGCGCTTGCCGGCGCTCTTTCACGTGCTGGCGGGTCCGTCCGTCGTGCACCCGGCGCTGGTCGAGAGCGTCGACTTCTATGCCGGCCCCTACCCTGCGCGCTACGGCCGTTTCACGGGTGGCATCGCCGCAGGCCACGTTCGCGACGCCACGTACGCGCTGCACGGCGAGGCGAGCGTGCGCGCCTTCGACAGCTCGGGCCTGGTGGAGCTGCCGCTCGCCGAGCACAGCAGCGCCACGCTGTCCGGGCGCATCTCGTACGCCAACCCGATCGCGAGGTTGTTCGCGCCCGAGATCAGCGTCTCCTACTGGGACTACCAGGCCCGGCTCAGCCATCGGCTCTCGGCGCAGGACGAGCTCGTGCTGTTTGCGTTCGGATCGCGCGACGCGCTCGACCGGAAGAACGACGAGGGCGAGCGCCAGGTGGTGTTCGGCGCCGAGTTTCATCGCCTGCAGCTCCGCTACCGGCGCCAGACTGCGACGGGTTCCGCCAGCGTGCTGGCCGTCGCCGGCTGGGACCGCTCGGCGCAGGCCGATGGCGACGTACGGCTGACGGATACGCTCGGCCAGCTGCGGGCAGACTTCGAGCGTGAGCTGGGCCGCGGCTGGCGCCTGCAGGCGGGCCTGGACGCGGGGCTCGATCGCTACACCTTGCGCCTCGGCGAGCTCGACAATCCGGCGGACCGCAGCGACTACCTGGAGCGCTATCCGGCGCGCCTCGATCAGCTGGCGGGCGGCTATCTGGCAGCTCACTGGCGCGGCCTGCCGGGCCTGTCGCTGACCCTCGGCTCGCGTCTGGATGTCTTTCGCTCGCACGGCACCACGGCGCTCGCGCCGGCACCCAGCGTGCTCGCCGAGTTCGAGATCAGCCGGCGCCTGAAGCTGATCCATGGGCTCGGCATCGCCCATCAACCGCCGAGCTCCAACCTGCCACAGCCGGGCTCGAACCCGGTGCTCGGTCGTGGCCTGCAGCACGCCATACAGAGCAGCGCCGGCCTGAGGCTCGAGCTGCCGCTCGAATGCTCGCTCGAGGCCACGCTGTTTCAGGTCGCGCTCTTCAACCTGAGCGACAGCGTCGGCATCTCGCGCATCGACAATGCCGACGAGAGCATCGGCGAGAGCACGCGCGCCCTGGGCTCGAGCCGAGGTCTCGAGCTCCAGCTCGCGCGCGCGCTGAGCCACGATCTCGGCGGCTACCTGAACTACACGCTGTCGGTCTCACGGCGTTCCGTCGCTCGCGCGCAGGGGCCCGCGCTGTTCGACCGCACTCACGTGCTGAGCGGCGCATTCTCCTATCGCTGGGGTCGCGGCCTTCACGCCGGCCTGCGCGGCACGTTCTACACGGGCGTGCCCGCCGACGTGGCGTACCTGCGAGCCGCCCGGCACCCGCCACGCAGCTCGCCGTTCTATCGTCTCGACACGCGCCTCGAGAAACGCTGGCCGCTGAACGAGCAGGGCGCGTACTGGGCCGTCGTGCTCGAGGTACTGAACGCGACGCTGCACAAAGAAGCGCTGGGCGACAGCTGCAACGCCTACGTCTGCCGCGAGGATCGCGTGGGCCCGCTCACGGTACCAAGCCTCGGACTCGAAGCGCTGTTCTAGCCGTCAGCGGGCACGCAAGCTGGGCGCTTCGCCCGAACACGCCCACGCTCTCAGGAGCTCAGCTCGGCTCGACACTTCCAGCACTCCTCGAAGTTGCCGGGACTGGTGTCGCCGCAACTGGCGCACACCAGGTCGGGCAGCTCGGGCGCGCGCAGCGCCGCCTCCATCTCGCGGACACACAGCAGCGCCGCCGACTGGTCGCGCTCCTCGAGCACGGCGACGGTCGGTCGTATCGACAGCGGCAGCTCCCCCATCATCCCCTGCAGAAACTCGTTCTGTAGCGCGCTCGGAATGCCGCGGTCGCGCAGCCGCTGCAACAGCAGCTCCGCTTCGATCAAATCCTTGGCCTGATACACGGGGAACACGCTGAAGCGCAACCTACCAGAGCACGGCTCAGGCTGCACGGACCAACCGCAGACCCCACAACCGTTGCCAGCCGCGGCCGCAGGCGCGCGCGGCGCGCTCGACCTCGTCGGGCGCGAACAGGTTGACGTAGTACGCCAGGCTGATGAACGAGAACGGCCCGACATCGATCAGGGTGAGGATACCGAGGTGTAGAGCCACGCCCACGGCGGCCCACGGCAGGCGCAGATCCCAGCGGTTGAACAGCGCCCGGAGCTTGCCGGGCCGCCCGCGCGTGGCGCGGAAGTAGAACACGGGCAGCAGCAACATCGTCAGCTGTTCCCAGTGCCAGCTGATCGCCGTGCCCAGCCGCAAGAGCGGCACCGGCACCCAGCGTGTCTCGGCGTCGAAGCGCAGCCACGTCGGATCGTGCAACACGTAGTAGAGAGCCGTGTATCCGCCCATGGGTGTCCACGACAGGCTCACCTTCTGCAGACCCGTCGCCGTGTAGATCACGATCAGCTGCAGGATCAGCACATACCGGGGCCAGGCGGGGACCAAGCGCTCGCTGAACAGACGGCCGTGCTGCCGCCAGGCAGCGAGCGACAAGCTCGCGTTGCACTCCGACAGGAACAGGAGCCAGAGCGCGATGGTGATCATGCTGTCGTAGCCGCCGCTCGCCGACGAGTTCAGCGAGCGCAAGCCGATGAAGGCCTGCAGCGTCAAAAGCAGCACCGCGCGCCCGCCGAAGCCCATCAGGGACGAGGCGGCACCCGCGAGCGCGACGCCAAACAACGCCCACACCACGCGCGGAGTCGGACCCCCGAGCAGCGCCACCAGCCAGTTGCCGCTGCCGAGCACCAGCATGCCGCCGTGCGAGGCGTCCACCCAGGTCACTTCGACGACCCCGGCGAACGCCGCCGAGAGCAGGCTGGTGATCACGATCGCCGACACGAGCATGCGGAACACGGCGAGCGTCGTGGCGCGCTCGCGCTGCGCGAGCAATCGACGCCAGCCTTGCCAGACGTGCGTCATCGGAACTGCCGCAGATCGTAGATCCGGATCTCCTCCGGGACGGCAGGCTCGCTGGCGGCGGAGCTGCCGGGCTCGGGAGTCGCCCGCCGCTCTTGCCAGATGCGCAGCTCGCTGGCGTCCGGAAAATCGCGCGCGGCCTGGCGCGCTGCCCACTCGCCGAATTGCTCCCACAAGAGCTCTTCCGTCGAGCGAGCCACGCGCCCGAACAGCTTGCGCAGGCGGTGATGATCGAACTGCTCTCGGTGCCAGGTGAACTCCGAAGAGCGCGACACGTAGATGGGCTCGAAGCCCGCGCCCCGCGCGAGCTCCACGTGCACGTATGCCGGGTGCGACTGCGGGTTCGAGAACATGCGCCAGCCCTGCGCGATGCCGGTGTAGCTCGCATACAGCTCGAACGGCGCTATGAACACGCTGCGCGCGCGCAGATAGCTCTGCGTGAGCGTCCAGAGCTGTTCCTCCAGCTCGGGGCCGCTGCGCGCGAAGCCGAGCTGGCTCGAGAGCCTGGCCCAGCGCGCGAACTGCAGCTGGTTCTCCCGGCTCTGCCAGACCGCGCGCTCACCGAGCCGTGCACTGGCGGGCAACGACAATACCAGGACCGACAGGACGTGAAAGGCGACGAACAGCGCCAGCAGCTGCGATCGCAGCTCGGCCCAGCGCCGCGCTGGCTGCGGCTCCCCGGACCCTTCGCGGCGCGGCGCGGAGTCGGGCTCCTGTGCGCTGAGAAAGCCGGAATTCACGGCGCGAGGATAGGTTCAGTCGACGCTCGAGTCCAGCCGGTGTTGGAGAGAGGGCTTGCTGCCGGCGCGCGCCGGGCAGAGCCCGCTTGCACTCCCAGGCTGCTGCGCTCTTCGAGCGCGTTCAGAGCGCGAGCGGCACTCGTGCGCCGCCCACGCGGCCCTGCATCCCCGGCGCGAACAGATCGCCCGAATTGGGGATGCACAGGCCCGAGCTCGGTTGGTAGCCGGCAGCGCCGACCGCGGGGATCGAGAACACCCGATCGAGGGCGGCACCGGCCCTGTCGCCCTCGACCGCCTCGTGACCGTGCGGCACCGACAGCGCGGGATGATCGAAGGGGGCTTGATCGCACTGCACCCGACGATCGCTGAGCGCCTGCATGAAGCGCACGAGCGCGCTCAGGTCGTCGCTGGCGACGTCGCAGCTGATGACACCGTTCGCGTCGCAGTCGAGCAGGCCGAGCGGAACGACCAGACCGGTG
>Ga0207675_100006113_pt1 | contig 11449 bp, 15 predicted proteins | sample KBSSwiS42_FD_184305 | JGI IMG/M metagenome (GOLD analysis project Ga0207675, IMG submission 184305) | Switchgrass rhizosphere microbial communities from Kellogg Biological Station, Michigan, USA - KBS Switchgrass S4-2 (SPAdes) (version 2) | ecosystem: Host-associated > Plants > Roots >...
CAGAACGTCACACTTCCTGCCAACAGTGCCAAACTGGATGGATCGGCTTCTTCAGATCCCGACGGCACAATTGCCGCCTATTCATGGACAAGAGTCAATGGACCATCGGCTGTAACGATCGCAAATGTTAATACCGCAACACCGACCGTATCTGGTTTGGTAGCGGGTCAATATACATTTGAATTAACGGTAACAGATAACCGCGGTGTTTCTACAATTGCCCAGGTAAAAATAACCGTAAAAGAAGGAACCAATGAATTACCAATAGCCGACGCCGGTCCGGATCAAACGGTTACATTGCCGCTAAGTGGTGTAAAACTTGACGGAACTAAATCGTTGGATCCTGATGGCACGATTGTATCATATACATGGATGAAAATTGATGGCGCTTCTGCTGTAACCATAAAAAATGTAAACACGGCGACACCGACAGTTTCAGGACTACAGCCAGGTCAGTACATCTTCGAGCTCACAGTTAAAGACAATAAAGGTGCTACTGCGAAAGACCAGGTGATAATTATTGTTAAGCCTTCTCCAGACGCGCCGCCTGTAGCCAATGCGGGAGGAAACATTACACTTGCATTGCCAACGACGGCCACTGTGTTGGATGGAAGCTTCTCTTACGACACGCAAGGCGGTCTACTGACATTCTCCTGGCAACAGGTGCGTGGCCCATCATCTGCAACTATGACCGGTAACACCGAAAGAAGAATGGCTATAAGCGATCTGGAAGCGGGAGAATATGTATTCCAACTAACTGTCACGAACAGCCGCGGCATAAAAGCAACAGACCAGGCAAAAGTAACAGTGATTGACGAATCTCAAACGCCGGCAACAATAGAGTTGTATCCCAATCCTGCTTCGGACGTGATTAATGTAAAAATATCAAGTGATAGTATTGGCGTAGTAGCGTTAAATATCTACAACCTGAACGGCGCTGCGGTTAAGAAAGTAGAATTGAACAAACAACTTATCGATAACCTTCGCCAGCAGGTTCAGCGGAGACCGGTCAACAGCACTCAGTCGAATGGTTCCGTAAGCTTTTTTGTAACGCCTGTAAATATTGCTCAGTTAGGCAAAGGAGTTTACATTATTGAAACCATCGTTGATCGCAGGGCAAGAGTAACGTCAAAGTTTGTAAAATATTAAAAGCTGAACAGATCAAACATTAAAACAGCCAATGAAATTCGCTTTATCAAATTTCATTGGCTGTTTATTATATATTACTGCAATTGTTTGAAGCCGGTTCGGGCCGGGCACTTTCCCAGCTGAGAGGGACACCAGATAAATTAACAAATCAACATGTTCAGCAGATAACCTGTCACCTTATTAACCAGTCAACCTGCTTTGCTCATCAGCAAAAGATATAAATCATTAATCTTTGCTACTACTCTCGACAGTTCAAACTTCTCCTTTATTACAAGCGATGAATGAGCCACAAGATCTTTTCTAAGCGCTGAATCATTTATCAATATCTTTAATTTATTGCTGAGCTCCTGGATATTGCCTGGCGGAAAAATGAGGAGATGATAATTATCCTGGAAAACATCAGTAATGCCACCTACCGGTGTCGCGACAACGGGTATCGAATAAGACATTGCATCAAGAATGGCCATAGGAAATCCTTCAGCATAACTTGGCAGGCAAAAAATAGAAGCATTATTAAAAAGATCATCTTTCTTTTGGCCTGAAACCCAGCCGGCAAACTCAACCTGCGATTCAATTTTTAATTCCTTTGCCAATGAGACGGTCGGATGATTACAATCATAAAGCATGTATCTCAAAATATCCGATAAGCCCATTATCATCCGCGATGCTTCAGGCGATGTATTTTGTGTATACGAATAGATGTTGTTCATTGTGTTGAACAGGAAGTGCGGGTGTATCTGCGCTTTTAATACCTGTAATTGAGATTCCATATTCTCTTTCTGCAATTGCAGGTTACGCTGCTCTTTAAAATAAAAATATTTCATGAGCTTGATAGCGGCGCCTATGCCACCCACCGTAATACCACCGCGAAGACCCGCAAGCAATGTGATATACATATTGCCCCGGTGAGCAACATATACGCCTTTCAAATTTGGAAAAAAAATATGATTCACCCTGTTTACCAATCCTGAATAGATGAGGTTTGATAAGGCTGCCGTTAAAAGAAAGGCAATCATTACAAGCACCGCGCTGAGAACATATTTTCCTTTAACAAGATAACGGGGAATAATAAAATAAATGAGCGAATAGGTAAGAAACATATGTGCCGGCATATAAAGAAGAGCATTCACCAGGGATACCGGCAACTGGTATCTGAAGTAGCCATTGTAATCTTCCTGTATCGGTATAAAATAAGCATATAAAACAGCCATGAAAAGCCACCAGGCAACCCAGAAAACGATATGCCGCTGAAGGCGGTATTTTCTCTCATTGGAAAATATGAATGGCGAGGGATTCATGGACATTAAAATTACAAATACTTAAAACCGAACTAAACGGATTTACATCAATGGCGACAGAAATACATTTTCCGGCGACAAACGACTTTTAATGTACACAAAAGCCCCGTCCTGTGAACAGGACAGGGAACGTGCTTAAAAGAATCGCTTATTTTCTTAACCCAGCGATTAAAAAATTTTGATCCGGCAGCAGTGGTTCTTTGCGGGTCCATGCATTCACCGCTTTATCCAGCATTATTTTCAATTGCTTCCTGTATTTTCTTTTCTGTACATTCAAAGCAATGCCTCTTATTTCCTCCTTATACACTTCTTTATTTTCATTGTTATAGAAATGTACAATCGCGTGTTTGGGCTGGTCCATTTTGGATTCGATCACCCAATAACCATTTTCCGGCAGCCATGATATTTTCCTGGCTCCCGCAATTTGTCTATCCTCCTGTGCAAATAGATAGATTGTTGATAAAGTAAGCATCGCTGTGATAAGCGTAGCTAATGAAAACAATTTCATAAATTAAAGTTTATAGTTTAAAAAATGTATTTCATAACTATCCCTGTAAAACTATGATCCGGAAACAGGTGATTTTAAATAAATAGATACAGCGGGACAATTGCGATACAGAAAATGAAATAACGGAGACGAACAACATGAAAGGCGATAGAAGCTGTTTGTCTTTTAAAAATAATTGTATCCCTGTAAAAGCCTGATTAACAAATCAGCGATTTTGGATTTATGATTATCCGATTTTATAAATGTCATTTATCGCCACACAGAAAACCTTTTACACTTATCATTACATTTACGGATGAAAAAAATAATACTGGTCCCTGTTTTGTTTTTCGGTTTAAATCTGGTTGGACAGCAAAACATTTACTTTACTTTAAAAAAAGATAGCAGCGGTTTTGAGCTAACAGAAAAAGGAGCTTCTATGCTGGTGGCTTTACCGTTAAAATGTATTGATAAGGAATACCCGAATAAAACAAATCATACATCTCTAAGCGATAGTGACCATATTATTACTCCAAAAAATCTTCATCCGGCCTTTTATGGATGTTTTGACTGGCATTCCTGTGTACACGGCCATTGGATGATGATTAAATTGCTAAAACAATTTCCCCGGCTACCTGAGGCAGCCAGGATCCGCGACGCAATTAATAAAACGATTACAAAAGAAAATATAGCAACCGAAGTAAAATACTTTGATGCCGAATTGGCAAAAGGATGGGAACGGACTTATGGTTGGGCCTGGCTATTGAAACTGGATGAAGAATTAGCCACCTGGAATGATGCAGACGGTAAACGCTGGCATGAAGCGCTGCAACCCCTGACCAATACCGTTATAAGTTTATGGATGAGTTTTTTACCAAAACAAACTTATCCAAACCGTACCGGTGTGCATCCCAATACTGCATTCGGTCTTGTGCTGGCATTGGATTATGCAAGAACCATAAAGAATACTATTTTGGAAAATGCGCTCGTCGTGCATGCAAAACGAATTTATGCAAATGACAAGAATGCGCCCACACAATGGGAGCCTGATGGCAGCGATTTTCTTTCTCCAAGCCTTGAAGAAGCTGATCTGATGAAAAGGGTGCTGCCCGAAAAAGAGTTTATCACCTGGTTTGATAATTTCATCCCAATAGATGGATTAAAGCATCTTACCCGGCTGCCGGTAATATCTGACCGCAATGATTACCAGATCGTTCACCTGGATGGATTGTGCTTCAGCCGGAGCTGGTGCATGAAGGATATCGCAAGGTCATTACCAAAAAATGATGCAAGAAGAAATATGCTTATAAAAGCAGCTACCCATCACCTGGCTGAGGCTTTACCCCATGTGGCGGGTGGTAATTACGGGGGAGAACACTGGCTGGGAAGCTTTGCCGTGTACGCCATATCAGATTAGTTATACATTTTTCCACATTTTAGCCAAAGCGGAATAAGATTTGCAAGAATAAAGCAAAGCCCCGTAAACCCTGTAGAAACAAATTGCTAATCAAAACGCTAGGTTTATGGCAGACATAAAAAAAATGAATGAACACCATACCGGGTGTCATTTTATAACATTGAATGTGGTGGACTGGGTTGATGTGTTTATCCGGCCTGTTTATAAACAAATCATTGTTCACTCCCTCAATCACTTTACAGAAAACAAAGGCCTGAGTGTTTACGCCTGGTGCCTGATGACTAATCATTTGCATATGATCGTTTCAGCAAATGAGGGGCATTCATTACCGGATATTGAAAAAGAATTGAAACGGTTTACGACTCAGAAGATACTTGAAGATATAAGTGTTGAACCTCCCAAACGCCTTAAATGGATGATGGAACGTTTTGAAAATTTCAGCAGTTCATTAGGTTTAATTAAAAAATTTCAGTTATGGCAAACCTGTACTAATCCTGTATTTATAAATCAGCACAAACCCGAACAATTAATAGAACAGATAGAATATATACATGAAAACCCGGTGCGTGACCGTATCGTAACTACAGCGGAAGATTATTTATATAGTTCAGCAAGAGACTATGCAGGCATGAAGGGCCTTGTGAATATTGTAAAACTGCCGACAGTAGTACAGGTATTCTCTGCACTGGAAAATGTAAATGGTAATTTTTTCAGAAAGTATATCAGGAACTAAGTGAATGGTGAGTGATCAATAGTGAATATGTATCTTCAACAAAATTGATAATTCACTATTGACCATTCACCTCTTTACTTCCTTCTTCAAAGCCTCCACATTTTTCTTCTCACTGCCGACAAATATCTTATCATTGATGATTACAACGGGTCGTTTCAGAAAAGTGTATTCTTCCAGTATATAATTCCTGTAATCTTTTTCTTCCAACTTTTTATCTTTTAATCCAAGCTCTTTATATTTCATCGCTCTTCTGCTGAATAATGCTTCATAGCTGCCAGATATTTTTTTCATTTCTTCTAATTGTGCAGGAGTTATCTTCTCTTCTTTGATATTCTGCATGTCAAATTTCTTATCGGTTATACCTGTTTCTTTGATAATAGCCTGGCAGGTGGTGCAGTTGCCCAGGTGATAAATCTTCTTCATAAAACTCGCTTAATTTGTAACAGTTTTAATAAACGTTCGACTTATTAAAAGGTTTATCGCAATATACAATGACACAACCGGAATTTGTACAGCTTATCCGTGACAATAATGGGTTGATACTGAAGGTATGCAACCTGTATACGGCTACTGTACAGGACCGGCAGGACCTTTACCAGGAAATCGTGATCCAGCTATGGCGGGCTATTCCAAAATTCCGCCACGAATCCAAACTAACTACATGGATGTATCGGGTAGCCCTGAATACCGCCATTTCAGATTATCGCAAGCAACAAAGAGCAATCGCGACATCCGATCTTGATTTATTTACTAAAGAAATAGCCGATCAGGCTGAATATGCAGACAAAGAAGAAAAACTAAAATCGTTGTACGCGGCAATTAGCCATTTACCCGAAATAGAAAAGGCAATTGTGATGCTCTACCTGGAAGACAAATCTTATGAAGAAATGGAAGATATATTGGGTATTAACCAGAATAATCTGCGGGTGAAAATGAACAGGATCAAAGAAAAATTACGTCAACTTACTAAAGCAGAAGCACATGGAACTTGATACATTGAAAGAAATATGGCAGGATGCCGGGGACAAAAATGAGCGGGCACCACGCAACAGCGAGATAATGGAAATGCTGAATAAGTCGCCAAAAAACCCGGTGGCTAAGATGATGCGGAATGTATTGATTGAAATGACATTGATCATCGTGTTGTTTGGCGGCGTAGCCTTGTTTTATTTTATCGCTTTTAAAGGAAGGTTTATTTCTATTGCGTGGGTTTATATTATTACGGCTGCACTCTACGTTTTTTATTATTATCGTAAATGGAAATTATTACATAGCATGCAATGCGTTGCATGCCAGGTAAAAAGCAATTTACAACGACAGGTAAATAAACTGACAAGTTATGTCCGTTTCTACCTGGTTTCAGGTACAGCCATTGTGCCCGTTATATTTATATTCCTTGGCTTTTTATTTTATTTCAAGTTTCCTGAAGGCGCCTTAAATCCTATTTTCCCGCCTTCGAAGGAGGTAACCTTATTTACATGGACGGCCTGGATAGTTTCTCTTACGGCCATCACCCTTTTTGCCTGGTGGGGAAACCGGTATTTTATAAAGAAGCTATACGGTCAACATATCCTGAGGCTAAAGGAGTTGTTAAGCCAGATGGAAGAGGCATAAGGCGGGGGTCTGTCTTTTCGGCATTCATAAACTTTATGGTCAGATTATTGTTATTTTTGCATTGCGGACTTCGCAGTTAAGCTCAATCCTTTTTGTATGATTAAAACAGGCAGCCCTATCATCAGCATTTACACGGAAATGACACCAAACCCGGAAACAATGAAATTTGTAGCCAACAAGTTGTTGTATCCCGGTAAGAGTATTGATTTTCCGGATGTGGAAAGTGCAAAGCCATCTCCGCTGGCAGCAGAGTTATTTGGTTTTCCTTTTATTAAAGCTGTTTTTATCGCCAGTAATTTTGTAACCCTTACAAAAAACCCGGATACTGACTGGAATGATGTGAACGCAACGATCCGCCAGTTTTTGAAAGAGTACCTCGAAGAAGGGAAAGTAATCATTAATGAAGATGAGGTAGCAACTATAAAACAGGAGAGCAGTAATAGCATTCTTGCAGATGATACAGATGTTGTAAAAAGAATAAAGGAATTGCTTGATAATTACGTTCGCCCTGCTGTGGAAATGGATGGTGGTGCTATTCAGTTTAAGAGTTATGACGCGGGTACGGTAAACCTGATGCTGCAGGGAAGCTGCAGTGGTTGTCCTTCATCAATGATCACATTAAAAGCGGGTATTGAAGGAATGATGAAAAGAATGATACCCGAAGTACAGGAAGTAGTAGCCGAAGCAGAATAAAATTTTGTAAAAGCAATAGATATACAAGCGTCTCAACTGAGGCGCTTTTCTTTTTTTAATTAGCTTAGTTGTTCATGCGGTTTTTGCTTTTATCATTTATACTATTTTTTTGCGCTTGCAGGGTCAGCCATAACCCTATGCGCAAAGAAGTAAGGCTTTTGCAAAAAGGGATTATAAAGGATGACACGAGCTATGTGTATAGTCTGCCTTATAAAAATGGGAAAGCATATTGGCTGGTGCAGGGATATTTCAGCCGGTTCTCCCACAGGGAAAGAGCAGCAATTGATTTTAAAATAAAGAGAGGAACTGAGATTTATGCAGCAAGAGATGGGGTTGTAATCCGGGTAAAGGAAGATGGTGATCGTGGAGGATGGAACAGAAAGTACAGACCTTATGGAAACAATATCATTATCCGGCATGCGGATAGCTCAAGGGCCGGTTACTGGCATTTGCAAAAAGATGGAGCATTAGTAAACGTGGGTGATACGGTAAAGAAAGGTCAGTTAATCGGGCTTAGCGGAAAAACAGGATACACTTTATTCCCCCACCTGCATTTCATCGTTTGGGATTTTGATGTGACTGGCAATTGGAAGCAGGTGGCGACACGTTTCCAAACTACAAAAGGAATAAAATATCTTAAGTCAATACGGAAATACCGAAAGCCGAAAGACTAATTCCGGTCATATCCTTTCCAATTCAGCTATGGTTTTCTCATTGATAGTATTACCGGTGTTCAATGTTGTTGCCGGTTCGAATAAAAGAACATGCACTTCTTCATGCGCATTGGGGCGATGTTCAACACCTTTCGGCACTATAATAAATTCCCCCTCACTGATTGTTATTGTTTTATCACGAAACTCCATATCAAATTTCCCTTTTACGACATAAAATAATTCATCTTCATGATCGTGATGATGCCAAATGAACGGACCTTCAAATTTTACGAGTTTAACGTATTGATTGTTCAGTTCACCTACAATTTTTGGACTGTAATGCTCAGAAAATAGGGACAATTTTTCTGTGAGGTTTACTTTTTCCATAGTATAAAATTATTTCACGCAAAGGCGCAAAGACCGCAAAGAGTTTATTATAAGAATTTTCTTTGCATTCTCCGCGCCTTTGTGGGATGTTTCAAAAAATCAGTAAAAGAATTCTTCTCGTACTATCTTTCCTTCCTTTACTTCATACACACATATTTCTCTCATGTCCTGCCTGCCCATTCCTTTATAAGTAGCGTCAAGAATTAATGATACGGCAAAATGATTTCCCGCAACAATAGGATCACTCACACTACCTCCATGCACTTCTTCCACCATGTCCTGGAATTGCTTGCCCTTGGCAATGATAGCATCCCTTCCTTTTATATGTTTTGGTCCGGGTGATGGTGAGTTCTCTGGTTCGTGATTTGTGGCATCTTCGCTAAACAATTCCTGCTGTGCAGCAATATAATTTCCCTGGCGGCAAAGGTCTACAAGGCGGTTGGCAATTTCCTGCACGGTCATCGTTTTTTCCATTGTTTCCATAATTAATCGTTTTTGAGGTTTAAAAAAGGATGTAGAAGCTACTAACATTTTTCAAGTCAGCGAATTAAATAATTATGAATGCGGAAAATTTGACGATGAACGCCAATAATATTAAACATTTATATTGCGTAATCATCCGGTGGACATGGAACAGATATATCAACAGTTTATTGATGGCATGAAACAAACGGGCTGGCTGGAATATATAGCCGTGTTCACCGGTATTGCCAGCGTATGGTTCAGTCGGATTGAAAACATACTGGTTTATCCTGTGGGCCTGATCAATACGATTATCTACATCTGGCTTAGTATTAAAGGGCATTTGCTGGGTGAAGCCAGTGTGAACCTTTACTACACTATAATGAGCATCTATGGATGGATATTGTGGACAAAAAAAGATCAACATAAACATCTTGTACTGAATATTACATTTTCAAACCGCAAAGAGTGGGTACAGCAGGTTCTATTTTTTGCAGGTTTCTATATTACCATATTTTTTTCTCTTACCTATTTAAAAAAAATATTCGTCCCCGGGGCTATTCCCTGGGCAGACGCATTTGCTTCCGCAACCGCTTTTACCGGCATGTGGCTGATGGCAAAAAAGAAAGTAGAAAGCTGGTGGTGGTGGATAGCCACCGATATCTCTTCTGTTCCATTGTACTTTGTAAAGCAATATGTTTTTACCAGTGTGTATTACCTTATATTATTTGTAATGGCGGTATTCGGATTAGTGGAATGGATGAACAGGGCAAAATCCGCAAAGAAAAAGGCGATGGCTATATAAGCCACCGCCTTTGAACCATAAACCAACCAACAAAACCTAACTCACTTTTATTTCCTGGTTTGTCGTTTCTTTTCCCGGTATCAGCGGCAGCGTTACCTGCAGCACACCATCTTCATACTTTGCCGAAATGTTTTTAGCGTCGATTGTTTCATCCAATGTGAATGAACGTTCAAATGCGCCACGGCTGTATTCCCTTTTTACCCAATCGAATTTCGGAAATCCTTCTGGCGGATTGTAAGACACGATAAGTTCATTGCCTTTTACATTCAACTGGAAGTTTTCTTTGATTCTACCCGGGGCAAATACCAGCATCTCGTAACTATTGTCCGCTCTGTAAATATTTACAGCGGCTCTTTGTGCTGAGCGGATAAGCGAATGCCGGTGTCCGCTTCCGTAGTGTGCGCCTTTTGCGGCGCCAGGATGATTGTAATACATAATCCTTGTTTTTTGTTTATGAATAATTGTTATCTCCACGTTGTTGTATCACTCTTTGATTCAGAAGACGGAGCCGTTTTATTTTCTCCATCGTTTTTATTCTGCATGCACCCGTGATCATACCTGTTATGCATACGATACCCTGAATCCAAAGCTACGTTTAACCCGATCACTGTAACTATCGCTGTAGTTACGCCAATGATCCACAGTGTTCTTCTTTTCATACTAATTATTTTTGTGAACCACATAGAAAAAACATAGTTGTTCTCTAAAAAAATAACTCTATGTTTCTATGTGGTTCAATTCCATTTATCAGTTATCCATCTTGTTAAAAAAATCATTCTGCATTTTATCCCTGAATGTTTTCTTCTCTTCATCGCTCATATGCTGCCAGCGTCGGGCAAATGCGGGATAAAGGTGATGGCCTGCATACTTCCATCTCCGGCCACTGCCAAATAAGCGGAATATCAATCGTATGATTAAAAGAATTACAAGGATCCTGAGTAATATAAATGGTACCAGGAACAGCGCAATACCTGCCAATATACCAGCAGTTATTGCTTTTAAAATTTGAATTGTCATAGATAAAAGTTTTTTTGTTGTTGTCCGGCGGTTTGTGCCGGTTTTCTATATAAATGATAACGAAACAGGATAAAAATTACTTTATCAGAATAGCCCTTCTGCAAGGGCCGGATACAACAGTGATTAAAAAATTTATTAGGGTTTGCACTTAGAAATGTGTTAATTTTAGTTACCATCTTTATTTCACCCCCTTTTAGGCCAAACCCGTTGAAGCGGAAACCCTGGGCCCTGATTTATCGTAGTTTATTTCGTTGACGTCTTAAAACTTCAAGTATGTTAAATTATTTGCCATTACCTTACCCGGGTGAATTAAAACACATTTACTCCGGCAAAGCGATGAAAATGTGTTTATCGCTATTGCTGATCCTGACTATTCAAATTGCCCGACCGCAGCCTTCTTCCACTCCCGTGAGCCAGAAAACAAAAGACCTGTTCACGGCTATACGCTCAGGAAGTAGCGTAGAACTTGAAAAACAATTAGCCAATGGTGCCGATGTTAACGACTCGTTATATGGCCTATCCGCATTAATGGGTGCCACACTCAGCGGGTCTGCAGACCAAATGAAAATTCTTATTGATCGCGGTGCCAATGTGAATTTCGTTTCGCAATCCGGTATGAGTGCCTTATGGCTTGCTTCGCAGGATTTAAATAAGATCAAACTGTTAATTGATCACGGCGCCGATGTTAATCACCATGTACAAGGATATGGCGTATTGGTAAAACTGGCAGCTAT
>Ga0207675_100006115_pt1 | contig 11445 bp, 13 predicted proteins | sample KBSSwiS42_FD_184305 | JGI IMG/M metagenome (GOLD analysis project Ga0207675, IMG submission 184305) | Switchgrass rhizosphere microbial communities from Kellogg Biological Station, Michigan, USA - KBS Switchgrass S4-2 (SPAdes) (version 2) | ecosystem: Host-associated > Plants > Roots >...
TCGGCGAGCTCGAGCAGGCCTACCGGGCCCGGCTGGAGGGCTGGCCGCGCGGGCGCGCGCTGCCCGCGGAGCTGCGCGAGGTCCCGTGGATGCTCGAGGAGCTGCGGATCAGCCAGTTCGCCCAGGGGCTGGGCACGAAGGGGCCGGTCTCGGCGAAGCGGATCCGCAAGGCGCTTCAGGCGACAGCCTGAATCCACCGATCCCCGCGGCGTCTCGCCGCCGTGGCTCGGCCCATGACGCCGAGCCGGTCACGGATCATCGGTGGATTCAGGCTTAGCTGCTAGGACGGGAGGGGTGCGCCGGCGCAGCCGCTCGAGCTTCTCGTCGCCCTCCGACGGGATGGGCACCGTCCGCTGGCTGCAGCCCGCGGGCATCCAGCGCCGCCCCCGGCGGCGGCCGCCCGTCGTCCCGATCCTGCTCCTGATCGTCGTGCTCGCCGGCGCGGCCGGCACCGGCTACGTGCTGCTGGCGCGCCAGGCCGCGGCCGACCGCCGCCAGGAGGCCGTCGAGCGCTTCGCGACCGCCTGGGAGAAGCGCGACTACCCGGCCATGTGGCGGCTGATCTCCCCGCAGCGCCGCCGCGACTGGCCGCTCGCGGAGTTCGCCTCCTCCTACCGGATCGCCGCCGAGGAGGCGACCGTGAAGTCGGTGCAGGTGCGCGTCGGCGCGGAGCCCGTCGACGGGTCGGCGCCCGTGCGGGTGCGCGTGCGCACGCGCGACTTCGGGCAGCTGCGCGGGGTGGTGCCGCTGCGGCTCGTCGAGCGCGACGGCGAGCCGTACCTGGACTGGTCGCCGTCCTGGCGCCTGCCCGGCCTGCGCGACGGCGAGAACGTCCGCCGCAAGGTGCTCGAGCGCCCCGCGCGGCGCCCGATCCTGGCCGCCGACGGAAGCCGCCTCGAGGCCGAGCCGACGATGGCCCCGATCATCGGCACCGCGCCTGCGGGCGGCGAGCCCGGCTCGGGCCTGCAGGCGCTCTACGACCGGCGGCTCGGCGGCCGCCCCGGCGCCGAGCTGCACTTCGGCAAGCGGCTGATCAAGCGCGTCGACGTCAAGCGCGGCCGGGCGCTGCGCACCACGCTCTCGCCGCGGCTGCAGCGCGTCGCCACCGACGCGCTCGACGGCCGGCTCGGCGGCGTCGCCGTGATCCGCCCGCGCACGGGCCGCGTGCTCGCCATGGGCGGCATCGCCGCCAGCGGCCCGCAGCCCCCGGGCTCGACCTTCAAGATCATCACGCTCTCGGGCGCGCTGACGCACGGGATCGCGAGCCCGTCCAGCGGCTATGCGGTGCAGACCGGCACCACGCTCTCCGGCGTGCGCGTGGCGAACGCGAGCAACGAGTCCTGCGGCGGCTCGCTCGCGAACTCGTTCGCGCACTCGTGCAACTCGGTGTTCGCGCCGCTGGGGGCCAAGCTCGGCCGCAAGCGACTGGTGCGGCTCGCGGAGGCCTACGGCTTCAACGAGAAGCCGCGGCTGCCGACGGAGAGCCCGAGCACGATCGCGCGCGACCTCAAGGACGACCTCGCGGTCGGCTCCGCGGCGATCGGCCAGGAGCGCGACCTCGCCACCGCCGTCCAGATGGCCTCCGTGGGCGCCACGATCGCCAACCGCGGGGTGCGGATGCGCCCGCGCGTGGTGGCCTCCGAGCGCGGCGGGCGCCGGCGGGTCGTCTCGCGCAAGGTCGCCGCGCAGGTGCGCGACATGATGCTCGGCGTCGTCCGCGGCGGCACCGGCAACAAGGCCGCGCTGCCCGGCGTCGACGTGGCCGGCAAGACCGGCACGGCGGAGCTGCGCCCGACGGGCGGCGGCGCGATCGACCCCAAGAACACCGACGCCTGGTTCGTCGCGTTCGCGCCCGCCTACGACCCGAAGGTCGCGGTCGCCGTGATGCTCGTCGGCGCGGGCCAGGGCGGCGCCACCGCCGCCCCCGTCGCCCGCGAGGTGCTCGCGGCCGCGCTGTAGCCCGTCGTTTGCGAACCGCCCGCGGCGAGCAGACCTGCTTGCAAGAGCAACGAAACACGATCGGGAGGCGATCATGGACCTCGGAAGACTTCTCCTACGCGGTGTCGTCGGGCCGCTGTTCGTCGGGCACGGCACGCAGAAGCTGTTCGGCTGGTTCGGCGGGCACGGCATCGAAGGCACCGGCGGCTTCTTCGAGAACCTCGGCCTGCGGCCGGGCAAGCGCCACGCGACCGCGGCCGGCTGGGCCGAGGCGGGCGGCGGCGCGCTGCTGACGCTCGGCGCGTTCACCCCGCTGGCGTCGCTGCTGATCTCGAGCACGATGGTCACGGCCATCCGCAAGGTCCACGCGCCGAAGGGCCCGTGGGTCACCGAGGGCGGCTACGAGTACAACCTCGCGCTGATCGCGGCGATGGCGGCGATCACGGAGACCGGGCCCGGCAGCCCGTCCGTCGACGCGAAGCTGTTCCCCGGCCTGAAGGGCAAGGGGCTTGCGCTCGCCACCGTCGGCGCCGCCGTCGCCGGCTCCTACCTGGTCACCGAGAAGCTCAACCAGCCCGCGCCGGCGCCCGAGCCGTAGGTCGGCATGGACGACCCGACGCTGGCCGATCAGCCGCGCTTCGAGCGCGAGCCGGTCAGCACCGAGCAGACCGCGTAGGAAAACCCCCACCCGCCCGTACGGGCGCCCGAACCTGCGGACTCGTGGTGGTCCCGTAGGCCGGGCGCCCGGGCTCGGGGAGACTGCGTCCACCATGAGACGCCGATCCCCCGAAGCCAAGAAGCCCGAAGCAGGACTCGAGATCTGTCCCGTCTGCGGCCGTGACTTCGTGCAGCCCGTCTCGTGGGAGCCCGCCGGCGAGGCCGCGTGGTGGATGTTCCTGCGCTGCGGCGAGTGCGGCATGTCGCGCGAGATCGCCGTCTCCAACGCCGACGCCGACCGCTTCGAGCGCGCGCTGCACGCCCGCGCCTCCGTGCTGGCCGCCCAGGCGAAGCAGCTCGAGGAAGAGCGGCTCTCGGCGCAGATCGACGCCTTCGCCGCCGCGCTCGAGCAGGACCTGATCGACGCGGACTTCTTCGCCTAGCGGCTACGCGGTGACGGGCTTCGCGAGCCGCTTGCGACCCTTCGCGGTCGCGGCGGCCTCGAGCCTTCCCCGGACCGCCGCGGCCGCGCGCTCACGGGCGCCCGTGCCGCCGTTGAGCTGGCGGTCCCAGTTGAGCGCGAGGCCGAACGCGTGCAGCTCCCAGGCGAGCTGCGCCGGATCGGTGTCCGCGGCGAGCTCTCCCCGCTCGACGGCGCGCCCGGCCTGCTCGGCGAGCAGCGCCATCCACATCCCCATGGTCTCGGCGATCAGGTCGCGCACCGGGCCGGGGCGGGCGTCGAACTCGGCGGCCGCCTCCATCAGGATGCATCCGCCCGGGAACGTGTCGCTGACGATGTACTCCTGCCACGCGCCGAGCAGCGCGTCGAGGCGCTCGATCCCCTTGCGCGCGGCCAGCGCCGGGGTGACGGCCTCGTCGGAGAACACGCGCCGGGCGGCGCGGATGGTCGAGAGCTGCAGCTCCTCCTTGGAGCCGAAGTGCGCGAACAGGCCGCTCTTGCTCATGCCGAGGTCGTCGGCCAGCCGCGCGATCGAGAGGCTCTCGAGCCCGCCGGCCGAGGCCAGCTTCATCGAGCGGCCGAGGATCGCGCGGCGCGTGCTGTCCCCGCGCTGGCGGCGGCCGTCGGTCGACGCAGGGGCCTCTTCTGTGACGAAGCTCATGATCAGAAAATAACACGACCGTTCGATCTTCTGCAACTATGTGACCGATCGTTCGTATTTCACATGGCCGCCCTCCCCTCACAAGCCCCCGCCCCGCTCAGGATCCGCGACCTCGGCCCCGCCGACGAGCCGCTGCTGGACGAGCTGCACGCCGCCCTCAGCCCGCGCTCGCAGTACCAGCGCTTCCACGGCGCCAAGCCGCGCCTGACGCCGGCCGAGCGCCGCTACCTGGCCGCCACCGACGGCCGCGACCACGTCGCGCTCGTGGCGCTCGACGGCTGCGGGGAGCCGGTCGCCGTCGGACGCTTCGTGCGCCTGCGCGAGCGGCCGGACGCCGCCGACATCGCGGCCGAGGTCGTCGACGACCTCCAGTCCCAGGGCATCGGGACCGACCTCGTCAGCCGGCTCGCGCGGCGCGCCGCGGCGGTCGGGATCTGCCGCTTCACCGCGACGGTGCTGTCGGAGACCGGCCTGCGGCGCTCCCTCGCCCGGCGCGGCTGGCGCCTGGTCGACGCGGACGGTCCGAGCGCGACGCTCGAGATCGACGTGTGGGCGCTGCTGCGCCCGGCGCGCGTCGCCTAGATGAGAGGCCGCTGCAAGAAAGCGGAGCGGGCTGCGTTGCAGGTGAGCATGAGGAACCGACTCGTCATCCTGCTCGCCCTCGCCGCTTCGGCCGTGCTGCCCGCCACCGCGGGCGCCGCCGGCGCCGTCCCCGAGGGCGCCGAGTGGAGCGAAGCCACGATCCCGTCGACCGACGGCGTGAAGCTCCACGCGGACATCCTGCGCCCGCGCGACCTGCCCCGGGACGCCAAGACCCCGGTCATCCTGTCGATCGGGCCGTACTTCAACCACTCGGGCCAGGTCGGCCCGGCCGGCCCGATCGAGGACGCCGACTACGACCCCGTCGGCCCGCCCGGCCCGTCGGACCGCTTCAAGGACTTCGTCGACGGCGCGAAGCTGATGCAGCGCGGCTACACGTTCGTGATGGTCGACCTGCGCGGCTTCGGCGGCTCGACCGGCTGCCTCGACTGGGGCGGTCCCGGCGAGCAGGCCGACGTGGTCAAGGCCGTGGAATGGGCGGCGTCCCAGTCGTGGTCGACCGGCAAGGTCGGCATGTACGGCAAGTCCTATGACGGCGTCACCGGCCTGCTGGGCGTCAACCAGCGGCCGCAGGGCCTGGCCGCGGTCGTCTCCCAGGAGCCGGTCTACGACCTCTACCGCTACCTCTACGGCGACGGCATCCGCCGCCTGAACTCCGTCGCGACGCCGGCGCTGTACGACCTGATCGACCTGACGCCGGGCACGGCGCAGGACAGCCCGGACTACAACGTCGGCGGCCTGGACAGCACGCAGCGGCCCGGCTGCCCGGTGCTCAACCTCACCGACCAGGCCGCCAACGACGACCACTACTCGGCGTACTGGCGCAAGCGCAACCTGATCCCCGGCGCCGCGGGCTCCGACGTCCCGCTGTTCCTGACCCAGGGGCTGACGGAGAACAACACCGTCGCCGACGGCACCGCGCAGTACCTCGACAACCACACGGGTCCCGAGCGCGCCTGGCTCGGCCCGTGGGAGCACGTGCGTGGCAACGAGACCGACGACAGCGGCCGCCTGAAGATGGGCCGCGCGGGCTTCTTCGACGAGGTCATGCGCTTCTACGACCAGTACCTGAAGGGCACCGCGCCCACGGTCCAGGACCCGCCGATCGCCGTGCAGACCAACGACGGCAAGTGGCGCGCCGAGCAGAGCTGGCCGCCCGCCGACAGCGCCGGCTACACGACCCCGCTGCGGCCGGGCACCTACAGCGACGACGGCTCGGGCAGCGCGACGGAGTCCGACGCCGACGGCGTCTGGACGATCTCGCGCCCGCTCCCCTACGACGTCCACTACTCGGGCGCCGGCAAGGCGGTCGTCGACGTCGCCGCCACGCGGCCGAACGCCAACCTCGTGGTCGACGTCTACGACCTCGACGAGTACGGCATCGGGCCGCTGATCACGCGCCAGGGCTTCCTCGCCCGCTCCAGCGGCTCCAAGACGCTCGACCTGTGGTCGGCCGACTGGAAGCTGCCGGCCGGGCACCGGATCGCGGTGCGCGTGACCGACGCCAACGAGGACTGGTGGATCCACACCCCGACGTTCGACGACGTCAAGGTCGTCGGCGGCTCGGTGACCCTCCCGTTCCTCTCCCAGCAGCGCACGGAGACCATCCAGGGCGACCCGGGCACCCAGCTCGAGGGCTACCTGTCCGAGACGGTCACCGTCCCGCCGGAGACGATGCGCGAGTCCGTCAGCGACTTCGCGCTCCCGCCCGCCGGCTAGTCGAGATAGGGCGCCAGCCAGGCGAGGTCGGCCGGCCCGAAGCGGTCGGCCGACGTCGCCACCTGGTGCCAATGGGGGTACAGCAGCGGGGGAGCGCTGACCGCGTCGAGGCGGGCGCGCTCCTCTGCCGTGAGCTCCAGTGAGGCGGCGGCGAGGTTGTCCGCGAGCTGCTCGTCGGTGCGCGCGCCGACTACGACCGAGCTGATGCCCGGGCGCCCGAGCAGCCACGCCAGCGACACCTGCGCGGCCGACACGCCGCGCGCCTCGGCGATCTCCACAGCCGTCTCGATCACGTCGTAGGTCGCCGCCTCGTCGCGCACGGGCGGCTCGTTCCAGTCCGTGAGGTGGCGCGAGCCCTCCGGGGCGTCCTGCCCCCGGCGGTACTTGCCCGACAGCAGGCCGCCCGCGAGCGGGCTCCAGACGAGCATGCCCACGCCCTGGTCCAGCCCGGCCGGCATCAGCTCGTACTCGACGTCGCGCGCCTGCAGCGAGTAGTAGACCTGCTGGCTCGCGAAGCGCGTCAGGCCGAGCCGGTCGGAGATCCCGAGCGCCTTCATGAGCTGCCAGCCCGAGTAGTTCGAGCAGCCCACATAGCGGATCTTGCCCGCGCGCTGGAGGTCGTCGAGCGCGCCGAGCGTCTCCTCCAGCGGCGTCAGGCCGTCCCACTCGTGCACCTGATAGAGGTCGATGTAGTCGGTGCCGAGGCGGCGCAGGCTCGCCTCGCAGGCGCGGATCAGGTGGTGGCGGGAGAGCCCCTGGTCGTTGGGCCCGTCGCCCATCCGCATCCGCGCCTTGGTCGCGAGCAGCACGCCGTCGCGGCGGCCCGCGAGCGCCTGGCCGACGATCTCCTCCGAGGCGCCCGCCGAGTAGACGTCGGCGGTGTCGATCAGGTTCACGCCGGCGTCGAGGCACATGTCGATCTGGCGGCGCGCGCCGTCGACGTCCGTGGATCCGACCTTGGCGAAGTTGCCGCCTCCGCCGAAGGTCATCGTCCCGAGGGTGAGCGCGGAGACGCGCAGGCCGGAGCGGCCGAGCTGGCGGTAGTCCATCGCGCTAGTTCAGCACGCGCACGAGCTCGCCGCGCATCCAGCCCGCGATGTCCTCGACGGCGTCGGCGTAGAACAGCTCGTAGTGCTCGGTGGTGACGTAGCCGAGATGGGGGGAGAGCAGGGTGCGCGGCGCCTGGCGCAGCAGGTGATCGCGCGGCAGCGGCTCCTTGGCGTAGACGTCGAGCGCGGCGCCGGCGATCGTGCCCTCGTGCAGCGCGGCGAGCAGCGCGTCCTCGTCGACGATCGGCCCGCGCGAGGTGTTCACGAGCACCGCCGTCGGCTTCATCAGGGCCAGCTCGCGGGCGCCGACGATCCCGCGCGTGCGGTCGCTGAGGCGCGTGTGGATCGACAGCACGTCGGCGCGCGCGAACAGCTCGTCGCGCTCCACGCGCGTCGCGCCCGCCTCCTCCGCGGCCTCGTCCGTGAGGTTCTCGCTCCACGCGATCACCTCCATCTCGAACGCGAGCGCGATCTCCGTCACGCGGCGGCCGAGCCGCCCGAGGCCGAGCGTGCCCAGCGTGCGCCCCGCCAGCCCCGGCCCGATCGTGCGCTGCCAGCCGCCGTCGCGCATCCGCCGGTCCTCCTCGACCAGGTGGCGCTGGAGCGCGAGGATCAGCCCCCAGGTCAGCTCGGCGGTCGGGTGCGCGAGCGCGCGCGTGCCGCAGACCGTGATGCGGTGCTCGCGCGCGGCCTCGAGGTCGATCGAGGCGTTGGCCATGCCCGTCGTGACGAGCAGCTCCAGGTCCGGCATCGAGGCGAGCAGGTCGGCGTCGAACGGGGTGCGCTCGCGCATCGCCACGACGACCTCGAAGCCGGCGAGCAGATCGCGCACGACGCCGGGGAGGGCGACGTGGTCGTGGAAGTAGGTGATCTCCGCCTCCGGCGCGAGCGTCTCCCACGGACCGAGGTCGCGCGCGACCCCCTGATAGTCGTCGAGGACCGCGATCTGGATCGGCATGGTCAGGAAGCCTACGGAGGCTGCCGAGCAACTTCGGGCGCGCCATCCGTCCTGCTCGGGCGAGTTCGGCACGGTGACAGACGGGCCGGTCGCGGACCGCGGGATTTCGTCCCGCGGTCCATGGCCGTCTCATGCCCGTGCGCGCAGACTTCCGGGCATGCCCCATCCCACCCGCAGCGGTCTCGGCGAGGTCGCCATCACCACCACGTTGCTGTCGATCTACCTGTCTGCACGCGGGACCAACCGCGCGCTCGGGGTCGTCCAGGCCGCCCTGGAGCGCTCGCGCGGGCGGCCCGGGCGTGGGGGACGGCTGCTGCCGGCGCCTTGACCGGCGCGCGGCGCGCGGGCAAGATCGCGCCATGCCCCCTGCAGCCCGCGTCGGAGACCTGCACGTCTGCCCGATGGTCACGCCGGGCACGCCGCCCATCCCGCACGTCGGAGGGCCGATCCTGCCACCCGGCGTGCCGACGGTGCTGATCGGCGGGATGCCCGCCGCGACGGTCGGCTCCATGTGCACCTGCGTCGGCCCGCCCGACTCGATCGTCATGGGCTCGATGAAGGTGATGATCGGCGGCAAGCCGGCGGCCCGGATGGGCGACTCGTGCGCGCACGGCGGCACGGTCACCATCGGCTACCCGCTCGTGATGATCAGCTAGGTCAGCGCGGGGACGTTGCGGGCGCGGGGCGCCCGCGGGACCATCAGGGCATGGAGACCGATCGCAGGCAGGCAGAGCGGGAGGCGTTGGTCGTGCCGTGCACGCTGCGCCGCTCCAAGGGCCGCGCGATCCACTGCGAGACGATCGACCTCGGGCCGGGCGGGATGGCCGTGGCCAGCGACCGCCCGCTCGCCACCGACGAGCTCGTGATCTTCGACCTGCCGGCCGTCCGCGGCCAGGCGCGCGTGCTGCGCGAGCAGGCCTACCACGTGTACGCGCTGCGCTTCGAGGCCCTGCGGGCCGAGGCCCGCGCGGAGCTCGACCGGCTCGTCGGCGGCTAGTCCCAGCGGCGATCGGGATTGCCGCGCGCGCGGACGTGGCAGGATCCGGCCATGAGCACGACCCAGGTCCCCACCCAGCCGGGCGGCCCGCCCACCGCCACGCGGATCCCGTCCGGCCGCATCTCCTCCGCGCAGCTCGAGGCGCTCGCGGCGCGGGTGCGCACCGAGGGTCCGCGCGAGCACATGGAGATCGAGCAGCCGTTCAACGGCGGGCTGCTCGCCTGCGTCCCGAAGTGCAAGCCCGAGGACGTCGAGGCGGCGCTCGCCCGCGCCCGTGACGTGCAGGCCGCCTGGGCGCGCACGCCGTTCGCCGAGCGCCGCGCCGTGCTGCGCCGCTTCCACGACCTCGTGCTCGCCCGCCAGGACGAGATCCTCGACCTCGTCCAGATCGAGTCCGGCAAGGCGCGCAAGCACGCGTTCGAGGAGGTCCTCGACGTCGCGATCGTGGCGCGCTACTACGCCAACACCGCGGAGAAGCACCTCGCGTCCCGGCGCCGCCGCGGCGCGCTGCCGCTGCTCACCGCCGCCCGCGAGCACCACCACCCGCTCGGGGTGGTGGGGATCATCGCGCCCTGGAACTACCCGCTCACCCTGAGCGTCTCCGACGCCACGCCCGCGCTCGCCGCCGGCAACGCGATCGTGATCAAGCCCGACAGCCAGACGCCCTTCTGCGCGCTGTGGGGCTTCGCGCTGCTGGAGGAGGCCGGGCTGCCGCAGGGCCTCGTGCAGGTCGTGACCGGCTCGGGCTCCGAGCTCGGCCCGCCGCTGATCGACGGCTCGGACTATGTGATGTTCACCGGCAGCACCGCGACCGGGCGCACCGTCGCCGAGCGCGCCGGGCGCAACCTGATCGGCGCCTCGATGGAGCTCGGCGGCAAGAACGCGATGATCGTGCTCGAGGACGCCGACCTCGGCCGCGCGGTGGAGGGCGCCGAGCGGGCGCTGTACTCCAACGCCGGCCAGCTGTGCATCTCGATCGAGCGGCTGTTCGTGCACGAGCGGATCGCCGACGAGTTCACGCGCCGGCTGACCGAGCGCGTGCGCGCGATGAAGCTCTCGTCGGCGCTCGACAACTCCGCCGACATGGGCTCGCTGATCTCGCGCTCGCAGCTCGAGACCGTCACCGCGCACGTCGACGACGCGGTCGCCAAGGGCGCGACGGTGCTGGCGGGCGGCAAGGCACGCCCGGACCTCGGCCCGTACTTCTACGAGCCCACGCTGCTCGAGCACACCGGCGAGGGGATGACCCTGCACCGCGACGAGACGTTCGGGCCCGTGGCCGCCGTCGCGCGCTTCAGCGACACCGACGAGGTCATCGCGCGCGCCAACGACTCGGACTACGGGCTGAACTTCTCGCTCTGGACGCGCGACACCGCGCGCGGCGCCGCGCTCGCCACGCGCCTGCGCGCCGGCACGGTCAACGTCAACGAGGGCTACGCGGCGGCATGGGGGTCGGTCGACGCGCCGATGGGCGGCATGAAGGCGTCCGGCCTCGGCCGCCGGCACGGCGCCGCCGGGATCCTCAAGTACACGGAGGCGCAGACCGTCGCGGTCCAGCGCCTGCTCCCGATCGCCCCGCCGCGCGGCGTCTCGCAGGGCCTCTGGGGCCGGGTGATGACGCTCTCGCTGCGGGTCCTCAAGCGGCTTCCGGGCGTGCGATGAGCGACGTCTCGCTGCGCGTCCTCGTCGCGGATGAGAGCAAGGCGGCGCTCGAGCCCGTCGGCGAGGCGCTCGAGCAGCTCGGCCACGAGGTCATCGCGCTCGCGGTCGAGCTCGCCGAGACGGCCCGCGCGATCCACGAGCACCGGCCCGACCTGGCGATCGTGGCGCTGCACGAGGATCGCGAGCACGCGCTCGAGCTGATCTCGGAGATCGTCGACGAGGCCACGTGCCCGGTCTGCCTGCTGGCCGCCGACCCGAGCCGCGACTTCCTCTCCGCCGCCGCCCGCCGCGGCGTCTTCGCGCACCTCGACTCGACCGACCAGACCGAGCTGGCGGGCGGGATCGACATCGCGGTCGAGCGCTACCGACAGTTCCGCGACCTGCTGCAGGCGTTCGACCGGCGCGCGCGGATCGAGCGCGCGAAGGGGCTGTTGATGGAGCGCCACGGGATCGGCGAGGAGGAGGCGTTCGAGCGCCTGCGGCGTCACGCTCGAGACACCCGCCGCCCGATCATGGGTGTGGTCGAGGACGTGCTCGGGTAGCGTCGTACAAGCACCGGCCCAACCCCCGCCGGCGACATCAGTCGTCCACCTAGGGAGGTCCGGCCGCATGCTGCGAGAGGAACTGCAGATCCCGTCGCGCGACACGCTCGTCGCCGCGGCGATCCGCCAGATGGCGCGCGATCTGCGCGCCCACGAGAACGAGCGCCGCGCGAACGCCGACGAGGTGATCGAGCGCACCACC
>Ga0207675_100006121_pt1 | contig 11435 bp, 4 predicted proteins | sample KBSSwiS42_FD_184305 | JGI IMG/M metagenome (GOLD analysis project Ga0207675, IMG submission 184305) | Switchgrass rhizosphere microbial communities from Kellogg Biological Station, Michigan, USA - KBS Switchgrass S4-2 (SPAdes) (version 2) | ecosystem: Host-associated > Plants > Roots >...
AGACGCGGCAACTGCTGCTCACGCACCTGGGCGGCCCGGAGCGTTTGCAGGCCGCCAGTGATGCGGAGTTGCTCGCGATCGAGGGTATTGGGCCACGGCATGTGCGCGCGCTCCGCGAACATTTTGCGAGCTCGAGCCGCGACGCAGTGGCCCCCGCGCCCGACGCGGCGGAGTCGCAGGCCTCCGCCGCCGAACCGGCCGCGACCGACCCAAAGCAGGGCGCCGAGGTGCCAGCCATGGTAGGACCGGTCGTCTCGAGCGCGCACGCCACGGCTTCGGAGTGCTCCGCCGGTGGCGTTCCAGAGCCGACCGCGCGTCCCTGAGCTCAGTTCCCGCGTGGAACGCGCACGCGCGCGCAATCGCTGCCCCGATCCTGCTGAAATCTGCCCGGCAAGAACCTGGCGGGCTGCAACGCGCTGCGCCGATTGCTGCCGCGAATTCGCCGGGTTGCCTACATCGAAAAGCCTGGTGCGGAGGTTGCTCCGAGTTTTTGGAGATGTTACTCAAGGAGCGGGTACGACTGTATGCAAATAAGTTCTGAACGCGGTTTCCGACGCTGGGCGTCCTTGCTGACCTTGCCGAGAGCGCGTGTGTGGGTCGCAACGTTGTGGGTTGGAGCGGGGGTAGCCCTGGCGGCCATGGCTTGCCTGGATCGTCCGATCGGCTCGCCGCCACCCGTCACCACCAACATCTTCGTCGACAAGATCACGCAGACCTCGGTCGACAAGATCGACTTGCTGTTCATGATCGACAACTCGATCTCGATGAGCGACAAGCAGGCGATTCTGGGCGCTGCCGTACCGGATCTGGTGAGCCGCCTGGTGAACCCGATCTGCGTCGACGCGCAAGGCAATCAGTATGCGGGCCCGGCAGAGGGCTCGACGACGTGCCCTCCCGGACCCGCTGGCCAGAATCTGACGCAGGAATTCAACCCGATCAAGGACATCAACATCGGCATCGTGTCCTCGAGCCTCGGGGACGTCGGCGCCAACGTGGCCTGTCCCGTCGACCAGAGCTACTCCAAGTACAAGCCCGATCAGGTCGACATGGCGCACCTGATGGGCAGCCTCACCCGCGGGCGCAATACCGGCGCCAACGCGCAAGGCTTCCTGGAGTGGCGGGCGGGCGGAACCAACCCCACGGATCTCAGCACCTTCAACCTGAACTTTCAGAAGATGGTCACGAGCGTGGGCGAGGACGGCTGCGGCTGGGAGGCATCGCTCGAGAGCTGGTATCGCTTTTTGATCGATCCGGTTCCCTATCAGAAGCTGGCGCGCGTGCAGTGTCTTCGCAGCACCTCCGCCGCCAACAACTGCGTGCAGCCCTCGACCGGTTCCGACAACCGGATCCTGCTCGACGACACGCTGCTGGCGCAGCGCGACGCGTTCCTGCGTGACGACTCGCTGGTCGCCATCATCATGCTGACCGACGAGAACGACTGCTCCGCTCAGGTAGGCAACCAGACCTGGGTCGTGTTCAACATCGAAGATACGCGGCCCATGTTCAAGGGATCGTCGGCGTGCGCCACTGATCCGAACTCCAAGTGCTGCTATTCGTGCCCGTTGCAGCCGCCCGCCGGTTGCTCCGTGGATCCGGCCTGCAGCTCCGACGCTGCCAACCTGAACCGCCTTTCGCCGGAGCTGGATGGTCAGAATCTGCGCTGCTACCAGCAGAAGCGTCGGTTCGGTGTCGACTTCCTCTATCCGACCCAGCGCTACGTCAATGCGCTCACGCAGTTTCAGCTTTGCTGGAACGCGCTCGATCTCTCCACGGACGGCTGTGCCGCAGGAGACCTGCGCGACAATCCGCTGTTCAGCGGGGGCCGCTTGCCGTCTCTGGTGTTCCTCGGCGGCATCACCGGTGTGCCGTGGCAGGCGATCCAGGCCGACAAGGACGCCAACGGCCGTCCCATCGCGGCTAACAACCTGCGCTTCAAGAGCTACAAGGAGCTCACGGCAGACAGGGTGTGGGACCAGATCATCGGTTCGCCCGGCGTGCCCTGGCGTGCGGCAGCGGGCTCGCAGCCGGAGGTGGCGGGTTCACCCGCCATTCCACCGACTCTGCCCCAGATGGTCGAGAGCCCGCAGTTCCCGCGACCGGGCATTTTCCCGAGCAACGGCACCACCCCCAACGCCATCAACGGGCGCGACTACGACACCACCCAGGGCACCGCCACTCAGTCCGGCGCTGCGCCCCGCGCGGACGATCTGCAATACGCCTGCATCTTCCCGCTCGAGCCGCCGCGCAACTGCGCCACGCTCGATCCCAATACGGATAACTGCGACTGCTACCAGGGCGTGCTCAACCGCCCCCTGTGCGAGCAGACGCCGGGCTCGAGCGCGGCCGGCACGACGCAGTACTGGGCGAAGGCCTACCCGGGCCCGCGCCAGCTGCAGGTGCTCAAGGACTTCGGCGAGAAGTCGAGCAACTCGATCGTGGCCTCGATCTGCGCGCGCAACGTGACCAGGAAAGCCGATCCGGACTACGGCTACCGGCCGGCGATCGCGGCCATCGTGGACCGCCTGAAGGAGCAGCTGGGCAACCGTTGCTTGCCGCGCGCACTGACCGTCGACCCCGCGACGGGCAACGTGCCTTGCACCCTGGTGGAGACCACGCCGCAGCCGCCCAAGGATCCCACGACAGGTGCCGAGCTGTCCTGTCCGCCGTGCGAGGCGCAGTTCGCGCGCAAGCTCCCCGACCCCAAGGTGGACTCGGTGGTGCGAGGCCAGCTGGCGCTCGAGATCGGCAAGCCCTGCGGCGCGTCCGACCCGAGCTGCAGCAGGGCCTGCTTGTGCGAGGTGCAGCAGGTGCAACAGGTGGATCGCCCCGACAAGGACCGCGCGCTCCAGATCTGCCGCAACGATACGGACGCGGCGGGTGTAGAGGGCTGGTGTTACGTGGACGACGATGCGCGCTTCAGCAATCCCGAGCTGGTCGCCAACTGCCCGTCGACGCAAAAGCGCTTGCTGCGTTTCGTGGGCCGCGGTCTCGGCGCAAACACGACCACGTTCGTGGCCTGTACCGGTTCGTCCTTCGCCGCGCGCGAGTGACCTGGAGTTGCCCCGCCGCCGCTGCTCGAGGCGGCGCGCGGGGCGCATTTCCCCGGCGCTGAGCTGCTCGGTGACTGCTCCCGGCGTATTGTAGCGCCGGCGATCGTCCGACGTCAGCTAGCGAGCGGGCGGGCTGCTTCGGAGGCGCCGGCGGCTCCGTCCGCCGACAGCTCGCACACTTGGCGGTAGAGAACGTGAGCCCCGATGAGCAGCCACGCGAGCAGCGGTCCGAGAGAGCCGCCGCGCACCACACCAAACTCGATGCCCAGGTTCGAGGCGCCGCTGAGGGTTGCCAGCTTGCCGCTCGCGAGTCGTTCGTAGACGAAGTCGCGCAGCACGTCACCATGTTCAGGCGCCTCCAGGCCGACCGCGCTGATGCCCAGCATGTTGATCAGCGCCAGCAGCGCCAGCGCGGCGCTCGCATAGCGCAACCAAGCGTGCCGCCAGAGCCAGGGCGCGCCGAGCGCCAAGAGCCCCAGCACCGGTACTAGATGGCGCGGAGCCGCTGCGGCGCCGCCCCACCACATGTAGTAGCTGCCGTTGACGAGCAGCAGGGCCAGAAACGCGCAAGCGGCGGCGAACGCCGTTCGGTCGCGAGCGCGAGCGCGGGCGCACAGGCCGATGATCAGCGCGAGAGCGAGCGGGGAGACGTAAAACAGCCCGCGCAATCGGCCGAAAGATAGCCCCCAGAGAGCGTCGAGCGCCGGCCAGCGGATGCCCAAAATGCCCTGCGCGTGCCCGGCGGCGAACCTGGGGTCGACAACGAAGGAATAGCCGGTCCGCCACGGCGCACCGAAACAGCTCCAGTGGTAGCCCCCGAGCAACAACGCGGGGCCGAGCGCTCCGAGTGCGACTGGCCAGATCAACTCCGACCAGCAGCGCTGCAGCGCACGGCCGCGCGGTTCCGGCGCGCCCCAGGCGAAGCCGAGCGCGAACACCAGCAGCAGCACCGCGACGGGGACGGCGCTCAGGTACTCGCAGCCGATGCTCGTGGAGAGGCAGGCGCCAGCGGCGACGGTTCGGGAACGCATGCGCGCAGCGGGAGGCAGGGCCGCGGGGACCGCCGGCTCGGCGCCTCCGGTGTCGAGTAGCGCCACACCGACCGTCAGGAATGCAGCGGCAACGGCATGTCCGTAGAAACTGGTTGCATACGGGAAGATCGGCGTTGCCAGTACCGTGGCTGCCGAGCCAGCCAGCGCAGCCACCGGCGAGATCCGCCGGCGCAAGATCTCGAACAGGGCGAGGCCGATGCCCACGCCAGCCAGGGCCGCCGTCGAGAGCGAGCAGACGTAGAGCGCGCGCTGAAAGGACCGATTGACCGTGACACGTTGCGGTGCTTCGCCCGGCACACCGTAGACCTGATAGGTAGGAGCCTTGCCCCGCGCACTTTCCATCCAGTGGTACGCCTGGTAGGCGGGCAGCGCCAGGAGCGCGGCCACGGGAGCCTTGTCGCTGTACCAGTGGTCGCCGCGGTGCGCGCGATCCCCCGTGTTGTCGAAGTAGGCGTCGATGTCGAGCGCGCCCCGTTCCACGATGGAGCGCGTCAGATCGAAGTGCGAAACCGGGTTCCAGGTGGCAGCGGGCAGGAAATAGCAAAAGATTCCAAACAACCAGGCGGCGTAGCCGATCCGCAGCCGGTGGAGCGGATGCTCCAGAACGCGAGCGAGCGAGTCCTGCCAGCGCATGGCTGCGGTCAACGTCTGTTCCATTGGATCTTCGCGGCGAGCGCCGCAGCAGGGGGTGCGCGCGAGCCCCAGCGCCTACCATTTGCGCAGCGCGACAGCTAGATCAGGGGCGCGGCAGGCTCGAATGCACGAGTAGCGGAGTTTGTGCCCGCGGCACCATTCGTGCTCTCCTCGTGTCGTAGCGGCCTCGCCCTCCGGGCCTGTGGTCTCCAGCACTCGCGGGTGTCGCTTTTGTCCTGGTCCGGACCGAGCGCATGCATCAGGCTTTGTGCGACCTGCGCGCGTCTTGTCCCAGCTTCACTCCACTCCCCGCTGGCTCTGATCGAGCTGCCTCATGTTTGACATACTCGATGCCTGGCCTTGGGCCTCCGACAATACCTCCGACAATACATTGCTCAGCGAGAGCGCTTTCTCGGGCACGATTCCAGCGCGGAGCGCCTCGACCAAAACTTGGGCGATGCGTCACGAAAACCCTAAACTGAGGTCGAGCCGCGCCGTACTAGGAACGCTGCCGATCACTGGAGCCGCTAGCGCTCAGCTAGCCCGCTTCGCGACACCCGTAGCTCGAGGATTCGCCCTCCAGGGTAGGGCAAGCAGCGCTCCAAACGAGCAGCGCTCCCCAAGCAGCGCTCCTGAAATCAAAGCAGCGCTCCTAAAATCAAAGCAGCGCTCCTAAAATAGAGACAAGCAGCAGAGGTAGAGACGATGGAAGCAAGCGCAGCGCGGCGGATCGAAGCAGCGGCGAATACATGCGCTGCGCTCGTGTGCAGCCGTCGTGTGCGCTCTGTTTGCAAGGTCCATTCGTTACCGAAGTGCGAGCAACGCGCTCTGTCGCTGTAAATTTCGTTGACCGTTCTGCTACGTGGGCTGATAATAAAGACAGGTATTTATGGCTAAGCGTTCTTCCTTTGGTCCCTTAGTGCTCGTGATGGCAGCCCTGAGCTGCTCCTTCTACGTCGCGTGCGGCGATGACGATGTCGTCTTCGGAAACACGGGCGGGAGCGGTGGTAGTGGTGCCAGCGGCGGCAGCGGCGGCAACGCTGGCGATACGAGCACCGAAGCCGGCAGCGGCGGCGGCGGCCAAGGCGGTGCGTCGGGCGAAAGCGGCGCCGGTGGCTCCGCTGGCGAAACCATGACGGACGGCGGCACCGAGCCCCCTCCGGACGGTGGCGACGGCGGCCCGACCTCGAACGGCTGAGATCGAGCCCCCTGACGCTGCGCGCTGCCAAACGGGTGAGAGCCTTTTTGGCGGCGGCCGCGAAGAAAAAGGGCGGAGTAAGGGTGTTGCAGTCGCTCTGACCAGCTCGTGGGCAGGCACGGTTCTTCGAGTTGGCTTTGTTCGGGTCAGTTTGGAGTAGGTTTCGCCAGCGAATCCGGAGCATGCGGTTTGGGCCGCGCGCTTCGGATTTGTCGTTCCATGATCCGTGGCGCGTCCAGCTTTGCCGCCACGGCGCGTGTGCGGTCGGAGCTGCCGCACGAGGCACGGCAGGGCGCGCGGAAAGACCCGGCGGCAAGAGCTGGGCTGCGCGCACGGCGACGTCGCGGTTGATTCCGAGAGCGTCTGCGCGGATGGTTGCGGCTGGTGAGCAGCATCGCGTGGCTGTCGAGCGGAGCGCGTTTCCTGCTGGGGTGCTCGCAGCGCAGGCTGCTGCGGGGAGCGCTCTTGGTGGCGCTCGTGGCGGGCGTCGCCTACACGCCGAGTCTGGGGCACGGCTTCATCTATGACGACTACTGGACGGTCGTCGGCAATCGTCATCTCGACCAGACGCTGAAGCAGTTGCTGCGCGCGGCCGCTTCGGGGCGCAGCGTCGAGTGGAAGATGCCGGACGCCACACGACCCGCGATGGGCGTGTCGTTGTGGCTCGACCGGCAGCTGTTCGGTCTGTCCGCGGCCGGTCACCACCTGCATTCCGTCGCTCTGTACGCGCTCGTGAGCGTGCTCGTGCTGCTACTCGCCTTTGCGCTGTTCCGCAGCTTTGCGGCGGCACTCGCTGCGGGTCTGGCCTTCGCGGTGATGCCGCTGCACTCAGAAGTCGTTTCTGCGGTGAACTATCGAGAGGACCTGCTCGCGGCGCTCGGCATATTTGCGGCGGCAGCGCTGTGCTTCTGGCCAGCTCGGGGGGTGGACAAGTGGCGACCCTACGCGGTGGCGGCGCTCTGGTTCTACGCGCTCGCCAGCAAGGAGAGCGCGCTCGTCGCGCCGCTGCTCGTGGCTGCGCTCTCTCTGCTCCGGCCCTTGCCGCGCTGGACCCGGCAGGGCTCGCTGGGGCTGGCCGTGGCGGTCGTCGCGCTGCTCTGGCTGAACTGGCGCTTCGGCCTCTCGGTGCTCGGCGAGCAGATCCCTCGCGCAGACTATTCCTCGTGGGGTGAACGGTGTCTGCGCACGCTGCGCTTCGAGCTCTGGAGCCTGGCCGAATCGCTGTTGCCGCTGCGCGCTCGACCCGAGTACGACCCATTGGGAGCGCCGAGCTGGAGCTGGATATTGGCCGCGCTGCCGCTGCTGGCGCTGCCGATCGCGCTGCTGCGGGTCGAACGCGCCCGTCCGCTCGCCGCGCTGTCGTGCCTGGCGTTGCTGGCGCCGCTCTTGACTTCCCCGCTGTTCGCACCGACCAACGAGCTCGCCGACCGCTATTGTTTCGTCGGTAGTCTGGCCGCCGCGCTGGCAGTCGGCTGGGGCATTCACTGGCTCGCGCGCAGTCATGCACTGGTCGCGCTGACGCTGCTCGCCGGCATGTGCGTCGCGGGCGTGCTTCAGTGTTGGTCGGCGACTTCAGTGTGGCAGTCGGAGGTGAGCCTGTGGACGTTCGCTGCGCAGACGGCGCCCCGCTCGCCCCGATCCTGGTCGTCGCTTTCGCGCGTGCACCGCATGGCGGATCAGCCGGAGCTGGCGCGGCGCGCGATCGAGCGCGCGCTCGTCCTGAAGCCGGATTTCGTGCCCGCGCAGGTGGCGTGCGCGCTCAATGAGCTCTGGGAAGGCGATCGGGCGGCGGCGCGACGTGTGCTCTCGACGGTGGTGCCGAAGAGCGACCTGCACCGCGAGGCGCTGAGCGTCGCGTCGCGGTGTGCCTACTTGCCGACAGATGCCGCAGCGGGAGAGTGCGCCCGGCGCGCCGTGCCAAAGGGCATGGTGCTCGGTGACCCGGGAGCGCTGCGCGCGATTTCCGAACGCTTGCTGGCGCAGGGAAGCGAGAGCGCCGCTGGTCAGTAGCGGTGGCTCCAGAGCAGATCGAAGGCGCCGCCCGTCGTGCCGAGCTCCGTTCGGAGCGACCAGCGGCGCGAGATCTGGTAGTCGAGCGAGCCCGTCAGATCGCTGGTGTTCTCGTCGCGCTTGGTCTCCGATGGTGGCCGATAGCTGCCCTGGAATGACAAGCGCTCGGAGAGGCGTACGCTGGCGCTGTAGCTCGCGCGATCGTCGGAGGTCGTGCCGACGCTGACGGCGACGTTGCCGACCGACTCGCGCAGCAGTTGATTGATGCCGAGCGAGAAGGTTTGCCCGAGCGCCGCCTCGCCCCGGTTCGCCTCGGCGAGGCTGTTGCTGGCTGCGCCCTGTGCTACGCTCGAGCCTCCCGTCAGGAGATAGAAACGCTCCACGTCCTGTAGCCCGCGATCGTCGCGCGTGAGCACGCTCGCTTCCTTGGCGCGCCCGGTGATGTCCACGTACACCGTCGTGCCGTCGGGCGCGCGCCAGCTCGCGGTGATGTCGACCTGGGGGTTGTCGGAGTCGTCGGGGTCCAGCCGCAGGTAGCCGTGATCGATGCTGAAGTTCTGGTCAAACAGGGTCAGGCGGCCGCCTGGGCGCACGCTGATGCTGCCGGACGGGCGCACGTCTTGCTGGTACTCGAGCTCCGGAGAGCCGGCGAGCGGCAGGCTGAGATCCGAGCGCTCCACGCGCACCCCGCTACCGAGATCGAATTTGATTTTCCAGAGCAGCGCATCGGAGGTGCGGGTCGCGGCGACCGCTGGCTCCTGACCCATGTGGACGTCCGAGTTCGGCTCGAGCGCTATCAGGCTGCGCGTCGACGCGGTGGGCAGCTGCGCGCGCAGCTCCGGCACCTTGACGTCCAGCGCCATGAAATCGGGTTTGCGCTCGAGCTGCCCCTGCAGGCGGCCTCGCACCGTGCCGCGGGCCACGCTCTTGAAACTGAGCGGCACGTCGTTCAAGGACAGTTCGGCCTCGCCATTCACGACGCGCACTCCCTGCAGCCAGATCTCGGCCTGGCCGTGCACGTTGTTGCTGCGCGAGCGCGACTTGGCCTCGACTGGGTCGATCACGAGCACGGTGTACTCGGGGGTGCTGCGGGCCTGGATGCGCGCGCCCAGCTCGCGCAGTTGCAGGCCGAACAAGTCGAGCTGAGCGCTGGCCTCGCGCAGCTCGGCGCTACCGGTGATGCCGAGGTACCAGTCCTTGCCGTTCTCGCGCCGCAGCGCAATGCGCGCGTCGGCGTCCAGCGCGCCGTCCAGGTGGCTCAGGATGCCGCTGACCAGCGGCGAAAGACTGGCCACCTCGAAATCGTTGGCCCGCAGCGAGCCCTCCAGCGCGGGGTCCGGTTGCTCTGGGCTGGCGGCCGCGCCCCGCAGGCTCGCCGTCAAGCGCTGCGCACCGGAACCGATCTGCAGATCGGCGCGGCTCCCGGAGCTGTCGCTGGCGAGCGTGAGGCGGCCATTGCCCAGCGCGTGGCCGGCGACGCTGAGCCCGCCGATCTCGATCTGTGCGCCGCGCCGCAGCTCGCTGCCCCGCCGCTCCAGCGAGACGCTGCCGTACAGGCGGGCTTCCGCGTGTTCGCGCGCCGCGGCCGGCCAGAGCTCGAGCGGCACGCCGTTGAGCATCGCAGCAGCGCGCAGCTCACTCGGATCCCAGGCGGCGAGCGAGAAGAGGCTCTGGCCCGACGCGCCACCTGGATTTTTCAGGCGACCCTCCAGCCTCGCGCTGACCAGACTCTTGCTGCCGCGCGTGGCCTCTGCTCGCCCCGTCAGCTCGCCGCCGCGCGGTACGAAGTGCAGCAACCCCGTCACGTCCAACGGCTCCGGACCCGAGCTCGCTCCGCCCAGCAGATCGCGCCCGGTAAACGCCAGCTCCAGCGTCGGTTCGGAGACGCTGCCGCTCAGCTGCAGGGTGGCTTCGACATTGCCGCCCAACCCGCTGACAGCGAAGGGCGGCGGCAGCTGCGACAGCGGGCGCGCGTGCAGGCGCAGCAGCGCGTCGAGCGGCGCGCGCAGCAGTTGCTGCAGCGCGCCCGCGGGGTTTTCGAGCAGGCGCGCCAGGTCGAGCTGGAGCGAGCCGCTGCTCGTCACCAGCGCACCGCGTGCATCGGTCAGGAGCAACGTCGCAGCGCCATGCCCACTCTGGCCGTCCACGCTGGCACTGGCGTGCAGCGTGAACTGATCGAAGGTTGATGTCGTGCTGCCAGGGGCGGCGGACGACACGCTGAAGCTGAGCTCGTTGCTGTTGGCTTGCAGGAAGACGCTCGGCATGTCCTTGGGATCCGCACGCTCGAGCTGCAGCGCCAGATCGATCTGGCCGTCCAGATCGTGCAGCGGGCCCCGTTTGGGCAGTGCCAGCCCGATCGGCCACAGGGGCAGCCGCTTCAGGCTCAGGGAGCCTTCGCCCGTGGCGCGCTTCCACGAGGCGCTCTCCAGCACCGCGCCGTCGAGCGCCGCGGTCACGCGCGCGTCCAGGCGCCCGAGCGGCGACTCCTTGCTCTCGACGCTGGCCACGATACGTCGATCTTGCAGGCTCGCCCGCAGCGCCATGTTGCCGAGTGCCACGTCGCGCACGCCCAGCTGACTGAGCTCGAGGTCGATATTGCCGCGTGTGTCGCGCGCCTGCGTTGAAAGAGCGGCGTGCCCCGTGAGCCGCCCGCTGAGCCCGCTGCGCGCCGCGCCGAACATGCGCGCGAGCCGACCGGTGTCGAGGCTGCCGGCATCCAGGCTGACCTCGACCAGCCCTGGCTCGATGCGTCCCGAAGCGCGCAACTGGCCCACATCACCCGAGATCTGGAGTCGTTCGACGCGCAATATCCGCCGCTCCGGAGCGAAGTAGCTGATGTCCGCAGCGAGCTCGAGATCCCGCTCCGACCAGCTCGCACTCAGACTGCTGAACGTGAGCTGGTCAGCCACGCTCAGCTTGCCGCGCAGCACGCTCCGGGCGCCGGCAGCGGTGCGCAGCCGGGCGTCGAAGCTCGACTGCGACAGCGAGCCGCGGCTGCTCCACTGCGCGCTCTCGAAGCTGAGTGGGCCGAGGCCCAGGCCCGTCGCCTCGAGCGAGGTGCGGAGCTCGAGCCCCTGCCAGTCGCCCAGGAGCCCGCGGAAACTGCCCTCGAGCCGCGCGTCAGCCGCCCGCAGCGAGTCGACCGCGACCGGCGAGAGCTTGCCCTGCAGGCTTCCCGACAGGCGCTCGCCGTTCAGATCGACGCGAGCGTTGAAGTCGGCGCGGCCGCGCACACGATGCTGCAGCTCGGGCCACGCATCCAGATCGATCTCGCTGGCGCGCAGCTCGAGGTGTGTCGCTTCTGCGCCAGCCCGGACGAGCTGGGCCGTGACGCGGCCGCGCCGGTCGCCGAGCGCCAGTGTTGCCTCTAGCTTGTCGCTCACGTGCAGCGAGAACTGGCTGCCGGGCAGCGGCAGCGCGCCGACTCGGGTCGGCTGCGTCGTTCCAGTCACCTCTGCGAGCAGACCCTGCACGCCCTTCTCCAGCTGGACG
>Ga0207675_100006123_pt1 | contig 11435 bp, 9 predicted proteins | sample KBSSwiS42_FD_184305 | JGI IMG/M metagenome (GOLD analysis project Ga0207675, IMG submission 184305) | Switchgrass rhizosphere microbial communities from Kellogg Biological Station, Michigan, USA - KBS Switchgrass S4-2 (SPAdes) (version 2) | ecosystem: Host-associated > Plants > Roots >...
CCCCGCTTTTACTTTTCCTGAGGATTTGCCGTAGTATCCCGCGACGTGTCCTTCTGGCAAAACTACATGCACCGGCGCGAGCGCTTGTATCACCAAAGAGATAACAATCGACTCGTCCGCCCCTTTGAATGGGGTTTGCAGTACGTCTTCGATCACGTAAATGGCTACGATCCGCGCGAACTCTTCCGTAGTCACTCCGCGCGCGTGCTACCTGCGAGTGAAGATTTTTACGCGCTGTCTCCGATTACCGACTATCGTCTCGAAGGCGACCAGCTAACCTGGACAAGCGCAGTCCACACGCCGTCGCCCGAGAACAACACGGCGCGAGCGCGGTTCTTTCCCGCGAAAGACAAAAACTCACGCAAAGCCGTGGTTGTGCTGCCGCAGTGGAACGCGCAGCCGCAGAGTCACGTCGAGGCGTGCCGGATCTTCAACATGATCGGTATGTCAGCGTTGCGTCTGACGCTTCCCTATCATCTAGAGCGGAAGCCGCCCGAGCTCGAACGCGCAGATCACCTCGTCAGCAGCAATATCGGGCGCACGATCCAATCGATGAGGCAGGCAGTGCTCGACACTCGAGCCGCTGTTCAGTGGTTAAAGAGCGAGGGATATGAGCAGATCGGAATTCTGGGAACGAGCGTCGGCTCATGTATAGCGTTTCTCGCTTTTGCACATGAGCCTGATCTTAAAGCGGGGACTTTCAATCACGTTTCAGGTTACGTCGCGGATGTGGTCTGGCACGGACTCTCGACGGCGCACGTGCGGGCGGGCTTTGCCGATCATTTAACGCTCGACGAGCTGCGCACTTACTGGGCTCCGATCAGTCCGCTTCCGTTCATGCCGCGCGTTGCGCAGATGGGTCACAGGCCGATACGGTTCCTTGTGGCGCGTTACGATCTCACCTTCCCTATCGACCTCACGCACGAAGCAATTGCGGAGGCGCGTCGGCAAAAACTTCCACTCGACGTGGTCTGGCTTCCCTGCGGACACTACACCACCGGTGAGCTTCCGTGGAAAGCGATCGACGCCTGGAAGATCGCGACGTTCTTCAGGAAACAATTCAGATAATCTACCTGGCTAACGGGAAGACGGGCTCGATATCGACCGGCACGTCCCTCAGCTTGTCGAGCGCCTGCTGCATCGGTGGCCTGATCACTGCGAACTTATCCAGTATCGCTTTCGCCTTGTCGTACGAACCCTCGGCCTCGAGCGTGAGCAGGTCGCGCGTGAGCTTAGTCACACCTTCTTTGATCTTCGCGTGATCGATGCTGAACGTTCCCTTCGCTTCATTGAACTTTATCGCGCCTTCGTCAGTCAGGTAGTTGAACTGCATCGCGACGCCGCGCCCGTGTGCCTCAGTAATTCCGAAACGCACCGAACGAAACATGCTGGCGAGATACGTCGTGTAGAGCGTTCGCTCCATGCTCTTCTCGATGATGCCGCGATCGATCATGTACTGGAGCGCCCACAGTCCCGTCATGTCGGCTTTCGCCTCTTCGATGGCCGAGTAAAGCTCCTTCAACTGTTTGCGCACGGTCGTTTCCTGGCCGCCGGCGGTGATGTTGTGTGGCCCGAGCCCGTGCATCAGCTCGTGACAAAGGATGTGTGTAAAGAACGAGTCGAAAGCGAGTGCTGACTGTTCAGACGGATCGAGAACGACTTTCGAGATCGGAATCAGCGTCTTGTTGAACTTCGCGTCCTGCACGTTCTTCAGCATGACGCGCTTCGAGCCTTTTTCCTTCACGACGCGTTCGTCGTTCGGCAAATTGAACGCAGCCGTTTGCACACCGCTGTTGCCTTCGCCCGATGCGAAAACTTCATTCACGACGCGAATCGGCGACGCGGCGCCGAGCTTTGGATTCCGATACTTCGGATCGATTGGAAGATTGTTTTCGAGCTCCTGCAAATGACCGCTGAACTTCGCGAGCTTTGCAGTCTCCGCATCGTCACGCAACGTTACGTAGGATTCGAATGCGGCTTTGTAACTAAACATCTCGTCTTCGTAAGTCTCGTATGGACCGAAAGTGAGGTCGATTGGTGAGTCGAGATCCATCCACGCGACGTCGCTCTCGTAGTAATCATCGGAGCCAAACGCATCGGCGCGCTTGTTCAGAAAGTTTTTGAGCGTTGCGTTTGTCGTGAGCGCGGCCGCTTCGCGCAACAACGCCGCCGCCGGCCCGAGATACTCTTTGTAAGCCTCGCTGTAAGGAACGATCGTCAGTTTTCGATCTGCTCCACGCCGGATTAACCAGAAGAAGCCGGTTGCTTTTTGCTTGTCGGTATCGGAAAGAGTCTGGACCCACGAGTTAAACTCATCCTTCGACATGTCGTCCGGGTAATAGCTCGCGTTGAGCGGCTTCTCGCGCGGCACACCATCTAGGAACGGCTCTTTTTCGTCGAGACGCGACCATGGGCCATCGTTGATGTAGAAGTAATGTAGACGCTGCTGGCCCGCGGCGGACTTATCAGCCTGGAGTTTCTTCTCGAGCGCGTCGTTACCACTCCAAACCTGACGGAGGAACAACGGATCGAGCAGCTTCGCCGCCGCGATGATCTTGTCGAGCGCTTGCTTGTCCTTGGGCGTGAGCTTCGACGTGTCAGCGGTCAAAGTGGTCGGCGCAAAACGCGCGATCTTGCGCGCGAGATCCGGATCACCGCCGTTAGGCTTCTGTCCGATCAACGTGGTGGAGAGTAGCGCCATTGTTAATGTGATAGAGATGATTAGTTTCAATGAAGTCATCGCGTTCCAACGGGTCTAAAGATTTCACTCACTTTGCAGGAGAAACCTGGAAGAGTTGTGGTTGACAGAATGTCGTCGTTTTCAAGCCTCTCCAATAAAACTAAAGAAGTTCCCTGGCGCACGTACCTCTCCAAGGTCAGATTCGGCGGATCTACAATCCAGTACTCGGGAACTCCGTGTTTGTCGTAGAGATGAAGCTTGGTTAAGCGATCGCGCTGGATGTTCCCTGGCCCGGGTGACAATATCTCAATCACTAGAGCAGGCGGTCCTTTCAGTCGATCGTTAGAAATGATCGTCTCACTCTGTTCGTTAAGAAAAACGACCATATCGGGAATGACTGCGCTGGATTCGCTGAGAATTACCCCCACGTTAGCAACACCCTCTCCGACAAAGCTTGTTTCCAGGAAACTTCCAATCAGGAGGATGAGACGGAACAAAACTCTTTCATGTGTGATGCCGGGTGAGCGGGACACAAATAGTTCTCCTTCTATTAATTCGTAGCGATTGCCGTCGCCGTGTGGCATGTCTTCCCAGTCGGCGACTGTGAGAATTTTTAATTTGGTGTTCATAAGGCTCCGATGCTGGTGAGTGTTCAGCAGTTTACCACAATCACAACGCCTGGCGGTTCTTCAGGATCTTCACGAATGATGCTGAGCGCAATTCCTCGAGCGTCAGTCCTGACAAGTCAACCGCTTCTTCTTCCGTAAGCGCGCCGCAGTTGACCGCGCGCAAGAAATAATTGAGCAAGCCCTGGCCCGTCGCGGCGTCGTCAAACACGTCGCCCACGAGCGTCGCCTTCGCAGCTTTCTCGACGAAGTTCTTCAAACGCTCTGACGCCGCTTCCAGTCCTTCAAGGAAGAACGAATACACAGCCGCATAACGCGTCGGTAGCTGCGCCGGATGCAGATCCCAGCCCTGGTAAAAAGCGTTGGTCAACGAGTGCTGAATGTGACTGTAGTGAAGCTTCCACGCGCGGTGGACCACTTCGCGATTCTCTTCGATCTGCTCCTGCGTCAGCGGCACACCTCCATCGACGAAACGATGCGGCGCGACAGGCATGATGTTTGTCGCGCCATCGGACAGCCAGATGCCCGTGCCGGCAAACGAAACCTGCATCATGTGCTTCGCAAAGTCACACGCCTGGTGCAGCATGTGCTGGTGCGCGGCGGTGATGTTGCAACCGGCAGTGTAGTCGTAAGTGCCGAAGTGAGCAGCGACACAACGTCCTTCCGCAGCAGCAAGCAGCAACGGCAGATTGATCTGTCCCTGGTGATTGATGATCGATTGCGTGGTTTCGATCATCATCTCAAACTTCAAACTACCCTCAGGTAGATCGGTATGCTTCTCGAGACGCGCGAGCACTGTCGCAAGCGTCGCGACCTGTTCGGGAATCGTGATCTTCGGCAGCGTGATGACGAAGTTGTCCGGCAAACGCCCGCGGTTTAACTCGACGAGCGTGGAGACAAAAATGTCGAGCGTGCGAAAACTTCGCGCGCGCAACTCTTCGTTGAAAGGCTTGATCCGAATGCCGATGAACGGCGGCAACGTTCCTTTCTTACTTCCTTCGGCAGTTTCCGCAGCAGCAGCAACGGCGTGACCGTCTTCCTCGTCGTCAGGACGATTGCCGTAACCATCTTCGAAGTCGATGCGAAAGTCTTCGACTGGTTCACTCTCGAGCTTTTCAATCACACGACGATAAATCGTGTGTGCGAGCCACGCGCCTTTCTTCTCCTTGCGCGCGCGCTCCGGCTCTTCATTCAAAAACGCGAGCAACTCGGTGGCTTCGTCGAACGATTCCGGCAGCTCGCCCTCACCCGGCAGGTCGATGGCGCGCGCAAACGTCAGAAAGTCGGGCGCAAACTGATCCAACGAACGCCGGGCCAGCGATCCGAGACGTTTGGCCGAGTCAGATTTGAACAAGTGCGCGCCGCCATAAACCGTGTGAACAGGCTGGCGGCGTCCGGTTTCGCCGGGGTAATGGCGCGTGAATTCTTCGTTTGCCTCTCGCAGGCGATCTGCCAGATCAGTCAGAGATCCATCGGAAAAAGAAGCTGTCATGGTCGTCCTCGCAAGTAAGTGTGGCGACAGTTTAACAGACCCGAAATCGTTTATTGACACGACCTCGCTCGCTTCGATATGTTGCTCGTGAGCCTTCTCACCGGTTCGAGCCCCGTATTAACTCAATCTCAAAACAGAATTTCGACTTTGGAGAGCCGTTATGAGAAGAATCCTGCTTGTTTTGAGCTGCGCGGCGCTGCTTGTGTTTCAACCCGCTGGAGCAAAACCGCAAACGCCGCAAACGCCCGTGAAGCACGGTGGCAAAATCGAGACCAGATACGACGGGTTCAACTACGAGACCGTCATGCGCCTGCGAAAAATGAAGGTTAATTGCGATGGTTTCAAAGACAAGTTTAAGGATGCGTGCGTGAGTATCGAGGTGATGCTGCATTGCCCGGGAACGCAGGTCAACTACGTCAAGCAGGTAACGTTGCAAGTCGTGTTTGAAAACAAAGACTGGGTCCACTTCCACCCGCCCGATCAAAGAGACTTGATTCTCGTGACTGACACGGAAACGCTGCGGATCGGTCGGATGAGTCCGGTCGCCAAGGATACGCCCGGCACGTGGGATACGAAGATCGAGATTTTGGAAGCGAAGATGCCATATGCAGTGTTCAAGAAGATGGTGATGGCGCAGTCGGTTGAGATTCAGGTGGGCCGCGACGCGGTCGAACTGCGCGAGAAAAACATCGCCGCGCTAAAGGATCTCAACACGCGCGTGATCGCGCCCGCGTCGGCGACGAGCTCCGCTAATTGAGAAGGATCTCTCCCGCAGCGGCGCAACGGCGCAACGAAAAGAGGATTTGAGCTCTTCGCTGCGCCGTTGCGCCGCTGCGGGGAGAAATCTTACTGGCACATCTGCCACAACTTGATCGCTCCCACTGGACGGATCAACATCAGGATCTGTAGCAACAGGCTGTCGTGAATCCAAAAGGTTAAGACCACCTCAATCAACACGAACACAATCAACGAACGTCGCACGCCGAGTTGTCGTGCAATAACAAAACCGAGCAGCGCGCAAGCGAGATCACCCAACGAGTTGACGATCGTGTCGCCCTGGTAACCGAGCGCCGCGGTTTCCGTGCGGTACTTGTTGATTACGAAACTCGTGTTCTCAAAAACTTCCCACGCACTTTCCAACAGCAGCGCCAGCAAAAACTGCCACGCGCGCGGCATGCGCCTGAACAGCAACGCGATCAACCAGAAAAACAGAAACCCGTGCAGCACGTGCGTGAAGCTGTAGGGATCGAGCAACTGCTGCGACGTGTTTGAGCTGCACCAGTCGCTGACCCACACCGCGAAGTGGCCGCACGCACACAAAACCCTTCGTCCCTCTGCACGCAGCAAGACGATCATTGCTAGCGGCACGAAGGCTATGGCGATGATTGGCAGCAGCGGGGGCCGATCGTTTGTCGTCGTCATGTTCCGAAGATTTACATGATCGATAGGAGTTCTGACAATGCCGGCCACCAAAAGGCACAAAGCTACTGGGCGAGAAAGTCTTCGATCAGCTTGCGATCGTGGTCGTCTTTGATGCGAGTGAACAGGCGGGCGCCGAGTTTCTTGATCGTCTCCGGTTTGTCGAAAGGTAAGCGGTCGTACATCTTGCCACCGCTGAAGTGGCACGGCATGCACTTCGATTGAAAGATTGGTTTGAGCTGAGTGTCGAAATCGACTCGCGCTTTTGGCTCGGAAGTAGTTGCTGGAGTTACGGGCGCGGCATTCGTCGTCCGCGCAGGCCTGACGACGCCGCTCGACTCGACGAGCAGCAATGCCACCGCAATCACGACAAGCACGAGCCGCATGTCGCAATCATACGCCTGCCGCTGCGGTTATCCAATGTTATGTCTCTGTGCACCCTCTGTGTTCTCTGTGTCTTCGTGGTTAACGATTGCTTAGGAAAAACAACCACAGAGGCACAGAGAACACAGAGGGGGCACAGAGAAGAAGACCAATATTTTTCTGTACTGGTCCGTTAACTGCGGGCCGAAACGGCCGCGGTACTCGGTCGAGTAGATGAAGATGAAGATCATGTGCCGCAGATTGCTCGGGTTCGCATTCAGCGTGTTCACGTTGTTCTGATAGCCGGTCGGGTCCGGATCACGGCGCAGGAATCCGAAGTACTGGATTGACACGAACCCTTCCGTCAGGAACCGGTTCGACACTGCCGTAGTCTCCACGATGCCGCGGAGTATCTGACCGTTGGTCATGTTTCCAGTGACGGTGAACGTACTGCTCGGCAAACCCGCCGTTTGCAACAACGCATTCGCTAACGCCTGCCCGCTCGCGCTGCCATAACGTGCAATGAACTCCGGTCGCTGCACGAATGCATCGGCAAACGCAACTTTGCTCACTTGTTCTTCCGCAGGTGACTTTGGTCCACCAACCAAAGCCATGTCAGGTATGAACTGCGCATACGTTGGCCGCTGGTTGTGGCTTACCATGTAAAAGCGGAAAGCCCAGTAGCCGCGATTCAGAAACTCGTCCGACTGGAAGAACCCCGCCGCGACTTTCAAACGATCGCAGTCTGATGCCGGTGGTTCACCGAAGCCGCCGTTCGGACACGGCGCGAGCGTGTTGATCCAGTTCTGAAGTCCGGTCGGGTCAGGCAGTCGATTGAGAATGTCGAGATACTGCTGCCGGATGAAGAACTCCACACCGTCGATCGGATTGCTCGTCGGCGCAAGAAAATCATTGTCGACGATCGTCACAATTGCAGTGGCGGGTGAACCAAGCGAGGCTCCGCTCGCACTATTCAGGCTGATTGTGAAAGTCTCGTTACCTTCCAGGATCATGTCATCGATAAATGGAATCGTGAATGTCTTCGCTGTTTCTCCGGCGGCAAACCTCACTGTTCCTATCGAAGTAACGTAATCGCATCGTTCCGAAGCTCTGCCGTTGGCGAGCGCGCAACTCTGGAGCCCTGCTATGTCAGTGGTTGCAAAGTTGACACTGGCGGCGCCCGCAGTGCTGCCGCTCCGAGTTACCGTGATATCGATTTTCCCTGCCCCTTCCGATGCGCTGTAACCTGCCGCACTGAACTGCAACGTTCCTGAAACGGAATTTGTTACCGTTATCGTCTTCGTATATTCATTGTCTGTCTCATTACTCTCGGAAACAGCATTCAGGGAATCGGCGACAATCCTGATTGAATGAGTACCCGCCGTTAGGCTTCCGATCGATTGATCCTGGATAAAGGTGAAGAAGTTGGCGGCAAGCGGGTTGCTGACCCAGGCATTTTTTTCCACTCCGTCGACGAAGAGTTTTATCTGGAAGCTGGACGGGGTCGGAGCGGTTCCGTTGTTCAGAACGGCCCAGTCAACAAACAGCGTATCAGTGGTTCTTAGCGTGCTGCTGTCAATGTTTGTTCCGGTTGCGGTCGAAACGACAATCTTGTCTGACCAACCAGTGGGCTGGAACGGAAGCAAATTTGAAACACTATTGGTGATGGCAAAGTTGACATCCGATACATCGAAATAAATATTTCCTACTGCTTCAATCTTCACTCGTGCGGTTGTGGTTTGCACGTTGGGAAGCGTTACTACTGCAGAACCATCGTTAGCCGTACTGTCCGAGAGGACCGTTGGAAAAGTATTGCCGCCATCCGTGGAAAGCAAAATCCTCACAGCGCTGGTAGCAATCGGAGCGAGATTTGTATTTGCGACGTTCCATGTAACCGTTGCCTGCCCACCACTGGTTAACGTCAGGAAAGTATTTGGCTGCGTGACCTTGAATGGCCCAGCCGTGCCAACAATGGTTACCGGCAGAAGTTGGTCGCGCGCCGTTGTGCCACCTCCACTACTTCGATTGTCGCGCACAGTAACGGTGAAATTCAGCGTGCCGCCCACCGGTGGCAACACTTCGCCAGAGTAAAACTGACCGATGAAAGTCGGAGGAGAGTTGCTGTTGTTCAAGATATACGTCCAGCTGGGAAATGTGCGTGAAGGACTGGTCGTTGGCGGAAAAGAACGAAAGATAGTTGACCCTGGATCCCATTCTTCCCAGGTATATGTCAACGGATCTCCATTTGGATCACTGGCTGCTGCTGTGAGTGTAAACGGAGTGAGGGCGGGAATAGTCGCGGCGGCGCCCGGGTTTGTGATAAGGGGCGCTGAATTACCGGTAGTGGTCGATTGTCCACAAGCTGAATAAACGCTTTTATGATTGCCAATTTTGAACAGGCTGTGAATATGAAAATATGCGTCTGCTGCGCCATTGGGGTTAGGAGTAAATAGATTGTCGGGCGGACAGGCCGCAGCATAGCTCATGATGGTGGATCCGCTACCCGGTTCTATAACGCCTAATAAATCTGCCTGATCCTTGCAGAATTGTGGATATAGAGGGTTATTGAAGAAGGTTGGCGTAAAAGTGTGCCGCGCTCCAAACATGTGGCCCAGCTCGTGAGCTACAGCAATCGCTCCCCAATAATCGTTGGTAGAAGGTCCGGTCACCACCGCCGAAACCTGTGCCTTGATACCAGGCTGGCAAGCAGCGCCGTTATTATCTCCACCGAACGAAGAGACGAGTCCGGCCGGTGTTCCGGTGGGGCTAAAGCCCAAAGCGAATCCTATGTCATAGCTACTGCTACCCGAAAATCCACTGACGAAAAGATGATCGAGGAACGACTGATTCTGCTGATTCATCACCGGCAGGTTGCCGTTAGTGAGTGGTGCGCCAAAAAACGCCGGGTTCCACACTGCAACAAGATTGAAACTAACGCCAATCTCCCGTTCATAAATTGCTCTTACGTTATTAACGTAGTTAGTAACGGCCGCAATGGTGCCCGCACCCGCAGTAGTAACGGTCTCACCACCAATCGCAAAAATAAATTCGGGAGTAACTGAAACAGCCAGGCGATAGCGGCGTAACGTGCCATTCGCGACGACTAGCTCCGCCTTTTCGCCATCGGCATAGGCATTCGCACTGGAAGCATCCCCATCAACCGGGGTCAGGCATTCAAGAGGCTTCGTTTCCAGGTCGTGCGTAAAGTAACTTAAATATTGATCGTCGCTGCCAGTTGGCACGATCACGAATGTGCCTTGCTCACTGATAACTACAGCATTAAGACCTTTGGGCGTCCAACTGAACCGCAGCGTTGCGGTGGCATCATCTATTGACTGACCACTGTACGTTTTTATCTGAGGAAACTTGTCCGACAGTTCTGGAGAGAGCACCGGCGACTCTACGATTCGAAATCGCCATAGGCGGCCGTCCGGAAGCGGGAGTGAAAGCACAACCCCGGCCTGAGCGCCGGACGTGAATTCCAAAGGAGCTTTAGATATGACACTGCTGAATAAGGTCTTATTGAGCTGAAGGAGCCGGGACTGTTTAGGCGCGTCCTGACGATCCATCGTCAGAGCAAGCGACGATTCGTTTACGTCTTTCCACAGCTCATCGGATTGTGAGGCGTTCTGTTTGTTGGAAACCGGCGGAGTAGTCTTCGCGGCTGAAGTCCAGTCAGTTCCCAAGACTAAACCAAAGGCAATTATCGCAAGCAGGACCAATATAGACCGAGCGCCGATCGTCTTCGGTAGTATTCTGCGAGTATTTGAGTTGGGGGAAGCCATATCTACAGTGATATGGAAAATCACTCCAAAACATTTCAGCTCGAGTCTCCCTGACATTCTGGACTGCGTGAGGACCAGATTCCACTGGTAAATCTTCCTGCGCCTTTAGCAGATGCGAACGCGCTTCGCCCACTTTGCGGTTGGACTCACTACGCAACACCCCGATCTGCGTATTGTCGTTGAGCGTCGACATCCGATCGACGTAAGCAATTCCCTTCCGATAATAGGCGAGCGCTTCGAACAATCTTCTCTGCTTGAGGAAGATGCTGGTGGCAGCGACGAAACGTCTGTAGACCTCGACAGTGGGGAAATCGCGTTGCAGCGCGAGACTCATCTCGACCGTGCGGCGGTGGAACTGTTCGGCCTCGACGTAGAGCGGCATGATCTGGTCTTCGGGCGCACCGCACCGCCAGTCGAAGTAAGCGAGAAGAAAAACTGAGCTCTTAACAACAAGAACAAGTCAGGAAGAGGGGCTTGCCCCCGCCGTTGCTTGCATTCGACGAGCGGGGGCAAGCCCCTCTTCCTGACTTGTTCTTTTCTAGTTAACTTATGTTTGTCTCAGCTATGGTTAGCGCGACCGCAAGTTTGATTTTCATTTGCCTCCGAGGATTGCGGAACTATGAGTAGTAACGCCAATTCAGCTTAGCAAAAAGAAACGGCCGCTGGAGTAGAACAAAAAACGCGGTGCGCTAAAGACCTTGGTCGTCAAGACGATAAGTCGCAAGGTATTTCGTTGAATAAAATCAAAAATTAAAATAGTCTTACCGCGACAGACTCACGTACTTAGCGTCTACTTCTTGGACCTTACCGCTATTGAGGAAGAAATTTATGAAAGCCCTGCTATTAACCGCGCTCCTTCTGGGGGGAGCGATTGTGCCCATTGTGGCCCAGAAGAAGAGTACCCTTTTCGGTGATATCGTAATTGGCGAGCTAACCGGAAAGAATGAAGCCACTCGCGAAATTACTATCAAGTACCCCGGCAAAGAAGGACCCGAGACCTTTAGCGGGATTCTGGCGGAAGGTTACAAGTTTGGGAGCGAGGACGGTCGCGTTTGGCAGCTTAGTGAAAT
>Ga0207675_100006124_pt1 | contig 11435 bp, 12 predicted proteins | sample KBSSwiS42_FD_184305 | JGI IMG/M metagenome (GOLD analysis project Ga0207675, IMG submission 184305) | Switchgrass rhizosphere microbial communities from Kellogg Biological Station, Michigan, USA - KBS Switchgrass S4-2 (SPAdes) (version 2) | ecosystem: Host-associated > Plants > Roots >...
GGCGCGGTCCGGGCCGGGATCGTGACGTCCGATCTCATCGTGCTGCTGAAGGGCATGTTCGCCGGCCTGGCCGGGAGTACCGACCCGGCCGTGCACGAGCGGGTATTCGCCGTGCTGGCCGACGGGCTGCGCGCACCGGGCTGATCGCCGCTTGTGCGCTTGTGCGCCAGGCCGTTGAGTACGCTTGATGTGCGCATAGCGGGGTTTAACGGCAGGGAGGGTCCGAGATGGGCAAGGCGTTCGCGGATCGCTGGGGGGTTCCCGTCCGGGCGGGCAACGCCGACGCGGTGGCCCTGCTCGACTCGGCCATCGAGGACCTGGCTGCGCTGGCCGGCGACCCGGTGGCGGACGCCGACGCCGCAGTCGCAGCCGACGACAGCCTGGTGCTCGGCCATATCTACCGCGCCTACCTGCAGCTGTACGGGACGACCCCGGAGGGGCGCGCCGCCGCGAGCGAGATCCTGAAGCGGCTGGACGAGCCGGTCATGGGCGAGCGGGAACTCCATCACCTGCGGGCCGCCCGGCACTGGGCCGAGGGCGACTGGGAAGCCACCACCCGCTCGCTGGAGCGGGCGCTGCTGTGCCACCCGCGCGACTTGCTCGCCCTCAAGGTGGCCCAGGACCTCTACTTCTTCCTCGGCAACCGGCTCGAACTCCGCGACACCGCCGCCCGGGTGCTGCCCGCCTGGACGCGCGGCCGGCCCGGCTGGGGATACGTACAGGGCATCTACGCGTTCGGGCTGGAGGAGAACGCGGACTACCGGCAGGCCGAGTCGCGCGCCCGGGCCGCCCTGGACCACAATCCGAGGGACGTCTGGTCGGTGCACGCGCTGGCGCACGTCTTCGAGATGGAAGGCAGCCAGCGGGACGGCGTCGACTTCCTCACCGCCTCGGCGCCCTGCTGGTCTGCGAGCTTCTTCGCCATCCACAACTGGTGGCACCGCGGCCTGTACCACCTGGAGCTGGGCGAGATCGGCGGGGCGCTCGCCCTGTACGACGACCCCATCCGGGCGGGCCGCTCCACCGAGTGGCTCGACGTCGTGGACGCGGCCGCGCTGCTGTGGCGGCTGTCGCTGTTCGGCGTGGACGTGACCGAGCGCGCCGAGCAGCTCGCGGCCGACATCGACGACCTGGTCAGCAGCCCCGTCTACATCTTCAACGACTGGCATGCGGTGATGGCGTTCGGCCTGGCCGGGAACACCGAGCGGACCGAGCGGGTGGTCGCGTCCAACCGGCGCCTGTCCGCGCCGACCAACGCGGCCGCCGCCGGGCGGGCCGGCCTGGCCCTGCTCGAGGCGTTCGCCGCGTTCGCGGCCGGCCACCCGGACCGGGCCATCGACCTGCTCATCGACATCAGGCCCCGGGCCAGCGCGGTCGGCGGGAGCCACGCCCAGCGCGACGTCATCGACCTGACCCTCATCGCCGCGGCGGCCCGGGCCGGCGACGACAGCCTGGCCCGCGCTCTGGTCACCGAGCGGGTCGCGCGCAAGCCCACGGCCGAGGCCGCCGCCCGCCAGCTGATCACGGAGAACGGCGGATCGCTGGACGCCCTGCTCTGGTAACGGGGCGCTGGTAACCGGCGGCGTCGTCAGGCCCGGCGGGCCGGTTTCCATCCGGGGCGGGGCACGCTGGCGCGGAGCCGCTGCGTGTAGGAATGCTGTGGGTCATCGAGGATCTGGGCCGTTCGGCCGCGCTCGACGATCTCGCCGCGGTGGAGCACGATGGCCTCGTCGGTGAGCTGACGCACGACGGCCAGGTCGTGGCTGATCAGGATGTAGGAGACGGCGGTCTCGTCGCGGATGTCGGCCAGGAGGTTGAGCACCTGCGCCTGGATCGAGACATCCAGCGCGGCGACCGACTCGTCGAGGATCAAGATGGCGGGCTCGGCCGCCAGCGCCCGGGCGATCGCGACCCGCTGCCGCTGACCGCCCGACAGCGAGCGGGGAAGGGCCCGGGCCTGCCTTGTGTCCAGGCCGACGAGTTCGGTGAGCTCGGCGACGCGGGCCCGGCGCCGGCCCGCGGGCCAGCCGTGGTGCAGCCGGAGCACCTCGTCGATGGTGGCCTCGGCGGTCTGCCGCGGGTCGAGGCTGGTGTACGGGTCCTGGAATACGATCTGCACTTCACGGCCGCGGCGGCGGCGATCCCTGGCCGATCTGACCGGCCGGGACCGGTCGTGCCCGCAAGCGGTGATGGTGCCGCAGGTGGGCCGTTCCAGGCCGACGATCATCCGTGCGATGGTCGTCTTCCCCGAACCGGACTCCCCCACTATGGCGATGGAGCGGCCCGGCGGAAGCACGAACGAGACGTCGTCGACGGCCACGAGAGCGCCGAACTCCTTGCGCAGGCCGGCCACCTCGAGGACCGGGGCGCCGCCGGTCTCAGGCACGAGGGACCTCCTGGAGCTGGCCGCGCAGCTCGTACGCGCGAGCGCAGCGGGACAACCCGCCGTCCAGGCCGGCCAGGGCGGGGACGCCCGCCCGGCAGATATCGCGGGCGTGCGGGCAGCGGGGGGCGAACGCACACTCGGACGGCGGCGCCTCGAAGGCGGACAGCGGACGGCCGGGGATGGCGCGCAGCCGGTGCGCCGTCTGGGCGATGTCCGGGCGGGCGGCGGCCAGTGCGGCGGTGTAGGGATGCAGCGGATCGCCGTGCAGCAGCCCGGACGCCCGGACCTCCACGATCTGCCCGGCGTACATCACCACCGTGCGGTCGCAGATGGCGGCGGCCAGCTCCAGGTCGTGGGTGATGAACAGCATGGCCAGGCCGAAGTCGCGGCGCAGGCCGTCGAGTATCGCCATCACCTCGGCCTGGGTCGTGACGTCCAGGGCGGTGGTCGGCTCGTCGGCTAGCAACAGGCGCGGCTCGGTCAGCAGGGCCGCCGCGATCATGATCCGCTGCAGGATTCCGCCGGACATCTGGTGCGGGTACTGCCGGAGCCGCTGGGCCCCGTCCTCGATGCCGACCTGGGCGAGCGCGTCGGCCGCGCGGCGGCGCGCCTGTTCCGCGGGCACCCCCAGGTTGGTGCGCAGGGCCTCGGTCATGAAGTCCCCGATCCGCCGCACCGGATTGATGTGCGCCCGCGGGTCCTGGAAGATCATCGCCACCTGGCCGCGGTACCGGCGCAGGGCGGCTCCGGACAGGCTGCCGATATCGCCGCCGCCGAACCGGATCGAGCCATCGACCCCAGCCCCGCGCGGCAGCAGCCGGCCGATCGCCCGCGCGGTCATGGACTTGCCCGACCCGGACTCGCCGACCAGGCCGACCGCCTCACCGGGCCGTATCGCGAACGAGATGTCGCTCAGTACAGCGCGCCTGGCGCCCTCCACGTCCAGCAGCACGGTCAGCCCGTCCACCTCGAGCAGCGGACCGTTCATCGGTGCGTCCGCTGGGCCTGCTCGAAGAGCCGCTCCCCCAGCACGTTGACGGCGATCACCACCACCACGATGCACGCACAGGCGACCAGGGCGGGCAGCGGATAGCCCTGCGCGATGCCGACCTGGTTCTCCGAGATCATGACGCCCCAGTTCGGCTCGGGCGGCTGCACTCCGAGGCCGAGGAAGGAGATGGCGGCCAGGTCGACCATGGCGTAGCCGAACAAGATGGTGGCCTGGGCGACGATGAGCGGCATCATGTTAGGGATCAGGTGCCGGAAGCAGATCGAGGCGGCCGAGGCGCCCTGGACCTCCAGCGCGGCGACGTAAGGCTGGCTGCGCTCCTTCAGCGCGGCGCCGCGGAGCACCCGGGCCACGTACGGCGTGTAGGCCACGGCCAGCGCGATCGCCGCCGCCGTCAGCCCAGCGCCGAACACCGCCGCGGCGAGGACCGCGAGCAGGATGCCGGGGAACGCGAACAGGATGTCGAGGCCGGAGGAGATCACGGCGTCGCTGGCTCCCCGGCGCCAGGCCGCGGTGACCGCGAGCAGGACACCGGCGACCATGCTGCCGGCGACTACGGCCAGCGGCCCGAGCAGCGCGGTCCGCGCGCCGACCAGCAGCCGGGACAGGACGTCGCGTCCCTGGAAGTCGTAGCCGAGCAGGTGGCCACCGGAGGGAGCGCCCCAGGCCAGTGACAGGTTCGGCAGGTTCGGATCGTAGGGGGCGACGAAGGTGCCGAAGACGGCCATGAGGATCGCGATCGCGATGATGACCGCGGAGGCGATGCCCACCGGTCCGGTGGCGCGCAGCAGGGCCAGGGCCCCCAGGACCCGGCCGCGCCGGGCCGCACCGGGGCCAGCCGGGCCGCGGGGAACAGCCGGGCCGGCCAGCGGGGCGGCCACGCTCACTGGGCCCTCCTCACTGTGCCGACCTCACTGGGCCGACCTCACTGGGCCCGCCTCATTGGGCCCGGCTCCCCAGCGTGACGCGCGGGTCGAGCACCGCGTACAGCACGTCCACCAGGAGGTTGACCACGACGAACGCGGTGACGAGCACCAGCGAGATGCCCTGTACCACGGCGAGGTCCTTGGACTCTGCCGCCTGGACCAGGTAGGCGCCAAGCCCGTTGAGGCTGAACGCCACCTCGACCACGGCGGCCACCGCGATCAGCGACGCGATGGTGATGCCGGTGACCGTGGTGATCGGGATGGCCGCGTTGCGCAGGATGTGTCGCTGGATCACCTTGCGGCCCGGGATGCCCCGGCTGACCGCCGTCTGCACGTGCTCGCGCTCGCCTTCCTCCCGGATCGAGGCGCGGGTGACCCGGGCGACGATCGCGAGCGACGAGATGGCCAGGGCGATCGCGGGCAGCGTGAAGTGCCGGATGTTGCTGGCGAGGTCCGTGCCGTTGCCCAGGGCCGGAAACCAGCTGAGTTTGACGGCGAACAGCAGGATCAGCACGATCGCGGCGACGAACGCGGGAATGGCCGCCGACACCGCCGTCGTCACCAGCGTGCCGGTGTCGAGCACCCCGGGCCGGAGCCCGGCCACGATGCCGATGCCGATCCCCAGCACGGCGATGATCAGCGACGCGTACAGCACCAGCCCGGCGGTCGTCCAGACCCGCGAGGCGAGCAAGGTGGACACGTTCTCCCGCAGCGTGATCGAGATGCCCAGGTTCCCGTGCAGGACGTTGTCGAGCCAGTACCAGTACTGGGCCAGGAACGACTCGTTCAGGTGGTACCGCTGCTCCAGCACGGCAACGCTGCTGGGCGGCAGCGAGCGGCCGCCGGATAGCGCGGATATCGGGTTCCCGGGCGCCACGTACAGCGCGGCGAAGATCACGAAGCTCGCGATGAGCAGGCTGGCCAGGAGCATGGCCAGCCTGCGCGCGAAGAACCGCCAGTGCATCGCTTCAGCCGGTCCCGCCGAGCTGGTTGGCCCAGGGGGCGAACATGTAGGCGAAGGACGACACCGCGCCGGTGAGGCTCTTGTTGAGCAGCAGCAACGATGTCGGCTGGGCGTTCGGGATCCAGGGCATCTGCTGGACGGTCAGCTTCTCGGCCTGCGCCACCAGGGCGGCCCGCTTGCCCGGGTCGGCGGTGCCGCGCGCCTGATCCAGCGCGGAGGTGATCTTCGGGTCGTTGAAGCCGGTGTAGTTCTGTGATCCGTCCGGCAGCACCACCGTGGACAGCAGCGCAGCCGGGTCGGCGTAGTCGCCGTAGTTCACGGTGGGGAAGCCGTCGATGCCCGCCCGGGCCTTGGGATCGGTGAAGAAGTTGATGAAGTTCTGAGCCGACACCGACTTGAGCGCCACCTTCAGCCCGATCGCCTGGCCTGCCGCCTGGTAGGCGCCGGTCACCGCGGCGATGTTGGCCAGCTGGCTGGAGGTACCGATGGTGATGGTCTGGCCGGAGACTCCGGCCTGCTGGACCAGTTTCTTGGCCGCGGCGATGTTCTGGCTCAGCAGCGGCGAGGAGTCGTAGGCGGTGGCGAACACCGATGTGCCGTAGCCGAACGTGCCCGGGTTGGACAGCCACCGCGGCATCAGGGCGGCGCCCCGGTAGACGGAGTTGATGATGCCCTGGCGGTTGAGCGCCATCGACAGCGCCCGGCGCACCCGGACGTCACCGAGCGCGCCTTTGAAGCTGCTGATGATGAAGGCGTCGGTGGACCAGCCGGGGCCCTGGTAGACCTTGACCGAGCTGCTGCCCTTCAGCTGGTCCAGGGTGGGCAGCGCGAAGTTGTACGACCCCTGGATCCCGTTGGTCAACATGGCGGAGGTGAACGCGGACACGTCCGGGGCGCCCTTGATCGTGATCTGCTGGACGAGGGGCTTAGCGGAGGAGTTCCAGTAGTGCGGGTTGGCCACCGCGACCACGCCGACCCCCGGGTTCCAGGACTTGAACATGTACGCGCCGGTGCACATGATCTTGCCGGCCGGGGTGCCGTAGTTCTTGCCCTGCTGCTGGGCGAAGCTCTTCTCGATGATGATGCCGGGCATCGAGGCGAGCTCGCCTTCCAGCCAGTAGTCGGGCTGCTTGAGGGTGATCGTCACCTGGTTGGATCCGGTCGCCGCGATCGAGCTCACCCGGCTGAACACGGCGCTGTAGAACCCGCCGAGCTTGGGGTCGGTGTTCCGGTCCAGGCTGTACACCACGTCGGCGGGTGTCACCGGGTGACCGTCCCAGAACTTGGCCCCCGGCCGCAGCGTGAACACCATCGTGGTCGGGGACGGGGTCGACACGGTGGCCAGGCCGGGCTTCAGCGCGCCGCCCGGCGCCTGGAGCAGCAGCGATTCGCACATCAGCGAATCGGCCGTGTTCTCCGGGTAGTCGAACGCGAAGATGGGATCCAGCGAGTTGACGTCCCGGTAGACCGCCCAGGTCACCGACTGCACCGGTTTGGTTCCCGCCGGGGTGGTCGCGACCAGGCCCTTGGTCGGCGACACGATGCCCGACCCCTGGCCCTGGGTGCTGGACACCGACCGGCCGCAGGCCGGCACGCCCATGCACAACGCGGCCACTGCCACCAAGGCCATCCGCCTGCGCGATCGTGCGGCCATGGCTCCTCCTTCGTATCAGCTCCGCTGGTAGACCAGGCTTCCGCGGATCCACGTCGCGATGACGGCCGCGGTGCCGATCTCGCCAGCCGGGACGTGACTGAGATCGGCGTCGACCACGGCGAAGTCGGCATCTAGGCCCGCGCGGATGGCGCCGGTCATGTCGCCGAAGCCGTTGACCCTCGCGCTGCCCGAGGTGTAGGCGGCGAGGAACGTGGGCAGGTCGAGCGCCTGCCCGGGCAGGAAGGGGTCGCTGCTGTCGTCCCCGGCACCGGGCGGCAGCGAGCGGTTGACCGCGACATGCGCGGCCCATAGCGGGTCCGGGCTGCTGACCGACCAGTCGCTGCCGGCCGCCAGCGCCGCCCTGGCCGCGTGCAGCGACCCGAACGGGTACTGCCAGCCCGCCCGCCGCTCCCCCAGGAACGGGATCGTCAGCACGTCCATCTGCGGCTCGTGCGCTGCCCACAGCGCCTGGATGTTCGCGGTCGCCGACAGCGCGGCGAACCTTCCGATGTCATCCGGGTGCACCACCTGCAGGTGGGCTAGGTGGTGCCGTGGGCCGCTAGTGCCGTTCGCGGTCCGGGCGGCCTCGATCGCGTCCAGTGCGTTGCGGACCGCACGGTCGCCGAGCGCGTGGAAGTGAACCTGGAAGCCTTCACGGTCCAGCGCGGTGACGAACCGGGGCAGCTCGGCCGGGTCGATGAAATCCAGCCCGGTGTGCCCGGTGGTACAGCCGTCCGCGTCCAGGTACGGCTCCAGCATCGCCGCGGTGTGGGTCTCGACCACCCCGTCCAGCATCATCTTCACGCTGGTGGCGCGGAAAAGCCCGGAACCCTGAATCCGTTCGGCCCCATTGGCCTGTGCCATCTCGCGCCGGTGCAGCAGTTCGGGGAGCTGGTCCAGGCCCCGCTCGCGGTCCCACCACAACGCGCCGGTCACGTTGACGGCCAGCCGGCCGGCCTCGGCGGCGCGCAGGTACACAGGCAGGTTGTCACGCGCGCCGTCGAAGCTGCCGATGATCGCGTCCTGCCATCCGGTGATCCCCAGAGACAGCAGGTAGTCCTGGGCGGTGGCCAGGGCCGCGTCCCAGTCCGCGTCGCTGGTGTCAGGCAGCAGCCGGGATACCAGGTCCGCGGCGCCTTCCTGCAGCGCGCCGTTCGGCTCACCGTCAGCGTCCCGTTCGATCCGCCCGTCGGCGGGATCAGCGGTAGTGGCGTCGATCCCGGCCAGCCGCAGTGCCGCGGTGTTGACCCAGGCGCCGTGTCCGTCCCGGTTGGGAAGGAACGCCGGCCTGTTCCCCGTCACCGCGTCCAGCGGCTCGCGCCGCGGCAGCCCGCGGGGGAACGCATCCATCGACCAGCCGCCGCCGGTGATCCACCCGGCGTCCGGATGGGCCGCCGCGTAGGCGGCGATGATGTCCAGGTAATCCTGCGCCGTCTCGCCTTCCCGGAGGTTGCAGCGACGCATCTGGCCGCCCGCGTAGACGGGATGAACGTGGGCGTCGGTGAAGCCGGGCAGCAGGGTGCCGCCGTCCAAGTCCACCACGTTCACGCCGGTCAGGCCGCCCGGCCCGGCCACCTCATGGGCCGGCCCGACCGCGGTAATAGTGCCGCCGCTAACCCGCACGCAGGTGCCTTCGGGCAGGAACATGCGGCCGTCGAACACGGCGCCGTTCCGGAAGATGATCTCGTCACCGGCCACCGCCTGCTCCCTCCGCCCGGGATCAGATGCCGGGAACGTAACCATTGGTCTAGAGCTATGTCAATAGCTGTGACAAAATCTTTGACATGGCAACAGCATCAGTCCCTCGGCGAAAACGCGGCGGGCTGCGGCGGGGGACGCTGACGCCTGACCGGATCGTGACGGAGAGCCTGCGACTGCTGGACACCGGCGGGGTGGCCGGGTTCAGCATGCCGAAACTCGGCCGCGCGCTGGGTGCCGACCCGACGGCGGTGTACCGGCACTTCGCCAGCAAGGACGACCTGGTCCTGGCGATCGCCGACCGGCTGATCCAGGAGGCGATGGACGGCCTGCCCGCACACGACTGCTGGGTGGAGACGGTGATCGACTCGACCCGGCGGCTGCGCCGCACCTATCTCGCCCATCCGGCGGCCGCGTCGCTCTCGTCGTTCCGTACTACCGGGCGGCCGGCCGAGATGCGGGTCGTCGACCGGACCCTCGAAGCGGTGATGGCGGCGGGGTATGAGGGACTCGAGGCGGCCGTGATCTACCGGGCGCTCGGCGACTTCGCGCTGGCCTGGTGCGGCAGCGAGGCGGCGCTGCTGGCCCTGCCCGAGCCGCTGCAGGTTGTCGACCGGAGCGTCTGGACCCAGGCCTACCGGGCGGTCGGCCAGGAGGAGTACCCGCACATCTGGCGGGTGCGCGACGAACTGCCACTGGTCGCCGACGACGACATCTTCGAGGCCGTCCTGGCGATCGTGATCACCGGCATATGCGAGCGGGCCCCGCGGCCGTGCACCTGCGGCGCCCATCCGGGCGGTGCCGCGCCCGATTAAAGATGCTCCCGACCGCAATTTCAGAAGTTATCCACGGAACCTGTGGACGGGCTGTGTATAAACCAGTGGACAAGCACCGTATTATGCGGATAACCAGGCATCTTCTGTGGACGAAATGTGGACGCCGAAAAAACCAGAAATGAATTCCCGCCGAACCTTGCGGGCGCCCTGCCGGGGCAGTAAGAATGCTTTTACCGTTGGAAACGGGCATCATCCGGAGGTGACCGAAGGAACGCGGGAGGCGCCGGGAAACCGGCGGTTCGCGCGGATGCGCGGCCCCGGCGGGCGGTCCCGGTGCCAGACGGCCGGTCAGCCGGCCAGGTCGGCCCGGGACCAGGCGAGGTCCTCTCCATCTCATACATGGAGGGGACCTTCGTCGTGGGCGAAGGCCCCGCGCCCAGCGACGTAAGCGCTAATTCCCCGGAATCCGCGGACCGTTTGGGTATCCAGTGGTCGCCGCGTTTCTCGAACTTCCGCTTGAACTCGGCGTACGCGGCCCGGTCCGCCTGGTCTCCCTCCCCGTAGGTCCGTACGGCGCTGTCGCGCGCCTTCGTGAACGTCTCCTGGGCTTCTTTTGACGAGCGCTTGAGAGTGCCCGGCAGTTCGCCGCCCTGCGCCAGGCCGCGCCGGCGGATCTTCGGCATGGTATCCCCTCCTTCACCATTCCCTTCGCCTTGCTAACCACCGTGTTTCCGGCTACCCACGGCGACCGTTCTTACACCTGAGTTCGCACGGCGGACATCCTCCATTCGCGTATTGGCCTGCTGGCCGGGTAGGGGGCGCCCGTGACTAGCTGGCAGAAACTCCGGGACGAGGCGGCACAGTGCACGCGGTGCGATCTGTACCGGCGGGCGACGCAGACGGTGTTCGGCGAAGGCCGGACGGGCGTTTCCATCACGCTGGTCGGTGAGCAGCCGGGTGACCAGGAGGACAAACAGGGCCATCCGTTCGTCGGGCCCGCGGGCCGGATCCTGGACCGGGCTCTGGACGAGGCCGGCATCGACCGTGCCGACGTGTACGTGACCGCGGTCAAGCACTTCAAGTGGACCGAGCGGGGCAAGCGCCGGATCCACCAGCGCCCGAACGGCACCGAGATCAGGGCCTGCGGGTTCTGGCTGGAGGCCGAGCTCGGCGCGGTCCGGCCACGGCTGGTGGTACTGCTGGGCGCGGTGGCAGGGGAGGCCATGTTCGGCTCGCGGTACCGGGTCGGTGAGCACAAGGGCAAGGCAGAGGAAGCCTCGCTCGGCTCCTGGCGGGGGCTCGTGGTGGGTATCATCCACCCGTCCGCCGTGCTGCGCGGACCGGACTCCGAAGCCCGGGACCGGGCCTACGCGGGCCTGGTCGCGGACCTGGCGGCGGCCCGGGAGGCCGCCGCGGAGGCGGCGTGATGAGCAGCGACATGGCGCGGGACGACGGGCTGGCGCGGGCAGACGGTTTCGCCCCGATCGAGTCCTGCGGGGTCATCGAGGGAGACGATCGGTGATGTCACACCGAGACTTCCGGGGCGTGAACCGGGCCCCGGCCGTTTGAGCCGGCGATATGCGGGCAGCGCGCAGGTGCATGGGGATTCCGGGCCTGGAAAGCACCGGGGGCGGTGGAAGGAGTTTTCGCGATGGGACTGGCTGACTTTATCAAGGTGTACAGGTTCCTCCGCGGCATCCGCTATCCGGCCACCAAGCAGCAGCTCGTGGACCTGGCCCGGAGCAACCAGGCCGACGAGGAGGCACTGAGCTCGCTGCGGGAGATGCCCGAGGGCGAGTACAGCGGCCCGGACGAGGTGAGCCGGGTCATCGCGGAGAGGTGAGGGTGAGCCCGGGCTAGCGGATGATCAAGGCGAGCACGCCGCCGATGACCGCTAGGCCGAGTACCATCCAGGTCACGTAGTCGTTGATCACGCCGCTCTGGAACCGCTGGATAGGCGCGGTCAGCCCGGTACCGGGCTGACCGCGCCTATCCAGCGGTTCCAGAGCGGCGTGATCAACG
>Ga0207675_100006129_pt1 | contig 11430 bp, 8 predicted proteins | sample KBSSwiS42_FD_184305 | JGI IMG/M metagenome (GOLD analysis project Ga0207675, IMG submission 184305) | Switchgrass rhizosphere microbial communities from Kellogg Biological Station, Michigan, USA - KBS Switchgrass S4-2 (SPAdes) (version 2) | ecosystem: Host-associated > Plants > Roots >...
CGTGCGGATGACGAGGGCAATGATGAGGGCGTGAAAGATTACGCGCCCCGTCTCGGCAATCCCGCCCTCTTTCCTCTTTGCCCCTGATGTCACGCTCATCTGCCTCTCGTCCTCTTGGTGCCGCGCGCCCCGCGGCGCCGCCGAGTCGGCGACCCCGTCCATTGAGATATGAAAATCACTGTATTTTCAGCGTGTTAATTCCATGGCGACGCCGTCGGCGGGAAGCGCCGCGACCGCTTTTGGCCGCGCCCTTGTAGCCGCTCGCAAGCAAAGGCGCAAACCGCGCCCAATATGGGGTTGTAAGGGGAGCCTTGCAATCGCGGGGGGGCTTGCAGTCAAGATGTCTTCCGTCCCGATCCGGCCCATGCCACACGTGGCGCCTACGCCACACGATCGACGGTCGGACGCGTCGGTGCCGCTCGACCGGGGCCGGACAGTCGATCGTTCCTGCCGGCGTCGGGACGTGCCGACGGGCACATCCAACGACGCGTAATCGAGGTATCCTCGTGTCACCACAGGCAGACGAGCGGCGATGCCGAAGACGAGGGGCTCGCATGCACCCAGCCGATTTGCAATGCCAGACCGGGTTGTTCAAAGTGAAGAGGCCGTTCGGGTGGGCCCTTGGCAGGCGGCAGTGGGAATCTCTGGCAATGCCCGCCGACGCGGTTCGCCCCTTTGCTCTCATCTTGCTCTCGGCCGCCCTCCTCAGCGGATGCGGAGAGAACAATTCCGCTAGGCAGAACGAGCCGCCGCCTCCCTCGGTGAGCGTGAGCGAGCCGGTGCGCAAGATGGTCACCGAGTGGGATGAGTTCACCGGGCGTTTTCAGGCGGTGGACCATGTCAGTATCCGCCCGCGGGTGAGCGGCTATCTGCAGTCGGCGCACTTCCAGGAAGGGTCGATGGTCCAGAAGGGAGACCTTCTCTTCGTCATCGATCCTCGGCCCTACGAGGCGGTCGCCGAGGAGGAACAGGGACGCCTGCAGACGGCACAGTCGCAGCTCACGTTCGCGAGCCGCGATCTCGAGCGCGCCGTTGAACTCGGGCGCACCCAGGCGGTATCGCAACAGGTGATCGACCAGCGCCGCCAGGCCATGCAGGCCGCGGAGGCTGCCGTCATCACGGCCGAAGGCGCGCTCAAGCGCGCCAAGCTCGATGTCGAGTTTACACGCGTCCTGTCTCCGATGGACGGACGCATCGGACGCAAGCTGGTGACGGAGGGCAATCTCGTCAGCGGCGGCGATACCAGCGCGACCCTGCTGACCACCGTGGTGTCGCTCGATCCGATCTACCTCTACTTCAATCTCGATGAGCAAACCTATCTCAAGAATTCGCGACTGCGCCTGGCTGCGCAGCCTCCTACCGCGCAGGACAATCCCAACGCCGTGCACGTGGCGCTACCCGACGACACCGCGTTCCCGTACGAGGGCCGCATGGACTGGATCGACAACGAGCTCGACCCGGGAACCGGAACCCTGCGCGGGCGCGCGGTGCTGCCCAATCCGCAGCTGCTTTTCAGCCCCGGCCAGTTCGGACGCGTGCGGCTGATGGGAAGCGCTCCGTACGAGGCCATGCTGCTTCCCGACTCGGCAATCGGCTCCGATCAATCGCGCAAGATCGTTTATGTCGTCGGCAAGAACGACGTGGTCGAGTTGCGCGAGGTGAAGCTCGGCCGCCTGATCGATGGCCTGCGGGTCGTACACGAGGGCCTCAAGCCCGACGAAACAGTCGTCATCTCGGGGCTGCAACGCGTCCGCGCGGGCGCGCGCGTCACTCCGACCCGCAAGCAGATCGCAGACACGAGCGGCGCGGGAGCGCAGCGGTGAATCTGAGCCGTCTGTCGATCGATCAACCGGTCCTCGCCATCGTCGCCTCGATCTTCATCCTCGTCGTCGGCGCAATTGCATATTCGCGGCTGCCGATAGCGGAATATCCGGAGATCGCCCCCCCCGCGGTCGTCATCCAGACCCAGTATCCCGGCGCGTCCGCGCAGGTCGTGGCCGACACCGTCGCTACCCCGATCGAGCAGGAGGTGAACGGGGTCGACGACATGCTGTACATGTATTCGCAGTCGACCTCCGACGGCGGCGTGACCATCACCGTCACCTTCAAGCTCGGCACCGATCCGGACAAGGCGCAGGTCCTGGTGCGCAACGCGGTGTCCATCGCCGAACCGCGGCTGCCCGAGGAGGTGCGCCGGTTCGGGGTGGTGACCAAGAAGAACTCGCCCAACCTGATGCTGGTCGTGTTCCTGATGTCTCCCGACGACACCTACGACCAGCTCTACATCTCCAACTACGCGCTGCGACGCGTGCGCGACCCGCTACTGCGGCTGGATGGCGTCGGCGACATCCGGATGTACGGCGCGCGCGACTACTCCATGCGGCTGTGGCTCGACCCGGACAAGATGGCCGAGTTCGGCCTCGCCGCCGCCGACCTGCTGGCCAGCGTGCGATCGCAGAACGTGCAGATTGCAGGCGGCCAGATCGCTGAGCCGCCGATCTCCGATCGGGCGTTTCAGCCCAATCTCACGTTCCTCGGCCGGCTCACCGAGCCGGATGCGTTCGAAAACATCATCGTGAAATCCTCGGCCGACGGGCGGCTGGTGCGCCTCAAGGACATCGCCCGGATCGAGCTGGGAGCCCTCTCCTACTCGACCAACAGTTTTCTCCTGCGCAAGCCGGCCGTGGCGCTGGCGGTCACCCAGCGTCCGGGAACCAACGCGCTGGCCACGGCGGATAGCATCAAGGCGCTGATGGCCGATCTGGAGAAGGAATTCCCCAAGGGCCTCGTCTACAGCATCGCCTACAACCCGACGGATTTCATTGCCGAGTCGGTGCGTGAACTCTTGAAGACGGTGTACGAGGCCATCGCCCTGGTGGTGTTCGTGGTGATCCTCTTCCTGCAGCGCTGGCGTGCCGCCATCATTCCGATCATCGCCATTCCGGTTTCGCTGATCGGCACCTTCGCTGTGATGGCCGCGTTCGGACTGTCCATCAACAACCTGACGCTGTTCGGCCTGGTGCTCGCGGTCGGCATCGTCGTCGACGACGCCATCGTCGTCGTCGAGAATGTCGAGCGCCACCTGTCCGACGGCGCCAACCCGCTGGACGCGGCGCGTCTGACCATGGACGAGGTCGGGACCGCGCTGATCTCGATCGCGCTGGTGCTTGCGGCGGTGTTCGTGCCGACCGCCTTCCTGGGCGGCATTTCAGGCCAATTCTTCAGGCAGTTCGCGATTGCGATCGCAGTGGCAACGGTCATTTCCTGCTTCAACTCGCTGACGCTCTCGCCGGCGCTCTCGTCCTTGATCCTCAAGAGCCACACGCAGGCTCGCGCGCCAGGACGCTGGTCGGTTCTGGCGCGCCCGTTCAACTGGTTCTTCGGGCACTTCAACCGCGGGTTCGATCGCAGCGCGGAGCTCTATGGCCGCACCGTGCGGTGGGCGACCGCATTGGCGCCGGCTTTCCTCGCGGTCTATGCGGTGCTGATCGCGATCACAGCCTGGGCAGTCTACAGCACGCCGCGCGGCTTCATTCCAGCGCAGGATCGCGGCTATGTGATCGTTGCGATCCAGCTGCCGAGCGGATCGTCGCTCGCCCGCACGACCGACGTGGTGCGTCGTGCCGAGGAGATCATCCTCGACACGCCGGGCGTGGCGCGCGCGCCGAGCTTTGCGGGGTTCAACGGCGCGACGTTCACGCTGTCGCCCAGCGCCGCCGCCCTGTTCCCGGTGTTTGCGCCCTATGAGGAACGGCTGCCCCACAAGCTGACAGCCGAGCGGATCACGGCCGACCTGCGCACGCGGCTGAGCGCGATCGACGACGCGGTCCTGCTGGTGCTGCCGCCGCCCTCGGTCCCGGGGATCGGAAACGGCGGCGGCTTCGCGATGCGGCTGGAGGATCGCGCCGGGCGCGGCACCGATGTGCTTGCCGCGGCGACCGAAGAAATGGTCAACGCGGCGCGGGCAGAGCCCGCACTCACCTCGGTATTCACCCCGTTTTCCAACGGCACGCCACAGATCTTCGTCGATATCGACCGCACGCGGGCGCAAATGCTCAACGTGCCGATCGCCAATGTCACCGAGGCGCTCGAAACCTATTTCGGCTCGTCGTACGTCAACGACTTCAACATTCTGGGGCGGGTCTATCGGGTCACGGCGCAGGCCGATCTCCCGTTCCGGCGCGGCCCGGAAGATCTGATGCGCCTGAAGGCGCGCAACGACCGTGGACAAATGGTGCCGATCGGCAGCGTCCTGCAATTCCGCGACACCACCGCGCCGGACCGCGTCCCGCGCTACAATCTCTATCCCGCGTCCGAGATCGCCGGCGAGCCCGCCCGCGGCGTGAGCTCGACCACGGCGCTGGACATCATGACACGACTTGCCCGCCAGATCCTGCCGGACGGCCTCGCCTTCGAGTGGAGCGACCTGTCCTACCAGGAGAGCCAAGGCGGAACCGTCGGGCTCTACATCTTTCCGCTCTGCGTCCTGTTCGTCTATCTCGCATTGGCCGCGCAATATGGCAGCTGGACGCTGCCGCTCGCGATCATCCTGATCGTCCCGATGTGCCTGTTTGCCGGCATCGCCGGGGTCCGGCTCATGGCGCAGGATGTAAACGTGCTGACCCAGATCGGATTCATCGTTCTGGTCGGACTGGCGGCGAAGAACGCGATCCTCATCGTCGAATTCGCAAAGCAGCAGGAGGAGCAGGGGCGGAACATGACGGATGCAGTGGTGGCGGCCTGCCGGCTGCGGCTGCGGCCGATCCTGATGACCTCGTTCGCGTTCATTCTGGGCGTGCTGCCGCTCGTCATCTCCTCGGGCGCCGGCTCCGAGATGCGCCAGGCCGTCGGCGTCGCGGTGTTCTTCGGCATGATCGGCGTGACCCTGTTCGGATTGTTGTTCACACCGGTCTTCTACGTAGTGGTCCGCCGGCTGTTCCCGGGAAGCGTACGCAGGCCGGAACGACCGAGCGCCACCCCTGCCGAGCTCGAGCCGCAAAGCCCGTGAACGACGTTTAACTGCGCGCTTCGCGCGGCACCGCCGAGATCACCACCAACGCCTGGGCCAGTGGCCCCTCGTCGGTGATGGTCAGGTCGATGCGCGGCTCGCAGCCGGCCGGAGTCATGGCATTGAGCCGCGCGAGCGCGCCGCCGGTAAGCTTCATGGTCGGACGTCCCGACGGCAGGTTGACGACGCCCATGTCGCGCCAGAACACGCCGGCGCGCAGACCGGTGCCGAGTGCCTTGGCGCAGGCTTCCTTGGCGGCGAAACGCTTGGCGTAGGTTTCGATCCGTCTGGCGCGGCCTTCGGCCTTTGCGCGCTCGAGTGGCGTGAAGATGCGATCGAGGAAGCGCTCACCGTGCCGTTCGATCGTGCGCTCGATGCGGCGGACATCGATGAGATCGGACCCTACCCCGAGGATCATGCCCGGCCCCGGTCCATCGCCGCCCGCATGGTTTTCACGGCCTCGGCCAAGCCGGAGAAGACCCCCTCCCCGATCAGGAAGTGACCGATATTGAGCTCCACGATCTCGGGCAACGCGGCGATCGTCTCGGCGGTCTGGAAATCGAGACCGTGGCCGGCATGAACCTCGAGCCCGAGACGCCGCGCGAGCTGCGCGCCGTGGCGGATGCGCTGCCATTCGGCCTGCGCCGCCGAGGTTCGATTGTCGGCCAGGGCGTCGCACCAGGCGCCGGTGTGAATCTCGATCACGGGCGCGCCGATTGCTACCGCCGCCTGGATCTGCCGCGGCTCGGCGGCGATGAACAGCGAAACCCGGATGCCCGCCTCGCGCAAGCTGGCGACGACGGACGCGAGAGCGTCGTGCTGGCCGGCAACATCGAGGCCGCCTTCGGTGGTGCGCTCTTCGCGTCGTTCGGGCACGAGACAGGCGGCGTGCGGCCTGGTCGCGATCGCGATCGCAACCATCTGCTCGGTCGCCGCCATCTCAAGATTGAGCGGCTTTGCGATCTCCGCCTTGAGCCGTGCTATGTCCTCGTCGCGGATATGCCGGCGGTCTTCGCGCAGATGCGCGGTGATGCCATCGGCTCCCGCGGCAATGGCGATTTGCGCCGCGCGCACGGGATCCGGATGCCGTCCGCCACGCGCATTGCGGATGGTCGCGACGTGGTCGACGTTGACGCCGAGCCGCAGGGCCAGCGACGTCATCTCACGTCGCTTCGAGATGGTTGCAGTGAAAGCAGCCTCATCTGCCCAACCTTGATCTCAGGAGATTCGCTTAATCAGGCGATCGTCAGCGTCCCAAGGATAGCTCCCGGGGGTCGGTTCCATGCAATATTTTGTCGGCTAATCCACAACGAGAGCCAGCCATAACGCGAAACCGAAATAGCGGCCCCGCTCGACATTGCTCAAGCGTCAGGCGTTCACGCGTTCGGCAGCCGCCACCACGTCCTTGGCGCGCAATTGCGCGATGATGGAGTTGAGATGCTTGATGTCGAACACCTCGAGATCGATGGTGACCGAGGTGAAATCCGGAGATGAGCGCTCCATGCCGATGTTGTCGATGTTGCCGTCGTGCTCGGCGATGATCTGGGCGACCTGGGCCAGCGATCCCGGCTCGTTCACGGTCTGCAGGATGATGCGTGCGGGAAAGCGCTGCGGCGTGCGTTCCTCCACGTCCCAGCGCAGATCGAGCCAGTTCTCCGGCGAGTCCTCGAAATCCTTCAGCGCCGGCGATTGGATCGGATAGATCGTGATGCCCTCGCCCGGCGTGAGGATGCCGACGATGCGGTCGCCGGGCACCGCCCCGCCGTTGGGGGCGAACCGCACCGGCAGATCGGTGTTGATGCCGCGGATCGGGATCGCCGCGCCAGGCTCGCCGGGGACCTTCACCTTGACGGACTTCGCCTTCTTGAGTCCGAACCAGCCGCTCTCCTGCTTCGGCTGCTGCGCGATCGTGGCGGCGCGCTCTTCCTTGTAGTCGGGATACATGGCGCGCACGACGTCGGCTGCGCGCATCTCGCCGCGCCCGACCGAGGACAGCACCTCTTCGATCGAAGCGCGCGCCAGGCGTGGCAGCGCGCCTTGCAGCTTTTCGTCGGAATAGGCGATCTTCGCGCGCTGGCAGAGGCGCTCGACAATGCGCCGCCCGAGCCCGGCATATTGGTTGCGCACGGCGACGCGGGTGGCGCGGCGGACGGCAGCGCGAGCCTTACCGGTGGTCACCAGGGATTCCCAGGCCGCCGGAGGCGAGTGCTGCGCCCTGGACGTGATGATCTCGACCTCGTCCCCGTTGGTGAGCTCGGACACCAGCGGCGCGATCTTGCCGTTGATCTTGCCGCCGACCGCCATGTTGCCCACGTCGGTGTGCACCGCATAGGCAAAGTCGATGAGGTTCGCATGGCGCGGCAGAGCGATCAGCTTGCCCTTGGGGGTGAAGCAGAACACCTGGTCGTGAAACAGCTCGAGCTTGGTGTGCTCGAGGAACTCCTCCGGATTGGAGCCCTCGGCGAGCAGCTCGATGGTCCGCCGCAGCCAGGCATATGCGCTGGATTCGCGCGACAGCAGCTCCGTCGGCGAGTCGACGTCGTCCTTGTACAGCGCGTGCGCGGCGATCCCGTAGTCCGCGATCTGGTGCATCTCCTTGGTACGGATCTGCAGTTCGACGCGCTGCTGGCTCGGGCCGATCACGGTGGTGTGAATGGAGCGGTAATCATTCTGCTTGGGGGTCGAGACGTAATCCTTGAAGCGGCCCGGCACCACCGGCCACGTCGTATGAACGATCCCGAGCGCCTGGTAGCACTCGGGTAGCGTCTTCACGATTACGCGGAAGCCGAAGATGTCGGAGAGCTGCTCGAAACCGATCGATTTGCGCTCCATCTTGCGCCAGATGGAATAGGCGCGCTTGCGCCGCCCCGACACCTCGGCATCGATGCCGCGGTCCAGCAGCTTTCGCTTGAGCTGTTGCTCGATTTCGGTCACCAGGCCGACGTTTTTCGCCTCGAGCGCGTCGAGGCGCTCGCTGACGACCGTATAGGCTTCGGGATTGAGCTCGTGGAACGCCAGGTCCTCGAGCTCCTCCCGCATCTCATGCATGCCCATGCGGCCCGCGAGCGGAGCGTAGATGTCGAGGGTTTCCTCGGCGCTGCGCCGGCGGGCCTCTGGCGGCATGTGGGACAGGGTGCGCATGTTGTGCAGGCGGTCGGCGAGCTTGACCAGCAGCACCCGGACATCATCGGCGATCGCCAGCAGGAGCTTGCGCAGGTTCTCGGCCTGCTTCGCCTCCTTGGTGACGAGGTCGAGCCGCTTGAGCTTGGTGAGGCCTTCCACCAGCGTGCCGATGTCCTGCCCGAACATCTGATCGATCTCCGCCCGGGTGGCGGCGGTATCCTCGATGGTGTCGTGCAGCAGCGCAGCAGCGATGGTGGCGTCGTCGAGCTTCAGATCGGTCAGGATCGCCGCGACTTCCAGCGGATGCGAGAAGTAGGGATCGCCGGACGCACGCTTCTGCTCGCCGTGCGCCTTCATGGCATAGACGTAGGCGCGGTTAAGCAGCGCCTCGCTGGCCGCGGGATTGTAGCGCTTCACGCGCTCGATCAGATCGTATTGCCGCATCATTGGCGGCTTCGACGAGCGCGGTTTTACTGCTTTTTCAACTGCTTGCGATACGATGCTAAGACTTCGCTCAAGCGGAGCCCGGGCCCGTGACTGGTTTTGCATACGGGGCAGGTCGGTCGAGGAACGCACCATGGTTATCCTTGGGCCGGCCCGGACGATCGGCCAGCCACAGCAAGGATATCATGACGTTGCGCAATCGCCACAAGACGTTGCCGTCATCGTTCCCAAAACGACAATATTCTCAAAGCAACGACGCTATTCTCAAAGCAACGAGAGTCTCAAAACGACGACCTGCTCCAAACGACGACGGCCCGGACAGAGCCGAGCCGTGATGGCCGTGATCGGGGGGCCCCCAAGCCGGTCTTCGTTATTCTTCTTCCTCAGGCTGCTCCTCGGGCGGAGTGAGCCCTTCCAAGCCCTTGAGAAGCTCTTCCTCGGTCATCCGGTCGACGGTGACCTCGGTGTCATCGGCGTCGACCGTGCCTCCGGCCGAGCCGATGAGCGGAGCAGCCTCGGGCTCGGGCTCGTCGACCTCCACGTATTTCTGCAAGGAGTGGACGAGTTCCTCCTTGAGATCGTCGGGCGAAATGGTCGTCTCCGCGATCTCGCGCAACGCCACCACCGGGTTCTTGTCGTTGTCCCGCTCGATCGTGATCTGAGAGCCGGACGAGATCATGCGCGCGCGGTGGCTTGCCAACAGGACGAGGTCGAAACGGTTCTCGACCTTGTCGATGCAATCCTCAACGGTAACACGTGCCATGGGCGCATTGCTCCTGCAATGGAACTGCTGAAATGTGGGCGTTACGTAACGTTCTCGCGCCCAAAGTGCAAGTGCGAAACGCGTGCCTCACATTTTCCTTGGCGTCCCGATAGGCCTCTGTTAGGCAGACCGGGGACCACAATGCGATCCTTACTATTATACTTTCGCATTGGTTGTGACAGCGAGCGTGCACCCGCAATTGGGCGGCCACACGAACTCTCAGCCCCGTTGACGAGACCCGGCAATGCTGTCCGGCGCCGCCCGCCGTTCGAGACCGGCACCGATGTTTTTGATGACTTCAGACGAGAGCACTCATGGAACCCAAAACCGAAAAAATCGCACTGTTCATTGACGGTGCCAACCTCTATGCCACCGCCAAATCGCTCGGTTTCGACATCGATTACAAGCGGCTCCTGCGCGAGTTTCATTCGCGCGGCTATCTCCTGCGCGCGTTCTATTACACCGCTGTGATCGAGGATCAGGAATATTCGTCGATCCGACCGTTGATCGACTGGCTCGACTACAACGGCTACAGCGTCGTGACCAAGGCGACCAAGGAATTCGTCGACCAGACCGGTCGCCGCAAGGTCAAGGGCAACATGGATATCGAGCTCGCGGTCGATGCCATGGAAATCGCTGGCTCGATCGATCACATGGTGTTGTTCTCGGGCGATGGCGACTTCCGCTCGCTGGTGGAGGCGGTGCAACGGCGCGGCGTGCGGGTGACCGTGGTCTCCACCATCTCGACCCAGCCGCCGATGGTCGCCGACGAGTTGCGCCGTCAGGCCGACGTGTTTCTCGACATCGTGGAACTGCAGCCCAAGATCGGCCGGGACCCGTCCGAACGCGCCGCGCGCGAAGCCCGCGAACCGCGCGAGCGTCACACGCCGCAATTCCTGCAGCGACCCGCTGCGCCGCAGCGGGCGGGCGCCGGCGCCCCGGTTGACGACGACGACTTCGAAGACTGAGCCGATGTCCGACGCGTCCGGCAAACCCGGCCGCGATTGCCCGCGCTGTCCGCGCCTGAAGGCGTTCCGAGACGACTGGCGGCGCCGCGAGCCCGACTGGTTCAACGCTCCCGTAGCCTCGTTCGGCCGGCGTGACGCGCGGCTTCTGATCGTGGGCCTGGCCCCCGGCCTCAGGGGGGCGAACCGGACAGGGCGGCCGTTCACCGGCGACTACGCCGGCGATCTGCTCTACGAGACGCTCAAACGCTTCAAGTTCGCCCGCGGCAGTTATGCGGCGCGGCCGGACGATGGATTGACCCTGGTCGATGCGCGGATCACCAACGCGGTGCGTTGCGTGCCGCCGGAGAACAAGCCGACCACGGCCGAGATCAAGACCTGCCGGACCTTCCTGGAGGCGACCATCGCCGAGATGCGCAATCTGCGCGCCATCGTCACGCTCGGCCGAATTTCTCACGAGAGCACGGTCGTCGCGCTCAATCAGCGCCGCGCCGCCGCGCCTTTCGGCCACGGGGCGTCGCACGAGATCGGAAAGCTGCGTCTCTTCGTCAGCTATCACTGCTCGCGCTACAACACCAACACCGGCGTGCTGACGCCGAAGATGTTTCAAGATGTATTCGCGTCAGCGCGCGCGTTCCTGGACGCCGACGGCGCGATAGCGCGGCCGACGAGCGAACGCAGCGAGACCCGTTAACACAGCAAGATCCGTTGACGCCGCCGCGACAGATCGCTCGATGATCGACTGCGATCGGAATGTCGTGCCCCTCGGTCCGTCCTACCGCCCGCGAAGCCAGGCAATGACGTCCTCGGCGTTCTTGTCCGGCGGGAACACGGGATAGAACACCTTCGTGATGACGCCGTCGTCGATGACGAGAGCCATGCGCTTAAGCAGCGTCATGCCGGCGGCCGTGAAGGTCGGCAACTTGATCGCACGCGCCAGTTCGAGGCTCTCGTCGGACAGGATGGGGAACGGCAGGTGCAGACGCTCCACCGCTTCACGCTGATAGCCGGTGTCCTGCGTCGACAGGCCATAGAGATGGGACACGCCGAGCCGCTTGAGCTCGGCGAAGTGGTCGCGGAACGAGCATGATTGCGGCGTGCAGCCGCGCGCTCCTGGAATCTGATCC
>Ga0207675_100006132_pt1 | contig 11427 bp, 8 predicted proteins | sample KBSSwiS42_FD_184305 | JGI IMG/M metagenome (GOLD analysis project Ga0207675, IMG submission 184305) | Switchgrass rhizosphere microbial communities from Kellogg Biological Station, Michigan, USA - KBS Switchgrass S4-2 (SPAdes) (version 2) | ecosystem: Host-associated > Plants > Roots >...
CCGCGAGCTCGACTTGCTGGACGCAAAATGCGTCATGGACTTAGTAACGCACGAGACCCCGATACGGTTCGGTCGCGTTGGCTACAGAGTGAGAGTACGGCCGCGCTGCGCCAATTTTGATCGACAGGACTACCTAGACAGCGGGCCAATTGGGCGCACTGTGAAGTACCGCACATTGCCGTATCGTGCGAGAGAGCCGCTACGCGTGAGAATGCGTTGCAGTCAGCACTGCTATCGAAGCACTGGGGAGACTGAAGTGACCGCTGGAGAATCGCCGTCCCACCCTTCGACCACAGCCAGGGCCGTGGCCGATGCGCCGCCATTGCGGTTCTATGACAGCCGCCAGAAGTACCTGACGTTCGTCAGCAACTGCAACGAGAAACAGGTGATCGCACGGCGGGTGGCGAGCGAATTGCCGGCCATCCAGCCTACGCCGCCGGCGATGCGGATATTCGATGCCGGGATGGGCGATGCCACCGTGCTCACGCGTCTCATGCGCAGCACGCATCGTGCGTTTCCCAATGTTCCGCTGCTGGCAGTGGCGAAGGAAATCAGCCTGGAGGATGTGCGGCGCGGACTCGAGCGAATGCCCGACCGCTTCCACGAGCATCCGGCGACGGTGCTGGCGATCACCAACCTGAGCTATGCCGAAGCGCCGCAGCTGCGGCTGCACGGCGATCGCGGCGTCGCCCTCAACTGGCAGGAGGTGCGGTTGACCGGCAGTTCGAGCGACGAATATGCAGAGCAGATCGAGAGCCTCGGTCCGCTGCTCGCCCATGGCTGGGAGAGCCGGCCCAGCCCCGCTACCGGCAACCCTGTGTACGTTCGTCCGACTGTGCTGGTCCTGTATCGCGAGGATCATCAGTTCCTGTTGGATGACGTAATCCCCCGGCACGATATGTCCGCAGGTTATGACCTGATCATAGCGTCCCAGCCCTGGCGGGCCAGGACCTCGGCGCAGTTCAAGGCAAGCAAAATCCTGTTACCGCTGTCACGTAATCTTGCTGCCGGCGGCCGTTTCGTTGTCATACAATCTGCCGGCAACGATCCGGGCCTGGAGATCGTCCAGAAGGTATGGCCCGGCGAGATGCCGTTCCAGGTCGATCGCCATCAGCTGGTGGCCGCCCTCGAGGATGAACTGGGGAGGGAAATGGCGGATTACCGCATTTTCAACCTTCCCGACGACAAGGCGATGTTCCGCTACGAAATGCACGCCCTGCCTTCGGACATGGGCGATCGCATCGGCACCTCCACGCTGTTCGCGGCCTGGGAAGCGGCCGTCTACGTGGCGCAGATTGAAGACGAGCGGCTCGCCGCGGTAACCGACCGGGCCTATCGCGAGGCCACCCAGGACGTACTGCGGAAGTTTGGCGGACTATGGTTCAACGATGAAACATTCGTGGTGGCACGGCGCAGTCGCTGAAGACGCGCGCCCAACGTAGTTCCGGCAGCGTTCGCCTGGCTTACGCAGCGCACCTGACGACTGAAGTGGCGTTCGTTGCAAGGCTCAAAAGTAACTCAAGGATCTCATGACCAGTCATTCCTCCCGTCGTGCCCTGATCTGCGGCTCGGTCGCATTCGACACCATCATGGTGTTCCAGGGTCGGTTCAAGGAGCACATTCTTCCCGACAAGATCCACATGCTGAACGTCTCCTTCCTGGTGCCGTCGATGCGCCAGGAGTTCGGCGGCTGTGCGGGCAACATCGCTTACAACCTGCGGTTGTTGGGAGATACCGGCCTGCCCATGGCGACCGTCGGCAAGGATTTCGCACGCTATGCGGACTGGATGCAGCAAACCGGCGTGCCCGCCGACTACATTCGCGTGATCGATACCGAACACACGGCGCAGGGCTTCGTCACCACCGATCTCGACGACAACCAGATCTGGGCGTTTCACCCCGGGGCCATGCAGCTGTCGCACCGGAACCAGGTGACGGACGCAAAGGATATCGCGATCGGTATCGTCGCGCCGGACGGCCGCGAGGGCATGCTCCAGCATGCAGCGCAGTTCGCGGCGGCCGGTATTCCGTTCATTTTCGATCCGGGCCAGGGCCTGCCGCTGTTCAGTGGCGACGACCTGCGGGCGTTCATCGCCCAGGCGAGCTGGGTCGCACTCAACGACTACGAGTGGCAGCTGGTGCAGGACAAGAGCCGTTTGTCGGCGCAGGAAATCGTGCAGCAGGTCCAGGCGCTGATCGTTACACGCGGCGCGGAGGGGTCGGTGATCTATACCAAGGGCCGCGAGATCGCGATTCCCACGGCGAAGCCTGCCACCATCGTCGATCCCACCGGTTGCGGCGATGCCTATCGCGCCGGCCTGATCCATGGACTGCTGCATGGGCTCGATTGGGAAGTCACGGGCCGCATCGCTTCGCTGCTCGGTGCGCTCAAAATCGAAACGCGCGGCACGCAGAATCACAAGTTCACCACCGCCGAATTCGAGCGCCGCTACCAGGCGAGCTTCGGCCAACCGCTCAGCCTGACGTCCCGTTGAGCTATCGTCACACTCCGCACTCATTATTCACTTCGTCCATCAGGTAAGTACCCATGAGCTCCAGCTTTCTGTTCACCTCCGAGTCGGTTTCCGAAGGCCATCCGGATAAGGTTGCCGACCAGATTTCGGACGCCATCCTCGATGCGATCCTGGCGCAGGACAAATATTCGCGCGTCGCCGCGGAGACCTTGTGTAACACCGGCCTGGTAGTGCTCGCCGGCGAGATCACTTCCAAGGCGACGGTGGATTACCAGTCGGTTGCCCGCGAAACCATCAAGCGCATCGGCTACGACAACACCGAGTACGGCATCGACTACAAGGGTTGCGCCGTGCTGGTCGCCTACGACAAGCAGTCGCCCGATATCGCGCAGGGTGTCGACGAAGGCCGTGGCCTGAATCTCGACCAGGGCGCAGGCGACCAGGGCCTGATGTTCGGCTATGCCTGCGATGAGACGCCGGACCTGATGCCGTTGCCCATCTATCTTGCGCACCGCCTGGTCGAGCGGCAGGCGCAGCTGCGCAAGTCGGGCAAGCTGAGCTGGCTGCGCCCGGACGCGAAGTCGCAGGTCACCATCAAGTATGTCGATGGCAAGCCCAAGGAGATCGACACGGTGGTGCTGTCGACGCAGCATCATCCCGAAATCGAGCACGGTCCGCTGTCGGAAGCTGTGATCGAGGAGATCGTCAAGCCGGTGCTGCCCAAGGAATTGCTGGGTAAGAAAATCAACTACCTGATCAATCCGACCGGCCGATTCGTCGTCGGTGGCCCGCAGGGCGACTGCGGACTGACCGGCCGCAAGATCATCGTCGACACCTACGGTGGCGCAGCTCCCCATGGCGGCGGTGCGTTCTCGGGCAAGGACCCGACGAAGGTCGATCGCTCGGCAGCGTATGCAGCCCGTTACGTGGCCAAGAACATCGTGGCCGCGGGCCTGGCCACCAAGGCGCAGGTGCAGGTCTCGTACGCCATCGGCGTAGCCAAGCCGACCAGCATCATGGTCACCACGTTCGGCACCGGCAAGGTGTCCGACGAGAAGCTCGAAGAGCTGGTGGCCAAGCACTTCGACCTGCGCCCGAAAGGCATCGTGCAGATGCTCGACCTGCTGCGTCCGATCTACCAGAAGACCGCCGCGTACGGCCATTTCGGCCGCAGCGAGCCGGAGTTCACCTGGGAGAGGACCGACAAGGCCGAGGCCCTGGCAGCAGATGCAGGGGTCAAGCGCGCGTCAAACGGTTAACATAGGACCCTCGATCGCGGTTCGATCGCAGTTTTCGCGTGCCGAGGGGCGCTGCAGCGGCGACGGGAGCAAGAAGGCTCCCGCCGATCTGCCAGGCTCGGCATGCTTGCCTTCAACGGCAACGGCGCCCGTCAAACTTGAATGGAGATGACTCATGAGCGCAGTTGCCAAGCCAACTTCGAATGATTACCACGTTGCCGATATTTCCCTCGCGGACTGGGGCCGCAAGGAAATGCAGATCGCCGAAACGGAAATGCCCGGCCTGATGGCCATCCGTGCGGAATACGCCAAGACCCAGCCCCTGAAGGGCGCCCGCATCACCGGTTCGTTGCACATGACGATCCAGACTGCGGTACTGATCGAGACGCTGCAGGCGCTCGGCGCGCAAGTGCGCTGGGCTTCATGCAACGTGTTCTCGACCCAGGATCACGCTGCCGCCGCTATCGCGGTTCGCGGCACGCCGGTGTTCGCTTACAAGGGCGAAACGCTGGATGAGTACTGGGACTACACGCACCGCATTTTCGACTGGCCGGACAACGGCTACTCGAACATGATCCTTGACGATGGCGGCGACGCCACCCTGCTGCTGCACCTCGGCACCCGTGCCGAGACGGATCCGAGCGTGATCTCGAAGCCGGGCAGCGAAGAGGAGACCTCGCTGTTCAACGCGATCAAGGCCCAGCTCAAGAAGGATCCGAAGTGGTATTCGGTGCGCCTCAAGCAGATCAAGGGCGTGTCGGAAGAGACCACCACCGGTGTGAAGCGCCTGTACCAGATGGCGAAGGAAGGCCGCCTGGCATTCCCGGCCATCAACGTCAACGACTCGGTCACCAAGAGCAAGTTCGACAATCTGTACGGTTGCCGCGAATCGCTGCTCGACGGCATCAAGCGTGCGACCGACGTGATGATCGCCGGCAAGGTAGCGATCGTTGCCGGTTACGGCGACGTCGGCAAGGGCTCGGCCCAGGCGCTGCGCTCGCTGTCGGCGCAGGTGTGGATCACCGAGATCGATCCGATCTGCGCGCTGCAGGCGGCGATGGAAGGCTATCGCGTGGTGACGATGGATTACGCCGCCGACAAGGGCGACATCTTCGTAACGACGACCGGCAACTTCCAGGTGATCACGCACGATCACATGAAGAAGATGAAGAACAACGCCATCGTCTGCAACATCGGCCATTTCGACAACGAAATCGATGTGGCTTCGCTGAAGCAGTACACCTGGGACAACATCAAGCCGCAGGTCGACCACGTCATTTTCCCCGACGGCAAGCGCATCATCCTGCTCGCCGAGGGTCGCCTGGTGAACCTGGGTTGTGCGACCGGCCACCCGTCGTACGTGATGAGTTCTTCGTTTGCCAACCAGACGCTGGCGCAGATCGAACTCTACAAGGATAACTCGAAGTATCCGATCGGCGTGTACGTGCTGCCGAAGCATCTCGATGAGAAGGTCGCGCGGCTGCAGTTGGCAACGCTCAACGTCCAGTTGACCGAGCTGACGCAGGCGCAGGCCGACTACATCGGCGTGTCGAAGCAGGGTCCGTACAAGCCGGATCATTATCGTTATTGATAAGTGTGATCGATGCGGCTCCCTCCCGTCGTGAGACGGGAGGGGCGCTGCGACAGCGGTATCCCTTGCGATGACAGCGAAAATTATCGACGGTAAGGCCATCGCAAAAAAACTCCGCGCTGAGTATCACGCGCGAGTCGATGAGCTGCGGCTGTCGTTCGACGTGCAACCCGCGCTGGCCGTGATCCTGGTCGGCGACAATCCGGCATCGCAATCGTACGTCCGCAACAAGATTGCCGGTTGCCGCGAAGTAGGCATTCGTTCCGAACTGATCGAACTGCCGGCGACTGCCACCGAAGCGCAATTGCTCGATCACATCGAGCGGCTCAACGACGACGTCACCACGCACGGGATTCTCGTGCAGCTGCCGTTGCCGCCCCACATTCGCGTATCGAGCGTGCTCGAGCGCATTTCCGTCGAGAAGGATGTCGACGGTTTCCATCTCTACAACATGGGCGGCCTGGTCACCGGCAGCACCGTGTTTTCCCCGTGCACCCCCTACGGTGTGCAGAAAATTCTCGAACACGAAAACATTCCGGTCGAAGGCCGCAATGTGGTCGTGGTCGGCGCCAGCAACATTGTCGGCAAGCCGACGGCGCTGATGCTCATGCAGCAGGATGCGACCGTATGCATCTGTCACAAGAAGACGCGCGATCTCGGTCAGTTCACGCTGCTTGCGGACATCCTCGTGGTCGCTGCCGGCGTGCCGAACCTGATCGTGCCGCAGATGGTGAAGACGGGCGCCGTCGTCATCGACGTGGGCTTCAATCGGTTGCCCGATGGACGCATCGTGGGCGACGTGGATTTCGACGGCGTGAAGGAAAAAGCTTCCTACATCACGCCGGTGCCGGGCGGTGTAGGCCAGATGACGGTCACCATGCTGTTGCACAACACGATCCTGTCGGCGGAGCGCTCGACTACTGCAACCCGATCCGCATTCCGGCGCCGCCGGACGGACGAGGTTGCATAGCTATGTGCCCGCGTCTGTGTCCGGCCAGGGATTGGCGCCCGTCGAGACGCCGGTCAGCGATCGATCCGTGACCTCGCTGTCCGCAAAGATCCGCTCGCAAACGTTCGTCGTCACAACCGAACTCACGCCGCCGAAGGGCATCGACCTCACCGAGCTGTTCGCCAAAGCGGATGCGCTGCGCGGCCTGGTGGATGGCATCAATCTCACCGAGTCGCCCCGTGCTCGCATGGCCATCGAACCCAAATCGGTGGCGCGGCTGCTGCTGGAGCGCGGCCTCGAGCCCATCGTGCAATTCACGGCTCGCGATCGCAATCGCATTGCCTTGCAGTCGGATCTGCTCGGTGCGGCGGTGCTCGGCATCCGCAATGTGCTCTTCATGAGCGGCGACGATCCGAAGAGCGGCGATCACCCCGAAGCGAAGCCCGTATTCGATTTGAAAACGGCCGATCTGTTGCGTGCGGCAGCGGCGCTGAACGCCGGCCGCGACATGTCGGGACACAAGCTCAAAGGCGCCCCGAATCTATTCATCGGCGCGACCGCCAATCCCACGGCGAGCAACCTTGCCGACGAGGTGGAGAACACGCAGCGCAAGATCGTAGCCGGCGCGCAGTTCTTCCAGACACAGGCTATCTACGATGCGCCGACGTTGCTGCGATTCCTCGATGCAGTGAAGCCGCAAGGCGTTGCCATGCTGGCCGGCATCATTCCGTTGAAGTCGTTCAAAATGGCCACCTGGCTGAACGAGAACGTTCCCGGCGTCGTGGTGCCACCGTCGTGCCTGCAGGAAATGGCCGCAGTTGCCGGCGACGCTGCCGCGGAACTTCGTGTGAGTATTGCGATGGCCGCACGCATCATTCGCGAAGTGCGCTCGCATTGCGCCGGCGTTCACATCATGGCGCTGGGCTGGGAAAAACACATTCCGGCGATACTGCGTGAGAGTGGGTTGCTGAGTAGATAAGAATCGCACGGCGAACGCCTCAAGGGTCGGAGTGCCGCAATTCCTGCTCAGCCTGTTCTGCCCCGTGTTCTCCGTGTTCTCCGTGCGCTATTTCTTGAAGACCTTTGGGCTGGCGCAGAGATGGCTAGTGCTACTCGTGTGGTAGCGGCCCAGCGTTCTAAAGATATATCGCACGGAGAACACGGAGAACACGGGGCAGAACAGGAAGGACTGAGATTCGGAAACTCGAATTCTTCAGTAGACATCTCCGTGAGAAATCCTAGGCGCTACTGCGACCATCGATCCACGTCTCGATCACATTCAGCTCCTCATCCGCGAGCACCAGGCTGGCACGATAGCCGGGTGCGATCTTGCCAAGCTCTTGTTCGAGGCCCAGGAAGGCTGCGGGATATTCGCTCGCCATTCGCACAGCGCGAGCCAGGTCGATGTCGAGCATTTCGACCGCATTTTTCACGGCAGCGGCCATGTTCAGGTTGGATCCCGCCAGCGTGCCGGCATCATCCAGGCACATGCCGTCGCGAACCGTGATCGTCCGGCCTTGCAGCAGGAAGCTGTCGCCGTCCATTCCTACCGTGGGCATGGCATCCGTTACCAGCATGAAGCGGTTGGCGGGCTTGCAGCGCAATGCGAGTTGCAGCGTGACGGGATGAACGTGATGGCCGTCGAGAATCAGGCCACACCATGCATGGATGTCTTCGAGAGCGGCACCGACGGTGCCGGGTTCGCGGCCGGTGAGTGGCGACATCGCGTTGAACAGGTGAGTAAAACCGCGCACGCCTGCTTTGAGCGCGGCTGAAATTTCCGCGTAGGTTGCATTCGTGTGTCCTGCCGACACGACGATGCCTGCGTCGGTCAGACGGCGAATCATCGCCGGCGTGGTCATCTCGGGAGCGAGCGTGACGAGCGTCTTGCCGCGACGAAGGGAGGTCAGCAGGGTGACCGCTTCTTCATCCAGCGAGCGGAATTTAGACACGTCGTGGACGCCGCGCCGGTCCGGGCTGAGAAACGGGCCTTCCACGTGAATGCCTAGAATGCCCGGTACTCCAGCCGTGATTGCCTTCGCCGTGAGATCGAGTGCAGCGGCAATCACAGCCATGTCGTCGCTGATGAGCGTGGGCATCAATCCCGTCGTGCCATACGCACGATGCGCACGAGCCAGCGACTCCAGCTCAGTGAGCGTGCAGGCATCGTTGAACAGCACGCCGCCGCCGCCGTTCACCTGCACGTCGATGAATCCCGGCAACAGCAGTCCGCCCGCCAGGTCGTGCTGCCGGAAATCGCGCGGAATCTCTGTTCGCAAAACGATGGCGGCGATGCGATCGTCTTCCAACAACACTGCCTGGTCAGTAGCCCAGCCGGATTCGAGCAGCACCCGCCCATTGATCAACGCCGTGCGCATCAACGCGTCTCCGTCACTTTCAACAGATGCGGCGGCAGATCTGGGTTGAGGCCTCTCGCCATGGAAACCGCATTGGCAAGGCGGTAGAAACTCTGGACCATGAGTATGGGCTCGATCACCGGATCGGCCTCGATCGTAGGCAGGCGAATGGCGCCGGTCGCTGCCACACCGGCACTCATGACGGTCGCGCCGCGTTCGATGAAAGCACGCGTCAGGATGCGGATGCCTTCGCGAGTGTCGTCGTTCTGTGAGAACACCAGCACCGGAAATCCTGCTCGCACCAGCGCCATCGGTCCATGCTGCACTTCGGCGGAGCTGAAGGCTTCCGCATGCAGGCCGGCAGTTTCCTTGAGTTTGAGCGCAGCTTCCTGTGCGATGCCGAGGCCGTAGCCGCGACCGACCACGAATAGACTTTGCGCTGCTTGCAGCGGCGCAACGGCGTCGCTCCAATCGAGTTCCCACGCCGCTGCGAGCAAGTCGGGGAGGCGAGCAAGCGCGCCCAGCAGATCGCGATTCATCGTCCACTGGCCTACGAGATGCAGCAGCGCGCTCAGCGAAGCGATGTACGATTTGGTGGCCGCGACGCTCGTTTCCGGGCCGGCACGCAGCGGAATGAAATAATCGGCGCCGGTCGCTAGCGGAGAATCGGGCGAATTGCTCAACGCAATCACTCGTGCGCCGCTGGCACGGGCTGTCGCCACTGTGGCGAGAAGATCCGGACTGCGGCCCGACTGCGAAATCGCAATGAACACCGCCCCGTACAGGTCCGTTCCTGCTTCGTAGATCGAGCTGATCGATGGAGCAGCGGAGGAGGTCGCTACATGCGCGTGCGACTCGATCAAGTACTTTGCATACGTCGCCGCGTGGTCGGAACTGCCGCGAGCGCAAGTGACGACGATCCGCGGCTGCATGTCACGCAGAATGGCGCCTAACTTCCGGACCGATTCGCGATCCTGTTCCAGCTGTGCGCGCACAGCGGCTGCAGCTTCGCCAGCCTCGCGATACATCTTAGTCACGTGGAGATACTCAATTCCGCGACGAAGTCGTACGTATCGCCGCGATAATACGATTGCGAGAATTCGATCGCGCTGCCGTCCTTGATGAAGCCGACGCGTTCGACGAGCAGGCCGGCGTCCTTTTCCTGCGCACGTAGCAATTTCGCCTGGTCTTTCGTAAACAGCACGGCGCGCAGGCGTTGCAACGCTCGCACTGGCCGGTTGCCGGTCTTCTCCAGGGCTTCGTACAACGACGTTTCGACTGCGTTGATCGAAGGCAGGCACGACGCCAGGATGGTCGCGTACTCGATCGCCATGGGAGCGTCGTCGGCGTACCGGATGCGATGAAAGCGCAGCACGGGCGTTCCCGGACTCGACCGCAGCGTCATGGATTCTTCGGGAGTGACAGTGCCCGCAGCGCGACTCATCCAGACGCTATGCGGCTTGCGACCTCGCGCACGCATGTCCTCCGAGAAGGACGTCAGCTTGGAGAAATTCTTTTCGACGCGGGCGGCTACGAACGTCCCCGAACCCTGGCGTCGTGTCAGCAAACCTTCTTCGACCAGGCCATCGATGGCCTTGCGCACGGTAATACGCGAGATCGACAGCTCTTCCGCCAGTTCGCGCTCCGCGGGCAGCGCGTCATCCGCTCCGAGAATGCGCTTCTCGATGGCGTTGCGCAGTGCACGCTGCAGTTGTTGATAAAGCGGCTGGCTGCTCGAGTCGTCGAGCCGGCCGAGCACTTCCGATAGTTGCACCAGAACACTCCTCCATCGTGTTGCACCTGCCCCATGAGAAGTCATGGCGGGCGGTTGAATATTACCAATATAGTACCAGTGGCCGTCCAGCCTTTTTTTGCGAATTGTTCGTGACAAGCGGAAAACGGCTGAAAAATTCACGGATGCAAGTTTTTTTCGCAAGGGGCTTGGCAGACGCCGCTGACTGGTACTATATTGGACTCTAAGTGGTCTATACCAACAAGGGGAGTGGTCTGTATGAGGAAGCGTTACTCGACAGCGATCGGGGCGGCGGTCGCAATCGCATTGCTGAAACAAACTGCGCCAGCCCAGGCAGCGACCACCGCCAGCGGCGCCGAGGTCGAGGAAGTGGTGGTCACCGGCATTCGCGCCAGCATTCGCGAATCGCTGGAGACCAAGCGCGAAGCGGTTGGCGTCGTCGATGCCATTTCCGCGGAGGACGTGGGCAAGTTCCCGGATAAGAATCTCGCCGAAGCGCTGCAGCGCGTTCCCGGCGTCGTCATCAATCGCGAGTTCGGTGAAGGCGAACGCGTGAACCTGCGCGGCCTCGGCGCCAATCTCACTCGCACCCTGTTGAACGGTCACGGCCTGGCCACCGCCGACTGGTTCATCCTCGATCAGCTGAACACCACCCGCAGCTTCAACTACCTGATGCTGCCGTCGGATGTGATCGGCCAGGTCGCCGTCTATAAATCGCCGCAGGCGGACTTCGAAGAAGGCGGCATCGGCGGCGTGATCGACGTCAAGACGCGCAACCCGCTCGATATGAAAGCCAACGCCATTTTCCTGTCGGGCCAGATGTCGTACACGGATCTCGCCGACAAGAGCGATCCGCAATTGTCCGGCCTCTACAGCTGGAAGAACGACGACAACACGTTCGGAGCGATGGTCGCGGCGGTCTATCAACGCCGCAACATTCGCCGCGACGGTGTGGAAGTGCTCGGCTATGAGGATGCGGATAAGGGTGCTGGTACTCTGCTCATACCGCAGCTCATCGGCTCGGCCCTGTTCACGCAGGAACGCATTCGCAAGGGGGGCAACTTT
>Ga0207675_100006133_pt1 | contig 11426 bp, 8 predicted proteins | sample KBSSwiS42_FD_184305 | JGI IMG/M metagenome (GOLD analysis project Ga0207675, IMG submission 184305) | Switchgrass rhizosphere microbial communities from Kellogg Biological Station, Michigan, USA - KBS Switchgrass S4-2 (SPAdes) (version 2) | ecosystem: Host-associated > Plants > Roots >...
GAAATGATGAGGCTTCAGGAACGGTTTCAATTGTGCATGGCGCGCCTGCTCGACCGCGGTCATCATGCGGTCGGAACCGATGGCGATCAGGCGATCGGCCGACTTGAGCGAAATTTCCGGCACGCCCAGATTGCCGATCGCATACGCGTGGATCGCCTGCACGATGTTGCCGACCAACGTACGGTCTGACGGCCGGCCCGGCGTGAACCCCGGCTCTTCATCGCAGCACCACACGACAACGTCCGCGGCTGCTTCGATCTCGGCGACCTTGTAGCGGTCCAGCATGTGCTTGTAGCCGGCGAAATACAGCACGCGGTTGCCCGCGGCGCGCATTGCCTGCCCGATTGAAAACAACACCGCGTTGCCGAGGCCGCCGCCGACAAGCACCACCGTTTCCTTCGTGGGGATTTCGGTTGGCGTGCCGGTGGGGCCCATGAGCACGACGGGCTCGCCCGGTTGGAGCAGCACGCACATGTCGCTCGAGCCGCCCATTTCGAGCACGATCGTCGAGACCAGTCCCCGCTCGCGGTCCACCCACGCACCGGTCATCGCCAGGCCTTCCATGGCCAGGCGCGATTGCTCGGTCCGCAACGCGCTGGTTTCGAAATTCTGCAGCCGATAGAACTGCCCGGGCCGGAAACGCCGCGCCGCCAGCGGTGCACGCACCACCACTTCGACTATCGTCGGCGTAAGCCGGATAACCTCGCGCACGGTTGCGCGCAGGCTGTCGTTGAGCCCGGCGAGAAATTCGGCATCGGCGATGTCAGTTGCCGGTTTGACCTCGGCGAGCACGCGACTCACGATCGGGTAGCCCTGCTTCGCGCTGCCGATCGCCTTGACCACATTGCCGAAAAACGACGGATGCACGTCGCCGAAGTAGCTGATGAAGCGGCCATCGGGGCGGCGCGCCACCAGCACCCGGACGTGCTCGGGCTTCGCAATCGCCTTCTCGACGCCGACCGGCGCGCCGTCCTCATCGGTGGCGCGAAAATACTTGCCGTCGAGCGGAAACGCCGGCGCCGCTTCGCGCGACAGCACGGTATTGGGCTGGGTGCCGGCCGCGATCAAAACGGTTTTCGCCGGCAATTCAATTTGCCCCGCTTCGGTCCACGTGCCATCGGCACCGCGCATTTGCGCCGCTACACGCAATGAGCGCGCATGTCCGTCGCCATCGACTTCGACTCCCAGCGGCGTCAACCCTTCCGCAAAGCGTATGCCCTCTTCGAGCGCCTTTTGAACCTCCTCGTGGTTCAACGTGTACGACGGGCTGTCGATCAGCCGCCGCCGGTAAGCGATCGTCACGCCGCCCCACTGTTGCAACAATTCGAGCACGCGCGGCGCGCGCTTTTCGGCGGCCGCCCGCGTGCGCTCGTCGCGCAGCGCCCGCGCATGCGCGAGAAACTCGTCGGCGATCGCGCGCTCTTCTTCGTTCCACGCGACCCGCGCGGCTGCCTCGCCATGCTCGCGCGCCATCGCTTCGTAGCGGCGCAGGAATTTTTCGACCTGCAATGGATAATAGGCCAGCGACTCGGTCGCGGTATCAATGGCAGTCAGGCCGCCGCCGACTACTACCACCGGCAGCCTTACCTGCATGTTGGCAATCGAATCCGCTTTGGCCGCGCCGGTCAGCTGCAGCGCCATCAGGAAATCCGATGCGGTGCGCACTCCGCGCGCAAGGCCATTTGGCATGTCGAGCACCGTAGGCCGTCCCGCGCCCAGGGCGAGCGCGATGTGATCGAATCCGAGTTCGAACGCGTCATCGGCCGTCAGCGTGCCGCCGAAGCGCACGCCGCCGAACAATGCGAACTCGCCGCGCCGCTCGATCAAAAGCCGGATTACCTTCAGGAAGTTTTTGTCCCAGCGCACCGTGATGCCGTATTCGGCGACGCCGCCGAATCCCGCCATCACGCGTTCGTCGAGCGCCTCGTAGAGTTCGCGCACGTCGCGCACCGGTTCGAACGCGACGCGCGCGCCGCGGCTGTCGACGCCGGAAATCTGCGGCGGCAGCGGCTCGATCTTGAGCCCGTCGATGCCGACAACCGTATGCCCTTCGTTCATCAGGTAATGCGCGAGCGAAAACCCGGCGGGCCCCATGCCGGCCACGAGCACCCGCTTGCCCGACGGCGCCTTCGGATACGGCGTGCCCAGGTTGAGCGGATTCCAGCGCGTGAGCAGGCTGTAGATTTCGAATCCCCACGGCAGCTCGAGCACGTCTTTCAACGTGCGAGTCTCCGCCTGCGGGATGTCGACCGGCTCCTGCTTCTGATAAATGCACGCCTTCATGCAGTCATTGCAGATGCGATGCCCGGTCGCGGCCGCCATCGGGTTGTCGACCACGATCACGGCGAGCGCGCCGATCGCGAGCCCCTCGGTCTTGACCTTGTGAAACTCGGAGATCTTTTCTTCGAGCGGGCAGCCGGCGAGCGTCACGCCGAACGGGCTTTTCTTGAACGACGCGGCGCCGCGGCCCGTCGCGCCTTTCTCCTTGAGCCCTTTCGAGCACGAATCCTTGCCCTGCTCGTGGCACCAGATGCAGTAATGCGCCTGATCGAGCGCGCCCGTGAGGTCGGTACCGGGGTCGGTCAATTTGAAGCCAGCGCGGCGGCGCAGGTGCGCAGGATCCGTGGTGAATGCGGTGTAGCCTGCAGTGTCGTCGGCAACCAGCGGCACCAGGTGTTGATAGTCGAGTTTGTGCGGCGCCTTGAACAGGACGCCGGCGCGGTGCGCGGCCTTGCCCGCCGGTGTCTGCGCCGCCCAGGCCGCGTACTGCAGCGCGAGGTCGAGTTCGGCGGCGTGCACCGCTTCGTTCTCCTGCCACCGCGTGACGTGCTGCGCGAATGCGAGCTCGGTAAAGTCGCCGCCGAACAGCGCGCTCAATTGCCTGCGCAACCGCGCACCGTCGATCGCGGCGGCCGCTTCCGCTTTGAATTTGTGCAGCGCCTTGCGTTGCACGAACAGCCGCTTGCAGCTGAAGAGCGGCGCGAGCTCGTGATGGCGCGCAGACAGCGCGCGCACCTCCGCTTCGATGCCGAACAATTCCGCGATGAAATCGTCCAGATGCGGCGCGAGCGCAATCAGCAGCTCGGACTCCTGCTTGTTCGTCAGCGTGGCGGTTTGTTCGCGCGCCGCGCGCAGCTGCTGGCATAAAGGGTCGTCCGCGCGTGCGAGCGCGGCCAGGAATGCTGCGTCAACACGCACAAGACCGTCGCGCGTGTAGAGGTCGGGGAACGACAACCCGTGAGGTAAGTTCAACATGAAGTTTTGACTGCGGATGGTGCGCTGCGCAAGGCCGGCGAACATAGCATAAAACCTTTGCAATGTCAGTCGTCGCGGACGTCGAAGAACTGCGTCAACCCGTTGTGCGATAATAAATTTATACCAGTTCGTTATATGTGCTGGCGAGTCGCGGAGGAGTAGCTATCACGCATCCAACAAACACGCAGGTCGCGGGCTGGCGCACGCCGGCGATCGTGCTCGCGTGCGGCGGCATGGTATTGATGGTGTCGATCGGCACGCGCCAGACCTTCGGCTTGTTCCTGCCGCCGATGACGTTCGATCTCGGCTGGAGCCGCGAAACGTTCGGCTTCGCAATTGCGCTGCAAAATATCGTGTGGGGCCTCGGCCAGCCATTCGCCGGCGCGATCGCCGACAAATTCGGCGCCGCGCGCGTGATTGCAAGCGGCGGCATCGCGTACGCGCTCGGTCTCGTGCTGATGGCGTACTCGACGACCGGCCTCGCGTTCGACGTGAGCGCGGGCATCCTGGTCGGACTTGGCTTGAGCGGTACCGGTTTCGGCGTCGTGATGGGCGTGGTTGGCCGTGCCGCGCCCGCGGACAAACGCAGCGCAGCGCTCGGACTCGTCGGCGCAGGTGGCTCGTTCGGCCAGTTTGCGATGCTGCCGTACGCCCAAACGCTGATCTCGCATTTCGGCTGGTTGAGCGCGCTGCTCGTGCTCGCCGCGACCTCGCTGATGATCATTCCGCTCGCATCCGCGCTCGCGGGCCGCAACGTCGCCGCGCACACGAGCGATCAGAGTCTCACCGCCGCGATCCGCGAAGCGGCAGCGCACAAAGGATACTGGTTTCTAACTTTGAGCTTCATGGTTTGCGGATTCCAGACTCTGTTCGTGATGATTCACCTGCCTGCCTATCTCGTCGACCAAGGAATGACGCCCACCGACGGCATGACCGCGCTGGCGTTGATCGGCTTTTTCAATATCGTCGGCTCTTACGCGTGCGGGCTGCTGGGCGGCCGCTACAGCAAGAAAAAAGTCCTAATGTGGCTGTACGGCGTGCGCGCGGTCGCCATCACGCTGTTTATCGCATTGCCGCTGTCGTCCTACACATTATGGGGATTCGCCGTTACCATGGGCTTGACCTGGCTGGGCACCGTCCCGCTCACCAACGGGATGGTCGCGCAGATTTTCGGCGTAAAATATTTGTCGACGCTGTTCAGCATCGCATTTCTGGGTCATCAAATCGGCAGCTTTCTCGGCGCATGGTATGGCGGTTTAATGTTCGATCTGACCGGTTCCTACACCACGGTATGGATTTTCTGCGCGGCGCTGAGCGTCGTCGCGGCCGCGCTATGCGCACCGATCGACGAGCGCGACGTGACGGGGCTGCGGCCCACGGAGGCCAAGGCATGATCCGGCAAACCCACCGGCCGCTCCTGTGGATCGTCCTGGCGGCGCTGCTCGCGTACGTCACTTACTTGAGTTTCAAAGCATACTTGGGCCCGGATTTTCTGATCGGCTACGCGAACATGTTCTCGTGCTGACCGCGGTGCGCGCATGAATACCTTTACCGATGTGCAGGCTATGCTCGCGGCGTTCTTCGAAAGCCTGCCGTGGCCGGCGCTGATGCTCGATGAGTGCGGCTGCGTGACTTACACGAATCCGCTCATGCGCGAAACGGAAGCCGCGCCCGACGCCGACGGGATGTTGCTGGAAAAACGCTTTCCCGCCTATTTCGCCGCGCTGCACGGGGAAGTGCCCTGGCTCACCCCGCAAGCTGTTGCAGTGAGCCGCCTGCACGCAGGCAGGACCGTCACCGAATGCATTTCGCTGCATCGCCTTCCGTTCGGCGCGTGCCTGTTCGTCGCCGTGCAGCCCGAAACCGCCGCCGCGCTCGGCGATGCGCAGCTCGCGCGCCTGGCGTCGCTCGGCTTCATGGTGGCGGGCGTATGTCACGAGCTCGCGAATCCCCTAACCGCGATCAACTCGACGATCCAGTTGCTGCGCACGAGCCCCGCGTCGCCGGCCCTGCTGGAGAAAGGGCTCGCCAATATCGCCGCCAATGCGCAGCGCATGCTCAATATTTCGCGCAAGCTCAACGATTTTTCGCGCGCCGGCGACGACGCGCGCGCGATGTTGAACCTGCGCGCCGCGGTCACCGACGCGGTCGCGCTGCTGAACCACGACAGCTCGATGCGCGAGGTCAACGTCGTCTGCACGCTCGACGAAACAACGGTGGTGCACGTCGATCCCGGCCAGCTCCAGCAGGTCTTGTGCAACGTGCTGACGAATGCGGTGCAGGCGATGCGCGGCAGCGGCTCGCTGTATATCCGCGATTCGCGGCCCGACGCAACGCACGTCGAGATCGCAATCCACGACACCGGTCCCGGCATCGCCGAGTGCGACCTGCCGCGTCTGTTCGAGCCGTTTTTCACCACGAAGCCGGCCGGTCACGGCACCGGCCTCGGGCTTTCGATCAGCAACGAAATCGTGCTGGCCCACGGCGGGACCATGCGCGCCGCCAATGACGCGGGTGGCGGCGCGTGCTTTTACATCCGCCTGCCGGCGGTATCCGCATGAGCGAAGTCGCATCCCCGCCCGCGCGCAACGAGCGCATCCTGGTCATCGAGGACGATCCGGGCGTCAGCGCGAGCATCGAGCTGCTGCTGCCTGCGCGCGGTTACCGCGTCGAGCTCGCCAGCCGCGCCGGGGACGGCATCGCCCGCGCGACCGCCAGCGAATTCGAGCTGGTCATCACCGATTTACGCCTGCCCGACGGCGACGGCATGGAAGTCATCCGCACGCTGCATGCCGCGCAGCCCGCGCTGCCGATCATCATGATGACGAGCTATTCGTCGCTCGACACCGCGATCGAAGCGCTGAAGAACGGCGCGGTCGATTACGTGATCAAGCCGTTTCACAACGATGCGCTGCTGTTCGCGATCGAGCGCGCACTGAACGAGCGGCGCATGCAGCGCGAAAACGCGCTGCTGCGGCGCAGCCTCCTGAAGTCGCGAGCGGGCGCCGAGATTATCGGCCGCAGCGCCGGCATCAAGCGCGTGTACGAGCTGATCGACAAAGTCGCGGCGACCGATGCGAACGTGCTGATCCAGGGCGAAAGCGGCACGGGCAAGGAGCTGGTCGCGCAGGCGATCCACCGCTCGAGCCCCCGCGCGGAGCGCCCGTTCGTGCCCATCAATTGCGGCGCGATTCCCGCCGAGCTGCTCGAGTCCGAGTTGTTCGGGCACACCAAGGGCGCGTACACGGGCGCCGTCGCGGCGACCGAAGGCCTGATCCGCGAAGCGCATGGCGGCACGCTTTTTCTCGACGAGATTTCCGAGCTGGCGCCGCAACTGCAGGTGAAGCTGCTGCGCGTGATCCAGGAAAAACAGGTGCGGCCGCTGGGCTCGCCGCGCGTCTTTCACACGGATGTGCGGTTTTTGGCCGCGAGCAACCGCGATCTGAAGAGCGCTACGGCGGAAGGCGCGTTTCGCGCCGACCTTTTCTACCGGCTCAACGTCATCAATATCAACGTGCCGCCGCTACGCGAGCGCGGCAAGGACATCGAGCTGCTCGCGCAACATTTCGTGGCCGTCCACAGCCGGCGCCTGTCGAAGGACATCACGAGTCTCGGCGATGATGTAAAGGACCTCCTGAGCCGCTATCGCTGGCCGGGCAACGTGCGCGAGCTCGAAAACGTGATCGAGCGCGCGGTCATCCTCGCCGACGGCCCTACCCTGACGGCGCGCGATTTTTCCGACCTCTCGGCGCTCGAGCCGGCGGCCCCGCAGGAGGCAGCGAAGGATGGCGCCACCGCCGCTGCACTGTCGGTCGAAGACTATATCGCCGAATTCGTCAAACGCCATCAGGACCGCTACAGCGAGCAGGAACTCGCGGCGATGCTGGGAATCGGGCGTAAAGCGTTGTGGGTGCGGCGCAACCGGTGGGGATTGTTCCGCGCCGGCAGCCGGCCCGCGCGCAGCGCAGGATCGCGCGCACGCGCCTAGCCGTGCCGCGCTACGCGGCCCGCAGGTGCTTAAGAAACAGCTGCCGTTTCGTTTGGAAACCCGGCCCGCGCACGCCTGACATGAGCTTGCGCAAGCCCCTCAATTCAGTCAATTTTTCCTTGTAAACCATTGGCATAAGGATTGCTTACGCGTAGCAGTTCTTAACCCGTATTCAGAAAAAAACCACCCTAGGAGGCAGCCATGGCCGAACCCGCCGCACGCAAGAAAGTCACGATCCCGATGTTGATGGAGAAGAAGAAAAAAGGCGAACCCATCGTCCAGCTGGCCGTTTACGACTACGAAACCGCGATCGTCGCCGACCGCGTCGGCATCGACATCCTGTGCGTGTCCGACACCGGCGGCATGGTGCTGTTCGGGCACGAGTCGACGACGTCGGTGTCGTTCGAGGAAGTGCTGTTCATGGCGCAAGCCGTCAAGCGCGGTTCGCAATACGGCCTGCGCATGGTCGACATGCCGTACATGAGCTTTCACCTGTCCGCCCAGCAGGCGGTCGACAACGCCGCCAAGTATGTATCGCAGGCCGGCGCCGAAGTCATGAAGTGCGAAGGCAACCAGCACCACGCGAAATACATCGAGGCGATCGTCAAGGCCGGCATTCCGGTGCAGGGCCATATCGGGATCTGCCCGATGCGCATTCCGCAGCTCGGCGGCTTTGCGGCCCAAGGCAAGACGGCCGACCGCGCGAAGGAGCTAGTCGACGACGCGTGGGCCTTCGTCGACGCCGGCTGCTTCTCGATCATGACCGAGGTCGTCACCTCCGAAGTCTCGCAATACCTGACCGAAACGCTGCCGGTGCCGGTGATCAGCCTCGGCTCGGGGAATACCTCGGACGGCGTGCATATCATCGGCTCCGACCTCTTCCATCTTTACGAGAAACACACGCCCCGCCATTCCAAGATTTACTGCGACCTAGTGCCCATCATCGAAAAAGGCCTCACCGACTACCGCGATGAAGTCAGGAAGCGCATCTATCCGGGCAAGGAGCACACCGTGTTCATGAAGGAAGACGAGCTCAAGAAATTCAAAGACAAGATCGGCTGGAAAAAGTGAACTCGCCCGCGCCAGCGAGCGTGGCGCCGAGCGGCGCCGAGATCGTCGCCGCCACCGGCTTCTTCGCCGAGTTGACCCCGGCGCAGCGCGAACGCGTCGCCGCGCTCGGCCACATCGAGACTTACCGTCAGGACGGCCAGATCTACGACATCGGCGACGCGGCGACCGACTTTTACGTGCTGGTGGACGGCATGGTGCGCTTCAGCATCGGGCTCGGCAGCCGGCGCGCGGCCGCCGGCCAGGTCCTGCGCCGCGGCGAAGTGTTCGGGTGGGCGGCGCTGGTCGAGCAGGCGCCGAAGCGGATCGCTTCGGCCTTCTGCATTTCGCCCTGCAGCGTGCTCGCCATCAACGGCGACCAGCTCTTGCTGCTGATGGAAGCGGACCACAGCCTCGGTTACCGGCTGATGAAGCAGCTGAATGCGCTGATCACCGGCAATCTCACTGCGTTTGCTTCGGGATGACGGCCGGTGCGACGATACGGCTGCGCACCCAGGGGCATGCTCACATGCCCCTGATTTTTTGCGGAGACCATTCTGCTGCCTGATCTCGTCTGGCTGCTCGCAACCGCCTTCGCCGTCGGCACGCTGATCGGCGCCGTCGGCATCGGCGGGATATTGCTGATCCCCGCACTCAGCGCTTTCGCGGGACTGTCGATCCACGCCGCGATGGCGACCGCGCTGTTCACGTTCGCTTTCACCGGCGTGACCGGCACCATCATGTTTCAGCGCCGCGGCAGCATCGACTGGAGCGTCACGCGTCCGGTACTGCTCGGGGCGGTGTTTTTCGCGTTCGTCGGCGCGTGGGTCAATTCGCTGACCGGTCCCGGCGCACTCGCGCTGATTCTCGCGGGCCTCATCATATTCGCCGGCGTGTATACGCTCGCGCGCTGGCACGGTATGCCGGAGCCGGCATTTGCGGGACATCCGCGCGCCCAGAATTTTTTGCTGCTCGGGCTGGGCGCGATTGCCGGATTCGGCTCGGGCCTGACCGGCGTCGGCGGCCCCGCCCTGTCGGTGCCGCTCATGGTGCTGTGCGGCTTCCCGGCATTGACCTCGATCGGGACCAGCCAGGTCATACAGATCGTCGCCGCGGTGTCGGGCACGCTCGCGAATCTCAAATACGGCACGATCGACTACGGCGTCGCGGCCACCGTCACGCTGCTCGAGATTGCCGGCGTGTTTGCCGGCGCGCGCATCGTGCACGCAGTCAACGCCGACCTGCTGCGTAAATTCGTGGCCGTGCTGTGCGTCGCCGTCGGCGCGTGGCTCATGGGACGCGAGCTCGGATGGTTCCGGTAGCTTCGGAATTTTCCGCGTTCCTCGCCGGCCGCTGCGCGGATACGGTTGCGCTCGCCCCCGGCATCGAAACTCCGCGCTGCTTCTCCGATGCGGCGGGCGAGCATCTCGCTACCCGCCGCGCCGCGGGACTTTTCGATTTTTCATTCATGTACTGCGTGGAGATCGCCGGCGCGGGCAGCGGCGATTTTCTCGCCGCGCTGCAGACGCGCGCGGTCGATACCCTGCCGTGCGGGCGTATCGCATACACGCTGCTGCTGCGCGATGACGGCAGCGTGCTTATCGATGCCACGCTATGGCGCCTCGATAGTGACCGCTACTGGCTTTTCACCGGACGCCGTGACGATGCCGAATACATAGCAGACTTTGCGCGCGCTTACGATGTCGCATTAACCGACCGCTCGACGCTGCAATCCGTAATGGCCGTCCAGGGTCCGGCCAGCGCGACGATAATCGAGCGCACGCTGGGCACGGCCAACGTCCGTGCACTGCCATATTTCAGTTTTACGCAGCTGGCGTTCGCCGGCGCTGAATGCCGGCTCGCCCGCATTGGCTATAGCGGAGAGCTCGGCTACGAAATTGTCATTCCGGATGCGGCTGCCCCCGCGCTGTGGAGCGCCCTGGTGGAGACGGGCAATGATCATGGTCTGCGCGAAGGCGGTTTCGCCGCAATCGATTCGTTGCGCATAGAGGCCGGGCACCTGCTGTTCACGCGCGAACTGGCGGCACGTGCTGCGCCGGCCGAACTCGGCCTGATGCGGCTCATCGATTTTTATCGGCAGGAATTCTGCGGCGCGGCTGCCGTGCGCGCGCACCGCTGGAGCCTGCCGGCCCGCCGCCTCGTCGGTTTGCTGCCGCTGCATGGCGCGCGCTTCGCGCCGCAAGCCACCACCGCACGGACGCGCGGCGCTGGCACTCTGACCAGCACGGCATGGTCGCCCATAATGGAATGTGAGCTTGGATTGGGTTTCGTGGCCGCAGGCGACGCCTATGCGGGCTCCACCGTCAAGCTGGACAGTGGCGCAGCAGCGAAGGTCGCGCGCCTGCCGTTCTACGATCCCGCACGCCGGCTGCCGCGCCGGGCGCCCTAACGCTATCCCAGCCCAACGCTGCGCTCGGCCGCGGTCACCGTATTTTCGAGCAGCATTGCCACCGTCATGCGGCCCACGCCGCCCGGCACCGGCGTGATCTTCGAGGCGACACGGCTCGCGGACGCGAAATCGACATCGCCCACGAGCTTGCCGCCGGGCAGCCGGTTGATCCCGACGTCGATGACGACCGCGCCGGGCTTGATCATCGAGCCGTCGACGAGCCCCGGATTGCCCACCGCCACGGCGAGAATATCGGCCATCCCTGTGTACTGCCGCAAATCCGGCGTCTTCGAGCTGCAGACGCTGACTGTTGCGCCGCGCGCAATCAGCATGAGCGCCAGCGGCTTGCCGACGATTGCGCTGCGGCCTATCACCACCGCGCTGCGCCCCTCGATCGGCACTCGCGCGTAGTCGAGCATCGTCATCACGCCCAGCGGCGTGCACGGCGCGAGCAACGTGCGCCCGGCGACCATTGCGCCCAGGTTCACCCAGTTAAATCCGTCGACATCCTTGACCGGCGCGATTGCCTGCAGAATGCGCTCCGAATTCAACTGGGACGGCAGCGGCAATTGCACGAGGATTCCGTGGATGCGCGGATCGGCATTCAGGTTCTGCAGCGTCGTGAATATCTGGCTTTCGCCGCAATCGGCGGCGAAACGCAGAATTTCGGAATGCACGCCGATGTCGCGGCAGGCCTGCGACTTGTTCTTGAGATACATCTGCGAT
>Ga0207675_100006135_pt1 | contig 11424 bp, 8 predicted proteins | sample KBSSwiS42_FD_184305 | JGI IMG/M metagenome (GOLD analysis project Ga0207675, IMG submission 184305) | Switchgrass rhizosphere microbial communities from Kellogg Biological Station, Michigan, USA - KBS Switchgrass S4-2 (SPAdes) (version 2) | ecosystem: Host-associated > Plants > Roots >...
GACGAGGCCGGCGATACCGCCCACCACCACCCCCAGCCCCATCGCAACGGGCAATGGCAGGCCGAGCTTCTGCCAGAACACGCCGAGCAGGATCGCAACCAGCCCCAGGATCGAACCGACCGAGAGATCGATGCCCGCCGACACGATGACAAAGGTCATGGCAAGCGCGACGAGGCCGACCTCCGCCATCAATCTTCCCTGGTTGAGGAGATTGTCCACGGTGAAGAACCGATCCGACTGCATCGCAAGGACAGCCAACGCCAGCACCAGCAGAACGGCGAGGATCGATTCATGGCGCATCAGGGTGCGGCTCATCACAGCCTTCCTCCCGCACGGTGCCGGCGCCGCCGTGCCATGTCGGCCAGCACCGTCGCCAGGATCAGGAGGCCGAGCACAGCGCGCAGCCAGTAGGCAGACACGTTGAGGAAGACCAGTGCCGAGCTGATGCAGGCGAACAGGATCGCCGCCAGCGTCGAGCCGATCACCGTGCCGGTTCCGCCGAGGATCGAGACGCCGCCGATCACCGCGGCGGTGATGACGGTCAGCTCCAGGTTGGGCGGCACCGTCGACTGGATCACCTGCAGCTGGGTCGCGAACAGCAGCGCCGCGATGCCCGCAAAGAAACCGTGCATGGCAAAGGCCAGCACGCAGACGCGCTCGGGATAGAGTCCCGATGCACGCGCCGCCTCGAGATTGCCGCCCACTGCGTAGATGGCGCGGCCAAGGCCGGCGTAACGCATCCAGAACGCCATCAGCACGGTCAGGATCACCATGAAATAGACCGGAGCCGGAATGCCGAACAGCCGCGCCTGGGCGATGAAGAATTCCGGCGGCATGTTGGTGATCCAGGTGCCGCCGGTCACGCTGATGAGGCCGCCCTTCAGGATCGACAGCATGCCGAGCGTGACCACGATCGACGGGATCCTGGCATAGGCGATCAGCGCGCCGACGAAGGTATTGACCACGACCCCGACCAGCACCGGCACGAACCACGCCACCCAGATCGGATAGCCCTCAACCGCCAGCGTGCCCGCGATGGTCGCCAGCACGCCGATCAGCGATCCGACCGAGACGTCGATATGGCCGGTGATGATGACCAGGCTCATGCCGATCGCAGCCACCGCGATATAGGCGTTGCCGGAGAAGATGTTGACCAGGTTGTTGTTGCCAAGGAAGCGCGGGTTGACCGCGCCCACGATCACGAACAGCGCGATGATCGCGCCCAGCACGACGAATTCCTGTCCGTAGGCTTCGAACAGGCGCGACAGGCCGGAACGCCGGTTGTTGAGGACGCCCGCGACCGCCATCACGCCGCCTCCCCGGACGCATTCGCGATGGTCATGGCGGCGCCGACCGCTTCGGGCGTCGCGTCGGCGCGGTCGAACTCCGCCACCAGCGTGCCATTCTTCATCACCAGCACGCGGTCGCTCATGCCGAGCACTTCGGGCAGCTCGCTGGAGATCATCAGGATGCCGAGCCCGCGCGCGGCGAGCGCGCTCATCAGCGCGTGGATCTCCGACTTGGCGCCGACATCGATGCCGCGGGTCGGCTCGTCCATGATGAGGATGCGCGGCTCGGTCGCCAGCCACTTGGCCAGCACCACTTTCTGCTGGTTGCCGCCCGAGAGCTGCTTCACGATCTGCCGCGGCCCGCGTGCCCGGATGCCGAACTTGGCGATCGAATCCTTCGCGAGCTGCTCTTCTTTGCGGGCATCGATCAGGCCGCCCTTCGCCAGCGTCTTCAGCACCGCGAGCGAGACGTTCTCCTGGATGCTTTGCGGCCGCACCAGGCCTTGCAGGCCGCGGTCCTCCGGCACGTAGGCGATGCCAAGGTCGCGCGCCTGCTGTGGACTCCGGATGCTGACCGCCTTGCCGTCGACCAGGATCTCGCCGGATGTGGCGGGCGTTATGCCGAAGATGGTGAGCGCGGTCTCGGTCCGGCCCGAGCCGATCAGCCCGGCGATGCCGAGGATCTCGCCCGCGCGCAGCGTCAGCGAGACGTCGCGCACCACGCCGGCGAAGGCGAGCTTGCGCAGCTCCAGCAGCGGCACGCCGATCTTGGTCTCCTGCTTCGGAAACAATTGGTCGATCGGCCTGCCGACCATCATGGAGACCAGCTTGCGCTCATCGAGTTCGCCGATCGGCGCAGTGCCGACCCGTGCGCCGTCGCGCAGCACCGTCACACGGTCGGCGAGCGCGAAGATCTCCGGCAGCTTATGGCTGACGTAGACGATGCCGACACCCTTGTCGCGCAGCATGCGCACGATCGACAGCAGCTGCTGGACATCCTCCTCGACCAGCGAGGCGGTCGGCTCGTCCATGATCAGCACGCGCGCATCCTGCGACAGGGCACGCGCGATCTCCACCCGCTGCCGGTTCGCGACCGACAGCGCACCCACGCGGTCATCGACGTCGATATGCTGGCTTTGGAGCCGGTCGAGCAGCGCGCGGGCGCGCTCCCGCATCTGCGGCCAATCCAGTGCGCCCCACTTGGTGCGCGGCGCGTGGCCCATGAAGATGTTCTCCGCGACCGTGAGGTCGGGAAACAGCAGCAGCTCCTGGTGCACCACCGCGATGCCATGAGCACTGGCGTCGCGCGGCGACGCGAAGGTCACGCCTGCGCTATTGACGCGCATCTCGCCGCCGTCGGCGCGATGCACGCCGCCCATGATCTTGATCAGCGTCGATTTGCCGGCGCCGTTCTCGCCCAGCAGCGCATGCACTTCGCCGGCGCGCACGTCGAACGAGATGTCCTGCAGCACGCGGACGCTCGCGAAGGATTTGGAGATGCCGGAGAGCTCGATCAGTGCGCTCAACGCACACGCTCCCGACGGACGGCAGATGTCGCCCCAACCATGTGCGCTTGCCTCCCTTGTGACGATCTCTTGTGACGGATCCGCCGGGTGTTATGCGCCGACAAACCGAGGATTTGCTTTCCTATCGTCTTGATTGAGGTTAAACATGCATGAGCAAGGATCGTCAAGCGATCATCCATGCTCATAAAACGTGATCGCTGCGGTGCAATATTGAGCAACTTTGCTCAACGAGGCGGCCATGAATGAAGGCGAGCGTCATCGGCACATCCTGGGCTTCCTGCGCGACCGGCCGTTCGCAACCGTGCGCGATCTCTCGCAGATCGTTGTCGCCTCCCCCGCCACCATCCGTCGCGACATCGGCAAGCTGCACGATTTGGGCGCAGTCCGCAAAGTGTTCGGCGGCATTGCCGCGGTCGACAACGGCACCGGTCCCGACCGCCTTGCGGCGCGGCCGTTCGAAGAGAACCAGATGCTCGGCGTCGACGCCAAGAAGGCGATCGCCGAGGAAGCAGAGAAGCTGGTCAATGACGGCGACGCGCTCATCATCCACGGCGGCAGCACCTGCTACCTGTTCGCGCTGCGGCTCGCGCGGCGCAACGTCAAGATCTACACCAACTCCATGCCGCTGGCCTCGACGCTCTGGCAGAACGGCACCTGCCACCTGACCATTGCCGGCGGCGAGCTGCACCGCGGCCCGGGCATTCTTTATTCGCCGGCGGTGGAATCGCCCGAGTTCTACGCCTCGAAATTCTTCATCAGCGCCCAGGGCGTCGGCTCGACCGGCGTGATGGAATCCAACCCGCTGCTGGTGCGCGAGGTCGAGCGCCTGCTGGCCTGCGCCGACGAAGTCGTGGTGCTGGCCGACAGCCGCAAGTTCGGCGTGCGTGCGCGCTATGCCGTGGTCAACTTCGCGCGCATCGCGACGCTGATCACCGACGAAGGCATCTCGGAAGCCGATGAGCGTATGCTGCTCGACGCCGGCATCAACGTCGTCATCGCCAAGGTGCCGCGCGGCGGGGACCGATCGTGAGCGTGGAGCGGGCGCTCGCGGTCTTCGACCTCGGCAAGACCAACGCCAAGCTGCTGGGCTTCGGCGACCGCTCGGGAAATCTGCTGTTCGACGAACGCACCGCGCAACGTTCGATCCAGGCCGATGGCCTGCGCGTGCTCGATCATCAGCCTTTGCACGACTGGCTGATCGCGACCCTCGCGCGTCTGTCCGAGCAGCACCGCCTCGCCGGGCTGATGGTCAGCACTCACGGCTGCACCTTCGCGCTCACCGCCGGTGATGCGCTGGCTGCGCCGATCCTCGACTACGAGCAGCCGGTGCCGCCGGAGATCGACCGGCAGTTCCAGGCCGAAGCGCCGGCCTTCGCGGAGAGCTTCACGCCCAACCTGCCCGGCGGGCTCAATGTCGCGCGCCACATCTATCTGCGCGAGCGGCTCTCGCCCGAGATGTTCAAGCAGGCCGACGCCATCCTCAACTATCCGCAATTCTGGAACTGGCTGCTGACCGGCGCCAAGGTGTCGGAGATCAGTTCCATCGGCTGCCACTCGCACTTGTGGCGGCCGCGCGAGGATACCTTCAGCTCCCTCGTCGACAAACGCAGCTGGCGGGCGAAGTTCCCGCCCTTCCGCCGCGCAGGCGACATCCTCGGCGAGGCACAAGTCGGCGCGCAATCGGTGCCGGTCCACAACGGCGTGCACGACAGCAACGCCGCGCTCTACTACTACCGCAGCCTCGGCTACTCCGACTTCACGCTGATCTCGACCGGCACCTGGGTCATCACCTTCAACCAGGCCTGCCCGCTCGATGCGCTCGATCCGGAGCGCGACATGCTGGCCAACGTCACCGTCGACCGCTCGCCGATCCCGACCGCGCGCTTCATGGGCGGCCGCGAATACGACGTCATCGCCGGGTCGCAAGCCCCAGTCTCGCGCGAAACCCTGCAGCACGCTATCGATCGCGGCCAGGTCGCGCTGCCCAGCTTCGCGGCCGGCGGCCCGTTTCCAGCGCGCCAAGGAAGATTGAAAGGTCCCGAGCCCAGCACCGCCGAAGAACGCGCTGCGATCGCCACGCTCTATGTCGCACTGATGATGGACGTGGTGCTGGACCAGTTGCGCTCCATCAACCGCGTCGTGCTGGACGGCGGCCTCGCGCGGAATCAGGCCCTGCTCGGCACGCTCGCCGCGCTACGGCCTGCTCAGAACCTCTCCCACAACGTCGCCGCCGAAGGCACCGCCATGGGCGCGGCGGCGCTTGCACTCGAAGCACACGGCACGCGCGGCGTGTTTGCGCCGCAGATGCAGGAGGCGAATGCGCTGGAACTGAAGGGGCTCGATGCGTATCGCGCCGCGTGGCGCGAACTCTGCGCGGCGGGGCGGTAACGCTAAGCCACCAACGGTGCCTCTTCCCGCTCGCCGGCGCTCTCCGGCACCACGGTGATCAGCCGGATGCCCGCATCCTCCACCATGCGCCGCGCCTCGTCGCTGATGGCGTCGTCGGTGATGATGGTGGTGGCGCGCTCGAGTGGGCAGATGATGAGGCTGGAGCGGTTCTGGAACTTGCTCGAATCCACCAGCAGCACCAGCTCGTCCGCCTGCCGCATCAGCCGCTGCTCCGACTGGATCAGCAGCGCATCGGATTCCATGATGCCGAGCGGGCTGACGCCCTGCGCGCCCAGGAACATGCGCTTGGCGTAGAAATGCACCGTCCCGTCATTCTCGAATGGGCTGAGGATGATGCTCTGCTCGCGATAGATGGTGCCGGCCGGCACCATCACGGTGCAGCGCGAGTGCTTCAGCAGATGCTCGGAGATCGGAAACGAGTTGGTGAGCACCTGCAGCCGGCGCCCGGTCAGGTAATGCACCATCTGGAAGGTGGTGGTGCCGCCATTGATGATCACCGCCTCGCCGTCTTGGCACAGCTCCACGGCCGCACGTGCGATCGCGCGCTTCTGCGCCAGGTTCACCGATTGGCTCTGCCGGAAGGAACGCGCGGTCAAAGCGTTGGTCGGATGGATCGCTTCCGCGCCGCCGCGCACCTTGCGCAGGCGCCCTTCGTCGGCGAGCGCGGCGATGTCGCGCCGGATCGTCGCCTCCGACGCGCCGGTATATTCCATCACATCCTGGACCGTGACGACCGCCCGCTCCTGGACCGCGCTCAGGATGATGCGATGGCGTTCCCGCTCGTGCATGGCGACCTCCGGAGCGAAGCGACCTTCACTTCGCGGCTCTGAGCGGAGATTAAGCTCGCTCATCAGACTGTCAATCACTTTCAGTCATAAACAGTCATTTTGCACTGCAATATGAAATATTTTGACTGAAAATGATTGACGGCGGGTTGACCCGGCGCGATGCTGCCCGCCAAACCGCTTGCCGCGCAGGGAGACGTTTCATGGCCGAGTTGGCCCAGATCGAGCTTTTGGACAACCGCTGGGACGAGGTGAAGGCCGCCGGGCTGGATGAACCCGCCCGGCTGCTCTACCGCTCGCACCTGCTCGGCGCCGACATGCGCATCACCAACTTCGGCGGCGGCAACACCTCGGCAAAAGTGAAGCAGCGCGATCCGCTCACCGGCAAGGATGTCGAGGTGCTGTGGGTCAAAGGCTCTGGCGGCGACGTCGGCACCATGAAGCTCGACGGCTTCGCCACGCTCTACATGGAGAAGCTGCAGCACCTGAAGACGATCTATCGCGGCGAGAGCCAGGAAGACGAGATGGTGGGCTATCTGCCCCACTGCACCTTCAACCTCAATCCGCGCGCGGCGTCGATCGACACGCCGCTGCACGCCTTCATCCCGTACGCGCATGTCGACCACATGCATCCCGATGCGGTCATCGCGATCGCGGCGATGAAGAACAGCAGGACCATCACTCAGAAGGTGTTCGGCGACGAGATCGGCTGGCTGCCGTGGCGCCGTCCCGGCTTCCAGCTCGGCCTCGATCTCGAGCGTTTCGTGAAGGAGTATCCGAAGGCCAAGGGCGCCGTGCTCGGCGGCCACGGCCTCATCACCTGGGGCAACAGCGCCAAGGAATGCTACGAAGTCACCTTGCGCGCCATCAACAAGGCCGTGCGCTGGTTCGCCGAGGAGACTCGCGGCAAGCAAGCTTTCGGCGGCGCCCAGTTCCAGGCGCTGCCGCAGGCAGACCGCCGCCGCATCGCCGGCCAGCTGATGGTGGAAATCCGCGCCCGCATCGGCGGCAACGAAAAGAAGGTCGGACATTTCGACGAGCAGGCCGCCGTGCTTGAGTTCGTCAATTCGCGCGAGTTCGGCAGGCTCGCCGCCATGGGCACCTCCTGCCCCGATCATTTCCTGCGCACCAAGATCGCGCCGCTGGTGGTGCCGTTCGATCCGGTGTCGAAGAACCTCGACACCGCCGTCTCCGGCCTCGACAAGGCGATCGCCGACTACCGCGCGGACTATGCCGCCTATTACGACCGCTGCAAGCACGCCGACAGCCCGAACATGCGCGACCCCAACGCGGTGGTGTATCTGGTGCCGGGCATCGGCATGATCACCTTCGCGCGCGACAAGGCGACCGCGCGCATCGCCGGCGAGTTCTACGTCAACGCCATCAACGTCATGCGCGGCGCGGCGCTCGTCGACTCCTATGTCGGCCTGCCGGAGCAGGAAGCGTTCGACATCGAATACTGGCTGCTCGAGGAAGCGAAGCTGCAGCGCATGCCCAAGCCCAAGTCGCTGGCCGGCCGCATCGCGCTGGTGACCGGCGGCGCCGGCGGCATCGGCCGCGCCATCGCCGCCAAGCTGATGAGCGAAGGCGCCTGCGTCGTGCTCGCCGACATTGACCAGAAAACGCTGGCGGAGACCGAAACCGGCTTTGCCAAGACGTTCGGCAAGGACCAGGTGCGCAGCGCTGTCATGGACGTGACCGACGAGAATGCCGTCGCGGCGGCCTATGCCCACGCCGCGGCCGAGTATGGCGGCCTCGACATCCTGGTCTCCAACGCCGGCATTTCCTCCGCGGCCCCGATCGACGAGACCGATCTCGCGATCTGGGACCGCAACATGGACATCCTGGGCAAGGGCTACTTCCTGGTGTCGCGCGAAGCCTTCCGCGTGATGAAGCGGCAGAAGCTGGGCGGCGCGATCGTGTTCATCGCGTCCAAGAACGGTCTCGCCGCCTCGGTCAACGCCTCTGCTTATTGCACCGCCAAGGCGGCGGAGATTCACCTGGCGCGCTGCCTGGCGCTCGAAGGCGCGGATCATGGCATCCGCGTCAACGTGGTGAACCCCGACGCGGTGCTGCGCGGCTCGGGCATCTGGTCCAGCGAGTGGCGCGCCCAGCGCGCCGCCGCCTACAACATGAAGCCGGACGAGCTGGAGGAGCATTACCGCAAGCGGTCGATGCTGAAGCGGTCGGTCTATCCGGAGGACGTGGCGGAAGCGACCTACTTCCTCGCCTCCGACCTGGCGGCGAAATCGACCGGCAACATCATCAATGTCGACGCGGGCAATTCGCAGTCCTTTACGCGATAGCAGCCGGCGCGCAGTTCTGGGAGCGTGCAATGACCGATTGGCAGATTTCACCCGACGCAGTCGATGCGCACAACAAGCCGCAAGGCAAGGCGCTCGCCGCCGACTATGCGGCGCTGGGCGAACAGCTGGCGCGCCGCGGCGTCGACATCGACGGCATCACCAAGAGGGTTGCCGCCTTCCACGTTGCTGTTCCGTCCTGGGGCGTCGGCACCGGCGGCACCCGCTTCGCGCGCTTCCCCGGCATCGGCGAGCCGCGCAACGTGCTGGAGAAGCTCGACGATTGCGCTGTGATCCACCAGCTGTCGCGCGCCACGCCCCGTGTGTCATTGCATATTCCGTGGGACAGGCCGCGCGACGCCAACGAGCTGAAGCAATACGCCCAATCGCGCGGCCTCGGCTTCGACGCGATGAACTCCAACACCTTCCAGGACCAGGCCGGCCAGAAGCAGTCCTACAAGTTCGGCTCGCTCTCGCACACCGACAAGGCGACGCGCCAGCAGGCGGTCGAGCACAATCTCGAATGCATCGAGATCGGCAAGGCGCTCGGCTCCAAGGCGCTGACGGTGTGGATCGCCGACGGCTCCAACTTCCCCGGCCAGAGCAACTTCACCAGGGCGTTCGAGCGTTATCTGGATTCAGTGAAGCAGATCTATGCCGCTACCCCGAACGACTGGAAGCTGTTCGTCGAGCACAAGATGTACGAGCCGGCGTTCTACTCCACCGTGATCCAGGATTGGGGCACCAACTATCTCGCCGTCACCAGCCTCGGCGAGCGCGCCTATTGCCTGGTCGACCTCGGCCACCACGCCCCGAACGTGAACATCGAGATGATCGTGGCGCGCCTGATCCAGTTCGGTCGCCTGGGCGGCTTCCATTTCAACGATTCGAAGTACGGCGACGACGATCTCGACACCGGCACCATCGATCCGTTCCGCCTGTTCCTGGTGTTCAACGAGCTGGTGGATGCCGAGCTGCGCCGCGCGCCGCGCTTCGAGCCGGCGCACATGCTGGACCAGTCGCACAACGTGACCGACCCGATCGAGAGCCTGATCCGCAGCGCCAACGAGATCCGCCGCGCCTATGCCCAGGCCTTGCTGGTCGACCGCAAGACGCTCGAAGAAGCGCAGGACCGCAACGACCCGATGCTGGCCTCGGAGACCTTGAAGGCCGGCTTCCGCACCGATGTCGAGCCGATCCTCCAGAAAGCGCGGCTGGATGACAGCGGCGCGATCAATCCCATCGCCGCCTATCGCGCCAGCGGCTATCGCGCAAAGGTCGCGGAGAAGCGGCCGGCTGTTGTGCGCGGCGGCAGCGGTATCGTCTAGGGTTTCGCTGAGCGAAGGCTCTCGATCAGAGAGTCCTAGTCTTTCTGATCCTTGTCCTCGCTGTCGGCCTTGTTCTCACCACCACCGAGACCGTCACCCAGCGCATCGCCGACGCCGCCCAGCGCGCCACTGATCGGCCCGCCGGTCCCGCTGGAATCTCCATCCTCGCCATCGCTGGAACCGGAATCGCCATCACCGGAGCCGCCATCGCTGGGTGCACCGGTGCCAGCATCATCGCCGCCGGTGCCGGCACCGCCCGTGTTACTATCGCCCGTATCGCTGCCGTCGGCGTCGCTACCGCCTGTGTCGGCGCTGCCCGTGTCGCCGCCGGCACCGCTCGAAGCTGACCCGTCGCCGGTCGTGCCATCGCCAGCGTCCGACCCACCGCTGGCATCACCGGCGTCGCCTCCGCTCGCGCTCGTTGTGTCTGGCCCGACGCTCGCGCCGCCGCTTACCTCGCCGCGCGGATCGCCGCTGCTACCATTCGTGACGTTACCGCTGCGCGCAGTGGCGGTGCGCGTTGTGGCGGAACGGGTGTCGACGGCGCTCCCCGATCCGGTTTCTGCAGCCGGTTTTCCGCCCGATGCCACACCATTGTTCAAAGTGCCGTTGCCAGAGGTGCCGGTGCTCTTGTCGCGGCTGTACTGATAGAGTGCGTCGGGGCGCGGGTCGCCGGAGCGGATCGCCGCGGCCACCGGCGGCGCCGGAATCACCGCAGTCTTCTGAGCCGCCGGGACAACCGCCGGCGAGGGCGCAGCACTCGGAACAAACGGCTTTGCGACGAACTGCTCGATCTCCGGCGCGGCCTTTTTGGCGGCCGGCCGGGGTGGAGCCGTCATCGCTGCTTTGCTCGCGGTCCGTACCATCGGCGGTTCAGGTGTCGGCTGCGTGGCCTTCGCCGCCATCAGAGCCAGGTCGACAGTCCGCTGCAACCTCCATTCAACCGCAGGCGCCCTCGTCGCCGCCGCCGCGATCTGTGACGCCATCGGGATCTGCTGGGGATGGATCTGCGCGACCTCCGGCTCCGCCTCGGTCGAATCCTGCCAGTCCGAAACCTCCAGCAGCGCTCCGCCGGCTAGCGCCAGGACCGAGGCCGCACCGGCCAGAATCGACATCGCCCTGAGCCGGCGGCCGGGTGAACCATTCCGTTTCGGCGACGGCGGTGCGGTGATCGTGGCCCAGACCGCGCGCTGAACGGTCGGCTCGCTGCCAGCCGCCAACAGCGCCGAGAACGTTGCGCTGTATTCGACCTGACTTGCCCGTTTGGACAGCGCGAGCTTTGGGGCCACATGCCCCAGCGATGGATCGGGCGCCGTGTCCTCCCCGATGGCCTGGCTCGGCTGCGCAGGGATCGGCGGATCGGCGGGCGTTGCTTCCGCCTCCGGCGGCCGCTTGCGCTGCGCCTTCCAGCGCGCGAACGACTGGGCGAGCTGCTCGGGCGATCGCTTGGTGAGATCGAATGCAGAAAGATCATGGGCCGGCGGACGGCCCGGTTCGGCTTGATTGGTCACGCCGCATCCCCCTCGGAGCGAGCAGCTTCGCGCGTGCAGCATGATTCCCCGTCGCCGCGGCCGAATGGCGCGACTTTTCGGTGACAAAGACCTTGGAAATAACGAATCAGGACCGGCCGTGCGGTTTCGGCATCGGCCCAGGCATCACACTTCTGTCTTCACGGTGCAGATCGGCGGCTGAATTCAGTTGGCCTTATCTTTATCTTTGTCTTTGTCTTTGTCTTTATCTTTGTCTTTGTCTTTGTCTTTGTCCTTATCCTTATCCTTATCCTT
>Ga0207675_100006137_pt1 | contig 11422 bp, 4 predicted proteins | sample KBSSwiS42_FD_184305 | JGI IMG/M metagenome (GOLD analysis project Ga0207675, IMG submission 184305) | Switchgrass rhizosphere microbial communities from Kellogg Biological Station, Michigan, USA - KBS Switchgrass S4-2 (SPAdes) (version 2) | ecosystem: Host-associated > Plants > Roots >...
CGTTTGAGCTTGGCCCTCCTTCATCTATCGCCCGCCTCCGGCTGGGCGTTGGACGAGCCTGACGCGGGCCTGGATGCGGCGGGCCGAATCAGCCTGGGAGTCTGGCTGGGCGAACAACGGGAGCGACGGCTGTGGATCGCCAGCCATCGCTGGACGCTCTACGAACGGTTCGAACCTTGGACGGTTATCTTGGAGTCGGGAAAGGTGGTTGCGGCGGCTCCCTTCGAGACGGTTTTTCAGGAGCCGAGAGTTCGGGAACTTTTGCTTCCGGACGGTGTGTCAGGCGCCAAGGGTTAGATCCCCCACTCCCATATACGATTACGCCCCACAACGTTGACATCCCCAACTTACGCTGTTATACTGCGTTCGGGTTCGGACATCCATCCCATCTAGCTCCTAAGGAGCCCGGTAGTGCCGGGGTGTCAGCCTCTTTAGGAATTTCGATGCGTACATGCGGCCTTGGCCGTTCTGATGGGTCATTCTGCGCGGGATCCATTACTCGCGTGCAGATGACTTTGCGAACAGGGAACCGCATCACGTTTCGGCCGACGGTTTTTCGAGACGGCCGGCGAAGAGCTTAGGACGGGACTGGACAACGAATCCTGTGTGGGATGGCACTATCCATCACTCGATGCGCTCAACATCACTAGTGCCTAAAGATGGAGGTAGCACGATGAGAAAAGCCATGAGCATCGCCCTGGTGCTCGTGCTCGCGCTGTCGACTTCCGCCTTCGCAAGACCGGTGGAAAAGACGCGCGCTTTCGACAAATTCCAGCAACTGGATGCGTCGGGAGTGGCGAAGGATTTCGTCAGCACGGGTAATCCGGGTGTGTTCGGCGCTGCCGTTGCAGGTACCATTTTCTACGGTGGTACGGTTTGGGCAGCTGATTCGGCTCGGTGGGAAGCGCTCCAGAATCAAAAATGGACGTTTAACACCGGGGTCGGGTCCTCGATGGTCGGACACGGTCCGAACTACGTGAACCCGTACAAAGCGGCTGGTTTGCACAGCCAGATGAACGGTTGGGTAGGCTTCGATAACACCTATTCGGAGATCACCTACTTCCGCCGCATCGCCTCGACGGACGTCCGTTACGGCGCCACCAAGTGCACCGGTTCGGCCGGTGGTCTTGGCGGAACCTGGTCGTACTGGGCGGGCGTATTCCCGGCCGAAGCCGCGGCGCTTTGCTATGCGGGCGGTCAGGGATACGGCAACGCTTGGAACGTGTGCATCAAGCATAACTTTGCGTATGCTGGCGGCTCCGTTACCTTGGCGTTCCTTTACAAGAACGACACTGAAGACGGATTCGACTACACCCACGTTTACGTCGACACTTCTGCTGCCGGCGACAACGTGGAAGTCGTTTCTTACACCGGCCAGGTGAGCGGCAGCGCGAGTCTCCCCCTGACTCCAGGGATCGAGCTCCCGTCCGTTCCCAAGCCCATCATCGTCAGGTTCTGTGTGGCTTCCGACGGTGCCTGGTCTGACCAGGACGGTCTGAATCCCACGACTTGCGGTGCGTTCGCGGTGGACAACGTCGTGCTTTCGGGCGCGATCGTTTCCAGCTCGGACTTTGAAGCGAGCGATGGCGGTTGGACCCTTGCTCCCGCGGCGGAAGGCCTCGGTGGTGAGTGGTCGAATCTCTATGCGCTGAGCTCGTTGCCTGCCCCGCTGACGCCCTGCGCTTGCGCGCTGAGCGACTCCGTGCTGGCGTTCCCCGACAATAACAACCAGCACAATAACTTCCAGGACAACCTGGCCGCCTCCCCTTGGATCGACCTCAAGGCCTTCGGGACGGTGGGCGCGACGGGCAAGATCATTAACACCAACCTCTATGCCGAACTACCCCTGCGGAACTACATCTTCGTGCAGTTCAACGCGCAGTGGTATCCGGAGAAGTGCCTCCAAACCGGGAAGCTGATCACGAGTCCTTGGACGTCCAACGGGTTCGTGTATTACTTCGGCGGCGTGCCGCAATGCACGTCGACGGCCCCCGGTACGCTCGGCACGCAGATCGACTTCAGCGGATTCATCCCTTCCGGTGCGGAGCAAGTCCGTATCGCCATCGGCTGTCTCTCCTACTGTCGATTCTTTGCGAACTGCACCCAGGTGTCCAACACCACGCCGTGGTTTGACTTCACGGCTCTCGGTGTCTATGGAAACCCCGGTGTGCCGTTCATCTTCGCCGACGGCATCGATCGTGGTCAGGATAACTTCCCGCAGAACGGCGGCCTCCAGGCTAACGCCCCTGGCCGTATCGACTGCAACAACATCCAGGGTGATTCGCAACCCGAAGTCGGAACGACCGAGGGTGACACGATGCTTGTCACTGGTGCAGTGGGTAACGCCGAAGTGTACGTGCACTTCAAGGTGCGCCCTGGCCCAGGGACCAACCTCGCGAACTTCAACGCCTGGAACAACAGCCATGCTGCGTCCGGAATCGACGCCTCCTTCAGACGTGCTCGTATGGACACGGCTGAGTTCGGCGCTTCCGGTCCCATCAGCGGAAACTGGATGACGACCTATCACGAGCAGGATCCGAACTTTGCGGCTCACGGCGCAAACGATCGTACGACCGATCCCAACGACGTCACCCCCACGGGTGGAACGTGGCGTCTGTCGCACGACATCTTCCCGGACAACCTGTTCACCGCAGGAACGCGGATTGACTACTTCTACTCGGCGAACAACGTAGGCTCGGGGACGTCCCTTGTGGATCCGGCCACCGCTCCTGCCACGCCGTACGAAGTGGAAATCCTTCCGTCGTCCTTTGCCCTTAACAACACGTTCAACTGCACGCTCTACGTCGACCACTTCAACCGTGGCGCGCAGACGTACATTGAAGCCGGTCTGGGCACCGTTCTCGGCTTCGGTTCCAACAACGTGGAAAACACGAAGTGGGATCGTTATGACGTGAACGCCGAGTCCAGCCAGCAGGGTTCTTTCGGTCGTCCGCTACAGACGGATTACGGCGCAACCGTGGTCCAGGCGCTCGGCTACAAGAACATCCTCTGGGATAGCGGCAACCTGAACGCGTTCAACCTGGTCAAGGAAGACGCAGACGTGCTCAACCCGTGGCTTACGCTGCTTGCGTTCGACAACCGCAATCTCTATCTCTCCGGAGACGGGATTGTGTTCAGCCCGATTTCCGAGGCTGAGTCCGAACCTTCGGCCCGCCACTTGGTTGAAGACCTCGCGGGTGTGACCATCAACACCAACTGCGCTACCGGTACGTATCGCAATGCGAACTGCCCGAACCTCGGATCTCCGCAGGACGTCACTGCCTGCGTGAACCTCGATCCGGTGGTCGGCGCGTCGGTTGCGAACAACCCGGTTCGTGGGGTGGCTCACCTCGCTCAGGGCAACGGCTGCCCGCAGTTGCGGTCCTTCGACGTGTACAGCCTTGTGACGCCGAACTTCGGTACGTCAAAGGGCGACGAGCGCTATTCGTCCGCGGTCAAGAACGCAAACTACGCTTCGATCTCGCAAGATGCGGCTCCTAGCGGAACGTTGCACTACAGGATCGTGGCTGACGGCGTCTCGGTGCACTATCGCCGCGACAACGGCACCCCGTGCGACTTCACTCTCGGCGGTTCGACGGCGGTCACCCAGCGTCTCCGCGAAGTAAGCACTTACTTCTCGGCGACCTCTGAGACCGGCTGCTTCGACGTCGCGGGTCAGGTTGGCATCCCGGTTGATCCGCGCGATGTCAGAATGCGCACCACGTTGGCCGACTTCGCTCCGAACCCGCTCATCAGCGGTGCGGCTGGTCACATCCAGTTCACCATGAAGGGTGAGGGCAAGGCGACGATCGATGTCTTCGACATCGAGGGTCGTTTGGTGAAGTCCGTCTACAGCGGCCTCGCGAAGGCTGGCGTCAATGACGCCTTCTGGAACGGGACCGACACGAGCGGCCGTCAGGTCGCCAGTGGCGTGTTCTTCTATCGCCTCCGTACGTCGCTTGGCGATGACCTCTCCAAGAAGATGGTCGTCGTTTCCAACGGCGGTAAGTAAACAATTAGGTAGCCGCGCAAGCGGCTACTGAATGTGAGAAGGGGTTGAAGGGCTTAACCTTCAACCCCTTTTCTTTTTCGTTGATGGGCTTGGTGTGGCAGCAATGACTTCGTTGGGCCTTCATGGAAACACGTCAACTATGCAAATCCCGCAATCGTGCTACATTCCGCCCCTCGAAATGCCATGTAGCTCCATCTCGTTGTTGTCGAGACGACAATGGGTTGCAACCTCTCCGTCTCCTCCTGATTTTACCGTCCGAGCCTTGACACCTAGGAGGATGACTTGTTAGGGTTTTTCCCTTGCGGGAGGCAACCCAAAGGAGCGGGAAGCTATGGTACGGGCTCGAAAGGAGTTCGTGTTTAATGCAGGTTTTGCGCTGGGGTGGATGTGTGGGGGCGGGTTGCCTTCTCCTCCTGGCTTTTTGGAGTTGCCGCGAGACCCCGCCGTCGAGCTTTGACAGCAATCTGCCGCCCGAGACGGTGATCTCAGGCGCTCCCGCCGAAAGCTCCCAAGCCTATTACCGCGTCCACATCAAGTGGTATGGGTCGGATCCGGATGGGAGCATCGACCACTACGAGTACGCGGTCACCGACACCAATAAAGCCCCCGGGGAAGATACGCCCGGGTTTTCGGGCTATCGCTCCACCACCCGCACGGACAGCGTGTTCGTGTTCTCCGCAAACCTGCCCCAAATCCTTGGCCATCGCTTTTACGTGCGCGCGGTGGACAATGAAGGCAAGGCCGATCCCACTCCCGCGGTGGCGTTCTTCCTCGCGGAAGACTTCAATACCCCGCGAATAACCTTTCATAGCGGGGTCGGAACTTGGTATGACCGTTCCGGTCATTTACGAACCACCCCGATTCGCTCCACCAATCGATTCAATCCCACCGACACCATTGGCGTGGGAGGCAACGTCAGCGTCTCCTGGGGGGGGTTCGACGTCGATCCTGGGGACAGCGTGGTGGGATACGAATACCGGCTCTCCACGCAACCTCTTTACAGCGGGGGGTCGCTGGCCGACACGGTGGCCTCGGTGTCGTTTGCGCGGGTTCCCGGCTCGAGCATTGCCTCGAATTTCAGCGGGGGAGAAGCGTTCCTCGTGCGCGGGATCGATGTGGCTAAAGCCAAGACCAGCCCGGACGCGGTGCGATCGTTCGTGGTGAACTTCGATCCGGTGACGTGGATCGTCGATCCAGCCCAAACGGATCCTCCAGTTCGAAAGCATGTGTTCAAGGACACCGACCGGTCCCAAACGATTTGGCCCAGCGGAACCTGGCTGGCCGACGCGGGTGGCGGGCGCGACATCGAGTTCAAGTACACCGCGTTCGACGATCAACGCGACATGAGCCTCGATCCCAACAATCCTTCGGGGGTCATTGGCTACCGTTATCGTGTGCTGAATAATGGGAACGGGGTGGCCTATCAGAGCATCCCAGGAAATCCGCGACCCTTCCCACAGGTGAACGATTTCAGATCGGACATTTTCGGCAAGCTCGAGTCGGGCGATTACTACATCTTGCTGCAAGCCACCGATGAGCTGGGCCGGAACGGCAAGCCGGACACCATCCAGGTGAGCGTCAACTATTACCCCTATTTTGAATCCGTCCACTACGTGGATGAGCAAGGAACGGAACAAAACTTGTGGGTTCCTGCGCTTCCGAGTGCCCCTCAGGACACGGTTACAGTGACCCTCCACCGTGATCAGAGCGGTGGTTATCCTGAATTCTTGGTCCGAATATTCGCCAGGGATGATCATCACCCCCCTCCGGGTAACCACCCGCTGGACTTCAACCCGGTAGTCGAAGACGAACTCGGCTTCATTCAGGACTACTCGGCGCGGCTCAACAACTCCCGAGAAGGGTTCATTGATCAGCCGCATGATTCCACGGGGGCTGCCATTCCTTTGGAGCGTTCGTTTGTCGTCGATCCCGAGGGCGGCCCTGGCTTTCTAACTGCCGGGGTGAACCGTCTGGAGATTTTGACTCGAGATGGTTCAGGACGGGTCACGACTCTCGAGGTGCTATTTCGTTTGGTCTTGGAGTGAGGTGATCCATGCGCCCTCGTCATGTGCTTGCATTCATTGTTTGTATCTCGATCGCGATCATTGCGTTCGGCTGTGGGGGTGACTCCGGCAATCGTGTCGAAAACCAGCATCCCGTGGTCGTGATCAAGGGCGGTCCGTTGAACGGCTCCACCGCGTCCTACACCGCGCGCATCTTCTGGAGCGGATGGGACGAAGATGGCATCGTCACGCACTACGAGTACGCGATCGATCCGCCCGCCGAATTCTCCAACTGGGAAATTGCCAATCCGGAACGCTTTCCCGACATTCACATCACGGTTCTGCCCGGACCGGCGACCGGGGAAGACACGCTCATTGTTTCCAAGGTCGTGAACGGGCAAACCTTCACCTTCAATTGGGTGCAGACGCATGAGTTCAGCCGTGCGTTCGCCTTCCAGACCCCCAATCCCGACTCGGAGTTCGTGGGCGGCCAGGTGGTGCCCAAGGGTCAGTTCTCGGGAGCGCACGTGGTATACGTGCGGTGCCAGGACAACGAAGGCGCCTACTCCGACGCGGATCTGACCACGAAGGGCGACACCCTCGAAGCGGATTACATCGGCTACACGGCCACGACGCAGACCCCCACCTCGACCATCGAACAGCCGAACATCGAACAGGAAATCGGTGACTTGGGTCCTACGTTGTCCGTGCGGTGGGATGGACTCGATGCGGATTCTCCCGAAGCCGACAAGAAGCCCGCCGGCTTCATTTACAATTTGGTGCGTTTGGATGCGCTCGAGCCGCCCATCCCGATTCTTCAGGCCACCCCCGCCGTGCTCATGCGGTATGGGACGTGGATCTATCAGGATTCCGACACGCTCAGCAAGATCTTGCAGCTGGGTGTGCCCGGTGAATACATCTTTGGGGTGCGCGCGGTGGACGTCGCGGGTGCGGTCGAGCCGGTGTTGGCCCTGGGCGTCAACGCGTTCAAGTTCCAAGCGTTTCCTCAAGGCGGTAAGCCGGATCTCACCATTCGTGAGGCGAGTATCGGAGCGGTGGCGTTTCGCGGCCAAGGTGCTCCACGGGAAGTGGAAGTGCCCGCAAATCGCAAGCTTCGCTTCACCTGGTCTGCGTCAGCGGAACGGTACGGCGGGACAATCGAAGCGTACAGTTGGGGACTCGACATTCCAGATATCAGCGTCGAAGGTCCCGAATCGGGCTGGAGCGGATGGGGCCCGGTCACGGCGCCTCTGAACCCCATCATTTTCCCCAAGGCGGGAACGCACGTGCTCTACGTGCGCGCGCGAGACGTCGCCGGCTCGATCACGCTCGCCCAGCTCATTCTCAACGTGATCGACTTCTCCTTCGATCGTGAAGTGCTGATGGTGGACGACTCCTTCGACAACCTGGCGCCGCGCGATTCGGAGCATGATGCCTTCTGGCAGGACATGGTGTCGTTCTACGTGGCGAATTCCGATATCCCGGCCGAGCAGTTCAATGTGTTCCAGGTGCACGGTGACGGTGACCGAGGCAACCTGCAACCCAGTGCGCCGCTACTGAGCGACTTGGCCAAGTACAAAGTCCTGATCTGGGAAAATCTTGGCTCCGGGTACAACTCCGACAGCGCGCTCATTCGTTCCACGGCCTTGTCGCCCCGGTTGTCCGCCTACCTGCGCGCGGGGGGCAAGCTCTGGCTCGACGGACGCATGAACGTCGCCGCTACGACGCCGGATCCCAACCTCGCTGGAGCCGATCTCACGTATCCGAAGACCGAGATGGGTCCGGGAGATTGGGCCTGGGATTTCCTCAAGCTGCATTCCAGCAAGATCAACAATGACAAGGGAACCAATAACGCCAACCTGTTCCACGGCGCGCGCTGGATGGCCGGCGTTCCGGCGATCTATGACACCATGTCGGTGGATCTCGACAAGCTGAACATCTTCCAGAGGACCGCAGGCGGGTTCTCGCATTCGGACGCGGTATTCGACCCCATCTTCGCCGAATCCGAGCCGGATTTCCGCGGTGACATCGATACGCTTTATGCCTATGGCGCCGCCGGTCCCGAGTTCCAGGGAAAAACATCCCAGTACGACAAGAAGCTTTGCGCGCTGCGCTGGCACGATCCAGATCCCGACCGCGAGCACGGGCGTCTGCAATGGTTCGGGTTCGCCATGTACTTCATGCATACGGATCAGGCAGAACGAACCTTCAAAGCGTCCTTGGATTGGCTCAGGCAGGAAGTGCCTCCGGCTACGACCCCCTAGGGTACGAAACGGGCACGTCGAAACCGCGGCTAACATGAAACAAGTCGATTGGAGTTCCATGCTCCCATCTACGGTTGCATGACATGAGGTGTCGCTTGCGTATCGATACAGATTGGTGGAGGCGGTTAGCTGCGTTCGCGGCTTTCCTCTTGATCTCGACTCCTGCGTTCGCGCAGCAGTTCATCCTGCCCATCGAGAGCCTCGATCGTGAAGTCGTGCTGCGCTGGACCAAGGCGCCCGGCGATACGTTCAGCGTGAATGAACGGCGTAAGATCGAGCAGGTTGGTTTCTTCGCCTTCCGCAGCCAGGGCTTCTTGCCGAATTCCTTCGCGAACGCCGCCCTGCTGGTTGGCCGCGGAGTCATGGTGGGAGGCTCCGGCGAGTCCGATATCGAAATCGGCGCAGCAACCGACCTGTACCTAGCTTCCTCTCCTCCGGCCGTGACGCCGCCCCCCCCCACGTTCACGGTGGCCGGCGTGTTCCAGTTCGGACGCGACAAGATCGGTGTTGCGTTCAGCCAGCCGGTGGATCCCACGAGCGCGGTCGTGCCGTCCAACTACGTCTTTTCGCCTTCGGTCAACGTGAGCGGGGCCATCATTCAGGCGAACGGCCAAACCGTGATCCTGCAGCTGAGCGCCAATTTAAATCCCGGCGCGTATACCGCCACCGTAAATGGGGTGACCAATCGCGATGGCGCGCCGCTGGTCTCCTCGGGTCCGTTCCCTATGGACGCACCCAACGTCGCCTCGCCGCTCAACATCTCCGACATTTACGCGAATCCGTCCGCATTCATGGGAGACACGGTGGCCGTGTTCGGCCAAGTCACCATTCCTACGGGAAGTCGTGACATCACCCAGTCCAACGGGTTCATTCAGGACGGCTCCGGCCGTGGCCTCCGCTTGCGTGGAGCGCCCGTGTATTCATCGGTGAATTCTCGCGGGAACGCGGTGAGGGTTCGCGGCGTGGTGGGCTCGCAGATCGGCCTCGAAATCACCGGGTACACCACCACGTTGCTCGCCTCCGGGCTGCCGCCTTTGGGTGCGATCGTGTTGCCGCTCGAGAACGTGGATACCGGAGTGCTGCCGGGCACCTTGGTTCAGACCACGGGACACCTGGGCCGGGTCGACGCCAACGCAGATCCCGACGAAGTGCATTACTACACCGTTTCGTTGGATACGCTCTTCGCCGGCTACCAGGTGTGGCGGGCACTGGCCGAGAGTCCGGACGACTTCGTGCTCCTTCGCACCTACAACCTTCTTGATTCCACATGGACGTTCGTCGGCGACGAGCGCGTTTTCGATGATCCCGATTCCATCATCGCCCGCGGAGGGCTCCCGCCGGACGAGCGAAACGACACCGAAGTGGACGTGCCTGGACCTTTCAACGGGTTCACGTATCTGTACTCCGTGACGTGGTTCAATGCGGTCGTGGACGCGACGGTGTTTCCGTTCCGCGTCACGCAGTTCGATTCCTTGCAGGGGGAAGGGGGGCTGGTCTCTCCTCCGGTGCGGCCTTCGCAAGTGGCGCGAGAGAGCCATCCGCTCTTGTCCGAAGTTCGCGTGGTGCCGAATCCTTACAATCCCGCCGCCAATTTCGGGCAACAAGTTTTTCCCGGCGCTCCGCGCGTGCAGTTCGTGAATCTCCCTCCAAAAGCACTCATACGCATTTTCACTACCTCCGGGGACGAGGTGCGCGCGATCGAGAAGGCCGAAAATGCCGGTGTAGACGCGGTGGACTGGGATCTCAAGAACGCAAACGGGCGTGACGTGGCTTCAGGTATCTACGTGTTTACCGTGGAGTCCGGAGGCGAAAAAATTACGGGCCATTTTGTCGTGGCGCGCTAGAGGTTTTCCATGAGCGAGACGTATCACAATTTCATCGATGGTAAATGGGTGGCCGCGCGATCGGGGAAGACCTTCGAGAATCGCAATCCTGCCAACCAGGACGATCTGGTCGGCGTCTTTCCGGATTCCGATGAATCCGACGTGAATGCCGCAGTCGCGGCCGCACGGCGCGGATTCGAATCCTGGCGCCTGGTCCCCGCACCCAAGCGGGCTGAGATCGTCCGCCGCGCCGCGACGTTGATCGAAGAGCAGAAGGAAGATCTGGCGCGCCTCATGACCCGGGAGATGGGCAAGGTCCTCGCCGAAACCCGCGGCGACGTGCAGGAAGCTATCGATTGCGGATTCTTCGCTTCGGGGGAAGGGCGTCGCTTGTACGGCGATACCGCGCCCTCGGAAATGCCCAATAAGGCCACCTACTCGGTGCGCATGCCCGTGGGTGTCTGCGCCATGATCACGCCCTGGAATTTTCCAATGGCGATCCCGTCCTGGAAAATTTTCCCGGCGCTCGTGTGCGGGAACTCGGTCGTGTTCAAGCCTGCCACCGATACGCCGGCCTCCGCGGCAAGGTTCGTTCAGATTCTTGCTGAAGCTGGGATCCCGGATGGGGTCGTCAACTTCCTCACCGGTGGTGGCCGTGAAGTGGGCGGCCCTTTGGCCGCGCACCCGGACGTTCGGGTGGTCTCGTTCACGGGATCGTCGGAAGTGGGAAAGGTGCTGGCGCGCGAGTGCGGCACCCGGCTCAAGCGGCTTTCCTTGGAGCTGGGCGGGAAGAACGCTCAGATCGTGATGGAAGACGCAAACTTGGATCTGGCGCTGGAGGGCGTTCTCTGGGGAGCGTTCGGCACCACCGGACAGCGCTGCACGGCCACCAGCCGGCTCATTCTCCATCGACCCATCGCCGGCGTGTTCCTGGAGCGCCTCGTCGAAGCGGCGCGCGCGCTCAAGGTGGGGGACGGTCTCGATCCCGGAACCCAAGTGGGTCCGGTGGTGAACAAGGGACAGCTCGAGACCACGGCCACCTACGTGGACATCGGCAAGAAGGAAGGGGCGGAGCTCGTTTGCGGCGGCGAGCCGGTGACCGGCAAGGGATTCGATCGTGGATTTTTCTATCGGCCCACCGTATTTGCGAAGGTGCGTCCCAACATGCGCCTGGCTCGGGAGGAAATCTTCGGGCCGGTGCTTTCCGTACTGACCGTGGATTCCTTCGAGGAAGCCATTCACGTCCAGAACGACACGCCGTACGGTCTTTCGTCCTCCATCTACACCCAGGACGTGAACCGTGCCATGCGCGCGATTCGC
>Ga0207675_100006138_pt1 | contig 11421 bp, 14 predicted proteins | sample KBSSwiS42_FD_184305 | JGI IMG/M metagenome (GOLD analysis project Ga0207675, IMG submission 184305) | Switchgrass rhizosphere microbial communities from Kellogg Biological Station, Michigan, USA - KBS Switchgrass S4-2 (SPAdes) (version 2) | ecosystem: Host-associated > Plants > Roots >...
GTGCGCTCCTCGCTGTCGGACGAGCTCGCCGACGGCCTCGCCAAGGCGCTGCTGCGTGCCGCTCGAAGCGACGACAAGATCCACCTGAACATCGATCGATTGATCGTCCCGCTTCACCCCGGCGCCCAGGCCGCGCTTGCCGAACTCGGCAAGGCCGAAGAGGTCCAAGCCCCGGCGCCCGAACCGCAGCCGGACGCGACGAACTAATCCTTTCTTACGCTCTCGATCCGGATCACGTAGACGCCGTCCGCTTCCTTGCTGTCGAGCAGCCGGTGTCCGGTCGTCTCGCAGAAATGCTTGAAGTCGCCGGGTGCGCCGGGATCGGTGGCGTGCACCTCCAGCACATCGCCGTTGCCGAGGTCCCTCATCAACTTGCGCGCTTTCAGGACCGGCAACGGGCACTTCATGCCCTTCGCGTCGAAGTGATGGATGTTCATGCCTTGCCGGTCTCCCGAACCGCGGGCGTGTGCGCGCCGAACAGGATCTCAATCACGCCGGCGGACACGATGATGATGCCGCCCACCGCTTCGCGCCAGCCGAACGGATAATCGGTCCAGATCGCCGCTGTCACCACGCCCACCACCACTTCCGCCATGAACAGCATGCTGGCGCGGGTCGGCGACAGGCGCGCCGCCGCCCAAAAGCTCAGCAGCAGTCCAGGCAATACCCAGATTCCTGCGATGATCGCGATCCAGAGAATGGCCAGCGGCCAATCCACCGCAGACCAGTCCGTCTGGCTGGGAAAGACTCCGAGCGCCAGTATCGCGCCGCCGAAGATCATGGCGGTGACATATTGCAGGAACGCCTTTTCCACCATGCCGACCTGCGGCGTCATGCGCATGGTGACGAGGGCCACTGCCCAGCAGAAGCCGGCGGCGAGCCCGCACCACTCTGCCGCTGTGCGCGGCAGCGGCAGTCCTTCGCCATCGAAGTTGAGGATGAACATGCCGATCAGGCCGACCGCCAATGCGGCGGCGCGGCCGGGCGTGATCGGCGCCTTGAGGATGAGGCGCTCCAGCAGCACGCTCCACACCGGATTGACATAGAACAGCAGCACGATGCGTGCGACGTCGCCATAGACCACGCTCGCCGCGTAGAGATAGTTGCAGATGCCGGCCGAGATGCCGAGCCACAGCAACGGCCAGCCGCCCGCCACCAGGCCACGCCCACGGTCGCGCAGGACGAACGGCAGCACCAGGACCGCCGGCACGCCGTAGACCATCCACGCCACCCACGCGCCGGACAGACCGCTGCCGTACGCGGCATGCAATGGCATCCACATTGAGCCCCAGAACACGGCGGACAGGACGATCGCCAGGCTCGGTAGCAGCAGCGGGTAACGCGTGCTCATGAGTGATCGACGACCAAGGAACCGGCGCGATCCGCTTCCCGCTCCATCTCCAGCAAGCGGTCATAGGCTTGCAACGGCACGACCTCGAGCCCTGAGAGCAGCATCGCCGCGCGCGTTTCGGCGAGTGCAGGATCGGCCATCGCGGCTCGAAGCCCGGCGCGCAGCTTTTCCAGATCGGATGGTGTGACATCGCGGCGCGTCACGAATGGCAGCGCCGGCGCGCTCGCGCTGCGCGCGATGATCCGCAACGACGCAACCTCCTGCGGCGCAAGCTGCCGCAGGCCCGCATACGTGACACAGTCGATCGCGGCGACATCCGCGCGTCCTTCCCGCACCGCGGCCACGGACTTGCGATGGCCACCGGTTTCGAGGATGCGCGCCGGCGCCCCCTTGCTTATCAGGCTGTGGCGCAACGCATTCCAGCCGGACTGCGAATCATAGCCATTGAACGCTGCCACCTTGCCGGCAACGTCATCGACGCTGCGCACATCGGAGTCCTGACGCGCCAAGATCACGCTGTGATAGCTGCCGCCGGCACAGCCATCGACCGTGTAGACCGGCGTCGCCACCAGCGTCACGCGATCCTTCAGCCGATGGGTCAGCGGATAGCCGCAGGTCTGCGCGATGAAAAGGTCGGGCGCCTGCCACAGCTCGTAGAGGTCGCCGTCCGTCATGCGCGTGGTCTGCGGCACGTCGCGCAGGCCCGCCGCCTGCCAATGCCGGGCCAAGCCCGCCCACCAGACCTCGATCGCAGGACGGCGTTCGGGCATATCGTACATCGAGATCATGGCGCGCATGTCAGATCGCTCAGAACGTCACGGGATTGGCGGCCATGGTACCCGACGACTGCGCGGCGCCGTCGCCGATCTCGTAGTAGTCGCCCTTGCTCTCGACGAAGATGTGCCGCGCAGCGACGAGGCCGGTCGGCAGATCGAGCGCGCCGGCGGCGATCGAAACATAGTCCCGGCCGACGCCCTCCCAGAACAGGCTGGAGCCGCACTGCCGGCAGAAGCCGCGGCGCGCCTGGTCGGATGATTTGTACCAGGCAAGCTTATCCTCGCCACGCCGCGCAATGTTCTGCCAGGTGCTGGCGGTGTAGCCGCCGAAATGCCCGTGCCAATGCAGGCACTGGCCGCAATGGCACCACACGACGTCACGCATCTTGCCGGCGATGTCGAAGGCAACACCGCCGCACAGGCAGTTGCCGTGATGCTCGGCGATCTCACGGGCCGCCGGCGAGTGCAGGTCGACATTTTGCGGCGCCTTCCCCGCCGATAGGGCGAAACAGGGCGCATCGCCCGGCAAGCCGTAATAGTCGCCCTTGTCCCGGACCCAGATATGCGCGGTGGTCTTGAGGCCGGTCGGCTGGTCCAGCGATCCTGCAGCGACGTCCATCGCGCTGCCGTCCTTGGCGCGCCAGAACAGCTTTGATCCGCACTGGCCGCAGAACCCGCGCTCGGCGTCCGCCGACGATGCGTACCAGCGTAGATGCTGCTCACCTTCCAGCCGGTAGTCGGCCGGCTTGCCGCCGACATAGGCGCCGAGCGAGCCGTGCCAGCGCCGGCACATGCCGCAATGGCAAACTGTGAGCGCTGTGTGATCGCCACCATAGCGGTAGCAGATTGCGCCACATAAACACTGTCCCTGCAACATCCGGGGAGCCTTCTTTTGCGCCTTCAATCCTACATAACCGGGTTGTTAACCGGCCGTCCGCATAAATCCGTCCGGTTACCGCTTCCGACCGACTTGGCGGGGGTCGGCAACTTGTATATACAGGTAGCATAGATTCCGGACCCAGCTGCAGATGTCCACTGTCCCGCCCGCCTCGTCTCCCGCGTCCAGTTCGGACGAACCCAGCTTTTTCATCGACTGGCCCACGCTTTTCCTCGCAATCGGCGTCTACGCCGCGTTCGGGATCGTGACCCTGCACTATCATTCCATGCCGTGGTGGCTGGTGCTGCCGCTCGGCGCGACGGTCGTCTGCCTGCAAGGCTCGCTGCAGCACGAGGCGACGCACGGATTTCCAACCAGGTGGGAAGCGGTCAATTCCTTCATCGTCGGCTGGCCGCTGTGGCTGTGGCTACCCTATCTCAGCTACCGCTGGACTCACCGCACGCACCACATCGATGAGAACCTGACCAATCCGGAACTCGACCCGGAATCCAACTACCTGACCGCCGAGCAGATCGTTGCCATGTCGCCACTGCGCCTGATGGTGCGCAACATGATGCGCACGCTCGGTGGCCGCATGCTGCTCGGCCCGGCCTACTACTGCTTCTTCGCCTGGAAGGACAAAGTGCTGGCGGTGCGCGATCGGCGCTGGCGCACGCTGCGGCCGCTGCTCTGGCACCTGCCCGCCTTGGCCGCCATCCTCTATTGGGTGCTGGTGGTGTGCGAGATCCCGTTCTGGGCCTACGTCGCGTTGTTCGCCTATCCCGGCACCGCGCTGACCCTGGTGCGCTCCTACGCCGAGCATCGCGCCGCCGGCCCGGTGCAGCAGCGCACGGTCATCTGTGAATCGAATTTCTTCTGGAGCTGGCTGTTCCTCTACAACAACCTGCACCTGATCCACCACCGCCACCCGCGCCTCGTGTGGCATCAGCGCGCGAGGAAGTATCAGGCGGAAAAGGCGCAGTTGACGACCGAGCACGGTTACTACCGCATCAGCGGCTATGCGGAGGTGTTCGGCAAATGGTTCATGAGCCCGAAGGAGCCGATGGTGCACCCGGCGGAACTGCGCGCTCCGAACCAGCGGGCGGTGTGGTCAGGCGCTGACGTCTAGGCGTTCCTAGTACCCCGGCACGCCGCCTTCCGCCTTCCGCTTGGCGACGTATTCCTTGAGCGCTTCGTCGATCGCGGGATCGATCGGCGGCGGCGTGTAGTCCGCAAGCAACTGCTTCCAGATCGCGTTGGCATGCTGGGCGGCCTGCACCGAGCCCGCGAGGGTCCAGTTCTCGAAGTTGCGCCAGTCGCTGACCATCGGCGCATAAAACGCTGTCTCGTAGCGTTCCATCGTATGGGGTGACCCGAAGAAGTGGCCGCCGGGGCCGACTGCCTTGATCGCATCGACCGCGAGCGTGTCGTCGTTGACCTCGAGCGGCCGCATGAACTCGGTCATGCCCTGGATCATCTCGGCATCGACCACCATCTTCTCGAACGAGGCGACCAGGCCGCCTTCCATCCAGCCCGCGCTGTGCAGGATGAGGTTGGCATGGCCCATCACCGCGCCCCACAGCGACATCTCGGACTCATAGGCCGCCTGCGCATCGACCGCGTTGGCCGCGCAGGCGTTGCTCGAGCGGTACGGCAGATTGTAGCGCCGCGCCAGCTGGCCACCCGCCATCGCGGCGCGGGTGTATTCCGGCGTGCCGAAGGCCGGCGCGCCGCTCTTCATGTCGACGTTCGAGGTGAAGCCGCCATAGACGCACGGAACGCCCGGATTGATCATCTGGATGAAGCAGAGGCCGGCCAGCGCCTCCGCGTTCTGCAGCGCCAGCGCGCCGGCGATCGTCACCGGTGCCATCGCACCGGAGAGCGTGAACGGCGTCAGCACCACCGGCTGGCCATGCTCGGCCATCGCCATCAGGCCCTGCAGCATCGGAACGTCGAGGCGCAGCGGCGAGTTGCTGTTGACGATGGAGAACAGGCTCGGCTCTTTCGCCAGCTGCTCCTTGCCGATGCCGCGCGCGATGCAGATCATTTCAACCGCGTCGAGAATGCGCTCGCGGCCGAGGCTGTATGGATGCCAGATGCGATCGGTCAGCGTGATCGCGGCATAGTGCGCATCGAGGTGTCGCGTCAGCGGCGGAATGTCCGCCGGCTCTACCGGATAGCCGCCGATGAACTGCACCACGTTCAGGCTCTGCGTCAGGCGCAGCAGGTTGCAGTAGTCCTCGAAGTTGCCCGGCCGGCGCCCCTTGTCGAGATCCGAGACGTTCGGCGCCGAGGCGACCGATCCGAAGTTGATGTGGTTGGCGCCGAAGGTCAGGTTGCGCTCCGGCATGCGTGCGTGGAGCGTGAATTCCGCCGGCGCCTTGCTGACATACTCGGCGACCAGATGACGGTCGAAGCGCAGACGCTGCGTGCCAGGCACCAGCTCCGCGCCCTTCGCGATTGCGCGCTGGCGGGCCAGGTCGTCGAGGAACTCGATGCCAAATTCCTCCAGGATGCGCATCGAAGCATCGTGGATACGCTCGACCTGCTCCTCGTTCAGCACCTCGATCGGCTTGTACGGATTGCGATAGGTGCGCCAGGGCAGCTGTTTCACGCCGCCGACGGTGCGGCGTTCGCGGCGCGCGCGCTGCTCTCGTTGCATGGCGGATCCTTTCGACCGGAGCGAATTAACTCATTGATCCGATAGCAGCCCCCCTGCCACCAAGCCAATGAGATTTGAGCCGCCGGCCACCGCTATTTTTCGATGACCGCAAAAGAAAACGGGGGCCGAAAACGGCCCCCGTCTGGAATGCCTATGCCGGGACGCTTACTTGGACGCGATCACCGGCTGGTCGGTATCCTTGCCGAGCTTGATCTTCACCTTCGCGACCTCGCCCGCGGTGATGTTGAGGCGCTCCTTGCCCCACATGTCCTTGTAGCGGGCGATCACCAGATACTTGCCTTCGCGCAGCATGATCTTAGGCTCCGCGCCGATCTGCTCCGTCACCAGCTCGTGCTCGCCCTTCTCGTTCGGCTTCTCGCGCAGGACCTGCCAAGTGAGGTCCTGCATCACTTTGGTCTTGCCGTTGAAGGCAGCCGCCTCGGTGTAGCCGGCATAGAGGTTGAGCGTGTAGTCGTAGGCTTGGCCGGCCTTCAGCGGCACAACCAGGTCGGCGGTCGTGCCCTTGTAGGTCGCGCGCACCACATAGCCGCCGGCGGGAACCACGAAGCTGGCGGTCGGCGCGGTCACGATGTCGACGCGCTTGCCGTCGTTCGGCTTACCCTTCACGTAGGTCAGCATCTCCCACTGGATCGGGTCGTTGACCGGCTTACGGCCCTTGGAGGTGATCATCTTGATGCTGATCTCGGACATGCCGAACGTCACGGTCCGGACCACCGGCTCCTTGCCGACCGTGAAGGTCTGCTTGGCGGCCATGCCCTTCGTCTGACCCAGCACCTGATACTGGCCGGGTTTCAGCTTGGTCTTCAGGATCGCCGCCGCCTCGGTCACAGTCGGCGTCTTGCCCGGCTTGCCGTTCTTGTCCAGCTTGGTGATGGTCCAGGAGATCTTCTCCGTCATCGCCTTGCCGTCGGCGCCGTTGGCGGCGTTGATAGTGACTTCAGCCTCGGAAGCGGAGGCCGCCATCACCGCATTGGTTGACATCAGGAACGCCGCCGCACCGAAGCCGGCAGCGAGCAACAAGATCATAACGCGCGAGATGATCCGCACTTGGGCACCCCTCGAAAATCAAATATGTGAACGACTTAATACCCTATTGACTCGTTTGGTCTCAAGCCTTCGTTCGGCCTACATCTTCGGGCGATTTTGTTAACAGCGCCTTTCTTTTCGATAGCATTCTAGATTTAACGAACGCCTCCATATGGAAGCGCGCATGATCGGGCCGGTAGCGCCAGGCCGCGCCGACCGGGCATGCCAAGCGCGCCAAGCACCCCACATCGCTGCACGATCCGGTCTCATATTGCACCGCAACAACGCGGTCGACGCAGCGGTCTACATCGTAGCCGGCCGCGGAAAATGCGCCGACAGGACAATGAGTCAGGCACGGTTTTTCAATGCACGTGTCGCACGGATGCGCGCGCGGCTCGCCCGGCAGATCGACCGCGACCGGCAGCAGGATGGCCGCACGATAGGCGTGCCACAGGCCGAATTCCGGATGGATCTGGATGCCGATCGGCGAGGACCGCACGCCCTCGGCCCGTTCCGCCCAGCGCTGGAACGGCCAGTAGGGCGGTCCCGCGAACGGGAATAGCGCGAGGCCATCGGCCGATGATGCGATTTGTTCGATGACGCTGCGCGTCCAGCGATCCAGCGGATCCGGGTCGCCAAGCGCCGCGATCTCCGCGCCGCTCTTGTCCCACAGCTCCGAGCCTGCATTTCCGACGAGGATCACGCTCTGCGTCCACGGGGCAACGGCGAGGATATCGGCGTCCGCCGCGCCCGCGGTTGCGAAACCGCCGCGCAAGCGCAACCCATGACGTGCAAGCGCCTCCGTCAGCTCAGAGAGCAGCACACGCACTCCTGGACGCGGCGCTAGGCTCAAGTCTAGCATGGCGCCCGTTGCGCCACTCTAAGGGGCTGTTCGCCATGTTTGAATCCGAGACCGTCAGCTTCACCCGCATGGATGAAGGAACGCGCGAAGATTATCAGCTTCTCGATCGCCACTACAAGAAACTGGACCACGAGCTGTTCGATAGCGTGCTGGGTCTGTTGCAACGACTGCGGGGCGACAAGCTCGGGTACCAGATCGACCGCTACGATCACTCCCTGCAGACCGCCACCCGCGCGTTGCGCGATGGCGCCGACGAAGAAACCGTCGTGGTCGCGTTGCTGCACGACATCGGCGATACGCTGGCGCCGTGGAACCACTCCGACCTCGCGGCCGCGATCCTGCAGCCTTACCTCAGCCCGGACAATCACTGGCTGGTGCAGCATCACGGCATCTTCCAGGGATACTATTTCTGGCACCACTCCGGCGGCGACCGCTTTGCGCGCGAGCGCTATCGCGGCCATCCGATGTTCGAGCGCACCGCCGAATTCTGCGAGAAGTGGGACCAGCGCTCCTTCGATCCGAACTACGACACGCTGCCCTTCGATGCGTTCGAACCCATGATGCGCCGGCTGCTCGCGCGGCCGCCGTTCGGCGGGGCAGTTGTATGAGCTTCGTGACCGGCATTGGCGGGGTGCTCTTCAAGTCCCGCAATCCCGCCGATCTCGCCCGGTGGTACCGCGATGTGCTGGGCGTGCCGGCCGACGCTGATTCCGCCAGTTGGGCGTTTCCCTGGCAGGACCAGCATGGCGAGCCCGGCTACACCGTCTGGGGCGTGCTCCGCTCCTCGACCAGTTATTTCGGCAATTCCGGCCAGACCTTCATGGTCAACTTCCGGGTCAATGACCTGGACGGCGCCCTCAAGCGGCTTCGCGACGCCGGCGTCCAAGTCGATGACCGGGTTGAGAAAACGATGGAAGGCCGGTTCGGCTGGTTCGTCGATCCAGATGGCCGGCGCGTGGAGCTGTGGGAGCCCGCCCCGATCGACTAGGTATTAACCTCTCATCGGTGGCCTGTGCTGTCGGTCACAGACGCCGGGCCGGCGACTTCCTAGATTCCCCTCATGCTTGATTCGCGGACTGCGCGCCGAACCAGGCAGTTTTCGAGGGGTATCATGCTTCGGTTATTGGGTATTGCGACGCTGATATTGATGGCCGTCTGCCTCGCCGTCGGTGCGTCGATCGCGCTGGCAAACGCCAGCAGAACGACGGCTGCCGCATCCCAAGAGCGGAAGGTCGAGGCGGTCGATCCCGACCGCCGCATGATCGACAATTCCCTGGCCGCCATCGAGCCGAACGACATTTCCAACCAGGACATCTGAAAATGACCAATGCATCGATCAAGATCGTCCGGCCGTGGCCGGCCGAGCAGCCGCGCCCGCCCGTGACGCATCGAACCGACCGTATCAAGGCGTCCACACCGAACAGCCAGCGCCCGCCGCGCGTGAAATCGGCCGCTGCCTAGGCCGTAGCCGGGACGTCTCTGGCTAGAACCAGCCCTGCTCCTGCATCTTCGGCTTGAGCTGCTCGACGATCGCCGCGGCCGTGTCCTCGGCGCCCTTCTTCACCTTGTTGGTCACCGAGCGCACCACGCCGGCGCCCGTCGCGACCGAGGCGGCGGCACGGGTGGCGGAGAGCTTGGCAACCGGCAGGGTCGTGGCGAGGCCCGGCGCCGCGGTGTCGCTGCCGATATCCGCCTCGCCCAGCAGTTTCCGCTGCTTGCCATCGACGCGATAGGCTTGCGACAGCACGCGCAACTCGCCGCCGCCCAGCGCAAAGCCGATGATCTTCTGATCCGGCACGCCATTGCTGCCGGTGGTCAGGAACTGCCCTTCGATGACGTACGCGTCTTCGTTCAACGGCGGGGTGCCACGCCAGCGCACGGCCGGCAATCCGAGTTCCTTGAGCTTCGCGACCAGCTGGGTCGCCACCGCGTCGGCGATCTGGTGTTCCAGTGCGTCGCGCTGCTCGGTCTTGTCAGGATCGTCGGTCGCTCCGCTCAAGCGCGGCGCGGCGACGCTGCCATAGGGCACCTCGGCGGGCGCGACCGCGAAGTCATAGACGTAGATCGCCAGGGGATAGCTGAATGTGAGTTCTTGGACCGGTGGCGGGGCTGCTTCCTTGTTGGTCGTCTCGCAGCCGACAAGCATGAGCGTGAGAATAGCCGCAAATGGCAGCAATTGCCGCATGATCATCCCCCCTAAATGAAATGACGGTGAATGCCGGTCTAGGCCCGGCCCGCCGCGCTTCTCCTCTCCGCTTCGTCTTCCAGCACGGCGTTCGGTCCCGCGCGCTCGCGGCGCGGTGTCTTGCCAAAGAAATCGCGATAGCACTTCGAGAAATGCGACGCCGACACGAACCCGCAGGCGAGCGCGATGTCGATCACGGACATATTGGTTTGCAGCAGCAGAAGGCGCGCGCGGTTGAGCCGCAGCTCCACGTAATAGCGCGCCGGCGAACGGTGCAGGTACTTGGCGAACAGCCGCTCCATCTGCCGGCTGGAAAGCCCAGCCGCCTCCGCCAGCTCCTGGCGGCTCAGCGGCTCTTCCAGGTTCTGCTCCATCAACTGGATCACCTGGATGAGCTTCGGGTGCCGCACGCCGAGGCGCGCGGTCAGCGCCATGCGCTGGTGATCGTGGCGGTCGCGGATGCGCTCGTGGATGAACTGCTCGGAGACGGACGCCGCCAGCTCGTGCCCGTGCTGCTGCGAGATCATGTTCAGCATCATGTCGAGCGCCGCAGTGCCGCCGGAGCAGGTGAAGCGGTTGCGGTCGACCTCGAACAGTTCGGAGGTCGCCTCGATCTCCGGGAAATTCTCGGAGAAGCTCGCGAGGTTCTCCCAGTGGATCGTGCAGCGGTAGCCGTTCAGCATGTTGGCGCGCGCCAGGATATGGCTGCCGGTGCACAGCGCGCCGATGTCCGCGCCTTGCCGGTCAGCGCGGCGCAGCGCCGCAAACACGTTCTTATCCTCGTAGAGATGGCCGTCGATGCCGCTGCACAGGATGACGGTCTGGTAGCCGCCGATCTGGTCGATGCCGCCTTCCGGCGCCAGCTCGATGCCGTTGCTGGCGCGGACCGATTTCCCGTCCGGCGAGAACAGCCGCCAGCGATAGAGCTCCTTGCCGCTCGCGCGGTTGGCGAGGCGCAATGGCTCGATGGCCGACGTGAACGCGATCATCGAGAAATTCGGCACCAGCAGGAAGGCGATCTCCTGCGGCAGCTTGCTCGGCTTGGCTCCAAACATGGGCGCGAAACAACCCTCTAAGGCGCCGGCCTCCCCAAGAAGCCCACGGCGCGATCTGAAAAGTCGGTGCCGTCTATAGAACATATCACCGCACTTGTCGCTAGGAGATTTTCGGTCGCAGGTATGGCCGAGAATGCAGGCCTAAAGCGGCCTTATCCGCTTGACCGATCTCTAAAATCCTGGGGAAATCGGGGCCCTTCCCGCCGCCCGGATTCCCCCGTCCATGAAGCAAAGCTATTCGATCTTCTCCCTGGTGCGGAACGCGCTCAGCCACCACCAGGATTGGCAGGAAGCCTGGCGCAGTCCCGATCCCCGCCCGGAGTACGACGTGGTGATCATCGGTGGCGGCGGGCATGGCCTGGCGACCGCCTATTACCTTGCGAAGGAGCACGGCATCACCAATGTCGCGGTGCTGGAAAAGGGCTGGCTGGGCGGCGGCAACACCGGGCGCAACACCACGGTCGTGCGCTCCAACTACCTGTGGGATGAGTCCGCACATCTCTACGAATTCTCGCTGAAGCTGTGGGAGGGCCTGTCCCAGGACCTGAACTACAATGTCATGTTCAGCCAGCGCGGCCTGGTCTCCCTCGCCCACAGCCAGCACGA
>Ga0207675_100006139_pt1 | contig 11419 bp, 10 predicted proteins | sample KBSSwiS42_FD_184305 | JGI IMG/M metagenome (GOLD analysis project Ga0207675, IMG submission 184305) | Switchgrass rhizosphere microbial communities from Kellogg Biological Station, Michigan, USA - KBS Switchgrass S4-2 (SPAdes) (version 2) | ecosystem: Host-associated > Plants > Roots >...
GCCCGTCTCGCGCGCCAGCTCGATGAGCTGCATGTGATCGAGCAGCGCGCCGACCGACAATGGCATGAAGATGCGGCCGCTGCGGATGGCCGGCTCGGCGACCGCGGCGAACTGGGAGGAGGGGAGGCATTCGAGGACGACATCGGCCGCATCAGCGAGCCCTGCGAGGCTGGTCAGGCGCGGGGCGGCGCGAAAGCCGGCGAGCGCCTGGCGCGCCTTCTGCTCGTCGCGCACCGCGACGGCGGCCAGCGATATACCCGGCACCTTGCCTGCGTCGATGCGCTTGGCAACGGCCAAGCCGATGGCGCCGAGGCCGCCGATGCCAAGCTTTAGCTGTGTCGAGGGTGCGGTCATGTCAGCCTAACCATTCAACGGCGCCGACGTAGCCGGCGCGGGTCTGCGGTGGTGCCCCGTATTGGGCGGCGGCGCGGTCGAGGATGAGGCGTACATCGTGCTTGCGTCCGGCAGCCATGGCGCAATCGAGGAACAGCTGCGCCAGCACGTCCTGCTGGGCGTGGCTGCCACCAAGGCGATACATGCCGTTGAGGGCAGGCCGCATCAGGTCGCAGGCCCGCCCCGGATCGCCCTCGGCCCGTGCCAGAATGGCCTCGCTGATCGGCAGCACGCAGTCGCGAATGAACGGCGCGTTGGCGCTGTCGCCCCGCTCGACATGATCGCGCATGGACTGGATGGCGCGGCCGGCTTTCTCCCAGCGCTTGGCGGCGACGAGCGCCATCATCCAGTGCGGCACGGTGAAGGCCGACTGGAAATCGCCGATGCGCGCTTCCGCCTTGTCGGCCAGTTCGATCCAGCGGTCGCCGACCTCGATGCCCTGGCGCTGCAGGCGGAACAGCATGGAGACGGCGTTCTGCACGTCTATGTAGAGGTCCGGGTTGGCCTGGGTGAGCTGGGAGGTGAGATCGCGGAAGCGGCGGTCGTAGAGGGCCAGCACCTCGTCGAATTCCCGGCGCTCGAAATGGTAGAGGCCGCGGTGCCACCAGAGGTGGTGGACCAGGTTGTTGCCGCCTTCCCAATTCGGCTCGAGGCTGGCCAGCCACGCAATACCCTCATCGTGGCGTCCCTGCATCTCCATGACGTGCGCAACGCCGTGCGCGGCCCACAAGTCGCCGGGTGCCAGCGCAATCGCCTCGCGCCCCGAAGCCTCGGCGACGGCGTAGTTGCCGAGTTCTTCGTGCGCAAAGCAGCGGCACGCCAGCAGGGCCGGCCAGCCGGCCAGCTCGGGGCTCCAGCGCCGGTGGGCCGCATCGGCCTGCGCGGCCATCAGGTCCGGGCGGCCGTGCCAGAAGGCCTGGAAGTGATGCAGCCGGAACGCCAGCACATCGAGCGGATGTTGATCGAGTATCTCTTCCCACACCTGCAGGGTGCCATCGATGTCGCCTTCGACCCATCGCTCGAGCGCACTGACATGCGCACGCTCGCGCCAGGTGTCATTCTCCGACAGGCGCCGAGCCGTATCCAGGGCATCGCGGGCGCCGGGCAGGGTTGCCGCGTTGAAGCCGAGCATCTGGAAGTAGCCCTTGAGGACGTGGGCAAGGCCGAAGTCCGGATCGGCCTCGAGCAATGGTCCGAGCCGGCGCAGGCCGTCTGCGCGGTACTGCAGATAGCCGAGCAGTGCGTGGTTGAGCGCCTGCGCCGCGGCGGGCGAGGTGGTCGACAGGCCAAGTCCGTGCAGGTCGGTGGTGGGCACGCCATTGCTCCAAAGGCCTGAAGCGGAGTTTATGCTTCCTCGGTACGGCCTCGCAACGTCGACCGCACCGCCGCAAGGTTCGAGGCCGATTGCCATTCGGAAGGGCGGTGCTAGTGTCGCGCCCAACAACAATCAGATCGGCACGTAAGCCAAGGGAGGAGTCATCGTGAAGAAGCTCATCGCAGCATTGGTGGCTGCCATTTGTGCCGTGGGCGTTGCCGCTCCGGCGAGCGCCCAGTACCCCGACCGTCCGATCAAGATGATCGTGCCGTGGGCAGCCGGCGGAGACACCGACAACATCTTCCGTCCGCTGGCACCCTTGCTGCAGAAGCACCTTGGCCAGACGGTGGTGATCGCTAACGTCGGCGGTGCATCGGGCACCGTGGGAGCGCGCGAGGCCAAGGGTTCGCCGGCGGACGGCTACACGGTGTATGCCGTGCACGATTATATCCACCTCGTGCACTACGCCGGGCTGACCGATATCACCTACAAGGATTTCGAGCCGATCTGCCTGGTGGCGGCGACGCCTTCGGTGCTGACGGCCAGCCCCAAGACGCCATGGGCCGATTGGAAGGGGCTGGTGGAGGACGCCAAGAAACGGCCGGGCGAAATCTCGGTCGGCGCGACGCTCGGCTCGACCAGCCACATCTTCCCTGCCTCGGTGGAGAAGGCGGCCGGCATCAAGTTCAAGTACGTGTCCTATGACGGCCTGGCTCCGCGCATGAACGCCATCCTCGGCGGCCATGTCGATCTGACCGACTCGAATCTGACGCAGAAGGGCAAGGTGGAGGCGGGCCAGCTCAAGTTCATCGCCATCGCCAGCGAGCAGCGCAATGCGGACATGCCCAACGTGCCGACGCTGAAAGAGCTCGGCATGAACATCGTCTACGAGGTGGTGCGCGGCCTGATGGTGCCGAAGGGCACGCCGGCGCCGGTGCGCGCCAAGCTGGCCGAGGCCTGCCAGAAGGCCACGTCGGAAGCCGAGTTCCAGGACGCCATGAAGAAGCAGGGCACCCGCGTCGCCTTCCTGGATGAAAAGGGCTACGCCGCCTTCCTCGACAAGATCGATGCCGAGAACAAGGCGATCATGACCGACCTCGGGCTGATCAAGAAATGAGGTTGGGACGGGACGGGATCGCGGGGCTGATCGGCCTCGCGGTCAGCCTGCTGCTCCTGCCGCAGGCACTTAGTCTGCCCAAGCTGCCGATCGTGCCCGTCGGGCCTGGCTTCTACCCGATCATCGTGCTGGTGTTCATGGCGCTGACGAGCACATTGCTCCTCGTGCAGGACATACGCGCGCAACGCCAGCCTGCTGCGGCCGCCGCCGATGCTGCACCGGCGTTGCCGCGCGCCTATGGGTTGGTGGCAGCGGCTTTTGCGGTGATCACTGCCTATATCATGCTGCTGCCGTTGCTCGGCTTTCGCATCGCCACGGCCCTGTTCGTCGCGGCCTTCCAGCTCGTGCTGGAGCGACCGGCCACCGTGCGGCAATGGGCTGTGCTCCTGGCCATCGCCATTGGCACATCGGCGGTCACCTATTCTCTCTTCAACGACTATCTTTTCGTTCTGCTGCCGCGCGGCCTCTGGACCAACTGGTGACCCATGCTGGAGCTGCTCGGTAACGGCATCGTCGACGTCATGCATTGGAAATACCTGCTGCCGCTGTTCGCCGGCACACTCGCCGGGGTGGTCGGTGGTGCACTGCCTGGCGTTACGATCACGATGACGATCATCGTGCTGTTGCCCTTCACATACGGGCTGGAGCCGCTGGCCGGATTGGCGGCCATGACCGGCGTCTACGTTGGCGGGTCGGCCGGCGGCCTCATCACCGCTTGCCTGATCGGCATCCCCGGCACACCATCGGCGATCGCCACCACGTTCGATGGCTTTCCGATGGCCCGCAAAGGCCAGCCCGGCCGGGCGGTGTGGCTCGGCGTGTGGGCCTCATTCTTCGGTGGGTTGGTCGGCGGCCTGTTCCTGATCCTGGTGACGGGACCGCTGGCACAAATCGCGCTTGCATTCGGACCCTGGGAGTACTTCTCACTCTTCATCCTGGCCATGGCGATGGTGGCGGGGCTGGCCGAGGCGTCGCTGCTCAAGAGCCTGGTTGCGACCGCGATAGGCCTGTTCATCACCATTGTCGGGACCGATCCCATCGGTGGCGTGCCGCGCTTCACGTTCGGCTCCGAATTTCTCAGCGGCGGCTTTCCGTTCCTGCCGGTGCTGATCGGCGTCTTCGCCTTCGCCCAGATCATGACGGACGTGGAGAAGATCCGTCAGCCGGGCGCGCAGGGCGAGGTCTTGGCCAAGCGGCCGAGCCTGTCAGTTGCCCATCTCAAGGTGATCGGCGAGATCCTGGGCCGGCCGTTCCTGTTCCTGTGGTCAGTGATCGTCGGCATCGTGATCGGCGTGCTGCCGGCCATCGGCGGCAGCGCCGCCAGCGTGCTGGCCTACGACCAGGCCAAGAAGTTCTCGCGCACGCCGGAGCTGTTCGGCACCGGCCATCCCGAAGGCATCATCGCCTCGGAAGCCTCCAACAACGCCAACGTCGGCGGCTCGCTGGTCACCATCATGGCGTTCGGCATTCCGGGCGACGCGGTCACGGCAGTGATGCTCGGCGCCATGACCATCCACGGCATCCAGTCCGGTCCGCTGTTCGTCTCACAGAACCCCGCCCTCGCCTATGGCATCTATGCTGCCTACATCCTGGCGCATCCGCTGATGGTGATGATCATCTGGGCCAGCACGTTCTTCGTGCTGCGCCTGACCAGCGTGCGGCTCGCCGTGCTGGCCCCGATCGTGCTGGTGCTGTGCGTGATCGGCGCCTACGCCCTCAACAACACCATGGACAGCGTGTACGTGCTGCTGATCTTCGGCGTTTTCGGCTATGTGCTGGTGAAGGCCGGCTTTCCGCTGGCGCCGCTGATCCTTGGGCTTATCCTGGGCGACCAGATCGAGCTCAACCTGATCCGCTCGATCATGACCGACAGCAATCCCTGGCTGTTCGTCACGCGGCCCATCTCAGGCGGACTGCTGGCGGCGGCGGTGCTGTCCGTTGCGCTCGCCGTCTGGCAGCACCTGCGCCACCACAAGCGTAGCGCCGGCGAGGAGGAGGCTGACTTCTAACGCGTTGGCTCCCCGTCCGGACTCAGGCCGCGACGACAGCTCAGTTGCCAAACCGGTAGCTCAGCCCGACGGAGACCTGCGGCGACCACAGGTAGGTCTTGAAGTGCCCGCCACCTTCGAGGTCGGTCGCCAGATGCGAGTAGCTGAGCTTGCCCGCGGCAAACACCGACCAGGACTCGTTCAGATTGTACTCCATCCCCGCCAGCACCTGCCCGGCGCCGCCGGCGAACTGATATTCCCAGGTATCGGGAGCACCGTTCTTGAGCTTCACCTCGACGTGCGGGACGGCGATGCCGGCACCGATGCCGACGAACGGCGTGAGCTTGCCGTCGAGCACCGGGTTGAACCGGTACATCAGGTTGAGGAAGAAAAGGTTGTTGCCGTCCGTGAACTCGAGATGCCGATAGACCGGATCGTTGGCGAAATCGACATTCGCGTAGGCTTTGCTGTGTGTGAAGTCGAAGCCCATGCCCCAGCCGGCGCCGCGATTCCACCAATGCGTGATCTGCGCGCCCCAATAGGGCGGCATCTGGAACGACTTGCCTTCCCATTCGAAGTCGCGGCTGTCGATGGTTGCGCCCGAGACGAGCGTGCCGCGGCTGTTGAGGTTGGTGTTGGCGCCGCCGTAGACGCTGATCTGCGTCTCTGCCTGCGACGCGCGCGGGTCGACGGACACGCCGAGCAGTACCGCAAGGGCAGTTGCCGCGATGGTCGAAATCCGCAGCGTGCCTCGCACAGTCGATGCCATTGGTAATCTCCACCTGAACCGAGGTAGAGGCCGTAGCATCGGCAAATGCCTGAGATCATGACAGCGGGGTGAAAGGTGCGCGGCTGTTGCCTCGAGGCATCAGAGCTCGACTGTAGAGTCAGTCCCGCAACACCTCACGCTTGCGGCGGATCTCGGGAACCAGCAGGGCCGCGAGCAGCAATGCCGAGCACGCCAGCCGCACGGCGAGCAAGCAGCCGATTGCATCGCTCCGCGTCCGCAATCTCCCATCATGTACTGGGGATCGCCTCAGCCCGCCTGTCAATCAAGCTAGCGAGGCTTGGTGCTGTTCAGCAGGATGGTCTGCACGACCTCCCGCAGCATGCTCCCGGTTGCCGGACTTATCTTGATGTATTCCTTCCAGGCTGTCCTCTGCGCCAGCTGAAGCCAAGCCAGGTATTCATCATGCGTGAACTTGTGATACTTGGCGCCGGCGCGCTTGAACGTCTCTACGAACCTTGCCTCGGCAGCGATCTGGGTGGCAGTGAAATATTCCTCGGAAATTGCGGCGGCTGCCTCGAACGCCTCTTGTTCGGCGTCCGACAGGCTTTCCCACACCGATTTGGAGATCAGCAGCGGCGTGGCGAACATCCAGATGCCGGGGCTGCCGGCGGTGAAATGCTTGCCGTGTTCGTAGATCTTGGTTGAAACGAAGGTCTCATAGGATGTCAGCGCGCCGTCCAGGGTGCCGGCCTGCATGGCCGAATAGATTTCGTTCGAGGTAAGCTCGACAGGGATGGCGCCGGCCTCCTTGAGCATGAGATCAAACATCGGGTCGCCGCCGCGCAGCCGCAGCCCCTTGACCGTCGCGGGCCCGGCGATTTCCCGATTGCGGGTCACAAATCCTCCGGGCACCCACCACCACGCCAGGATGTGCACGCCATGCGTGTGGGCGATGGTCTGCAGCCGATCCGCGATCTGCGAGCCCTTCAGGCCCCGCACGATATCGAGGCTCGGATAGAGACACGGCAGGACAGCGAGGGAGAACTCCGGCACCTGCTTGACCGCATAGGGTAGCGGGTAGACGCTCAAGTCTGCGGCGCCCGATTGCAGCGCGGCGAACTGCTCCTCGGCCTTCATCTTCAGCGACAGCTGCGGGTAGATCTGGAACGAAACGTCGGGCGCGCGCGCCAGCACTTCCTTGACGAAGATGCGTGCCGCGCGATCGCGCGCATCGGCTTCTGCAGGCCATTGGTGGGAGATCTTCAGCTCCCTGGCGGCGACAGGATCCACCCACGCCAGGAACATCAATGCCAGCAAGGCCAACACGATGCGCATGCTCCACTCCTCGGTTCGTATCGAGTTCTTGCCAGGAGCCCGCACCTTGGCCGCGTCGCAAGCATGGCCGCCAATGGTGACCATCGTGCGGCCACGCGAGGAATATGCGGCGTGTGGTGCCCGCGGGTTGCCAGCCTTGAGCGGAGCTGCAACCCACGACGAAAGCTCAAAAAAATGGGGCCCGCGTGGGGCCCCATGTCCGTTGTCGTAGGCGCAGCGAGCTAGCTGGCAGCCGTGCTCGGGTCGATCACCCGCCTGATCTCGGTGATCTTGTTGGCGGGGAAGCCGCTGATCTCGGCATGACGGCGGATGATGGCCTCGTCCTTGGCCAGGTACACGCAGAAGGTCTTCTCGTCCGCCACGTAGGACTGCACCCACTGGATGTCGGTGCCGAGCTTGGCAAGCGCCGCGTTGGACGTCTTGGCGACCTCGCGCAGCTGCTCGCGCTCCAGCGTGCCGACCTTCGGGATTTCTCGTTCGATGATGAACTTGCGCATGCTCCATCTCCTTGTTGTGCCGAGCCTGTAAGTCCGGCTTCGGCTTCTTGACGGGCGGGACGATAGGCGCGCAGCGTTATGCCAGCGTCATTTCGGGCGGGCGCGGAGAGGTATTTGTGCGTTATTTCTGATAGGCTTGCGGCACACCCGATAATGGCGCAAAGCACGTCGTATGAAGCTTCAATTGCTCGGTGGCTTCGCCCTGCTCGGAGCCGGCGCGGATGCGCAGCCGGTTTCGCTGCGCAGGGGCCAGGCCTTGCTCGCCTACCTCGCGCTCAAGGAGACGCGCGCCGAGAGCCGCGAGGTTCTGCTCGACCTGCTGTGGCCGGACCGGTTCAAGGAGCAGGCCCAGGCGAGCCTGCGCCAGGTGCTGTTCGAGTTGCGCGCCGCAGCCGACGACAGCACCCCGCTCGTTGATGCGACGCGAACCAGCGTCGCGCTGGGTTCTGGCGTTGTCGAATGCGATGTGTGGGAGTTCGAGAGGCAGTCGTCGCGCAATGGGCTGACGGGCGCCGAGCACATGCTGCGCCTCTATCGCGGCCCGTTGCTGGATGGCCCGCCGATCGGCTCGGAGCCATTCGGGCAGTGGATGGCGATCCAGCGGTCGCGGCTCGAGGGTCACCTCGAGAGTGCCGTGCTGGAAGCCACAGCGCACGGCCGCGACGCCGACCATCAGGAGCAGGCGGTGCAGGCGCTCCGGCGTCTCATCGAGCTATCGCCGATGTGCGCGCCGGCCGTGCTGCGATTGATGAGCATCGAGGCGGCGTCTGGTCGCCGGCAGGATGCGCTGCTGCAGTATGAGCGCTACGCCAAACGGCTGAAGCTGGAGTTCGACGAGGAGCCGCCGGCCGAGCTTCGTCAGGCCTACGACGCCATGAAGGCAGCCCCGCAGGTGACCAAGGTGGCAGCCATCAACTTGCGCCGGCCCGCGTATGTGCACAACGATCCCTGGCTGCGCACGCGCGGCGATGCGCCGGTGCTGGCGGTGCTGCCGTTCCGCTACGAGGGCACCCAGGCGTCGGGAGCGGCGATCGCCAGCGCGCTGTCGGAAGACATCACCATCGTTCTGTCGGGCTGTCGGTGGTTCAGCGTGCTGTCGCGGGCCACCACGCACAGCATGGCCGCCGGCTCGCCGTTCATTGCGCGGGATTTCGCGCGCCTGACCGGCGCCGACTACCTGATCTACGGCGCGATCCTCGAGCGGGGCAACGGCCTGTCGCTTGGCATCGAACTCGCGGACGCAGACACGGGCCACATCCGTTGGGCCAACCGTTACGAGGCAACCAGTGACGACCTGCTGTCCTGGGCCGGCGAGGTATGCCCGTTGATCGTCGCCGCCCTCGACCCGGCCATCGCCGACATCGAGCGCAGGACATTCGCCAAGCCGGCGCTGGCGGCCACCGGCTCAGCGATTGCCTATCAGCATCTCGTGGTGGGTTATCGGAATTTCTATGCAGGCGAGCTGGCCCAGGCGGCGGCTGCGTTCCAGAGCGCCATCCATGAGGATGCGACCTACGCGCATGCGCACGCCATGCTCGCCGTGACGACCTATCTCACGGCGCAGGTGGAGAGGGACCATCGCTGGGCACCGTTGCTGGCGGCGGCGGAAAAGAGTGCGAGGCGCGCGCTCGAGATCGATCCGTCGGAGCCCAAGGGCTGCAACATCATGGGGCAGGTCTTGGACTGGCAGGGGCGCCACGAAGAGGCTGCCGGCTTCCTAGAGCGGGCTGTCTCGATCAATCCGAGCTTCGCGCTGTCATCGACGGCACGCAGCTATCATGCCGTCATGACGGGCGCGTTCGGTGCGGCCAAGACCTACCTGCAGACGGCGATGCGGCTCAGGGTCGGCGATGCGAGCCTAGGCCACTGCCTGCCGTCCAAGGTGCTCGCCGATCTGCACTTGGGCAACCGCGAGGAGGCGCTGCAGACGGCGCATTGGGCCATGCGCCTGCAGCCGCATTTCTGGCTCGGGCGGCAGGTGCTGGCAGCGTCCCTGTCCGCGGCCGGCGAGGTCGCGGCGGCGTCGCAAGTGGTGGCCGAGCTGAAGCGCGACTATCCGGGGCTGACGGCTGAGGAGTTCGCGCACTGGTTTCCCTATGCCAGTGGCAGGGGCGGTGAACTCGTCACCGACGCGCTGCGCCGGGCCGGATGGCGCTGAGCGGGGATTGTCGCACGTGAAACGCCTTTCCCCGCGCGCCGGCCCGCGGCCGCGATCGGTGCACCTCCACGTCCGGGCAGTCCGCCCAGCCCTTGGCTTAGTGGTGCTCGCCCGATTCATTGGCTGCATCGGCCTGCAGCTGCCCGTAGTTCTGCACCCCAATTTTGTCGAGCAGATCGAGTTGCGTCTCGAGGAAATCGATGTGCCCTTCCTCGTCCTTGAGCAGCTCCTCGAACAGCTGCATCGATACATAGTCCTCCTGCTTGCGGCACAACTCGCGCCCCTTGATGTACAGGTCGCGCGCCAGATGCTCGCCCTTCAGATCGCACTCCAGCACCTCCTTGACGCTCTGCCCGATCATCAAGGGAGCGACGTGCTGCAGATTGGGGAACCCCTCGAGGAAAATGATGCGCAGCACCAGCTTGTCGGCGTGATGCATCTCCTCGATGGACTCGGCGCGCTCCTTCTTGGCGAGCTTCGTGTAGCCCCAGTTCTCGAGCAGGCGATAGTGCAGCCAGTACTGGTTGACGGCGCCCAGTTCGAGCTTCAGGGCCTCGTTGAGGATGTCGATGACCTGTTTGTTACCCTTCATGGCGCCTCTCCGTGCCTGGCTTGTCGACTGGGTCCGGTATCAGACACGCAACAATGCAGCGTCCCCGGTGGGAGCGCCGTGTCTGATACCGTTTCCTACGACACTTGGCTGGAACGGGCCAGCAGGCAAGACGTCATGAAATGGGGATAGACGAGCAAAGTTAGGCGCTTTCCAGCTCCGACTTCGCCGGCTGGGGCGTCGGCCGCGCCATCCGTCGCGGACGGATCGGGCGCCGCTCGATCAGCCGCTGTGCGGGCGGACGCGCGCCCTTGAGCAGGCGGCCTTGCGCGCAAGCGCAGGCATAGGGGCAGATGACGCCGCGCTCGGCCAGCTGATCGATCTTCTCATAGATGGTGCTCACCGCCAGCGGCGCGCAGCCGCAGCACACCATCTTCTTGGAAAGGTGCTGGTAGACGACGCCGGGCGTCGGCAGGGGTGCATCGGGCAGGCTCATGATCTCGATGAGAGCTTCCTCGATGTCCTGGTCGGTGATGATGGCGCAGGAGCAGACGATCATAACTAGTGTCCCGATTCCGAAGTTCGCCACACCTTGCCGCGAGCGTCCCGAGCGAACTTCGGAAGCATAAGGGACACTAGAGTCATCGACTTGCTAGTGTGATTCAGATGGCGAAATTGGCTCCGAACCAAGCCGCAGGTGCCGGCGAATTTTTCGATCATCACACTAGTGTTCCGATGGCGGCGCCGATCATTGCGATATGGGAGTGGCCGGGCGCATGGCGAGCAGCGAGGCGCCATGCACGTAGGAAGGCAGCAGCACCTGGTCGGCGCCGCGCATGGTAGCGGCAAAGCTCTCGGCGCCCTGCACCACCTCGTCGATCATCGAGCAGCCGAGCAGCGAGAAGGCGCACGCGCGCATGGCCGGGCAGGCATTGTGCTGGCAGGCGGCGATCATGGCGATGGCGACGCACTCGTCGCGGCAGAAGCCGTCGCAGTCGACTGCCGGCGTTTCGAGTGGGCGCTGCGCATGCAGGTTGACGGCCCGCACCCAGTTGGACAGGTCGCTCAACGCGTGCTTGGCCGAGGACGGCCCCATGACGTCCGAATAGGCGCGCCAGGCTTTTTCCCAGCAGCCGATCTCGCCGGTGCGATAGCCCGCAAGCCAGTAGCGGAAACCGAGACCGACCAGCCGCTCCGGTCCGGCGAATGCGGGCGTCCAGGCGAGCGATGGATCGGCGTGCTTCAGGGCCTCGGTCATGCCGCGCCCCGCATGAAGTTCGCACTGCACGTCGCTGATTGGGATCGCCGCGCAACGGCACGGCAGCGATACGTCGCT
>Ga0207675_100006140_pt1 | contig 11417 bp, 6 predicted proteins | sample KBSSwiS42_FD_184305 | JGI IMG/M metagenome (GOLD analysis project Ga0207675, IMG submission 184305) | Switchgrass rhizosphere microbial communities from Kellogg Biological Station, Michigan, USA - KBS Switchgrass S4-2 (SPAdes) (version 2) | ecosystem: Host-associated > Plants > Roots >...
GTGGATTGGCGGTGGTGCCGACGGTGACGAAGCCGTCGCCGGTGCCCGACGCCGGTGCCACGACGTAAATCCAATCATGGTTCGCGCGAGCGGTCCATCCACAGACGCTCGCATTGGTGTCGACGGTTGCCGGCATCGTGCCGCCGTCGGCGGTGAAGGACATCGGCGCTGGTGAGACCGACCAGCTGCAGTCGACGTCGAATTCGTGCGCGCCGATATCGAAGGCCGCGCCGCGCGGCGTCGCGACGTCGTAATAGTCGTGAGGCCCGGCGTCGACGCCGAAGCGGGATCCGAGATCGAGGCCTTTATCGATCAGCGGCGATCCACCGCGCAGCCGATACGCCTCGATGCGGTTGAGCGCGGCCGGGTCGCCGATCGTGCCGGCGCTCCCCAGTCCCTCCACCATCGGATCGCCTTCGAACCCCACCGGCGCGCCGCCCAGCTGCTCCTGGCCCGTGGCAGTCCGCCAGGCGCCGAGGCTGTTGTAGGTCGTCGCCCCCCAGACGTACCTCGCCAGCGCGCCTGAGGAAAAGTACGCGTTGTTCTCGAATCGCAGATCGACGGCGCCATCGAGCTGCGTCGCCACGACCTCGACGAGCCTCGCGGTGCTCGTCGTCACGAACAGGTTGTTGCGGATGTGGAGATGCTGCACGTCGTGAGTTTCGATGCTCAGGTTCTTGATGTAGACCGCGCGCGGTGATCCGGTGGAGGACGACTTCACGTAAATCGTGTTGTTGTACACCTCCGCGTTGCGGATACGGCCCCACACGTGGAACGACGCGTAATTGTTCCGCCGCGCATCGTTCTGGCTGATGTTGTAGCGCACCACGTTGCCGGTGTGCGTCAGATCATCGGGCTTGTGGGCGAGCAGCAGGCCGGCGCCGGCGTTGTCGTGCGAGTAGTTGTACTGCAGCAGCGCGTTGGAGGTGCTGTTGTCCAGGCTGAAGCCGCCGCCATCCTTGGTGCCGCCGGTCTTGTTCGCGTACGACTCGTTGTGCTGGATGACGACGCGGTTCGACTGGAAGGTCCAGATCCCGATCGGCCCGTTGGAGGCGTCGCTCAGCCAGCCGTTGTCGTGCGCGATGCAGCGCTCGATCGTGCCGCCGTCCACGCCGGAGAGCGTGATGCCGTTGCCAGAATTGAAGGCCAGCCCGGCCATGCCCGAGTTGCGGAACGACTGCGAGTCGGTGATCGACACGTTCTCGTGGACGTTCGGCTGCGCCGCGTAGACGAAAATGCCCTGCATCCGGTTGTCCGACGTGATGGCGTTGGTGATGCGCACGTCCCGGTAGCCGCTGGCGCCGACATCGCCGCCGACGAGGATCCCGCTCTCGCCGAACCGGACCGAGTCGACGCGGTCGATCCGGATGTAAGGCAGGAGCACGTCGCCGGGGAGATCGTTGTCGAAAAAGATGCCGTTGCCGGCATTCGTCGTGCTGCCCGAGCCCACCACATAGAGGTTGGTGATCTCGTAGCCCGCCGTCTGATACAGCAGGATGCCGTCGCCGTCGCCGGCATAAATCGTCGCCCGCCCGGGTCCGTACGACGAGACGACGATCGGCGCGGCCGCCGTGCCGCGCTCGCCGCCGTCGAAATACAGGTTTCCGGAAAATGTTTGGCCCGCCTCGAAAAAGATCCGGTCGCCGGCGGCAAACCGCTGGTTGTTGACGCGCTGGATCGTCCGCCACGCGGTCGACGGCGACGTGCCGTCGCGCGCGTCGGCGCCCGTCACGCTCACGTAGTAATCGGTTGCAGATGCGGGCGTTGCGACCGCAAAACACGCGGCAGCCAGCGCGGGCACCAGAAGCTTGGTCAGGGTTCCTCGTGGGAGCATCGCTCCGCTTTGTTCAAACGCCGCGCCAGCCGTGCGCGTGACGCACGCGCCGCGAGCCATTCGAGCACTGCCTGGTACGGAATGTGTTACTGAGCCGTATCGGCATGGGTGCCCCCGAGTCCTACCGTCCGATTCGCATCGTCGACATCGACCTCACCTCGCCGCCGCGAGACCTGCTGCCAGCCACCGGGTATCGAGCGGTGCGCGCCACGATCCGTGTTCACGGCATCCCGGTCGGCGAAGTGTCTGTGCCTGCCTCGGAGGTTGCCGATGAGGCGGCTCTGCGGCGCATCGCGGTCGATCGCTTGTCGTGGCCGATTCTCCGGCAACTGCTTCGGGATGCGATCGGCAGGGGAGCGACGCGGCGCCCGGCCGATCTCGACGATCTCCTTCACAGTGCGTCCGGCGCCGTGACCGCCGGGGCGCCGACCGTGACCGTGGCGGTCTGCACCCGCGACCGGGCGTCGGACCTCGAACGATGCCTGGCGGCCCTCGACCGACTCGACCCGCCAGCGGACGAAATCGTGGTGGTCGACAACGCGCCTCGCACTGATGCGACGCGCGACGCCGTTGCCGCCTATCCACGCGTGCGGTATGTCCGTGAGCCGACGCCGGGGCTGGATTGGGCCCGCAACCGCGCGATTGCCGAGGCGCGCAGCGAAGTTGTTGCCTACACCGACGACGACGTGGTGGTTGATTCGCGGTGGGTCGGCGCGCTGAAGCGCGCCTTTGCCGACGTGCCCGAGGCGGCGGCGGTCACCGGCCTGGTGCTGCCGGCCGAGCTGGAAACGCGCGCGCAGGAACTCTTCGAAGAATACGGCGGCTTCGGGCGCGGATTCATCCGGCGCGTCTCGAGGGTCGACGATCGTCACGGGGAGCGCGCGGTCGCCGAGCATGGAGGCACCGGCAAGTTCGGCACCGGCGCCAACATGGCATTCCGGCGCTCGGTCTTCGCCGAGATCGGCGGCTTCGACCCCGCGCTGGACGTCGGCACCGTCACCAACGGCGGCGGCGATCTCGACATGTTCTTCAGGATCCTGCGCAGCGGGCACACGCTGGTCTACGAACCGGCCGCGCTGGTTCGCCATCGGCACCGGCGCGACCATGCCGCCCTGGTCGCGCAGATCACGAACAACGGGATCGGTTTCTATTCCTACCTGTGCCGGAACATGCTGGCGCGACCGGAGGACCGCGGTGACTGGCTCTGGCTCGGCGTCTGGTGGTTCTTCACGTGGAATATGCGGCGCGCGGTGGCGTCGATCCTTCAGCCCGGGCGCTTCCAGCGCGACTTGTCGCTGGCTGAAATCGTGGGTGCGCTGCGAGGCGTGTTCCGGTACCGTCGCGCGCGTCGCCATGCGCTCGCCTTGAATCCCGCGGCTGCGCAGCTCGTTGCCTGCGATCGCGGGCGCGTCCAGCGGCCGGCCGGCACGCCGCTCGCGGCGGTCGGGGTGGCGCACGTCGACCTCTCGCAACGGCTCCGGGAACTTCCGCTTGCCCGTGAGCATCGCCGCACTCGCGTCCTGGTCACGTGGAGCGGAGAAGCGCTCGGCGTCGTCGAGATCGAGAACCGCTGCGGCCCGGTTTCAGCGGCGCGGCTTCGGGACGACATCGTCGATGGCCTGGGAATCAAGCTGCTCGATCCCGCCGGGCGCGGCGAGGCGGCCATGTGGACCGAACTGGTGGCCGCGCTCGGTGCGCGCTTCGCGCCCGCAGCAATGAAGGCACAACCGGCGGTGCCGCGGCGGCTGCCGGAGGACGTCAGCGTCTCGATCGTCCTGCCAACCCGCAACCGTCCCGACGATCTCTCGCGCTGCCTCGAGTCGATATCGAAACAGGCGACGTCGCGGCCGGTCGAGATCGTCGTCGTCGACAACGATCCCGATTCCGGGGTGACGCCGCCGGTCGTCGCCCGCTTCCCGGCGGCGCGTCTCGTGAAGGAGTGGAGAAAGGGGCTGTCGTACGCGCGCAACGCCGGCATTCTCGCCAGCCGCGGGGATCTGATTGTCGCGACCGACGACGATGTGACGGTGCCGGAGCAATGGCTGGAGCGGCTGGTCGCGCCGTTCAGCGATCCGTCGGTGATGGTGGTCACCGGCAACGTCCTGCCGGTGGCGCTCGACACGCCGTCGCAACAGATTTTCGAGGCGTATGGCGGTCTCGGCAAGGGGTTCGAGGCCAGGCGCGTCGACAACCGGTGGTTCTGGCAGTTCCGCGGCGCCGTGCCGACGTGGGAGCTCGGAGCGACGGCCAATGCGGCTTTTCGCGCTGGCATTTTCTCCGACCCACGCATTGGGCTGTTCGACGAGGCGCTGGGCGCCGGCATGCCGACCGGATGCAGCGAAGACACCTATGTGTTCTACAAGGTGTTGAAGGCCGGCTTCGCCATCCAGTACCAGCCCGATGCGTACGTCTGGCACCGTCACCGGTCGGATATGCGCTCGCTGAAGCGGCAGATTTACAGCTACGCCAAGGGCCACGCGGCCTATCACCTGACGACGCTGTTCCGGGATGGCGACGTTCGTGCGCTGACGCGGCTGGGCTTGCGTCTGCCGCAAACCTACGCCCGCCGCACCGTCGACCGCCTGCGCGGCCGCAGCGACTACCCGCTCGGGTTCATCGCCCTCGAGGTGCTGGGCACGCTCGCCGGCCCCGTCGCTCTCTATCGCTCCCGCCGTCTCGTTCGCCACTACGGCCCCAGCGCGCAGCCTGCGGCCTTTCCCGAGCGCCACGATCATGATCTACACGTGGAAAGTGCGACTGCTGAAACACCCGCGAATCAACTGGTGGTGGCGCTACCTGCAGACTCGGCGGGGACGTAAGGTCGGGCAATACAACCGGCTCCCCGATCTCGTGCGCACCTACGCCGGCAGCGGCAGCTTCGCCGACATCGGCTGCATGTGGGGCGTGAACGGCGCGTATGCCTTCGCCGCCGAGCAGGCGGGCGCGACGCGCGTCGTCGGGGTCGATGTGTTCGGCCCGACCCCCGAGTTCGAGGCCGAACGCACCGCCCGCCGGTCGTCCGTGCAGTTCATTCTTGGCGACGCCACGGCGCCGGAAACGCTGGACCGGATTGGGCTGGTCGACACGGTTCTCTGCGCGGGCGTCCTGTATCACCATCCGAGCCCGTTCGATCTGATGGCCGCGCTGCGGCGGATCTGCCGCAAGACCCTCATCCTGCGGACGTCGACGATTCCGGAAGTCCGGGGGCTCCCGAATGCGGCGGTGTACTTTCCGATGCTCGACGAGCAGGGCCGCGCGCTCTGGAACCTGAAGTCTCTGGGGTTGCAGTGGCAGGCGGGGATCACCGAAGCGTTCAACCCGCGCGAGGGGTATGGCAACTGGTTCTGGGGAATGAGCCCGAGCTGCCTGAAATCGCTGGTCGAGACGGCCGGCTTCCGCGTCGACTCTGCCGAGACGGAGCCGTTCGCTCAAACGTTCGTCTGCACGCCAACCGAGGTGCCGTTCGCGCACCGGTTGCCGGGTGACTCCGAAGCGCGGGCGATTGCCGCGGAGATTTCCGCGGCGGGCGTCGCTGCGCCGGCGTGAAGTGAGCGGGCGAGCCGGCCGCGCAGCCGCCGCGCCAGGGCCAAGGGGTGCAACGCAAGCAGGTCCATCGCCCGTGCCATCGAACGACTCCATTCACCGCGACGGACATCATCGGCACAGCGCTCGACCAGGCGCGCGCCGTACCACGCTCGCCAGGCAGCGACGCCGGCGCGCCACGCGCGCCAGTCTTCGGGCGACCTGAGCCGTCGCCGTTGCTCGCGCATCACCGCCAGCGTGTTCCGCAGCATCGCCGCATCGTTCGAGGACATCGAATCGGGATGCTGGCGGTAGCGAACAACCAGGCGTCCATGCCAATGAATCGGCCACTCGGCCGCCAGCTGCAGGTAGAAAGCGTAGTCGGCCGCGCCGCTCCAGCGTGAATCGAAGCCGCCGGCCCGCAGCGCGAGCGCGCGGCGGAAGATGGCGGCGCCCGGCGTCCAGATGAAATTGCTGCCGAGCAGTTCGATAAAGCGCGCGCAGTCATCGCCGCGCGGTTCGGGCTGCACCGCCGCGAGCGCGCGGCCCTGCGCGTCGATCGGCAGCGCACGCCCTGCGGCTGCCGCAGCCTCGGGATGACGCCGCAGCGCATCAACCCCGATTTCAACGGCGTCGGGCAGCAGCTCATCGTCGGCGTCGAGAAAGACGACGAAGTCGCCGCGCGCGGCGGCGAGACCGGCGTTGCGTGCGGCGGAAACCCCGGCGTTCGGCTGGCGGATCAATCGAACCGCCGGGTAGCCCTGGACGACATCCGCGGTTGAATCGGTCGACCCGTCATCGACGACGATCACCTCCGTCGTGCGCGGGCTCTGCGCGAATGCACTCTCGATTGCCTGACCGACAAAGGCGGCCTGGTTGTAACACGGGATGATCACCGACGCGGCCAGCCGGGTGTCGCGCTGGCAGCCGGCGCGCGGTTGAAGATTCGTTGGCTGCGCGATGCGCTCCCGGATGAATCCGGCCGAGAACGGCAGCGCCAGCTCGCGAGCGAACGCCCGCGAGGGCGGCGCGGTTGCGCTGCCGCAGACCGCAGCGGCGACGCCATCGGCCGCGGCACGATAGACGTGCGCCGGCACGCCGAGCCAGCGCCCGCGGGATGTCTGCTCGAAGTCAGGCACGCGCATCCGGGCGAACGACCGGCCGTGCTGATAATGCCAGCGGCGATGAAATCGCCGGCTCAGGCGTTCCGGATCGACCGGCGCATGGACGACCAGCGACGGATCGTAGACGCCCCGGAATCCGATCGATCGCATCCGGATCTGGAGCTCGTGATCCTCCGTCGTTCCGCCGCCGTCCCCGATGCGTTGGACATCGGTCGCAAACAGGCCCGCTGCGATAAGCGCCTCGCGGCGCATCGCGAGGTTGGCGCCGACCAGACACAGCGGCGTGCTGTCGTCGATGACGAGCGCTCCATCGCCATAATCCGCAAGCGCCAGAGGTGCCCAGTGAGACCGATCGAGCCACGCCGGCGGCGGCGTCGTCCACCGCGGAAGCACCTTGCCGCCGGCCCACGCCGCTTCCGGATGGCGCGCCAGCGCCGACACCACCGCGTCGATCCAGTCCGGGGCTGCCTCCACGTCGTCGTCGGTGAACGCGACGAGAGGAGCCGAGGCCGCGAGAATTCCGGCATTGCGCGCGAAGGACAGGCCCTGCCGCGGTTCGCGCAGGTACCGGACGGTCAGGCGCCCGCCGGTAAACGACCTGATGACGTCGGCCGTGCCGTCGGTCGAATTGTTATCGACCACGAGCAGCTCGGCACGCGCGGCGCCGCTGCCGCCGCAGAGAGCGGCCATCGCCCGCGCGAGCGACGCGGCGCGGTTATACGTGCAGAGAACAATCGACAGGTTCGGGGGCGAACCGGGCATCTTCGTCACTGGGGGCCGCCGCGGCGGCGATGAGCCGTCGCCGATACTCGGCGATGACCGGGGCGGGATCGCCGTCGGCCGCGATGCGCCCGCGCTCGAGGAGAACGACGCGGTCGCAGACGCGTTCAATCGACGCGAGGTCGTGCGAGATGATGATGATCGTGGTGCCTGCCTGTCGAAGCTCTCCGACACGCCGGAGGCAGCGCCCCTGGAACCGTTCGTCGCCGACCGACAGGACTTCGTCGACCAGCAGGATCTCGGGCTCGAGATGCGCGGCCACGGCGAATCCAAGCCGGACGTACATCCCTGACGAGTACCATTTCACCGGCGTGTCGATGAAGTCGCCGACCTCCGCGAAGCCGACGATCTTCTCCAGCTTCGTGGCGATTTCGGCGCGGCGCATCCCGAGGATCGATCCGCTCAGGTAGACGTTCTCGCGCCCCGTCAACTCGGGATGGAAGCCCGACCCGACCTCGATCAACGCCGCGACGCGCCCATAGAGCCGGATCTCTCCGGAAGTCGGCGCGGTGATGCCGGACAGCAGCTTGAGCAAGGTGCTCTTGCCGGCGCCATTCGAGCCGACGATGCCAAGCGTTTCGCCGCGCGGCACGGCGAGGTTCAAATCGCGCAGCGCCCAGAAGGGACGCCGATCGCGACGGCCGAACCGTCTCAGCCATGAGCGCGGCGCCGCGGGCGCGTGCCTTGGCGTCGCCACCAGGTAGCGCTTGGAAAGGCGATCGATCTCGACGTCAGGCTGCATCAGACAACGTCCGCCACGGTGGCTTCGGTGCGCTTGAAGAGCAGATAGGCGAGCGGCAGCGCGATCGCCGCGATGAGCGCCGAGACGCCGAGCGCCCAGAAGTCGGGCCGAAGGCCAAGCGTGGCGCGGCGGAAGCCATCGACGGCGCCGGCCAGCGGGTTGAGGATGTACCAGCCGTACCAGCGGGCCGGCACCGCGCTGAGCGGATAGAGCACCGGCGAGACGAACATCCCGACCTGGAGCACGAGCGGCAGCGCCGCGCCGATGTCGCGAACGTGCACCTGGAAGGCGGCCAGCACCAGCGCGCACGCCGTGCCGAGCATCGCCAGCACCAGGAGCGCCGGCGCCAGCGCCAGCGTATTCATCGTCGGCGGAATGCGGAACCACAGCAGCAGCACCAGCAGCCCGGCCAGCGCGATGGCGAGATCGACGAGCGCCGCCGCCACATACGTAGCCGGCAGGATCTCGCGCGGGAAGTACACCTTCGTGACCAGCTGCGCGTGGGAGACGAGACTGGTTGTGCCGTTGGTCGACGCGGTGCTGAAGAAGGTCCACGCGAGCAGCCCGGCGTACGCGAACACGCCGTACGGCACGCCGTCGCTCGGCATCCGGACCAGCCGCGTGAACACGACGGTGAAAATCGCCATCAACGCCAGGGGCTGCAGCACCGCCCACGCCGGCCCGAGCAGCGATTGCTTGTAGCGCACGCTCAGCCGATGGAGGGTCAGCGTCCGGAATAGATCGCCGTGATCGGCCAGCCGCGCGAGCGCTTCGCCGGGACGCACGGTCGTCCATGAGACCGGCCTGATGACACGGACGGGAATCGCCATCGCGTCAGACGCTCTCCGCGACGCAGCCTGGCTGGCGCTCAGCGACCGGCTCGCCCGCCGGCGCCGGACCGGCGCGATCGACGACGCCGCGGTAAAAGAGGCGGCCGTAGACGAAGCCGGCGAGATCCCAGAGCGCGAGCTCCGATGAAAATTGCTGCGCCGCGCGTCGGCCAATCAACGGCAGCGGCATCATGCGCAGGGCCCCGCGCGCCGCGGCGCCGAACAGGAACCGAGGCACGCCGCCGATGGTCGGCAGGCCGCTCGGGTGGCGCGCCTGCAGCCGCGACTTCGAGACGCCGCGCCAGAAGCACCACTGGCGGTGGTAGCGGCGCGAGAGGCGTCCGGGGTGGACGAAGTGCTCGATCAGCAGCGCCGGGACGTAGAGGCCGCGCGCGCCGGCGTCGAGCAGGCGCAGGTGCAGCTCTTCGTCCTCGCAGCAGAGCAGCCGCCGATCCTCGCGCGGCCCGAGGTCGGGCGAGAAGGGGATGACGCGCGACAGCACCGAGCGCCGGATGACCGAGTTGCCGCCGTGAAACGTCCCGTTGTAGTCGCCGTGAAATTCGCGGACGTGCGGGCCGCCGTCGACGACCCCGATGACGGCCGGATATTCGGCGGGCAACCAGTCAGGGACCGGCGCCGGCCATCTCGCAATCGAGCGGCCGCTGATGAAGTCGACGCGCGCGTCGGCGAACGCCTCCGCGATGGCGGCAAACCAGCCGGGGGAAACCAGTTCGTCGTCGTCGAGAAACGCCACCAGATCGCCCGATCCCATCGCGATGCCGGTGTTGAGGGCGTGCGACTTCCCCGGCCGGCGTTCTACGCCGTAGTGCAGCCGCGAGTCGAAATCGGGGGCTACCTCAGCGATGACCTGGGCGGTCTCGTCCGACGAGTTGTTGTCGACGATGAAGACGCGGACGGCCATCCCGTCCGGCGGGGAAGCACGGAGCAGGCTTCGCAACAGCTCGCGCAGAAACGGTCCGCGATTGTAGGTGGGGACGACGATATCGAGGGCGGGCGTGGGCATGCCGCGGACGAGCACAGCAACGCTGATGCCGCTCATCTATTCCGGCCGGCCCTATTTTGTTGGGTTCCGTCCCACCTGACAGCGAACGACACGTTGCGACCGGAATATCTTTGCAGGTAAAGGGAAACCGCGTCGCGAGGAAGCGAAATCCGCCTGAGGCGGTCGTGCTGATCAGCTGGTTCGCGCCGACGTGGCGGCCGCTAGAATCTCGACATGAACCAGCCGTCGCGTTCGAAGAGCCGTGTCCCGGGTTCAGGCCGTCGCACGCGCGAGATGCGCGAGCCGAACCGCCGCACGGGCGACCGCATCGTCGCGGTCATCGACGTCGGGTCGAACTCCGGGCGCGTCATGGTCTTCGAGCGCGACGCCGCCAGCCATCTGCGCCTCCTCGCCGGTTCTCGGGCGTCGCTGCGTCTCGTCCACGATGTCGACGCGCGCGGGACGCTCAGCGACGCGACGATGGCGCGGGCGACCGAAGCATTGCGCGACTTCAAGGCCATCGCGACCAGCGTCGGCGCGACGCAGATTGTCGCGGTGGCGACGGCGGCGATGCGCGACGCCGCCAATGGCCCGCTGTTCAGCGGGCGGCTGCAGCGCGAGCTGGGGATTCGCCTCGAAGTCATCGACGGGCTGGAGGAGGCGCAATACGGTTTTACCGGCGCGGTGCGGGGGTTGCCGGTGTCGAGCGGCCTGCTCTTCGACCTCGGCGGCGGCAGCCTCCAGATCAGCCGGTTCGCGAATCGACGCCTCGAGGACAGTCTGAGCCTGCCGTTCGGCGCCCTGCGGGTGAGCGAGAAATTCCTCGAGTCCGATCCGCCCAGCGACAAGCAGATGCGGCGCCTGCGCGACGAGCTCCGCAGCGAACTGAAGAAGGCGGGCGTGCCGCGCCTCGAGCGCGGCGATCGGCTCGTCGGCACCGGCGGCACGCTGCGCAACCTGGCGAAGATCGACGGCCAGGCACGGCGCTATCCGCTTCGCCGGCTGCACGGCTACGAGCTCTCGGCCGACCGGCTGCACGAGGTCGTCGATCGCCTGGCCGCCACGAGGGCGAAGCGGCGCGACGAGATGGCTGGCCTCAGCGCGGAGCGGGCGGATTCGATCGTCGGCGGCGCCATCGCGATCCGGACGCTCGCGGAATTCGTACGCGCCGACGATATCCTGGTGTCGGGCCAGGGTGTTCGCGAAGGCATCGCCCTCAAGTGCCTGAAGATCCCGATCGGGTCGCCGGAAACCGTGAGAGAGGCGTCGCTGGCGTCGCTCGTCTCGAGGTTCAGCGGCTGGAGGGAGGAAGCGGCGTCCCGCCGCCGGGACGTCGCCGCGGCGCTGCAGCGCGCGCTCGAGCCGCACGCGCCGGCGAGCGTCGCGATGGCCATCGACCATGCCGCCCGGGTGCTCGACATCGGCCGTACCCTCGATGTCGTCAACCGCCACGTCCACGTCGCCGACATCATGCTGACCACCGACCTCAACGGCTTCGCCCACCATGATCTGGCGCTCGTGTCGTCGATTGTGCGGCGGGCCGGCGATCGGCATGCCGATCTGATCGCGCTCGGCATGGGCG
>Ga0207675_100006141_pt1 | contig 11416 bp, 6 predicted proteins | sample KBSSwiS42_FD_184305 | JGI IMG/M metagenome (GOLD analysis project Ga0207675, IMG submission 184305) | Switchgrass rhizosphere microbial communities from Kellogg Biological Station, Michigan, USA - KBS Switchgrass S4-2 (SPAdes) (version 2) | ecosystem: Host-associated > Plants > Roots >...
CCGCCCGAGGTATCGATCTTCTTGAGCTTTCCCTCAGCAAAGAACCCGACAAAACGACTGTCAGGTGACCAGAATGGGCCACCCGCCCCTTCGGTCTCCGGCAGCTCTTGGGCGGTGAGCGAAGCCAGCGGGCGAAGGAACAAATGTCGTTTTCCCGAAGAATCAATACCAATGAAAGCCAGCCGGCGACCGTCTGGCGAAATAGACACGCCGCCAAAAATTCCCCTCGGCGCCGCGATTGTGAACCGAACGGCGTGTGCATCCGCCGGCGCGCGCTGTCTATCTGTAATTAGCAGGAGAATCGCTCCCAACACTGCCACACCCGCGACGATCCAAGCCATCAACTCGCGCGGTTTGACCCGACTCGTTGTCGGGACAGGCATGGCTATCGTCTGACCGGATGTCGAGCTCGAACCTGCCAGTGCTTCTAAGGCAAACGCTACATCGCGCGCTGAATGAAATCGTCCTTCCGGATTCTTCTCGAGACAGTGATTCACTAACCGTTCCAGTGCCGGCGACACATTCTTGTTTGTGTCAGATAGTTCAGGCGGGTCTTCTCTCAATACGGCACTCATCGTTTCAGCCGCTGACCCGCCATGGAAGGCGCGTCGACCTGAGAGCATCTCGTAAAGAATCGCCCCGAAGGAGAAGATGTCTGTTCGCTGATCGACCGGCCCTCCCTTCAGTTGTTCAGGCGACATGTAACCAACTGTACCCATCACAACACCTGGATCTGTTTCAACGCGACGAGTTGGTACGTCTGTTTGTGCCTGATTGCTGTCGAGTTGTGTCAGCTTCGCTAGACCAAAGTCGAGAATTTTCACTCGCCCGTCGTTGGCGATGAAGACATTGTCAGGCTTGAGATCGCGGTGAATGATTCCCTTCTCGTGCGCTGCTGCAAGACCGTGCGCTATCTGCAACGCGTAATCGATCGCGCGACGTTGGCCCAACGGAGTACCAGCGATTCGCTTGCGCAGCGTTTCGCCTTCCAGCAGTTCCGAAACAACGTACGTAGTTCCATCGTGAGCGCCGATGTCGTGAACGACGAGTATGTTTGGGTGGTTGAGTGCACTCGCGGCACATGCTTCCTGTTCGAACCTGCGCAAACGTTCGGCGTCGGTCGAAACAGTCGTGGGCAGAACCTTCACTGCCACGTCACGACCCAGCTGCGTATCGCGACCTACGTAGACTTCTCCCATTCCGCCAGCACCAAGTTGCGAGCGGATCTCGTAACGACCGAGCTTGGCCCCTATTAAATGAGTCGGCGCCATGGAATTGTTAATGGAGCGAAGTTTATCGTCGAAGCAAAATCAAGACGCCGGCAGCGATTGCGAGTACCGCCAGGACGGTGATAACTGTGGGCGAGATTCGCACGCTGAGCAACGGCAAGAGCCCAGTGAGAATCAACCATACGCCGAGCAAAACCATTCCTAAATTCTTACCTGCCAAACTATTAGTCAACGCCATCGTTCCTCCTACTTGAGCGGATTTCATAACGACCGGGGTTTTGTACCGTAAGCAAGCGACATGTCCGGCAGACTTACCGGGTCGTCGCGGTTACTCGATCTAGTTTTTTGAGAAGTTCCCCTTTCTCAGCCGCAGACGTTTTTGCCAAAGCGGCACGCAAAGAAGCGAACGTTTTCCTTAAATCAATACGCTCCTGGACTGCGTATTTATCTCCACCCTTTGCGTTCGCACGATTGATAAGTTCATCACTCATTGCTTCGCTCAGGTGATTAAGAGCTTCCGAAACGTGCGCACCCGCCGGATGAAGACTCACATACTTGATCTCTCCTTCATAAAGAAAAAAATCGCAGACTTCGTCGCCTTCGCAGTCAGAAGGAGGCAGCATCTGCGCAGCTTCCCAGGCAATACGATCCGCAATTGGCAACGATTGGTATTTCTTTTCGAGCTGCCAAAGTAAATCAGCGCGCAGATTGTAGCCGCCTCCAAATTCATTGCGAATCACTTCCGTGGAGTGAGCTCTGTGCCATTCGCGATAAGGAGACTTGTCGCGCAAATTATCCGGGAAGCTGTTGGCCCAATTAGAGAGCGCCAATAACTGAAAGAGCTCAAACTCAGCGCGCATTTCGGTGTCTTTAGTTTCCTGTACTGCTCTAGCAGCAAGGTTGTAGATTTCCTCGCGATCGGCGAATTCTGTATTCTCCGCCTTCAGTCGGGCTTCGATGATCTGTCGCAGAAGTCGCTCACGTTCGCGCGGCGTGTAATCCAGCAATAAACCACCGAACAGCCATCCGGTCTGCCCATTCGGAAGAGCGACGCTATACCAAAAGTCAGTCTTGCCGCCGATCGTGTCCTGAGTTGTTGAATGCGCCGTCGCGTTAACAACTGTGCCGAGTTTGAGACGCGCGATCTCTGCGGCATCGATTCTCGGCGCACCACGAGCGCGCATCGCAGAAACAATTGTTATCTTTGCGACCGGTGTGTCGAGTTTAACTTCATCAGTCTGAGATTGGCTGGTCGATGCGGTTAGCAGTAAGACAACGAATGCGAAGATTGAATGTTTAAGGTTCATCTCTGATTGATGGTGAGTATAAAGAAATAGTCTTCCAGAGCGCGGTTATTCTATACAGCTGTGACCAGCTGGAGCTAGAGGAATCATTAGAAGACTGTTATGTGGGATGGATTTGGCAACCGCCACCTGAAAACTTCGACAAAAAAACACAATTGCTGTGTAAGCTGGCCACCAACCGCACCAACAGAAGGGCAGTATGAAGAAGGCGGACCTGCTAAGAGCTTGGGGTCGGATTCTTTCGGGCTACTATCCCTCTCTCTCTGTCGAAATCACGCGAGAATGTCCGCTCCGATGCCCGGGCTGCTACGCTTACGAACCCGAACACCTGGGAGAACTCGGCCCTCTCCGATCAGTAGCAGATCAAAATGGTGCGAAACTTATAGACGGCGTCCTCGATCTCGTAAATCGTTACCGACCCCTTCACGTTTCGATCGTCGGTGGCGAGCCGTTGGTGAGATTCCGTGAACTGGACGTATTGTTACCGCGCTTGAGTGACATGGGTATTGGAGTGCAAGTGGTCACCAGCGCTGTACGCACGATCCCAGCCGCATGGTCGACCATCAACAAGCTAACGCTGTCGGTATCAATAGATGGACTTCAGCCGGAGCACGATGAGCGACGTAAGCCGGCAACGTACGAACGCATACTCACGAATATCCAGGGACATCACATCAACGTTCACTGCACGATCACTCGTCAGATGACTGGTCGTGATCACTACTTCGAGAAGTTCCTCGATTTTTGGTCTGCGAGACCGGAGGTTAAGAAGATTTGGTTCAGCATCTTCACGCCTCAAATGGGTGTGCAAGCGGAAGAGAATCTTTCGTCGACAGAACGGGAGGAAGTACTCACCGAGTTGATTAGACTCAAAGGGAGATTTCCGAAAGCATACTTGCCTAACAGTGTCTTAAGAGGCTATCGGGAGCCACCGAAGTCACCTGCGGATTGCATATTCGCGCGAACGACTGTGAACTTCACAGCAGATCTCAAAAGCAAGATTACTCCCTGCCAGTTTGGCGGACAGCCAGACTGTTCGCAGTGTGGTTGTTTCGCATCAGCTGGACTCAACGCTGTTGCCGGCTATCGTGTTTTGAAGGTTCTGCCAGTTAGAACACTCTATGACGCATCTGACGCAATCGGAAAGCGTGCGGCGAGAATGTTTATCAGGTCATGAAGGCCTTATTGAATCCAATCTGAAGCTCCGTCAGATGAAGTGCATCAACTCTTTACTGGGAGCGCGCCCGTCTCGTCCGCAAACGCGACGCAGTCGCGCAGATTCGTTCCCGCTGTCGCGCTCATTTGCGGACGAGACGTCCGCGCTCCCAGTAACAAGTCGAGTGCCTCCGATGTAGATCGCAACTGAAGGGTGTCTGAAGTTCTGGAAATCGCGTAATCTTCCACCACGATGCCCTTCCAGCAAGCGCCACCAACACTTGGCAACCAATACGAAGATGATCGCGTGCTGCGGTCTTATCTAAAGCGCGTGCTTCCTGCGGAGATGTTGCGCGAGATCGAGTCCTCATTGATTGAGATGGGCCGGCTCGCAGGAGGTGAACTGTATGAGCTGCAACTCGCCGACAGATTGAACGAGCCGAAGCTGACGCAGTGGGACGCGTGGGGAAATCGGGTCGATAAGATCGAAGTGACACCAGTGTGGCGTGAAGCAGAACGCGTGGCCGTTGAGCTTGGTGTTGTCTCTACGGCGTACGAACAGAAGCACGGTAGTCTTTCGCGAATTCATCAGTGCGCCCTCGCTTACCTCTTCACGCCTTCAACTGACATCTACAGTTGTCCACTCGCAATGACTGACGGTGCTGCAAGAACGTTGTTAGTGGCCGGCAACGAACTGCTCATCGAGCGCGCGCTACCGCATTTAATCGCGCGAGAACCGGAAAAGTTTTGGACCGCTGGTCAGTGGATGACAGAACTGACTGGAGGATCTGACGTCGGATTAAGTGAGACTGTGGCAAAGCGAGAATCGGAATCGCACTATCGCCTCTACGGTCGCAAGTGGTTCACTTCCGCAATCGCTTCCCAAATCGCTCTAACGCTGGCGAGACCAGACGGCAATCCTCCGGGTGGCCGTGGTCTCGCACTCTTCTACCTCGAAACGCGTGACGAACGCGGTCTACTCAACAACATCGAGATAAACCGTCTCAAAGACAAACTGGGTACGCGAAAAGTTCCCACCGCTGAATTGTCCCTGAATGGAACGCGCGCAGAGTTGGTGATGGGCACTACTGATGGCGTCCGCAACATCACGCCTCTGCTCAATATCACACGACTGTGGAATGGAATCAGCTCGGTAGCCCTAATGCGACGCGGCCTGGCGCTGGCCTTTGACTATGCTCACAAACGTGTAGCTTTTGGCGCACCACTCTCGGAAAAACCTCTGCACATGGACACACTCGCAAGTTTGCAAGCTGAAGCGGAGGCCGCGTTTCATCTTGCGTTCTACATCGCGGAGTTAACTGGCAGAAGTGAAGCAGGGGAGATCAATGAACACGATGCGCGTTTGCTGCGATTGCTGACACCGATCATGAAATTAACAACAGCCAAACAAGCGGTCGCGGTTACGAGTGAAGTGCTTGAGTCGTTTGGTGGCGCGGGTTATATCGAAGACACAGGTCTGCCAGTACTGTTGCGCGACAGCCAGGTGCTTCCGATTTGGGAAGGTACGACGAATGTACTTTCCCTTGATACCCTCCGCGCAATCGGTTCGGACGGCGAGGCAATCCTTCAATCGACTGTCACAAAGATGTTAGACGAGGTCCGAGATCCGAGTCTGGATTATTGCGCTCGCATCACGCTTGCTGCACTCAATCACGCGTTAAGTTGGTTGAGGGAGGTCCGTTCGAAGGATGAATCGATACTGGAAGCAGGTGCGCGACGGTTTGCGTTGACGATCGGTCGAACAATGGAGTCGGCGCTCTTGATTAGACACGCGCAGTGGGCCAGAGACCATGACAACGATCTACGTCCCACAATAGCCGCACACCGTTTCGCTCACTCCGGAATCGATCTCATCGTCGACCATTCGTTTGACGATGCTAGAACACTCAGGGCCGATGCAACCTAACCCTAACGAATCCTGTTTTGCAATCCCCGGATGCGTGCGGCCCATCCTCCACCACCAGCAAGTTTGATCTTCAGTTTTGTATTCTTATCCACGCGCGTGACTGTGTGGCGATAATCATTCCCAAACCGATCGGCATTTGGCCCATCCTCATAAGCCTCCAGCTGATAACTTCCTGCGGGAAGAAATGAGAAGTCGATCTCCAGTTCCCGCGCGGTCCAATCCGTCATTGCCCCGACATACCAATCCCTGTCATGTCGTCGAGCAATGGCAACGTAATCACCCATCTTCGCGTGCAGCACTCTGGTGTCGTGCCAAATAGTCGGAACTGGTCCAAGGAAGTTCATGATTTCCGGCTCGCGCAGATAGTGAGACGGACTATCTGCCAGCATTTGCAAGGGACTTTCATAGACGACGTACATCGCTAATTGGTGACATCGAGTACCCAGTGTCATAGGCCGCTCAAAAACAGCGGCAAAGTATTTCTCAGCGCCGCTGTTTACCATTCCACCAGGCGTGTAATCCATCGGGCCAACAAACATGCGTGTGAATGGCAGGGTAACGTTGTGCTCGGGATTCGCTAACTTGCTCCACTTCGTTTGTTCCAGCCCTCGCACGCCTTCGGTTGAGAGCATGTTGGGCCAGGTGCGGGACATGGTGGCCGGCCTGATGCCTCCATGAAAATCCAGAAGCAGCTTCCGCTTGGCAGCTTCACGACAAACTCTTTCGTAGAAATTCATTACCTTCTGGTCGTCGCGCTGCATGAAGTCGACTTTCAACCCCTTTACGCCCCACTTCGTGAACTGCTCGAACGCGGGCGCAAACTGATCATCTAAGGTCTTCCAAACGACCCACAAGATGATCCCCACGTTCCGCTGTTTCCCGTACTGAACTAACGCTTCGATATTCATCTCCGGTACGACCTGGAGCAAATTGCCGAGTTTGTACCACCCTTCATCGAGAATGATGTATTCGATTCCATGCTTTGACGCGAAATCGATGTAGTACTTATAAGTCGCAGTGTTGATGCCCGACTTAAAATTGACACCATAGATGTTATTCGCGTTGTACCAATCCCACGCAACTTTACCGGGTTTGATCCAGCTCGTGTCCTTAACTTCAGATGGTCGTGCTAATAAGTAGACCAGCTGATTCGTGATCAGCTCGGCATCGTTTTCCGCCACGCCCATAATTCGCCACGGATATGTGCGTGTGCCTTTTGTTAGTGCGATGTAATCAGCGGTCTTCGTGACTCTCAGATTGCGATCGCTCTTTAATTCTTCTGTGACTGGGTATCGTGGAAATGTCGCGGTAAGACGATTGTCGCGGCTACCGCGCAACCATAACCCTGGATAGTCGTCGACGTCTGAATCAGCGATGATCAGTTTCGCACTGTTTGTATCTACAACGGCGGGGACACTGGCAAGACTGCTATCGGGAATGTCTTTCACCCCAAGATAAGCAAACTCCCTCTCGTTGTGAGAAAAGAAGCTGTCTTCCTTCGGGTAGTAGACGTGGAAGTTGTCAGCAAAATTTAGAACGGCCTCTTCGTCGTAAACCCTCACTTCGCTCTGTGGCAGTGAGGTTTCAAAGCGGTAGGCTACTCCATTGTTGTAAGCGCGAAACACCACAGCGTATCCGTCTTTCAATTCAAGTCGGAGTTGATTGTGGTGTTCGTGTAAGACCGCGAATTTTTGCGGCACCGGCACGGGAAGCTGACGATCGACGGTTGTGGGCGTGACTGAGAGTACCTGCGGGTTCAGCCCGAGCTTGCGATGGTCTACATCGAGCGCCAACGTCGACTGCTTGAGAAGAACTCTTCCATTTACCGTCAGATCGTATTCGATTCGTTGGTCTAGCCTGATGTGAACGGTAATCTTGTGATTCGGTGACGCGAGTTCATAAGTGGTTGCTGCTTGAGCCCTTACGACACACACCAATCCAACTATTGCGACAGCGATCGATTTTAGTTTATGCGTCATGGCGGCGCTTACTGTCATTGCTTCAGATCAGTGGTCCAATTGAGAACGATGGTCATCGCTGCGGAATTAAGGTTTTGAACGAAGGTGTTGACGAGAAATCGTTGACCGTCGTTCGTGACACCGTAGCACCAACCCTGGTTGATACTTTTCATGTTAGCTTGAAATAACTGTCGGGGAACACCGCCTTCAAATTTTGGCGAGGTCGTGATTTCAACTGACATCAACGCGCCTTCGGTGGTGATGTAGAACAATTCTTTCCCATCGTTTCGCCAGAGCGGCATAACGCCACCGTTTGATGAGATTCGCCACTTCTCACCCGTCAATGCGAGCGGTTGAATATAAACGTCCCATTTACCCAATTCGTTTGAGGTGTATGCAATGTAATGACCGTCGGGCGAAATCTGACCTTGAAACTGGTCATATGTAGTCGATTGCAAGAGGGGTTTTGCTTGATTATCACTTAACGATAAGACCCAGAGAGCCCCCTGTGATTTCAATGCCCAGTTTTCGAAGATGATGAATTTTCCATCACGCGACCAGGATGTTGGAAACTTGGCAGCGTTCGACCCCAACAATAACTGATCATCACCAGTGCCGCCGGCAGGCTTCTGATAAAGATCGATACTGCCGCTGCTAGATCGAGTTGAGCTAAATAAAATCTTGCGACCGTCCGGTGACCAAACGGGATCGCCTTCCATGGAAGGCTCAAACGTTAGTCTCGTCGCTATATTGTCACGCTTGAGATCGAGGAGCCAGATGTCGGCAACACGTCCGTCCGAATCCATTAGACTAGCAGCAATACTTTGCCCATCCGGTGATAGCGAGACCATCCCGTAGTTCCGAGGCTCACCAATTGTCCCCAATTTTTTCCCACTGCGATCGAACCAGATCAGTTCCGAATTTGGATCGCCGGTTTGATAAGCCAAGACTCCAGTTTCTGAAACCGAGAAATCGAATTCATGGTTCATCCCGACCTCGGCGATGTGCTCAACAAGTGTCTTCGGGTCTCCCGTTATCTTCTCCGCAGCCGCATTGAAAGGCTGAACAACAAGTGATCCCTGATTCACGTAAAGCAGATAGCCAGGTGCTGCGTATGCCACGCGGGAGATACCGCTGAAGAGAGCCTTTGTCTCCTGGGAGTCGAGTGAACCAATACGAATACTGTGATCTTCTTTCCTTGCAGCATCAGCCAGGAAAAGAAAGTGACGGCCATCCGGTAAGAAATACGGCCATCGATGGGCTTCTTCTCTTGGTCCCAACTTTGTCGTTAGTTTGGGTGTGCCGCCTTGCGCTGACACGCGATAAAGCCCTTCAAGTCCCGGGAGAAGGATCGTGCCATCAGCGTTCCAGGACCCACCTGAGACTTCAGCCGAGTCGCAGAGTGTCTGCGGTTGTCCCCCTGAGGCATCGATCTTGAGCAGCTTCTTATTTGCGAAGTAGCCGATATATCGACTGTCAGGCGACCAAAAAGGTGAGCTTGCTCCTTCCGTTCCCTCCAACTGCTTTGCCACCGTCGAATTTAGAGGCCGCAGCCATAGAACCCTCTTTCCGCTCGCGTTGGTTGCGATGAACACCACGAGCGAACCGTCAGGTGAAATTGTGACGCGTGCTGGAAACGTTGCATTGTCCGGTGTCGCGAGCGCCAGCCGGACGGTGGCATTCGGCGGAGTGGATCGAGCGAAGCGAGCGAACGCCAAAGCTGACGCTGTAACGAGAAGCAGCGCACAAACTGCGATCCAGATCATTCTCTCGCGGTTCCACTTTGTGCCCGCCGACATTTCGGTGACGGTCGGCAGCGAAGAATGACTCGTCGCATTGCTCAACGACTCAAGCGCAAACGCGATATCAGTTGCGGACTGAAATCGCCGGTCGGGATTTTTTTCTAAACAATGAGAGACGATGCGTTCGAGCGCGGGTGCGATGTTCGGGTTGGTCGTCGTGAGATCAGCTGGATCTTCTTTCAGAATTGCGTTGAGAGTTTCAACTGCCGACTCTCCGTGAAAGGCTCGTCGTCCTGAAAGCATTTCATAGAACACAGCACCAAACGAGAAGACATCCGTGCGATGATCGACGGCGCGGCCGCGAACCTGTTCCGGCGACATGTAACCAGCAGTCCCCATCACCGCGCCTGGATCGGTGTTGACCTTGCGGGTCAAAACATCAGTCTGATCATTTACGTTCGAAATCGGCTCAATGAGTTTCGCAAGTCCGAAGTCGAGGATCTTAAGATGTCCGTCGTTTGTGATGAATATGTTGTCAGGCTTGAGATCGCGATGAACGATTCCTTTGGCGTGTGCAGCGGAAAGGCCGTTTGCAATCTGCGCTGCGAAATCAACCGCCTTGCGCGTAGACAACGCACCTCCTCGCAACCGTCCGCGTAGGGTTTCGCCTTCGAGTAGCTCGTAAACGACGTACGGTGCGCCATCATGTGCTTCAACATCGTAGACGGCGAGGATATTCGGATGATTAAGTTTTCCGGTCGCTTGCACTTCCTGCTCAAACCGCTTCAGCCGTTGCTCATCCGATGCAACCATCGCCGGCAGGACCTTGATAGCTACTTCGCGATTGATCTTTGGATCGTGCGCAAGATAGACCTCGCCCATTCCGCCAGCGCCAAGCTGCGAACGGATTTCGTAACGACCGAGTTTGGTTCCTGTGACGATGCTCACGGTGAACGTTTCACGGAAGTCGACATTTAGAGCATTTGTCAAACTTCACGGTTGTAGGCCCATGCGACGCAGCAGGTCGGCGTAACGTGGGTCGCTGCGCACCGATTCGAAAGGCAACTCCCACTTGATTCTCGACAATGGTCCGGCGCGGGCTTGAAAGTCCTTTTCAAGCCAGACAAAAACTTGGTCCGTGTCTGCTAGTCCCGCGTAAATACCAGCCACATCTTTCCCAAGCGCTTCGTTCTTTTCGTATTTCGCCTGAACTTGTTTCAGGACACTCAAGGCTTCCTCCCTCCTTCCCGAGAGTGCCAACACGTATCCGAGGGTGCCTAGAATCCTACGGTCACCCCCAGCAGCGATAGCTTTCTGTAGCGTGTCGACTGCTTCAGAGTTGCGCCCTTCCTTTACATAGATCCAACCCAATGCCTCGAGACCTCTTGGATAATTTGGATCCAGGTCCAAGACTTTTTTTGCTTCTTCGAGTGCGCGAATCCTATCGCCTTCAAAAAAGAGATAACTCTGCGCGACGTTCTGTCCGATGATGAGGGAAAGAGGATCGAGCTCTTGAGCGCGTTTGATCTCGAACTTTGCCTCGTCAAATCGACCCAGGTCACGAAGCAACAGACTGTACCATTGATGCGCTGTGGGATAGTTCGGACTCAGCTCGATGGCCCGTTTAAACTCGCTCTCGGCTCTTTCCCACTGCCACAGACCCGCACCATAACACCAACCGAGCGACGCGTGGGCTTCGCCGAGAGTGGGGTCCAATTGCAAAGCACGTTCTGCCAAAGCGATTGACTTGGGTACGGTGTCACTTGTAGAAGTCCCTGCGTATTCGATCAGCGTTACCAAGCAATCGGCGAGGCCGACATAAGCCAAAGCGTAATTCGGGTCCTTGTCAGCCGCTTGCTGAAACTGCTCCATCGCCTTCCGTATGTTCTGCGCCGTGCGTTTATTCCAGTAATGACGGCCTAGCATATATGCCTGAAAAGCTTCTGGACTGCTAGTGTCGCGCTTCCTCAACTGCTTCTGTTCTTCGCCGCTGAGCTTCGTGCGAAGATGTTCGGATATCTCTCGCGAAATCTCCTGCTGCACACTGAGCGCCTCAGCTATTTTGCGATTGTATTGGTCTCCCCAGAGCTGTTTGTTGTCG
>Ga0207675_100006143_pt1 | contig 11416 bp, 9 predicted proteins | sample KBSSwiS42_FD_184305 | JGI IMG/M metagenome (GOLD analysis project Ga0207675, IMG submission 184305) | Switchgrass rhizosphere microbial communities from Kellogg Biological Station, Michigan, USA - KBS Switchgrass S4-2 (SPAdes) (version 2) | ecosystem: Host-associated > Plants > Roots >...
CCTCGAGCAGGTAGGCGATCGCGGGGTTGTTGTTGATCACCAGCTCGTAGATTTTCGACAGGCCGTACTCGTTGCTCTTGCTGAGCCGCTCGTAGTCCATGCCGAAGCGCCAGTGCGGGTAGCGATTGGGAAAGCCTCCGTAGGCGGCGATCTCGTTGATCTGATCGTAAGAGAGCATCTCGAACACGACCGGGAAAAAATCCAGGCCCGCGGCGCGAGCCGCTGCTTCGATGCGTTCCTGCTCCTGGCGCAGGTAGGCGGGTAGGGCGGTGCGCGAATGTGACGGCATCAGTTACCTTTCCCGAGGAAGTCTTTGATGCTGGCGACGATGGCGTTCTTGTCTTCGATCTCGCTCGTCACCACGCGTTGATCGTCCCCCAGATGCTCGCGCAGGTCTTTGATGAACTGTCCGGAGCCGTACGGGCTTTCCACCTGGCCATAGGCAAACATGTTGACGTCCGGCAGGATCTGCTTGCGCAAGATCTCGATGCAGCTGAGCGTGTCGTCCATCGACCAGTTGTCGCCGTCGGAGAAGTGGAACGGGTAGATGTTCCACTGATCGGGCGGGTACTCCTGATCGATCAGCTTGGCCGCCAGCCGGTAGGCGCTGGAGATCATGGTGCCGCCAGACTCCCGGGTGTGGAAGAAGGTGTCCCGATCGACCTCGCGCGCGACGGCGTCGTGGATGATGTAGCGGCTCTCCAGGCCGCGATACTGGCGGCGTAGCCAGGTGTCGATCCAGAAGCTCTCGATGCGTACGATCTCCTTCTGCTCGTCCCCCATCGAGCCGGATACGTCCATCATGTAGATGATCACGGCGTTCGCGACTGGCTCCGTGGTTTCGCGCCAGGAGCGATAACGCTTGTCCTCGTGCTGCGGAATCAGCATGGGCGCGTCCTTGTCGTACATGCCGCTGGCGATCGCCCGGCGCAGAGACTCGCGATACGTGCGCTTGAAGTGGCGCAGCGACTCGGGGCCCGTGCGGCGAATGCCCGTGTAGCGATCCTTGCTGCTGCGGATCTTGCTCTGGCCCTTGTTCTTGATGTCGGGTAGCTCCAGCTCCTGCCCCAAGATGTCGGCGAGCTCGTCGAGCGTGATGTCCACCTCCAGCATGTGCTGGCCTTCGCCCTTGCCCGCCTTGCCGCTGCCGTCTCCCTCTTGCGGATTGCCACCCAGCGAATCGCCCACCTCGCCTTCGCCCTGCCCGACGCCGCCGGAGTGACGGCCGTCGAAGGTGAAGCGGGGAATGTCGATTTGCGGGATCGGGATGCTGACCAGGTCCTTGCCCTTGCGCCCGATCATGTCGCCCTGCGAGATGTACTTGCGCAGCCCTTCGCGAATCTTGCCCCGGACGATGTTACGGAAGCGCCCGTAGTCCTGATCGATCTTTAGGGACATGCGTTAGCTTAACCCCAAAATGCCTGAGCCCGCCCAACAACCGCCGCGAAAACAGGCCAAAAAATTCGACCATCTTCTCGTCGGCCCAGTGCGCTCGCCGCGCTGCCCCGGCCCGGGCATGTAGGAAAATGAAAGACCCGTGTCGAGTGACGGCCGCAGCGCCGGCCAGCGTAAGGCTCGCGGCGGGCTGGTGTTCGCTCGCACTCCGCCGCAGGCTCAGCAAGGCCGAGCCGCAGGCTCAATCCACGCACAGTTGCAGGGCACGCGGCAGGATCTGCGCCTCGAGCGGCAGGTAGCCCGGGGTCTCGCCGTCGGCGTCCACCAGAACGGGTCGCGCGAGGTCCAGGCCTCGGAGCGTCACCACGCGCCCGCGTGAGCTCCGAACGCTGTCGAGCCCGAGGTGAGTGCCGTTCCGGACTTTCGGGAGCTGGATCAGAAACTGGGTCCGCGTCAGGTCGCCCACGCACACCACATCGAACGAGCCGTCGCCCCAGTCTGCGTGCGGCGCCACGTGCATGCCCCCGCCGAAGAACTGGCCGTTGGCGATGGCCACGACCAACACGGGCCCTTCGTGCCAGGGCTTGCCGTCGAGCGAGATGCTGACGGGCACGTTGCGATAGCCAAAGGTAGCTCCCAGCGTCGCCAGCACGAACGCCAGCTTGCCACCCAGCCACTTGGGCCCGCGCTCCACGCGCTCGTCTACCTCTCCCGAGATGCCGGCGCTGGCGATGTTGATGAAGGCGCGCGAGAGCGGCTGCCCGTGCGCGTCGTGCAAGCGCAACAGTCCGAGATCGGCGTCGCGCAGCTTGCGCGCGCGCAGGCGCTCCAGGGCCAGCTCCAGATTGCCGGGAGCAAAGCCGCAGCAACGCGCGAAGTCGCCGCCGGTGCCGCTCGGAATCACCGCCAGCGGTGGCCCGGCGATGGGCGCGCCCTGCGCATCGATGTAGGCCTGACTCACTTCATTCAGGGTGCCATCACCGCCGACGACTCCGAGCACGTCGCAGCCTCGCGCGCGGGCCTCACGGGCGAGCTCCGAGGCGTGTCCCGTGTGGCGCGTCTCCAGGATCTCGTACGAGAGCCCGAGGCGCTTCAGCCCACGATCGAGCTCGGCCAGCCTGCGTCGAGCTCGGCCCGCACCCGATTGCGGATTGACCACTACGGAGACGCGTGTCGCCACCTGACGACGCTCGTACTCTGCGCGCGCCACGAGCCGCAACCTTCCGGCAGACGACACGCCCGGGACCGCCCCCTGGTCCATTGGCCGGCGCTGCTGCGGTGCTAGAATCTGATGGCCGAGTCGCTCGCCCGGAGCTGTCGGACGGGCGCGCGCAGCCCGCCCTGGGCGGCGCGGGCGTCGCCCGCAGCTCCAGCGGAGAGCGCTCTTGCCCGCGCGCCCCGAGCTCGCGTGCTGCAACCGGTCCTGCCGAATCCACTCCGAGACACGAAATCCGAAGCAGAAATCCGGAAGATGTCGGGAGCCAGCGGTCCGTCCCGCTTTCCGAAACCCGCCCCGTCTCCGAAAGGCGGAGCCGAAAGCTGGAGCCGAAAGTGTAGCTTGACGGCGCCGGCCCGATGGCTACTGTTCGGTTTGATTCGCGCTAGGCGTTGGCGCATTCTCAAATTCGCAGTCGATTCTCCAACCCCCCCACGCCTAGAGACATGACCGATCCAGATACTCGCAAGCTCTTCGTTGCGGGCCTGTCCGAAACCGTCAACGAAACCGAGCTGCGGAAGCTGTTTGAGGCTACGGGGGTGAGCGTGGCGGAAGTCGCCGTACCCCGTGATCGCCAGACAGGCAGAGGACGCGGCTTTGGTTTCATCACGCTCGCCTCGGAGGACGAGGCGGAACGAGCTCGTAGCCAGCTAGACGGCTCGTTACAAGACGGTCGGCCCATCTCCGTGCGGCCCTTTCGTGGCAACCGCACGCCAGGTGCTGGCCCGATGCCTTCGCGTCCACCGCGGGGTCCCGATGGCGGCGGCCCCAGTGGGGAGCGCGATGATCGTGAGAACACGCTCTTCTTGGCGAGCCTGCCCAGCGATGTTCGTGAGGACGAGCTCACGGAGATCTTCAAGGACGCTGGCGTGGGGCCCATCGGCAAGCTCCATTTGCCGGTCGATGCCGATGGTCGCCGCCGCGGTTTCGGCTTCGTCTCGCTGCGTGATGCAGCAGCCGCTCGCGAAGCAGTGCCGAAGCTGCGGGAGCGCATGCTCCGCGGCCGGCCGCTGACGGTAGATGTGGCGCGCCCGCGCGCCGACCGTCCGGGAGCCAGCGGAGAGCGGATGGCAGCGGGTGGCGCTGCCGGCACCTGGAGCCGGCGGCCACCGCCGCCTCGCGAGGGCGCCGGTGCAGGCGGGCCGCCCATGCGCACGTTCTCGAACGACATGGGTGGCGGCCCTCCGCCCGTGGAGCGGCAAACGTGGGACGAGCGCAGGGATCCGAACAAGCGCAAGAAGGAGCCCGCGGCGAAGAAGAAGAAGGTGCGGGCCGCCGATCGTGGACGTTCGCGTCGCGAGCACGAGGGCTTCAGTGCACCTCGAGCGCGCGGCATGATGGATGATTGGGACAAGGACGAGTAGCTCGTCCCGCTGAGCAAAAAAGCCCAAGCGGACGCCAGAAGGTAAAGCGGCCGCAACGCGAAAGGGCGGCGCAAGGGACAAGGGAGACAGCAGGGGAGAAGTCAGCGCAGGGGAGAGGCGGCGCAGGGGACAGGGGCGCAGGGGAGAGGCGGCGCAACAGTGCGGTGCTGTGGGGGCGCCTGCTACTCTCGCGTCGAGCCGTGCGTTCGCAGGTGGGCACTTGCGGGGCGCGCTGCACGGGTGACCGCAAATTGCGCCGGCAGAGGGCGCGCCGTGATACAAGGCGTACCACTCGTGGTGCAGCGTTTCTCGCTCGCGCCGCGTTCCCAACCCGGCTGCTCGCAGCGTGCGTGAGAGATTTCTCGGCGCGGTTTGAAGCTCCATGATCTTCGATTGGCTCTACGGTCTGTTCTCGAACGATCTCGCCATCGACCTCGGCACGGCGAACACACTCATCTACGTCAAGGGCAAGGGCATCGTCAGCTGTGAGCCCTCCGTCGTGGCCGTCACGAAAGACGCACGCGGTGACAATCGCGTGCTGGCCGTCGGGCGCGAAGCCAAGGAGATGCTCGGCCGGACACCGGGAAACATCCGCGCGATCCGCCCGCTGCGCGACGGGGTGATCGCGGACTTCGAGATCACCGAGGCCATGCTGCGCTACTTCATCGCGCGCTCGCACAACCGGAAAACACTGGTCAAGCCACGCATCATCATCTGCGTTCCCTTCGGCATCACGGAAGTAGAAAAGCGCGCGGTCAAGGAGAGCGCGGAAAGCGCCGGAGCCCGCGAGGTCTACCTGATTGAAGAGCCGATGGCCGCGGCGATCGGCGCGGGGCTGCCGATCACGGAGGCCAGCGGCAACATGATCGTGGACATCGGAGGTGGCACGACCGAGGTCGCCGTCATCTCTCTGGCCGGCATCGTGTATTCGCAGAGCGTGCGCGTCGGCGGTGACAAGATGGACGAGGCGATCGTCAGCTACATGAAGCGCAAGTACAACATGGCCATCGGCGAGCAGACGGCCGAGCGCATCAAGATCACCATTGGATATGCCTACGCCCCCGACCGCACCGCCTCGATGGAGGTGAAGGGGCGCGACATGGTGGCGGGTATCCCCAAGACCGTCGTGGTCAGCGCCGAGGAAATCCGCGAGGCCGTGACGGAGCCCATCAACGCCATCGTCGAGGCAGCGCTGCTGGCACTCGAGAAGACGCCGCCGGAGCTCGCGGCGGACATCGTGGACAAGGGGATCGTACTCACCGGCGGCGGCGCGCTGCTCAAGAACATCGATCTGCTCTTGCGTGAGGAGACCGGCTTGCCCGTGATGGTCTGCGACGATCCGATCAGCGCGGTCGTGCTGGGCAGCGGCAAGGCGCTGGATCACATCGAGCTGCTCAGGGAAGTGGCCATCAGTTGACGAGCTAAGCGGTGGGACCGTTCAAACGCTATCGCGATGTCGCGCTCGTGATCCTGCTGCTGGCGGTGCCCTTCTTCTTCTTGAGGGCCAATATCCGCCGGCCCGAGCAGACCAGCTTCATTGACCGGGCGTTGCTCACCGTCTCGGCACCCATCGAGTACACCTTTTCCGCGCTGGCCCGCGGCGTCTCCAGCTTGCTCTCCGAGTACGTTTATCTGGTGGACGTCAAGCGTGACAACAATCGCCTCGCGTACCAGAGCGCGCGCTTGCAGGCGAAGGTGAACCAGCTCTCTGCGATCGATGCGGAGAATCGGCGTCTGCGCCGCTTGCTCGGTTTGCGCGATCGCGTGGGCAGTGAAACGGTGAGCGCGCTGGTCGTCTCCAAGGACACGACCGATTACTTCCGGGTGGCGCAGGTCACGCTGGACGCCCCGGCTCGCGGCATCCGGCCTAACATGCCGGTGCTGTCGCTGGATGGCGTGGTCGGTACCGTCCGGCGCGTCGCCGGCGAGAGCGTGCAGGTGCAGCTGGCAGTCGACAGCGGCTTTGGCGTAGACGTGGTCGTGGAGCGCACCGGCGCGCGCGGCTTCGTGCGCGGCGGCGGCGACAACAACCGCTATCTGGTGCGCGTGGAGCTGGTGCAGAGCAGCGACAGCATCGACAACGGTGACATCTTGGTCACGAGCGGCGTCGGCTGTCGCTTCCCCAAAGGTCTGCCCGTGGCCCGCGTCACCAAGGTGGTGAAGAAGGACTTTGGCGTCTACCAGACGGTGGAGGCAGAACCTGTGGTCGATTTTTCGCGCCTCAGCGAGGTGCTGATCCTGATGAGCGGCGAAGACAACTGCAAGCTCGGCGCGGCGGGGGAGCGCTGAGCATGCGCAGCGCGGCGTTTCTCGCGGTCGGGTTGCTCTTGCTCATCGCCCAGGGCAATCTGTACCCGCTCGTGGGCTACCTGGGACTGCACGGGGCGACGCCCAGCCTCGTGCTGCCGTTTCTGATTTTTCTTGGCGTGCACGAGACCTCGACTGCACGCGGCGCGCTGCTGGCGTTTGCTCTGGGCTACGCCACGGACCTGCTGGCGTCGGCGCCGATCGGACTGTTCGCGTTGACCGGCGTCGCCATCTGGTGGCTCGCGCGCACCGCCGGCGTGCGCCTTTCGGCACAGGCCTGGTGGACCAAAGCGGCCTTGTCCTTCGGCTTCTCCCTGGTCGAGAGTGTGCTGGTGCTGGTGTTGCTCGCCATCTTCGGCTCGGATCCGCAGCGCCCGCTCGAGATCGCGACGGTGGCGCTGCCCCATGCCAGCTCGACGGCGCTGTGTTCGCTGCTCGTGTTCCCGCTCGCCCAGAAGTTGCATCAAGGCTCGACGCAGGCGCGCTCGTTCCAAGGTCTGCTCGGATGAAGGGTCTGCTCGGATGAAGGGGCCGGCGCAGAGGAAGGGCCTGCTCGGATGAAGCTGTTCATGCAGCGCTCGGACGTCGGCGATTTTCGTCGGCGCTACCATTTCATGGTGCTGGGCGTCTTGGTCGCGTTCGTCATGCTCACTGCGCGCCTGGCACAGCTGCAGATCATTCAAGCGCCCAGTCACCGGACGCAGGCGCGGCGCAACGTGGTCGGCCGGGTCACGCTGGCGACCACGCGCGGCGTGATTCGCGACGCGCAAGGCGTGGTCCTGGCCGCGAACCGGCCCTCCTACGACATCTACGTGGTTCCTGGTCTGCTCGACATGCAGGAGACGTGGCCCAGGCTGGTGCAGCTGATGGGCCTGGGCGTGACGCAAGCCAAGGAGCTGGCGGCCAAGATCCTGGCGGTTCGGGCCGAGGACGGCAAGCGCAAGCTTCAGCAGATGCTGCTGGAGGTCGACGTGAGCCGCGACGTGGTTGCCGCGCTGGAGACGCACGCCTCGGATCTGCCGGGCGTGGACGTCGTGCCTACGCCAGTGCGCTACTATCCCTACGGTGAGGTCGCGTCACACTTGCTCGGCTACATGCGCGAGATCGACGCGGAGACCTTGGCTGAGCACGAGGGGCAAAACTACCGCGCCGGCGACCGCCTCGGCGCGGTGGGCGTGGAGCGCCGCTGGGAGAGCTACCTGCGCGGCCAGCGCGGCTGGCAGAAGGTCGTGCGCGGGGCCAACCGGCATGCGCAGCGCCCGGGGCTGGCCGAACGCTACCTCGAGGAACCGCGGCGCCTCGAGCCGATCCCGGGTCGCGACATCGTGCTCAGCGTCGATATCGAGCTGGAGAAGGTGATCCAGAAAGAGCTGCGCCCTGCGCTGGCCGGCGCGGTGGTGGTGGTCGATGTGCGCAGCGGTCGCGTGCTGGCGGCGGTGAGCAAACCTGCCTTCGACCCCAACGTTCTGTCCGGGGGTGAGGGCAAGCAGGCGATCCGCGACGCATTCGATCGCCTGAGCCGCGATCCGCTGAAGCCGTTGCTCGACAAGACCACCTCTGCAGTGTATCCGCCCGGCTCCACTTACAAGCCGTTCAGCGCCTTGGCTGCGCTCGCCGACGGGCTGATCGAGCCCAACAGCGACGTCGACTGTCGCGGCGGCTACGAGTATGGCCGGCGCTTTTTCCGCTGCACCGAGGTGCACCGGAAGGTGAACCTGTACGAGGCCATCGTGCAGTCGTGCAACACCTACTTCTATGCGCTCGGGGAGCTGATCCAGATCGATCAGCTGGCAAAGGTGGGCATGGATTTCGGCTTCGGCATCAAGACCGGCATCGGAGTGAACCCGGAGTCGCGAGGTCGCATGCCGACCCGTGCCTGGTACGCGCGGCGCTACAAGGGCGACGGCTTCCGTGGCGGTTTCACGCTGCTGGCGTCGATCGGGCAGGGTGCGACCGCGGTCACGGTGATGCAGCTGGCGCTGGCCTACGCTGCGCTGGCGAACGACGGCACCTTGTATCAGCCGCAGGTCGTGCGCAGCATCGAGACCAGCTCCGGCCTGACCGTGCAAGAGTTCCCGCCGCGCGTGCGCCGGGTCATCGACGTCGATCCCACCCAGCTCGCTCTGATCAAGCAGGCGCTGCGAGGCGTGGTGAGCGATCCCCGGGGCACGGCCCACGCCGAAGCCATTCCGGGGGTCGACGTCGCCGGCAAGACGGGCACCGCGCAGGTGAGCCACGTGACTCCGCGCAGTGTCGATGCGAAGCACGAATGGTACTTCAATCGCGACCACGCCTGGTTCGCCGGGTACGCGCCAGCACTGGCGCCGGAGATCGCGATCGTGGTCTTGATCGAGCACGGCGGCGGCGGTGGCAAGAACGCGGCGCCGGTGGCGATGCGCGTGGTGGACGCCTGGCAGAAGCTCGAGAAGCGCCGGGTCGCGTCGCACGACACAGCAGACAGCAAGAAGGCAGGGGCCAGCCTGTGAGCCTCTTTGCCCGGGGCAGCGCGCGCGCGCGGGAGCACTTTGACTGGCCCTTGTTCCTGGGCGTGATGGGCATCGCCATCATTGGCGTGGTCAATCTGTATAGCGCCACCAGTCCGTACATCGACGATCCGCGCCGCGCCGGCCTGGCCGACATGTACGTGCAGCAGGTGTACTGGTTGGTGGTGGGCGGTCTGTTCGGAACGCTGGCGGCGGTGGTCGACTATCGTAGCATCGAGCGCCTGGCGTACGTGCTGTACGGCTTCGGCATCGCCAGCTTGGTGTTGGTGCTGGTGCTCAGGTCGGAGATTCGCGGCTCGTCCCGCTGGATCGACCTGGGGCGCTTCGCCTTTCAGCCGAGCGAGTTCATGAAAGTGTTCGTCGTGCTGGCGGTGGCGCGCAAGCTCGCCGAAGATCCGCGCACGGAAGCCAAGACGCTGATCGACCTGGCGCCGGCAGCGTTTCTGTTCGCGCTGCCCGCGGTGCTGGTGATGCTACAGCCCGACTTCGGCACGTCGATGATCTACGCCGCCTGCGGGGGCACGATGTTGGCGCTGACGCGGCTGCGCCGCAGCAGTCTGGTCGTGTTCGTCACCGGGCTGCTGCCGGTAGTCTGGTCGATGTGGCACTTCGGGCTGCGCGAGTACCAGCGCGACCGCATCCTGAGCTTCCTGCATCCAGAGGCGGACCGCACCGGCATCGGCTGGCACGCGCTGCAGTCGCGCACGGCCATCGGCAATGGCGGACTCTGGGGAGAGGGATTTCGCGAAGGCACGCAGAACCAGTTTGGCTTCCTGCCGGATCAGTTTTCGGACTTTCCCTTCAGCGTCTTCGCCGAGGACTGGGGCTTCATCGGCTGTCTGGCGCTCTTGGCGCTGTACGCCTTCGTGTGCGCGTGGGCGGTGAACATCGCGTCGCTCGCCAAGGACCGCTTCGGTGCGGCCGTCGCGGTGGGCGTGGGGGCGATGTTCTTCTGGCACACGTTCTTCAACATCGGGATGACCATCGGCATCCTGCCCGTCGTCGGGATCACGCTGCCCTTGTTCTCGTACGGCGGTTCGAGCACCTTGACCACGATGGTGGGGTTCGGGCTGCTGATGAACATCTCGCTCAGGCGCTGAGCCACGACCAGCGGCGTCCACCCTCCGCGCACGCCCACGCTTTAGCTCTACCTCTACCTCTACCTCTACCTCTCGCTTTAGCTCTCCCGCGTGGGGTGTCGCGGCAGGGGACGGGCTAGGGCTAGAGGTAGGGTAGAGCGAGAGGTAGAGCGGGGGTGGGGGGTGGGGGGCGCCTCGATGCGGCTCGCTTGCGCCAGTTCCGGGCGTCGTTGGGTCGGGTCATCGGAACGTTGGTGCGGTTGGTGGCCCCCCGGCGCTAGCTCAGCTCGCCGGCGGGTCCGCTCGTCCAGAGCAAGGCCCGCCGGGCGGCACCGCCGCCTAGCGCCGGCTGAGGCCAAACACGCGGGCGCCGAGCTGATCCATGGCCGCAAGGACCGGGCCGCAATCCTGCGCCGAAAGGTATCCCCACGCGGCTGCGACGCGCAGCCCGGCGTGCGCCTCATAGAGCGAGCCGCGAGCGCTCTCGAAGCGCAAGCGCGCATTGCCCGACGTAGAGCCAAAGCCCTCCGACAGGTTGAGGGCAACACTGCTCAGCGCGCGACGAACCTGAGACGCCAGATCCCGATCGCGCCGAGCGACGGCTTCGACGAGCGGCCGAGCCTGCTGGATGATGTGTAGGACTTGGTCTTGGAGCTGTTGTCGGAGGGGATTGTGCATGCCCCCTCCGGCGCGGCTTGCGTGCCACCGGGAGCGCCGAAATCCTCCGTGTGCCACCGCCCGGTGGCACGCAAGGTGCGCCTACAGGCACGCACAATCCCCTCCGACAACAGCTCCCCAACGCCGCTGCCGCTGCTGCTGCTGCTGCTGCTGCTGCTGCTGCTGCCGCTCTCAGTCGACCTTGAACAAGTCTTCCAGATCCGCGCGCGAGAGCTTCTTCGCACCGCCGCTGTCTTCGGTCAGAACAGTGGACACGAGCTCCTTCTTCTTTTCCTTGAGCTCCAGGATCTTCTCCTCGATCGTGCCGGCGGCGACCAGACGGTAGACGGTGACGACCTTCTTCTGGCCGATGCGGTGAGCGCGGTCGGAGGCTTGGTCTTCCACCGCCGGGTTCCACCAGGGGTCGAAGTGGATCACCGTGTCGGCCGCCGTGAGGTTCAGACCCGAGCCGCCTGCCTTGAGGCTGATCAAGAAGACGGGGATGGTGGGATCGTTCTGGAAGCGGTCGATGCGCTCCATGCGATCCTGCGTGGAACCGTCCAGGTATTCGTAGCGGATGCGGTCTTCGTCCAGGGCGCTCTTCAGGATCTTCAGCATGCTGACGAACTGGCTGAATACCAGCACACGGTGGCCGCCGGCTTCTGCCTCTTCCACCAGTTCGCGGAAGGCCATGACCTTGGCGCTGTCCTCGTGGGAGAACTCGCGCGGCAAGCCGAGCAGTCGCGGATCGCACGCGGCCTGGCGCAGCTTGGTGAGACCCGCCAGGATGTGTAGCTGGCTCTTGCCGACACCCACGCGATCGAGCTCGCCCAGAACCTGAGCGCGCACCTCACGCAGCACCTGCGTGTAGATGCCGCGCTGCGACCCGGTTGC
>Ga0207675_100006145_pt1 | contig 11415 bp, 8 predicted proteins | sample KBSSwiS42_FD_184305 | JGI IMG/M metagenome (GOLD analysis project Ga0207675, IMG submission 184305) | Switchgrass rhizosphere microbial communities from Kellogg Biological Station, Michigan, USA - KBS Switchgrass S4-2 (SPAdes) (version 2) | ecosystem: Host-associated > Plants > Roots >...
GCTTGGCAAGAAACGCGTGAATTTGAAGGAACGTTTCGGAAGCAAGGTGGCGAGCCGGTTTCAAGTGTAGAACCTCTTAGAAGGTGTATACTGCACGTGGATGTCCCCACGAGGTTGACACCTTGATTGTCTCCGCCGGATCACGGGCCGCCGCTCTCCTTGCCTCGGTAGTTATCGCCTTCTCGAGCTCTTCGGCAATTGCGGGGATGGAGAATGCGAAGTTCTGTCTGCACCGGAAGCCCGCGTTTGTTTCGAGCAAGAATGCGCCTGTCCTCTGTGATGATCCTGCCACAGCTAGTGTTGAGCCCAACTACAGCCCCAATTTCGAGAACTTGCCTTGCGATCAATACACTGTGAACGCTCCTCTGGGTCCTAGCACGGTCTATGTGGTCGTAGCCGATGCTGGTGAGGAAGGTGTGGCTGCCGTCTCGTTCGGTGTGGACTATTTCGGGTCTGATCCAGACGGAATGCCCGCAACTGGCGATGAAACGGGCATCTTGTCTTCCCGAACAACCTTTACCATGTGTGCAAACGGTTTGGCATTTCCAGATGACAATGGATATGGCGATTTTCCAGCTAAAGGGGGAGGCATACGTATCACATGGAACACATCGACGTCTTGTGAAAAACAGACGATCGGTACGCATGGAGTTCATGCAGTCGTCGGAAGCTTCTATATCTATGCATATTCTTCCGCGGATTTGAACCTTACTCCAAATAACGGTCCTCAAGGGAACTGTCCAGAACTAGCCGTAGCGGATTGCACCGGAAAAACAACTGACCTCTTTTGCTTGCTTGGGTCGTACGGGGCGAGATTTATTATGGGCGTTGTGCACTTCGATACGAGCTTGAGGGGCGGTTTCAACCCGTGTTTGGTTGTGGTGCCGGTCCAGCGGACGACCTGGGGCAGGATCAAGCACCAATACAAATGAGGACCGCCCGATAGGGTGCGAGTCAGTCTTCGAAAGCTCGTGTATCCTCATCCTGGAGGGATGGCCGAGCGGTCGAAGGCGTCGGTCTTGAAAACCGATGGGCCCTTACGGGTCCCGTGGGTTCGAATCCCACTCCCTCCGCCATAGGAAACATTATTTGAAAGGATTGAGCCATGAATCAAGGCTCACTCGGCCTGGGTTCCCGCACTTCGATGCGTTTGCCCGCCATTCATCCCATCGCGCGGGTGGTGCTCGCTGCCCTTCTATTTGGGGCGGCCACGCCGGCTAGCAAGCCGCTCCTGAGCCACTTGAGTGTTGCGCCGCTTGCCGCGTTTCTCTACTTGGGAGCCGCATTGGGCGTGAGTCCGTTCGCGCTTCGCACTGGAGTACGCCTTCCCACCGACAACGCCGATTTGCGCCGTCTATTTGGCGCCATTCTCACCGGCGGCGTTCTGGCGCCCCTGGCCATATTGGCCGCGCTCGGTTTGTCCAAAGCTGCGTCCATCTCTTTGTGGCTGAATCTGGAAGTCATCGCCACCGCGCTGGTCGGGTTTTTCTTTTTCCGCGATCACCTTGGTTTGTTCGGGTGGCTGGCCGTGTTGGGCGTGTTCATCGCCAGCGTCGTTCTTGCGGTGGGGGAAGGATTGACCGGGGTCGTGGCCGGAGTTCTCGTCGCGATCGGTTGCACCCTATGGGCCTTCGACAACCACTTTACCTCGTTGATCGCCAGCCTTGATCCAGCTCGCATCACTTTCTGGAAAGGCCTTATCGCGGGGCTCTTTAACCTCGTCGTCGCGGCAACGCTGGGGGTCCCAAAGCTCCATTGGGGCGCATTCGCGTTGGCTTTATTGGTCGGAGCCTTCTGTTACGGCATCAGCATCGCGCTTTACATCAGCGGAGCGCGCGCGATGGGGGCAAGTCGTGCCCAGCTCGTATTTGCGGGCGCCCCATACTTTGGCCTCATCCTCTCTCTGATATTCCTGAACGAGCCCTTTGCCGTTCACTATGTGTTTGCCATCGTGCTGTTCATTGGCTCCTTGTTCTTGCTGTTTCGCGAACGCCACGAGCACATGCATTCACACCCAGCTCTGGACCACGAACACATGCATCGACATGATGATGAGCATCACACGCATGTGCACCCGGAGTTAGACCCGAACGTGGAACATTCGCACGCTCACAACCATGAGCCCATAACCCATACTCACCCGCACTGGCCGGATCTGCACCATCGTCACGATCATCCCAAAGGGGAGCCGTGAAAGAGAGTTAACGGTCGGGCGACTGATAGGTTCCGAAGACTAGATCCCAGAGCGGGCTCGAAATCCCGTAACGCTTCTGACCTTCCTGAAAATGATGCATCAAGTGATAGCGGCGAATGAAACTACCGATCCCGCGCTTTGGATGAAAGTGATGCGAGTAATAGTGCAACCAGTCGTAGGCCACATAGCCCGCCGAAGTGCCGCCAAAGACTTGCGCCCAATACGCGTCACCGAATACAAAGCGATATAAGAATCCCACTGCGGTCCCGAGCGAAAACAACATCAACGGAGGAGCCACGAGGCGCATCTTGTCGTCCGGAAATTCGTGGTGGTATCCGTGAACCATAAAGGAGAAGAGCTTTCCCGACGTCCCTTTGGGCTTCCAGTGAAACATGAAGCGATGGAGGCCGTACTCGAGCAAGCTCCAGAGCATCACCCCCGCTAAAAAGAGCCCCAGCGTGACCGGAAACCCACCATGTCCCTGGGTCAAGCCGCGGTACCAGCCGAGCACGATGAAGGGTCCCGTCCACACGATCGGCATCACCGGATGGGCTTTCGAGAACCAGCGCTCCATGACATCGCTGGGGAAAATGCGAATGCCGGCCCGTTTTTTCCGGTTCTCCGGATCGGGTTTGGCGTCGATGCCTTCCCAGCGGCGCATGGTGTCCAGGCACTCGTCGGAATAGAGCGTCTGGACGAAATTGGATTCAGGGAGTCCGATCAATGCGCGGTTTGCCATCCGTGCCCTCCAAAAGCGGTCATGACCGCCGAGCGCAAAGAGTCTACAGAGTACGGACCGGCAGAGCAACCCGGCGAAGGGCTACACTCAGTGCATGTCCTTTGAGCTCTTTGGCTCCGGTAAACCCGGACAGCCCGATCAGGAGCCGGAATCCACCGCTCCGCTAGCAGAACGCATGCGGCCTCGCTCGCTTGATCAGGTCGTTGGCCAGGAGCACCTCACTGGCCCCGACAAGCTTCTGGGCCGCATCCTTGCCGGGGCCACCTTCCCGTCCCTCATCTTCTGGGGCCCTCCGGGCGCGGGCAAAACGACGCTCGCGCGGCTTCTCGCCCGAGGCAAGCACGCACACTTCATCGGCATCTCCGCCGTTTCCGCCGGCGTGCAGGAAATTCGCCGCTCGGTGACCGAAGCGAAGACCCTCGAGAAGAGCGGCAAGCGCACCGTGTTCTTTCTCGACGAAATCCATCGCTTCAACAAGGCGCAACAAGATGCTCTCTTGCCCCACGTGGAATCCGGTCTGCTCATCCTCATCGGCGCGACGACCGAGAATCCATCTTTCGAAGTGAACGCGGCGCTATTGAGTCGCTGTCGCGTAGTGGTTTTGAGAGCGCTGGACGAAAACGCCCTTGGCCGCGTGTTCGACCGCGCACTCAAAGACCCCAAGCATGGCTACGGAGAGGTGACACTTAGCTTCGAAGACGGCGTACGTGAAGCCATCATTCAAGCCGCCGACGGGGACGCCCGGCGGCTCCTCAACTCACTCGAGATATCGGTGGAAATTGCGACCGCGGAATCCAAGACCGGATCGCCGAAAGTAACCCTGCAACACGCAAGGGAAGCGCTTCAATCCGGGGCGCTGCGTTACGACAAGGCGGGGGAGGAGCACTACAACTTGATCTCCGCCCTCCACAAGAGCGTGCGCACCAGTGATGCGCAGGGCGCGGTTTACTGGACGACCCGCATGCTGGTTTCGGGTGAGGATCCGCTCTACGTGGCGCGGCGACTCGTGCGGATGGCGGTGGAAGACATCGGTCTCGCAGATCCAGCCGCGATCACCCAGGCCATGAGTGCCCAACAGGTGGTGCACTTCCTGGGCATGCCGGAAGGGGGCGCGGCGCTCGTGCAGGCGGCCATTTATCTTGCTCTCGCACCGAAGAGCAATCGCGTGGCGGTGGCCGAGGAAGCGGCTCGTGAGACCATCCAGAGAACCGGCAGCCTTCCGGTGCCCATGGAGTTTCGAAACGCGCCGACCGGTCTCATGAAGCATCTGGGTTACGGCAAGGGTTATGTCTACGACCACAGCATTGAAGATGCGGTTAGCGAACAGGAAGGCCTACCGGAGGAGATTCGCGGGCAAACCTTCTACGAGCCCACCCGCCGAGGATTTGAAGCAACGCTTAGCGAGCGCGAAATGGAGATCAAGCAGAAGAAAGGACGTGGTAAGGGAAACTCGCAAACGTCGGAAGGTGGTCCTACCGAGAGGTCGTGATCTGCGGTATATTCATCTCCATGGCATCTTGATACGACGCGCGCGTCTCGGGGATCCAGACCCTGATTTGCGGGAATCGACCAACACCGCTGAGCGTATTGCCCTGGTTTGGGTGCTTACGCTGGAGTCATGGGAGCTTGCTGGTCGACCGCTTCCTCAATATTCCAGACATGAAACCCCAGTTCGAATCGCTCCCCTCACGGTTCCGGGAATGGTGGTTCAAATCGGGCTCCCGCCTCGTCGTATCGATGTGTTGACCTCGATTACCGGAGTGGAATTCGAAGATGCTTGGTCGCGAAAAGAACATCCAATCGATGACGCAGATATTCCATTCATTGGCAGACGTGACTTCATTACCAACAAACGGGCTACCGGTCGGCTTCGGGATTTGGCCGATATCGAAGCTCTTGGCGAGACGCCTTAATACACGTGCGAGGGGATCCGTAAACCGAGCTTCTATCGACACTTCCTTGGGAACCTGCTATTTTTTTCCGGCTTTAACCGGAGAGGTGACCGAGTTGGCTGAAGGTGGCACCCTGCTAAGGTGTTGCACGGGAAACCGTGCCGGGGGTTCGAATCCCCCCCTCTCCGCCACCTCGGCTCATTCGTGACCCCCCGGATTTCCCACGTGAACCCCCGGCTCATCCTCTCCACGTTCATGTTGCTTCTTCTTGGTGCCCTTCCCGTAGCCGCCCAGGATGCAAGCCAGGATTCCGATAAGACTGTTACCACGATCGTGCCCGGTGCTCCGGAGACGGTCGCGCTCCAGAAGTTGTTGCATGGAGCACCGCTGGCCATTGGGGTGTATGACACGCCCGAGTCGCGGCGCGTGTGGAAGATCATGCGTGACGTGTATGCAGAGCGTCACTATAAGCTGATCTGGGTGGAATCCGGAAGCTTTCCCGCAGCCTCGAGGCTTTTCGATGCGCTCCGTCATGCGCCGGAACATGGCATCGATCCATCGGTGTATCCCATCTCGAGCTTGCTTTCGCGGATCTCCAATGCGGCGGACGCCGGTCCCCAGAGCTGGGCGGAGATCGATTTATCGCTCTCTCATTTGTTCGTGACCTATGCCCTTCACTTGGGCCGAGGCCGTGTCGATCCGCGGGACTTCGAGGACGATCAGGGGTGGTTCCTGCCCAAGCGTCGTGTTGGTGCGGCTCACGCTTTGACCGAGGTGGCGCAAACCGGGGACGTCGACGGAGTTCTGGCCGGCGTGGAACCGCACCGTGCCGAATACCGCGCGCTCATCAACGTGCTCCAGCAGATCAAGACGTTAGAAGCGCAGGGATGGCCTCGCGTTCCGACGTGGAAGTTCAAGGCAGCGCCGGGCGAGACCCATTCCGAGCTCAGCCTCGTTCGCCATTACTTGCAGGTCATGGGCGATCTCCCGCCCGGGCCGGTGCGGAACCCAGCGGTCATGGATGACATGCTCATGCGGGGCCTCATGCAGTTTCAAGAGCGGCATGGGCTGACCCCGGATGGCGTGATTGGTCCCAAGACCGCGTCGGCACTTCGCACGCCATCCTCGGCTCTCCGTCGCATGGTGCGTCTCAATCTCGAGCGCTGGCGTTGGGTGCCCGACACCCTCGACGCGAAGTACGTGTGGGTGAACGTCCCTGCCTACGAACTCGAAGCGGTGGAAGGTAATCAGCCCGCGTTGACGATGCGCGTCATTGCCGGAACGACCGACAATCCCACGCCGTCCTTTCGCGACATCATTCGCCACCTGGAGCTGAACCCGCGCTGGCACGTGCCGGAGAAAATCGCGGCGGGGGAGATTCTGCCCAAGGTCAAGCAAGATCCGGATTACCTCTTGGCCGAGAACATCACCGTGATCGATACCGCGGGGAAGGTAGTGGATCCCTCGACGGTGAAGTGGAACTCCCTGGATCCGGCGACGTTGCCGTACCGGTTCCGTCAGGAACCGGGTAATAAAAACCCTCTCGGATCGATCAAGTTCCTGTTTCCCAATCGTTGGAGCGTGTATCTCCACGACACACCGGCAACAAAACTGTTTTCCAAGGAGTTCCGCGCACTAAGCCACGGGTGCGTCCGCGTGGAGCATCCGCTCGACTTGGCGAACTATTTGTTGCGCGGACAGATGAGCATCAGCGCCGAGGAGTTGGCCGCGCAGGTCAAATCGGGGAATCACCGCTGGATCGACCTCAAGCAAACCGAGCCCATCTACCTGGTCTATTTCACGGCATTCGTGGATCGTCAGGGGCGCCCCAACTTCAGACCCGACGTCTACGAACGGGATCGCATGCTGCAAGAAGAGCTGAACGCCTATCCGTCACCGTGGTCGCCGCCACCGGATACGACCGTGGTGGTGGGAAAGACGCCGCATTAATTACTCCGCGGCGGAATTCAAGAGCGCGTTCATCAACAAGCGGTAGGTGCCGAGCGTCTGCCCGCGATACTGGGGCCGAAACCCGAACAGCACGATCGTTCCCTTACCAACGCTCGTCTCGACGAGCGCTCCCTTCCCATATAGGGTCTCCGCGCCGCGTGCCCATCCGCTTGCCACTGTCTTCGGTCCTTGCTCAAATCGCGCCACGATCGTTCCTTGCGGACTTCGCCCGGCCGGAAAGGCGAGCACGGGATCATTGGTGCGATAGACGAAGGCCTCGCCTGGCATGCCATAGGCCAATGAGTGGGTTGGGTTCACGCTCACGCGAAGAATCGTTCCTGGAGTCGAGAGCCTGTCTGACGATAGCGTTTCAGTAAGATCGCGAACCGGCGCGCGAAGGTCATGAATGGCAAACGATGATGCGTCTCCCAAGGCGATCACCGTTCCACCCTCATGCAAGAACTGTCGCAGCGCCTCCCGGCCCTTTGCGTCAACGCCGCCCCTGAATTCGGGAACCGTGGGAGGGGTGTCATCCGACTTCGCCCGCGGGTGGCCGTCCAGGATCTCGTCTTGGGATTGGTCGGGGAGCAGGATCGCATCGAACCGCTGACGCAACCGGCCGGATTGAATGTCCTGGTTGTGAAGGACGGTGTACGGAAATTCGAACTGATCGAGAACGAAGCGCGTCCAGCCCTCGTCACTTTCAGCCAGCCAGGATTGATAGATGCCGATGCGAGGAAGACGAAGGGTGCGTTGATGCGGCGCCTTGATAGGAGAAATGTCCTGGCCGAAACGTTCCAGATATGTGGTTTCCCATGAGCCCGATACATCAGGAGATTCATCAGTGAGAAATGTTCCCGCGGGCAGCCTTGCGGTGTTCTCGGTTAATTGCCAAACCTTGTGCCCATCTTTGAGTAGCCGGGCTACAACGAGATACGCATTGTTTTCTTGGGCAGAAAGAGTCCAGATTCGGGAGGTTGGCAAGGGTTCAATCACTGCTCGCTTGTTTCTCACCGAAGCCGGGCGAAGCGGCGAAGTCATTGGAACATCGATGCGGTTGTACTTGACTCCCATGAGATATGGGAGCGTCCAAGCCGTGACGTCATAAAACTCAAAGTCTCCTGCCTTCAGTTCCTCATAAGATTTGGGCTCCATCATTTCCAATACGAACGGACGATAGGGTTGCGCGAGGGGGATGACAAAGCTGTTGGGTGAATCGGCTCCCGTGGTTTCTTCTACCTCCACGCCGTGTTCCATCATGAGGGCTACCAATCTTTTCGCCGCCCCTGGATCCCATTGATCCTCAGGAATCACGTACGCGTACGGCGCTTCAGTTTCACCCAGATGCACGGCATCGAGGCTCATCGTGACCCGGTTTCGCAGCAGCTCTTCACGATGTTCCGAGCACGATCGAAGCGCGCTGTTGGTGACCAGGACCGCGTAATCGACAATGTCGCGGGGCCGCCACCAGCCTCCCGGCCATGGATTGGGGAAATTGACCTGAGCGCGATATTCAGACAGGCCCTTGGCGCCTCCTTTCAGCTCACCGGACTTAACGAAGGTCGGGGTCATGAGCTGGGCGGAGGCGGTCTCGGTGAGAATGCCGATCGTGTTTTTCCACCATGGCGTGGATCGCGTTCCGCCCGGCCAGTAGGCGTCGAACGCATATCCGTAAATGACCCCGCTCTTGCCCGCTTGCTCGAGCGTCATCGCCATCTCGGCGCCGAGCAGCTGCGTACCCCGATGCACCAACGGATGCACGGATTCAGTGATGGGATCGGCGTACGGGGGAACGAAGATGCGCGGTCCGGTGCGCCCCATCTGGTGTTCGTCTACCACCACTTGTGGATACCACTCATGGTAGAGCGCATTGTTCACTAGTCGCGTCTCGGTGAGATTGAGCATGAACCAGTCGCGATTATTGTCGTGGCCGGCATACTTGTGATAAAGGAACGGAAAATCCGAGCCCTCGTAAGGCGTCCCGAGATACGTCCGATACCAGTCCGCGATCATCATTTGACCATCGGGATTGAGCGAAGGAACGAGCAGTACGATCACGTCTTTCAAATAGCGAGCCGGAGAGCCGGCGCCGCCGGTGGCAAGCGCGTACACCCATTCCGGGCTCATCTGGCTCACTGCGATCTCATCGGAATGAATGTTGAGAGTGACGAACAGAATCGTTTTGCCCTGCGCGACACAGCGATCGATCTCTTCCGGCGTGTGACCGCGCGGATCGTTCAGCGTAGCGGCAATATCGCGATATCGGGCAGCGTGGGATAAGTTTTCCGGGGTGGAGATGGCGAGCATGACAAAATCGCGGCCTTCGGTTGTCTTACCCAAGTTGAACAGCTGCACCCGATCTGATGCGGCATCGAGCTTCTGGAAATAACCCACCAGCTGGTCATAATCAATAATCGTGCGATCCGCGCCCGGAACATGTCCGAAATAAGCCTCGGGACGGGGGGGCAAAGCAGGGGCGGCCATCGCCAGGGAGGCCGGACAGAGGAGCGCCAGGCTTCCCAGCAATATCTTTCGCCACCTCATGTCCGGCTCCGCATCGTGCTGAATGTTACCCTGTGGTCGACGGACCGTGATGATAGGTAAGAGAACGGACCACTCACAAGCGGCGAGGATCCGATGATCGAAGGACTGCTTTCCGATGTGCACGGCGTGCTCTACGTGTATCCGGAAGCCATTTCAGGCAGCGTGGACGCGGTCAAGCGCTTACGTGCTTCAGGCATGCCTCACGTCTTTCTCACGAATTCCAGCCTTCATCCCAAATCCTGGATCCTCCAGAGCCTTGCCGAGGCCGGTTTCGAAATCCAACCCGAGCACCTCCTGACTGCGGTGGAAGCGGCGGGGGAGCACCTGCGGACATCCGGCTTTCAACGCGTGGGATGGCTTTGTGTGCCGGATCTTGTGGAAGATTTTCGAGGGCTGGACGTCGTGTTCCCACGGTCTCCCGGAACGGGCGGAGTCGATGCCGTTCTGGTCGGAGACATGGGGCCTGGCTTCACCTACGAGGTGCTGAACCAGGCGTTTCGCTGGCTGCATGACGGTGCGCAACTGATCGCCATCGCCAAAAACCGCACGTATCAAACACAAGATGGCTTGGTGCTCGACAGCGGGCCGTTTGTGGCGTTGCTCGAGGAAGCGGCAGACGTGAAGGCGAGCGTCATCGGCAAACCCAGCCCGACGTTTTTCAAAGCCGCGCTGTCGCATCTCAACCTTCCCGCTTCACAGGTGGCCATGGTGGGTGACGACCTCGAGGCAGACGTTCTTCCCGCCATGGCATTGGGGATGACGGGCATTCTTGTTCGCACGGGAAAGTTTCGGGCAGAGCGTTACGAAGCGGGCCGGCATCGCGCCGATCGGCTCGTCGCCGATCTTGCGCAGGCCGTGCACGCACTTCTGGGTGAAATGAACAGGGACTGAACGCGGAAGGGTTGAGGTAGAAGGAGGGCGCTGGGGGCCTTGTCAGCCCGAGAAGGCGCTTTTATAATCGCCGTCCGCCGCTGCGACCCTGGGTCTTTCAAAACCTAAGTCGTTGCTGGTCAAAGAGCTACGGCGGGCCCATAGCTCAATTGGATAGAGCGTTTGACTACGGATCAAAAGGTTGGGGGTTCGACTCCTCCTGGGCCCACCATGCGTACGAGGGTGATCGCCGCACCCGGATCGCCTCACTCGGAGCGGTCCCATTCCTACCGGAGCACGCCGGTCCCTACGGAGTGCGGGTTCCCACGGAGTACCTGAAATGCCGCTCGTCATGCCGCACCATGGAAAGCGGCCGGTCATACCGCCGACGGCGTATATCGCTCCCACGGCCACGCTGATCGGAGATGTTGTTCTGGGGGACCATTCGAGCATCTGGTTTGGAACGGTGATTCGGGGCGATGTGAATGTCATTCGCATCGGGGATCGCTCGAACATTCAGGACAACTCCACCATTCATGTGCACATCAACGATCACCCTACGATCGTGGGGAACGACGTCGTGGGTGGGCACAACATCGTGCTGCATGGTTGCACGATCAAGGATCGCGTTCTGATCGGCATGAGCTCCACGATCATGGACGGCGTAGTGGTGGGGGACGAGTGCATCGTGGCCGCGGGATCACTGCTTGCGCCGGGGACCATCATCCCGCCGCGCAGCGTGGCCATGGGCCGACCGGCCAGGGTGGTGCGGCAGGTAACAGATGACGAGGTCGAGCACTTCATCATGTTCGGCGTCAGGAATTACCTGGAGTACAAAGAGACGTTCCGCGATGCGGACGTCATTGAACGGGACGGGCATTGAGGCGTATCGTTGATGGGGTGTTCCAAGCACCCCGCCTAGGAAGGGACTGACATGATTCGGAAGCCCGTTTGCCTGTTCTTGGCGGTGTTCACCCTGTTCGCCGCAACCGGGGTTGCCCACGCGCAAAAAGTGAAGGTGCAGCTGGCACCCAATCTCTCCAACTACAACGTGAAGGAAGTAGCCATTTTGGGCCTAGCCAACACGAGCAACGAGAGCGAAGCCGACCAGATGGCAACGCATCTCATCCGGGCGCTCAATGCAACCGGGAAGTATCACTTCGTGACCGCCGAGCAGTTCGGCATCGATGCCAAACGCACCGGGGTCAGCGTCGAGTTCGACCGGT
>Ga0207675_100006147_pt1 | contig 11411 bp, 8 predicted proteins | sample KBSSwiS42_FD_184305 | JGI IMG/M metagenome (GOLD analysis project Ga0207675, IMG submission 184305) | Switchgrass rhizosphere microbial communities from Kellogg Biological Station, Michigan, USA - KBS Switchgrass S4-2 (SPAdes) (version 2) | ecosystem: Host-associated > Plants > Roots >...
TCGGCCGCGAGCACGTCGTCGACGGTGAGATCTCCCCCAGAGGGTACGTCGTGGGCGGAAAGGACCGTCGCCACCGTGTCGACGATGTCGACGAACGGGAGGACTCCGTCGCGGAACGCCTGCACGCACACCTCGTTGGCCGCGTTGTAGACCGCCGGGGCTGTGCTGCCCCGTGCACCCGCCTCGCGGGCCAGCCGCACGGCGGGGAACGCGTCGTCGTCGAGCGGGAAGAACTCCCAGGTCTGCGCGGTCGACCAGTCAACCGGCGGCGCCGTGCCGGGCACCCGGTCCGGCCAGGCCAGGCCGAGCGCGATCGGGATCGCCATCGTCGGGGGCGAGGCCTGGGCGAGCGTGGACCCGTCGTTGAACTCGACCATCGAGTGGACGACCGAGGTCGGGTGCACGACCACCTCGATGTCGTCCATCGGGATGCCGAACAGGAGGTGCGCCTCGATCACCTCGAGCCCCTTGTTGACCAGGGTCGCGGAGTTGATCGTGACGACCGGGCCCATGTCCCAGGTCGGATGGTCCATGGCCTGCTCCGGCGTCACGTCGGCCAGGTCTGACCGGCTGCGCCCGCGGAACGGTCCCCCGCTGGCGGTCAGCACGAGCCGTCGTACCTCGTCGGTGCGACCGCCCCGCAGGCACTGCGCGAGCGCACTGTGCTCGCTGTCGACGGGCACGATCTGGGCGGGCTTCGCACGGTCGAGCACCACCGGGCCGCCGATGATCAGCGACTCCTTGTTCGCCAGCGCAAGCACGTTGCCGGCGTCGAGCGCGGCCAGTGTCGGCAGCAGGCCGGCCGCGCCGGTGATCGCGTTGAGCACCGTATGGCACGCCATGCCCGCGGCCTCGACGCTGGCCTCGTCGCCGATGCCGCTGTACGCCGGCTCGAACTCCGCCACCTGCTGCTCGAACAGGTCCGGCCGCGAGCCGCCCGCGGTGAGCGCCACCACCCGGAACCGGTCGGGCCGGGCCCGCACCACGTCGAGCGCTTGGGTGCCGACCGAGCCCGTCGAGCCCAGGACCACGACGTCGCGTCTGCTCACGAGGAGATTGTCGCAGGATCGGCGGTCGAGCCGGTCGAGACCCGAACTAGGTTGGGTGGATGGCCGACATCCCGACGTACACCCTCAACGACGGCACCACCCTGCCCGCGATCGGCTTCGGCACGGTCTCGCTCAGGGGAGAGGACGGAATCGAGGTGATCCGGCAGGCACTCGAGATCGGCTACCGGCTGCTCGACACCGCCGTGAACTACCAGAACGAGCGCGAGGTCGGCGAGGCGGTTCGCCGCTCCGGACTGTCCCGCGAGGAGGTCCGGATCACCTCGAAGGTGCCCGGACGCCACCACGCGCACGACGACGCCGTTGCCTCGGTCCGCGGCACGCTCGAGCGGCTCGGCACCGACTACGTCGACCTCCAGCTGATCCACTGGCCGAACCCCAGTCAGGACAAGTACCCCGAGGCGTGGCGCGCGCTCGTCGAGTGCCAGAAGGAGGGCCTGGTCCGCTCGATCGGCGTCTCCAACTTCACCGAGGCGCACCTCGCCCGGATCACCGACGCCACCGGCGTCACCCCATCGGTGAACCAGATCGAGCTCCACCCCCGCTTCCCCCAGCCCGAGATGCTTCGGGTCGACGAGCGGCTGGGCATCCGCACCGAGGCATGGAGCCCCATGGGCAAGCGCCGGGCGCCGCTCGACGAGGCCCCGGTCGTCGCTGCGGCCGAGGCCCACGGCGTGACGCCCGGTCAGGTCATCCTGCGCTGGCACGTCCAGCTCGGGTCGCTCCCGATCCCGAAGTCCTCGAACGCCGGCCGCCAGCGCGAGAACCTCGACGTCTTCGGCTTCGAGCTGTCCACCGACGAGATGGCCGCGATCAGCGGTCTGGCCGAGCCCGACGGCCGGTTGTTCGGGGGCGACCCGGACACGCACGAAGAGATGTGACGCCCGGTTGTCGTCGTGCTGGTCAGTGCACGACGACGGGAGGGACGCCGAGGTCGTCGAGCAGGTGGGTCTCCTCGTGCTTGCGCGGCAGGAACATCGCCGGGATCACCGTCAGCAGCACCATTCCCCAGGCCACCCAGTAGGTGTCCGCGAACGCCTGGGCTGCGTCCTCCAGGCCTTTCGCGATAGCGGCAGCGGGGAGCCTGTCGGCAAGGGCCGGGATGTGCAGGCTGGCCATAGCCGGCCCGGCGAGCTTGGAGGCCTGGAGGTGGTTGGTGAGCAGGACAGACATGATCGCGACTCCGCACGAGCTGGCGATCTGCTGGGTGATGTTCAGCAGCGTCGAGCCACGGGCCACCTCGTGGGCCTTGAGGGTCTTCAGTGCCGAGGTGAAGAGCGGCATCATGGTGGCTCCCATGCCGAGACCCATCACGAACAGCTCGGCGATGATCACCGGGTACGGCGTGGTCGCGGTGAGCTGGGTCAGCCCGAACATGCCGAGCAGGATGAAGATGAGGCCGAACGGCACGATCCGGCCGATCGGGTGCTTGTCCACCTGCGCGCCCGCGATCGGCATCGTGATCATCGCGCCGATCCCCTGGGGGGCGACGAGCAGGCCGGCCTGCAACGTGGACTCCCCGCGGACCTCCTGGAAGTAGGTCGGCACGAGGAGCAGCCCGCCGAAGAACGCCGCGGCGAACAGGAACATGGTGATGATCGAGACCGTCAGGTTGCGGTTCTTGAACAGTCGCAGGTCGAGCAGCGGATGTTCCGGGCGGAACGAGTGGAAGACGAAGGCGACCATCAGCACGGTGCCGACCAGCATGGAGACCCACACCCGCGGGGCGGTGGCCGTGCCCTCGGACGGGATGGAGGACACGCCGAACAGGAACAACGCCAGCCCGGGTGACATCAGCGCCATCCCGAGGAAGTCGAAGGACTCCGACGGTTCCGGGGTGTCCCTGGGCAGCACACGCCAGGCGTAGACGATCGCGATCGCACCGATCGGCGCGTTGATCAGGAAGATCCAGTGCCAGCTCGCGACCTGGATGAGCCAACCGCCCATGATCGGGCCGAGGATCGGGCCGAGCAGCATCGGGACCCCGAGAATGGCCATCAGCCGACCCATCCGGTGGGGTCCGGCAGCCCGGGTCATGATGGTCATGCCCAGCGGCATCAGCATGCCGCCTCCCAGGCCCTGGAGGACCCGGAACCCGATCAGGGCTCCTATGCTCCACGAGAGTGCGCAGAGCACCGAGCCGGAGACGAACAACGCGATGGCGGTCATGTAGAGCCGCTTGGTGCCGAACCGGTCCGCGGCCCAGCCGGTGATCGGGATCACGGTGGCCAGCGCGAGGGTGTATGCGGTGACCGACCAGGCGACCGTGGAGTACGCGAGCGGGTGGGCAACGCTGCCGAACGCCGTCTGGAACGTCGGCAGGGCGACGTTGACGACCGTGATGTCCAGGATGGACATGATCGCGCCGATCACGACCACGCCGGCGATCTTCAGGACCGCGGCATCGATGTGGTCGGGAAGCTCCGGCTGGACGACCTTGGTGTCAGACGACATGGTGCTGCTCCTTCGACCACGACTCCGGACAGTCTATGCGCGGCCGGCTCACGGTCAGAGGTCGAGCCCGGTCAGCACCATGACGCGCTCGTAGCTGAAGTCGTGCATCGTGTAGCGGACGCCCTCGCGCCCGACGCCGGACTCCTTCACCCCGCCGTACGGCATCTGGTCGGCGCGGTACGACGGAGCGTCGCCGATGATCACGCCGCCCACGGCCAGCTCGCGGTGGGCACGGAACGCGGTCTGCAGGTCGTGGGTGAACACGCCTGCCTGGAGCCCGTACTTCGAGTCGTTGACCCGCGCGAACCCCTCATCGGAGCCGGAGACCCGGTCGAGCACCAGCACCGGCCCGAACACCTCCTCGCAGCTCACCTTCGCGTCAGCCGGGACGTCCGCGAGCACCGTGGGCGCGTAGGTGGTGCCCTCACGCTTGCCGCCGGTCAGGAGCGTGGCCCCGGCGTCGACCGCCGCGTTGACCCACTCCTCGACCCGTTGGGCGGCCGACTCCTCGATCATCGGGCCGACGAACGTGTCCGGGTCCTTCGGATCGCCCGTCCTGAGCGCCTCGACCTTGGTGACTATCCGGTCCCGGAGCGCTTCGTAGAGCGACCCGTCGGCGTACACGCGCTGGACGCCGATGCAGGACTGGCCGGCCTGGTAGTTGCCGAAGTTCGCGATCCGGGTCGCCGCCCAGTCGAGGTCCTCGTCGCTCGACCAGTCGGCCGCGACCACGACCGCGGCGTTGCCGCCGAGCTCGAGCACGACGTGCTTGCCGGGGACCTGCTCCTGGATCGCGTAGCCGACCGGCCCGGAGCCGGTGAAGCTGACCACGGGCAGCCGCGGGTCGGCGACGAGGTCCTTGGCCTGGTCGTTCTGGACGTTGATGACGTTGACCATGCCCGCCGGCAGGTCGGTGTTGTCGAGCAGCTCGCCGAGCAGCAGCGCCGTCAGCGGGGTCTTGGGCGCGGGCTTGAGCACCACGGGCGCGCCGACCGCGATCGCCGGAGCCACCTTGTGCGCGACCAGGTTGAGCGGGAAGTTGAACGGGCTGATCGCCAGCACCGGGCCCTTGGGCACGCGGCGCACGTACGCCATCCGGCCCTCGGCCGCGGCGTCCGTGTCGAGCCGGAGCACCTCGCCGGACTGCTGGCGGGTCTCCTCAGCGGCCCAGCGGAACACCGAGACCGCGCGGCCGACCTCGCCCTTGGCCCAGAGCAGCGGCTTGCCGTTCTCCGCGGTGATCAGCTCCGCGATCTCGTCGGCCCGCTCCTGGATCTGCCGGCTGACCGCGGCCAGGGCCTCGGCGCGCGCGTGGATCGGGAGCCGCTCCGCCTCCGCACGCACGCCGTCGGCCGCGGCAACGGCCGCCTCGACCTGGGCCTTGGTGGCGTACGTCGTGGTCTCGACGAGCGAGCCGTCGTACGGGTGGTGCACCTCGAGCTTTTCGTCGCCGTGCACCCACTCGCCGGCGACCAGCATCGGAATCTGTTTGGTCACGGCTCTGATCGTATGCGGCGGCGGTGTGGGGTGGTGAGGGTGTGGGTGGGCGGGCGGGCGAGGGGGCGGGCGAGGGGGCGGGCCAGGGGCGAGCCTTCCCAAGGTATCGAGGTACTTGTCGGGCATCAGGCGCGCAAACGGACATCACACATCCCAATCTCTTTCTACTTCCCAAGGAGAACTGGCGCTTCCAGCGGCGTACGTGCCCCTGGGAGCGCCAGAGAACCTAGATACCTTGGGAATTCTCCGCCCCGATGGCGCCCCCAGCGGCCTCACCGCGCCAGCCTCACCGCGTCAGCACACCCACGAGCTCGGCGGCAGCGACCGGTACGGACCGGGTTGCCTCCAGCAGGGCCAGCGCCTGCTCGACCGTCGTCCGCACCCGGACCGGCGTGTCGGGGCCTTCCGGCCACACCAGCGCGGAGGCCGCGTCGGCGGCGACGTTCTCGGCGGCTGCGGGATCGGCGCGTCCGGAGCGCACGACGACGTCCCAGGCCACCGCCGATCCCACGGGCGAGGGGTCGCCGGAGATCACGACCGGGCTCACGTCAGCGAGCTCCAGCCCGGGCCGGCTGGTGACCACCACCGACGGCTCCGCCGACGCAACGAACATCGCCAGCTCCGCCTCGCCGAGCCGGGTCGGCGGGCGCACCGTCACCGCGCCGACCCGCGCCGCGCCCAGCAGCCCGACCACGGTGTCCCGGTCGTCGGCCAGGTCGACCAGCACCCGGTCGCCGGGCAGAACTCCGAGCCCCTTGAGCGCGCCGCCGAACGCGGCCACGTGCTCCAGCAGCACGGCGTGGCTCCATGACCCGCGGACGTCGACCAGCACCGACTCGTCGGCCGCGCCCTCGACGATCGCCTTGTCCAGGAGCTGGTAGCTCAGGTTCAGCGTGCCGCCGTCGTACGGCGCCTGGTTCGTGGGCGTCGGCTTGCGGAACCACGCGATCTCGTCTCCGGCCATGAGCTCATCCTCCCGCTCGGTCCGGGGAACAACACCGCCGCCCGATGACTTGCCCCTTATATGACCTCTTCCACGACCGACACCATCGCTGCCCCGTCCGGCACCTTCGAGCTCGGTGGCGACCTGCCCGTCGTCCGCCTCGGCTACGGCACGATGCAGCTTCCCGGCGAGGGCGTGTGGGGACCGCCACGCGACCGCGGCGAGGCCCACCGCGTGCTGCGCCGCGCCGTCGAGCTCGGGATCACCTTCTTCGACACCGCCGACTCCTACGGTCCGTACGTCGCCGAGGACCTGCTGCGCGAGGCACTGCACCCCTACGCCGACGACGTCGTGATCGCCACCAAGGCCGGGCTGACCCGCCAGGGTCCCGGCGTGTGGACTCCGCTGGGCAAGCCGGCGTACCTGCGCCAGGAGGTCGAGATGAGCCTGCGCCGCCTCGGCCTCGAGCGGATCGACCTGTTCCAGCTGCACCGGATCGACGCCGACTACCCGGTGGCTGACCAGGTCGGCGAGCTCAAGCAGCTCCAGGAAGAGGGCAAGATCCGGCACATCGGTCTCTCCGAGGTGACCGTGGACCAGCTCGTGGAGGCGCAGGAGACCGCCGAGATCGTCTCCGTGCAGAACCTCTTCAACCTCGCGAACCGTGACGCCGAGAAGCTGCTCGACCACTGTGCGGAGCACGGCATCGGCTTCATCCCGTGGTTCCCGTTGGCGACCGGTGAGCTGTCCGCCGACGACGGCCCCCTTGCCGCTGCGGCACAACAGCACGAGGCCACCCCGGCACAGCTCGCGCTGGCCTGGTTGCTCCAGCGCTCGCCCGTGATGCTGCCGATCCCGGGCACGTCGAGCGTGGAGCACCTGGAGGCGAACACCGCCGCCGCGAGCATCGAGCTGACCGACGAGGAGTTCGCCGCGCTGGAAAGGGCGGTCTGATGCAGTACCGGCGACTCGGGAGGAGCGGGCTGGAGGTCTCCGCGATCGCGGTCGGCTGCATGAGCTGGGGCATCCCCGAACGAGGCGGCCACCCATGGGCGAAGGACGAGGACTTCGCGCGGCAGACGATCCGGGCGGCGCTCGACGCAGGCGTGAACTTCTTCGACACCGCAAACGTGTACTCAGGCGGCAGCAGCGAGGAGTTCACCGGCCGGGCGCTGCGGGAGTACGCCGTCCGGGAGGACTACGTGCTGGCCACCAAGGTGCACGGGCGGATGCGACCCGGTCCGAACGGTGCCGGCCTGTCCCGCAAGGCGATCCTGCAGGAGATCGACCACTCCCTGACCCGGCTCGGCATGGACCACGTGGACCTCTACCAGATCCACCGCTGGGACCCGGAGACGCCGATCGAGGAGACGATGGAGGCGCTGCACGACGTGGTGAAGGCCGGCAAGGCCCGCTACATCGGTGCGTCGTCCATGTATGCGTGGCAGTTCGCCAAGGCCCAGCACGTCGCCGAGCGCAACGGCTGGACCCGCTTCGTCTCGATGCAGGACCACTACAACCTGCTGTACCGCGAGGAGGAGCGGGAGATGCTGCCGCTCTGTCGCGACCAAGGGGTGGGCGTGATCCCGTGGAGCCCCTTGGCCCGCGGTCGGCTCACCCGTCCCTGGGACACCGAGACGGCGCGCACCGAGTCCGACCAGTTCGGCCGGAAGCTCTTCGCCGAAGAGGACCGCACGACCGTGCAGAAGGTGCTCGAGGTCGCCGAGCGGCGCGGCGTGCCCGCGGCCCAGATCGCGCTGGCATGGCTGCTGGCCCAGCCGGTGGTCACCTCCCCGATCGTCGGGATCACCAGGCCGGATCACCTGTCGGACGCCGTTGCGGCCGTCGATCTGGAGCTCGGTGTCGAGGAGATCGCGGAGCTCGGCGCCGACTACGTGCCACACGCCATCGCGGGCCACCGATGAGGGTCGTCCTTACTTCGGAATCCTCGCGCGCACGCCAGCGCACTCTGCTATCGTGCGGCACGTATGTAGGGCGTCCTGCTGACTCGGGCGGCGCCTCGGGGGTAACTGCATCGCTCGGCCCCGGACCCGGCCTGAGGTCACGCACGTACGTCCGTCGTACACGTTCGTCGGGATCTCGAGGGTCCCTGCTTTGACTTCGCTCAGGGGGAGTGGAGGTTCGGCTGCGTCCTGGAGGGGATGACATGGCCAACTTGGCAGAAGCACCACCGACCAATGACCACCGCGAGGTTCGAGTCCGACGTCTGGTCGTCATCGACGACCACGAGACGTTCGCCGACCTGCTCAGCGTCGGGCTCCGGAGCGAGCCGGACCTCGACTGTGTCGGGGTCGCGTACAACATCGACGCGGGACTCGCTCTGGTCAACGACGTGCTGCCGGACATGGTGGTCATCGACTTCATGTTCGCCGGCGACGACCGCAACGGCGTGGCCGCTGCGGCGGCAATCAAGCTTCGCCACCCGGACGTGCAGATCGTGCTGCTGACGGGATGCTCCGATGCCTCGCTCATCCACCGTGCCGCTACGGCCGGCGTGAGCGCCGTGGCGCCGAAGGACGGGTCGCTCCCCGACCTCCTGGGCATCCTCCGGTCCCCGCGAGGTGCCGGACTGGTTGTGCACCCGCGGCTGCTGCGTTCGCTCGAGCGCCCACCGGCGCCAGCGCGCGCGCGCCCCACGGAGCTGTCGCCCCGTGAGCACGACGTCCTGGGCATGCTGGCCATGGGACTCGATGCGCGGGCGATCGCCCAGCGCCTCGGGATCTCCCTGAACACCTGCCGCGGTTACGTGAAGACCATGCTCCGCAAGCTGGGCGCACACTCCCAGCTCGAAGCGGTGGCCATTGCGTCGCGGCAGGGCCTGTTCGATGGCCGCGACGCTGTCTGACTGGTTCCGCCGCACACTCGACCTCACCCGGGGCTCTGTCGTCCGGGTATCGCTGGCCAGGTTCGTCCTGCTCAGCGCGCTGGCACTGCTGGTGCTGGGCGTGGGCATCAGGGCGGCGGGACGGCACATCGCTGAAGAGCAGGCGATGGAGGAGGCGACCGACCGCGCCACGGGCGTGGGCAGGGGTTTTGTGTCGACACTCGTCGACAGTGGGCTACGGGCCGGAGAGCCCGGCTCGATCAAACGCGTCAAGCAGGCCCTCTCCTACCGGCTGAACGACGGCACCTTCAGCCACATCGTGATCTTCGACGCCCACGGTCGCGTCCTTTGGAGTGACGTTGACAAGATGATGGTCGGCGACCGGGTCCGGGTCGACCACGAGCTGGCGGAAGCGCTCCGTACGGGCAAGGTAGTGCCTCGGCCGCCGGAGGACGATGACCGTCACCCCGTCGCCATCGGCGGTGAGAGAACCCTGCTGGACGTGAACGTCCCGCTGCCGGCCGCGCAGGGTGGGCCGGTCATGTTCGAGACGTACATCGACTCGGACCGGATCGCCGCAGAACGGGACGCGATCTCAAAGAAGACCCTCCCGATCGCCCTCGGTGGTCTGCTGCTCTTCCAGCTGGCGATCCTTCCTCTCGCCTGGTCGCTTGCGCGTCGCATCGACCGAGCACGGCGAGACCAGGCGGACCTCGTGACTCGGTCACTGCGCGCATTTCACGAGGAGCGGAGACGCCTGGCCCAGGACCTCCACGACGGTGTCGTGCAGGACCTGTCGGCAGTGAGCTACTCGTTGCCCACGGTCGCCTCGGCCCTGCCGGACACCCGCGAGGGCTCGGCTGCCCGTTCCAGGGTCGATCAGATGACCGGCCTGCTCCAGCAGGACCTGCATGCGCTACGGACGATGGTCCTCGACCTGATGCCGACGGACCTGCTAGAGACCGGGCTCGCGGCCGGGCTGGTGTCGCTCGCGGGGCGCTACGCCGACGACAACCTCGCCATCAGCGTCGAGGTCGAGGAGGGCCTCGACCTCGACGAGCACGTCATGGGGGTCGTGTACCGCGTCGTACGCGAGGGCCTGCGCAACGTGCAGAAGCACGCCCGGGCCGGCCACGCCCGCGTGACGGTGTCGAAGGACGCGGACAACGTGGTCATCGTGCTCACCGACGACGGTCGGGGGCTCGAGCCGCACGCCGGCGACGAGGGCTTCGGCCTCCGGCTGCTCAAGGCCCTGGTCGACGACCTGGACGGGACCTTCGACCTGTTCAGCGGCCCGGCGGGCGGCACGGAGATGCGGGTGCACATCCCGGCCCGGCTCCCCGAGTAGTCCCGCGGGCCCGCTCCCGCATCCGCACGTGGAGCGAACCAACCGGGGTGACGGGATCCCCGGCTCCGTGGCGCAACGAATACCGAGAAGGGGTGGCCGCCATCTGGCGACCGCCCCTTCCCGGTTTGTGTGTTGTGTTCAGTTGTGTGGTGCCGCGGCGATCACTGGGCTGCGATCGCCTCCGATCGCACCGCCGGGCCCTCGCCGACCGCGTTGATCGCGGAGACGTCGAACCGGTAGTTGCCGGCCGGCAGCGTGAACTGCCTGGTGCGGGCGGCCGCTCCGACGATGACGTTGCCCTGCTCGGACTCCACCGTGGTCCCGTCGGCCGCCATCCTCAGCGCCCTCACCCGGTAGCCGGTGATGTTCGCCCCGCCCGTGGACAGTGGCGGGTTCCAGTTCGCACTGGCCGTCAACGCTCCGCCGACAGCACCCTGGGTGGGTGCCGCGATCTGCACGAGCCCCGGCAGGGTTGCCGGAGTCACCGTGTTCGACGCCGCCGAGATGGGACTCGTGCCGATTCCATTGATCGCCTGGAGACGGAAGTTGTACGCCGTCCCGTTGTTCAGCCCGCTGATCTCCACGTTGCTCACGTTGCCCGTGATGCTCCGGGTCCCCACCACGGTTGCCCCGTTGCGGATCGTGAGCGTGTACCCGGTGATGGCGGAGCTGTTGTCAGCGCCCGGAGTCCACGACAGCGACGCCGAGCCGTTGCTTCGCACAGCCTGCAGCGCGGTCGGCGCCGCAGGGGTGCTCGCCGCCGTGATCTCGTTGGAGACCCCGAACTGCCCGGCACCGAACTGGTTGACCGCACGCACCGAGAACGTGTACTTCGTCCCGGGGGTCAGCCCGGTCACGGTGCGGGCAGTCGTCGGCGCGATCCCCGTCGTGGTGCTGATGACGGTGGCACCCGACTTCACCACGAGGTCGTAGCTCGTGATCGCCGCACCGTTCCCGGTCGGAGCGGTCCAGGTGACCCTCGCGTTCCGGTTGCCCGCCGTCGCCACGACGTTGGTCGGCGCGTTCGGCACAGCAACCGTGACTGTCTGGTCGGTGAACCGCAGCCGCTCGATGTTCCGGACCGTGTCGATCCCGTCGCTGACCTTCTGCCCCACCACGTTCGCGCCGGTCTGGGTCACCAACAGGTGATCCGGGGTCACGTCGATGGTGTAGTTGGACCGAGGACCAGAGAACACCGCGGTGTCGGTGCCGGTTGTGACAGCCGGGCTCGCGATCTCCCGCACCGCCACCAGGTTG
>Ga0207675_100006149_pt1 | contig 11409 bp, 10 predicted proteins | sample KBSSwiS42_FD_184305 | JGI IMG/M metagenome (GOLD analysis project Ga0207675, IMG submission 184305) | Switchgrass rhizosphere microbial communities from Kellogg Biological Station, Michigan, USA - KBS Switchgrass S4-2 (SPAdes) (version 2) | ecosystem: Host-associated > Plants > Roots >...
CGGGGGCGCCAGCACGGCGCCATCGTCGCCTACCCCGATACGCACGTCGCCGCGCGTCGCGCCGAGGTGCGAGAAGTGCTTGCCGATGAGCTCGAATTCGGTCTGGGCCACGGTGGCTGCCTCAACCGTCAGTGTTCGTGAGGACGTAATTCCCGTGCCGCCGCATCCAGCACGGCGTTGACGAACTTGTGGCTGTCGGTGGCGCCGAAGCGCTTGGCGAGCCCCACCGCTTCGTTGATGACGACGCGGTACGGCACATCCGGCGCCGAGCGCAATTCGTGCGCGCCCACCCACAATACCGCGCGTTCGACCGGATCGAGCTCGGTGGGTTTGCGGTCCATCCACGCCGCCAGCGCGCCATCCAGCGCCTCACTGCCGCCGCAGATGTCGGTGACGAGCTTGTTGAAGTAACCGCGGTCGGCCTTGCGCATGTCCTCGTCGGAGGCGAACTCGCTGAGCACGTCCTGCCACGGAGAGGAATTGATCTGCCAGCGATACAGGGCCTGCATGGCGAGTTTGCGCGCCACGGCGCGGCGCGCCGATGCCGGGTTGATGCCCGTACCCTTAGCCACGCCGCCCTCGCTGCTTCGTTGCCGGCTTGCGCCGTGCCGGGGCGCGCGGCTTCGCGCCTGGCGCCGCAAATGGCGCCAGCAGGTCGATCATCTCGAGCGCCGCTTCCATCGACTCGCCGCCCTTGTTCATGCGCGTCAGCGCGGCGCGCTCCTCGGCCTGCGCCTGATTTTCGGTGGTCAGCACACCGAAGATCACCGGCACTCCGGTCGCGAGGCTGGCATCCATGATTCCGCGTGCGCATTCGCCTGCCACGTATTCGAAATGCGGCGTGTCGCCGCGGATCACGCAGCCGAGGGCGATGACCGCCTGGTATTCACCGCTCGCGGCGAACTTGAGCGCGGCCAGCGGTAGTTCGAAGGCGCCGGGCACGTGCGTCACCAGCAGTGCATCGGCGCTGCCGCCGTGCAACTGGAACGCGCGCGTCGCGCCTTCGACCAGCTGGTCGACGAGCCCGGCGTTGAAACGCGCGGCGATGACGGCGACTCGCACGCCACGGGCATCGAAGTCGGGTTTCTGGTTCTGGGATCCGGTCATGGGCGCGGGAGTCTACTCGGAAATGTAGCCCGTTATCTCCAGGCCAAAGGCGGCGATGCCCTGCAATTGCTTCGGCGTGGACAACACCTGCATGCGCGTGACACCCAGGTCCTTGAGGATCTGCGCGCCGATGCCGTAGGTACGCAGCACCTGCGGCGCCACCTGCCCGCCGGCGGCATGTTCGACGCGTTGCCCCAGCGCGCTGACCGCGTCGGCGAGCTCGCGCGGCGTCGAATGATCTCGCAACACGATGACGATGCCGGTACCCACTTCGGCGATCCGCTTCATGGCATCGCGCAAGGTCCAGGTACGGCCCGAGTCCTTGAGGCCGATGAGATCGGCGAGCGTATCGATGGGATGCACTCTCACCAGCGGCGCGGCGGTCTTGCCGATGTCACCCCGCACCAGGGCCAGGTGCACCTCGCGATGCACGTGATCCTCGTACGCCATCAGGGTGAACGGGCCGAATTCGGTCTCCACCACCTGCTCGGCGATGCGCTCCACCGAGCGCTCCTGGCGCAGCCGATAACGGATCAGGTCGGCGATGGTTCCGATCTTGAGATCGTGTTGCGCGGCGAAGGCCTCGAGCTCCGGGCGCCGGGCCATGCTGCCATCGTCGTTCATGATCTCGACGATCACGGCCGAGGCATCCAGCCCCGCCAGCCGCGCCAGGTCACAACCGGCCTCGGTATGACCGGCCCGCGTGAGCACGCCGCCGGGCTGCGCCATGATGGGAAAGATGTGCCCCGGCTGACGCAGGTCCTCGGGACGCGCGCCGGGCTTCACCGCCGTGATGACCGTGTGCGCGCGATCGTGCGCCGAAATGCCGGTGGTGACCCCTTCGGCCGCTTCGATCGACAGCGTGAAGTTGGTGCGATGTTCACGATGGGTCTCGCTCACCATGAGCGGCAGGCGCAGCTGGCGGCAACGTTCGGCGGTCAGCGTGAGGCAGATGAGGCCGCGGCCGAAACGCGCCATGAAATTGATGTCCTGGGCGCGCACTTTCTGCGCGGCCATGATGAGGTCACCCTCGTTCTCGCGGTCTTCGTCGTCCATGATGACGACCATGCGGCCCAGGGCGATATCGGCGAGGATCTCTTCGATGGAGTTCAGCGGTTTCATGCGGGTAGTGAGCCCAGGCGTTCGACGTAGCGCGCCAGCACGTCGATCTCCAGGTTGAGCTGCGAGCCTGTGGCCAGCGAGCCGAGCGTGGTGACCTCGAGCGTGTGCGGGATGAGGTTGATCGAAAAATTCACGCCATCCACCTCGTTGACCGTGAGACTCACGCCGTCGAGCGTCACCGAACCCTTGCGCGCGATGTAACGCGCCAGGGCCGGCGGCGCGACCAGCAGGACGCGCAGACTACGTGCATCGTGTTCGAGCGCAAGTACCCTGGCGACGCCATCGACGTGGCCGGATACCCAGTGCCCGCCGAGCTCATCCCCGACGCGCAGGCTGGGCTCGAGATTCACGCGCGCCCCGACGCTTTTGCTCCCCAGGGAGGTCACCCGCAGGGTTTCGCCCGAGACATCGGCCGCGAAACTGTCAGCGCCGAGCGCGGTCACGGTCAGACACACACCGTCGACGCAAATGCTGGCACCGAGTCCCAGCCGGCTGCGTTCGATGGCCCTGAAGCCGATGGTCAGGCGCAGGTCGCTGCCGCCCGCGCCGCCGCGGGGCTCGAGCGCGCGAATCGTGCCGATTTCCTGCACCAGTCCCGTGAACATGCTTCTATCGCTCCCGCTTGCGGCGTGCCACCAGGCGCAGCCGCAGGTCCGGACCCACCGCCTGCGACTCGAGTATTTCGAAATCCGGCGCCTTTGCCAGCTTCGTGAGTCGCGCCAGCGCGGCCAGCGGTTTCGCCTGCGGGCCTAACAATTTGGGCGCGATGTACAACAGCCATTCGTCGACCAGGCCCGCCGACAATAACGCACCACTGAGCCGCGGGCCGGCCTCCACCAGCACCTCGTTGATCGCGAGCTCGCCCAGCCTTGCAAACACCTTCTTCAGGTCGAGGTGTCCGCGTACCGCGCGCACTCGCTCGATACGGGCCGCGCCCAGGCGATCTTCCGCTCTGCCGCGGGCGCGCGCCGTCGTCGCCGCCGCGAACAACAGCACCTCACCGGGCGGCGCGAGAATACGCGCGTTGTTGCGCACCTGGCGACGCCGATCGAGCACCACGCGCAGCGGCTGACGTTCGGTCTCGATACGCACGTCGAGACGCGGATTGTCGGCGAGCACCGTGGCTGCACTGGTGAGCACGGCACCACTCAGCGCTCGCCAGTGCTGCACGTCGGCGCGTGCCGCGTCGCTCGTGATCCACTGGCTGTCGCCGTTGGCGAGCGCGGTACGGCCGTCGAGGCTGGCCGCCGACTTGAGCCGCACGAAGGGCCGGCCGTGTCGCATGCGCATCATGAATCCCGCGTTGAGTGCTTCGGCTTCGCGTTCCAGCAGGCCGGACTCGACCAGCACTCCCGCCTCGCGCAACTGCTGTGCACCTTTGCCGTTCACCAGCGGATTGGGATCACCGACCGCATACACCACGCGGCGCACGCCCGCGGCCAGCAGCACACCCACGCACGGCGGCGTCCGCCCGAAGTGGCTGCAGGGCTCGAGCGTCACGTAGGCGGTGGCGCCGCGCGCCCGTTCGCCGGCGGCGCGCACGGCGCTGGGCTCGGCGTGCGCCTCGCCGGGACGCTCGTGCCAACCCTCGCCGACGATTTCATTGTCGCGCGCCAGCACGGCGCCGACGCGCGGATTCGGGTGCGTGGAGTACAGGGCGCGCGCCGCCAGTTCGAGCGCACGCCGCATGGCAGCTTCATCGAACGGGGTGAAGCTCATGGGCGGCGGCCCCGGCGCGGCTTTTCCGGTGTCTCGCCGGGCAGCAGTTCGAGCTGATCCTCGCTCGGTATGCGGCCGCGCCGGTGGCGCAGCCGTTCGATCTCTTCACGAAAGGCCTCCACGTCCTGGAAATGGCGGTACACCGAGGCGTAGCGCACGTAGGCCACTTCGTCGAGCCTGTGCAGTTCATCCATGACGATTTCGCCGATCAGCCGCGAAGTCACTTCGCGCTCGCCGAGACTGCGCAGCTTGCGCGTGATGTGTCCGACGGCTTCTTCGATCGACTCGCGCGGCACCGGGCGCTTCTCCAGCGCCTTCAGCATTCCGCCGCGCAACTTGGCTTCGTCGAACGGCACGCGCCGTTCGTCACTCTTGACCACCAGCGGCATCACCAGTTCCGCCGTTTCGAAGGTGGTGAAGCGTTCGCCGCACTGCAGACATTCGCGCCGCCGGCGGATCTGCGCGCCTTCGGCCGCGAGCCGCGAGTCGTTGACCTTGGTATCCGGGTGCGCGCAGAAGGGACAGTGCATGTGGGCTAACTAGCCCCCGGAGTCGCCCTCAGGGGCCCCGGTCTTCAAGGACCATAGACCGGGTAACGCCGGCACAGGTCGAGCACCGCCGTGCGCGTCTTGTCGACCGTGGCATCGCTGCCGTTGGCGTCGAGCACGTCGGCGATCCAATCCGCGATCTGTTCGAACTCGGCCTGCTTGAAACCGCGCGTGGTGCCGGCCGGAGTGCCGATACGGATGCCGCTGGTCACCATGGGCGGCCGCGGATCGTTCGGCACCGCGTTCTTGTTGACCGTGATGTAGGCCTTGCCGAGCGCGGCGTCCGCTTCCTTGCCGGTGATCGCCTTGTCGGAGAGATCCAGCAGGAAGAGATGATTGTCGGTACCGCCGCACACGATCTTGTAGCCGCGCTTCTGCAGCCGCGCGCACATGGCACGCGCATTGGCGAGAACCTGTTTCTGGTAATCCTTGAACTCGGGCTGCAACGCTTCGAGCAGCGCGACCGCCTTGGCGGCGATCACGTGCATCAGCGGGCCGCCCTGCGTTCCCGGGAACACCAGTGAATTGAGCTTCTTGGTGATGGCCTCGTTGGCGCGCGCCAGGATCATGCCGCCGCGCGGACCGCGCAGCGTCTTGTGCGTGGTGGTCGTGACGACGTCGGCATACGGAATCGGGTTCGGATAGATACCCGCGGCCACCAGGCCGGCGACGTGCGCCATGTCGACGAACAGATAGGCGCCCACGGAATCCGCGATCTCGCGGAAGCGCTTGAAGTCGAGCACGCGCGAGTATGCGGAGAATCCCGCCACCACCATCCTGGGCTTCTCCGCCAGCGCCTGCGCGGCCAGCGCGTCGTAGTCGATCTCGCCGTTATCCGGACGGATACCGTACTGCACGGCGCGGAACAGCTTGCCGGAGAAATTGACCTTGGCGCCGTGCGTGAGATGCCCGCCGTGATCGAGGCTCATGCCGAGGATGGTGTCGCCCGGGTTGATCAATGCGAGGTACGCGGCAGCATTGGCCTGACTACCCGAGTGCGGCTGCACATTGGCGTAGTCGGCACCGAAGAGTTTCCTGGCACGGTCGATGGCGAGTTGCTCGGCGACATCCACGAACTCGCAGCCACCGTAATAACGCTTGCCCGGATAACCTTCCGCGTACTTGTTCGTGAGCACCGACCCCTGCGCCTCGAGCACGCGCGGGCTGACGTAATTTTCCGACGCGATCAGCTCGATGTGCTCTTCCTGGCGCCTGCGCTCGCCGTTGATGGCGGCATCCAGCTCGGGGTCGAAACTTCCCACGGTCATCGCGGTACGGAACATTGCTCGGGCCTCGAAAGGGTCATCACGGGGGCCGCGAATTGTAAAGGGGGCAGCCCCCGTTTCCCAGCAACTATCGATGGCGACAAATCCGTGAAGAGGCTGACCCCTTTTGCCGGGGCGGGTTCGACAGAACCAGCGGGGCTGCCCCCTATTCCCCTATTCCATCAGCCCTTGCACGACCCCCGACCAGGCCTGCGCGAGATTGATGCGGTTGTAGCCGCCTCCGCCGGTTCCCAGCACGCGTCCGTGGCCCAGCTCGTCCGCGAGCCGCGCCAGGTCGCGCGCGGCACGCATGTGCGTATCGGCGCTGTAACGCATGTGGGTGATCGGGTCGCCCTCGACGCTGTCGGCGCCGGCTTGCAGCAGGATGAACTCCGGTTTGTATTGGCGCAGGTGGGCCAGCACACGCGGCCAATGCGTGTCGAACACGCCATCGTCCGCGCCCGGCGGCACGGGAATGTTGAGCTTGGTTCCGGCCGCGGCGCCCCGCCCGGTCTCATCCGCGCGCCCCGTGCCCGGATACAGGAACCGGCCGTCCTCGTGGATGTCCGCGAAAATCAGCTCCGGGTCGCTTTCGAATCCGTAGTAGACGCCGTCGCCGTGGTGTGCGTCGATGTCGACATAGGCAATTCGCTTCAAACCGTGGTTACGCCGAAGCATTTCCACCGTGACGCCGCAGTCGTTGAACACGCAGAAACCCGCGGCGCGCCCGCGCGCCGCGTGGTGCAGCCCCGCGATCGGCACGAAGGCGCGGCGCACACGGCCCGCCATGATTTCCTCCGACGCGAGCAGCGTGGCCCCGACCACGTCCGCGGCCGCCTCGTATACGCCGCGCCAGGCCGGCGTATCGCCCGCATCGAGAAACCCCTCGCCGGTCACCGAGCGATCGGCGACCAGGTCGAGATATTCGGTGGTGTGGAAGGATTCGAGTTCAGCGCGGGTGGCGGCGCGGGTTTCCATCAGGCGCACGCGTTTGTCGAGTCCGCGCGCCGAGAATTCCGCGATGAACGCGGCATGGCGATCGGTGCCGAAAGGATGGCCTTCCGGAAAACCGTAGCGCGCCAGCCTTTCGCCGGCCACCACCAGCACCGATGACGCGGACATGGACAGACCCGTTCTCCCCTTTTCTGCCTGTTTAACCCGTCGTTCTCGAGCGGCGCAAACGTAGCACAGAGAATCGTTCGCGGGATGTAGAATTCGCGCCCGTTCCCCTGCGAAAAACCCTCATTTCCCAGTTCGAAAAGCATACATGGCCCAATACATCTACACGATGAACCGGGTTGGCAAGGTTGTGCCACCCAAGCGCGTCATCCTGCGCGATATCTCCCTGTCGTTCTTTCCCGGCGCCAAGATCGGCGTGCTCGGCCTGAACGGCTCGGGCAAGTCCTCGCTGCTCAAGATCATGGGCGGCATCGACAGCAACTACGAAGGCGAGGCGCGGCCGCAGCCCGGCATCAAGGTCGGTTACCTGCCGCAGGAACCGCAGCTCGACCCTGACAAGAACGTGCGTGAAGTAGTCATGGAAGGACTCGGCGGCGCATTCGCGCAGGTCGCGCGCTTCAACGAGATCAGCGACAAGTTCGCCGATCCGGAACTGGATCCGGACGAGATGAACAAGCTGCTCGAGGAGCAGGCCAAACTACAGGACGCCATCGACGCGGTCGGCGGCTGGGAGCTCGAGCGCAAGCTGGAGATCGCCGCGGACGCATTGCGCCTGCCACCGTGGGACGCTCCTATCAACAAGCTGTCGGGTGGCGAACGCCGCCGCGTGGCGCTGTGCCGCCTGCTGCTGTCGGCGCCGGACATGCTGCTGCTGGACGAGCCCACCAACCACCTCGATGCCGAGTCCATCGCCTGGCTGGAGAAATACCTCGAGGCCTACCCGTCGACCGTGGTCGCGGTGACGCACGATCGCTACTTCCTCGACAACGTGGCCGAATGGATTCTCGAGCTGGATCGCGGCCACGGCATTCCGTGGAAGGGCAACTACTCCACCTGGCTGGAACAGAAGGAAGCGCGGCTCGCCACCGAAGAGAAAACCCAGGAAGGCCTGCGCAAGATGCTGGCCAAGGAACTCGAGTGGGTGCGCCAGAACCCCAAGGCGCGGCAGGCCAAGAGCAAGGCGCGACTGGCGCGTTACGAAGAACTGGCCTCGCGCGAATTCCAGGAGCGCAACGAAACCAACGAGATCTACATTCCGCCCGGCGAGCGCCTGGGCGACCTCGTGATCCAGGCGAAGGGATTGAGCAAGTCCTACGGCGATCGCCTGCTCATCGACAATCTCAACTTCAATCTGCCGGCCGGCGGCATCGTCGGCATCATCGGACCGAACGGCGCCGGCAAGACCACGCTGTTCCGCATGATCGCGGGCATGGAGAAGCCCGACGCGGGCGAGATCCGCATGGGTCCCTCGGTGAAGCTGGCCTATGTCGACCAGTCACGCCAGTCGCTCAACGACAAGAACACCGTCTGGCAGGAGATCTCCGGCGGCCTCGACATGATCAAGGTCGGCAACTACGAGACGCCTTCACGCGGCTATGTAGGACGATTCAACTTCAAGGGGACCGGCCAGCAGCAGAACATCGGCGAGCTGTCGGGCGGTGAACGCAACCGCGTACACCTCGCGAAGGTTCTCAAATCCGGGGGTAACGTCTTGATGCTGGACGAGCCCACCAACGATCTCGACGTCGAGACGCTGCGTGCCCTCGAAGAAGCCCTGCTCGCCTATCCTGGCTGCGCAGTTGTCATATCGCACGATCGCTGGTTCCTGGACCGCATCGCCACCCACATTCTGGCTTTCGAAGGCAACTCGGAAGTCGTATGGTTCGAGGGCAACTTCCAGGACTACATGGAAGACCTGAAGCGGCGCAAGGGCGAAGAGGCCACGCAACCTCATCGGATCAAGTACAAGCCGCTCACGCGATAGAGGGCGACGAAGAAGAAGGGCAAGCTCCAATGAACGTGTTGATCGATTCGACCGGCACGATGTACTTCGGAGACGAGCGTGAGACGGCGCGCAACTGCCCGCGCTGCCACGCCTTCTCGCGCATGAGCCCGACCGCGGTTCCGACCTTCGACGAATTGCTGCTGCAGAAGCCGCGCGCCATCGGCGTGGTGCTGCGCTGTCACGCCTGCAACGCGCCCGTGTTCCTGCGCTACACCACGCGCACTTTCGCCAGCAACCGGGTCGAGTTCTCGTCGCAGGCCTTCGACGTCGAACGGCCCATCGAGAAGTTCTCGTTCAACTACGTACCCGAGGACGTCGAAACCTATTTCCGCGAAGCGCTGGTGTGTTACTCGCACAACCAGCTGCAGGCCTTTGCCGCCATGTGCCGCCGCAGCGCGGCCGTCACCTTCGCGGACATGGGCAACTCCACCAAGCTGCGCCTGTTCGATTCGATTTCCGACGTGCGCGAGATGGCGCAGATCGACGAGGAGACGTTCGCACTGGTGACGCGCATCATCTTTGGAGGCGGCAATGAGCCGCTGCTCGACCTGCCGGTGATCAACACCTACCAGGCGGCGGTGCTGCTCGAGGTCATGAAGGACTTTCTCTACCAGGCCTACATCCGCAAGGGCCGCCTGCAGCATGCGATGAAAGTGCGCAGGTTCTTCGTCGAGGAAGCCGCCGCGCGGCGTGTCGGCCGCGAGGACTAACCTGCCCAGCGCCGCGCATTGCCGAACATGCGAAACCAGCCGCTGTACTCGCCCGCGCCATCCGGGCGCCAGGAATTCTGCGCGTAGCGGAACGAGCGTTCCGGGTGGGGCATGGTGATGGTCACACGTCCATCGGCATTGGTGATCGCCGCGATACCGAACGGTGAACCGTTCGGGTTCGCCGGATAGTGGGTCGCGATTTTCCGGTTACCCTCGATGTAGCGCGCGCTGACCAGGCCCGCCGCCGAGAATTTCGCCGCGTCCGCATCGTTGGCGAACTCGGCGCGGCCTTCGCCGTGCGCGACGGCAATCGGCAGCATGGATCCGTCCATGCCCTCGAAGAAAATCGACGGCGACTTCACCAGCTCGACCAGCGAGAAGCGTCCTTCGAACTGCTCCCCCCTGTTGCGGACGAAGCGCGGCCAGCTCGCCGCCCCGGGCACGATCTCCTTGAGCGCCGCGAACATCTGGCAGCCGTTGCACACCCCGAGTGAAAACGTGTCGCCGCGCTCGAAGAAGCGCTGGAATTCATCGCGGGTGCGCGCGTGGTAGAGGATGGACTTGGCCCAGCCCTCGCCTGCGCCGAGCACGTCACCGTACGAGAATCCGCCGCAGGCCACGAGCCCGCGGAAGTCCTGCAGCGACACGCGCCCGGAAAGCACGTCGGTCATGTGCACGTCGTGCGACTCGAAACCCGCGCGCTCCATGACCGCGCCCATTTCGACCTGGCTGTTGACACCCTGCTCGCGCAGGATCGCCACCTTCGGTCGCTCCGCGTTGAAATACGGCGCCGAGACGTCCTTGGCGGGATCGAAAGTCAGCGCGACGTTGAGCCCGGGCGCGCCGGTGTCGCAGGCCGCCGCGAATTCCTCGCGCGCGCAGCCCGGTTCGTCGCGCAGCTCCCGCATCCGGAACGAGGTCTCGGACCAGGCGCGGCGCAGGTCGTCCCACTTCTCGTCGATGCGCCCGGTGGCCGCCTCGATGCGCACCCGCATCTCGCGCGTGGGCGAGCCGAGCACGTGGGTCATCCCGCCCAGCGCATGGTGTTCGAAAATCTCCCGCACCTCCTCGAGCTCCGCCGTCCGCACCTGCAGCACCACGCCCAGCTCCTCGCTGAACAAGGCGCCCGCAGCGCCGTTGGCACCGGCAGGTAGTTTGACGTCGAGGCCGCAATGCCCGGCGAATGCCATCTCCACCAGCGTCGCGAAGACGCCGCCGTCGGAGCGGTCGTGGTAAGCGAGGACCAGTCTTTTGCAACGCAGTTCGACGATCGCGCAGCACAGGTCCGTGAGCACCTCGGGATCCTGGAGATCCGCAGGCGTTGCACCCAATTCACCGTGCACCTGGGCGAGGCAGGATGCGCCGAGGCGATTTTTTCCGGCTCCCAGATCGACGAGCAGCAGCGTGGTGGGTCCGAGGTCGGTGCGCAGCTGGGGCGTCCAGGTCTTGCGCACGTCGCGCACCGGCGCGAATGCCGAGACGATGAGCGACACGGGTGCGACCACGGACTTCCTCGCGCCGGCGTCGTTCCACACCGTCTTCATGGACAGCGAGTCCTTGCCCACCGGTATCGCGATGCCGAGCGCCGGACAGAATTCCTCGCCGACCGTGCGAACCGTGGCATACAGGGCCGCGTCTTCTCCCGGCTCACCGCAGGCCGCCATCCAGTTCGCGGAGAGCCGCACGGCGTGGAAGCTCTCGATGTCGGCCGCGAGAATGTTGGTCAGTGCCTCGCCCACCGCGAGCCGGCCCGAGGCCGGCGCATCCAGCACCGCCACCGGCGTGCGTTCGCCCATGGCCATCGCTTCGCCGGTATGCCCGAAGTAATCGGAGAGCGTGACGGCCACGTCGGCCACCGGCACCTGCCAGGGCCCGACCATCTGGTCGCGGCTGATCATGCCGCCCACCGTGCGATCGCCGATCGAGATCAGGAAGGTCTTGTCGGCTACCGCCGGGAATCTCAGCAGGCGGTA
>Ga0207675_100006151_pt1 | contig 11405 bp, 12 predicted proteins | sample KBSSwiS42_FD_184305 | JGI IMG/M metagenome (GOLD analysis project Ga0207675, IMG submission 184305) | Switchgrass rhizosphere microbial communities from Kellogg Biological Station, Michigan, USA - KBS Switchgrass S4-2 (SPAdes) (version 2) | ecosystem: Host-associated > Plants > Roots >...
CACGGAAGGGGAAGCGACCGCGAACTACATCAGCCGCTTGCTGAAACCACTCGGTGTGCGCGTGACGCGTTTAGCGATGGGTATGCCGGTCGGGAGTGACCTTGAATATGTCGATGAAGTAACGATGGATAAGGCGTTGGCGAACCGGCATGAGATGTAACGACAGAAGGCAGAAAGCAGAAGGCAAAAGGCAGATAGCCGAACGTGGTCCGCGACGGTGATCCGGTATTAGACAGGCGCAAATCGCGTCGGATCCTTCATCATTCCCCCGAGCATCTTTCCTACTTGTTCATATCCTGATGTCAGACGGTCGCGGTTTTGTTTAGACATATAACCGCAGTCGCATGCGAAGTCCAACCAAACTTGTGTCTCGGTGGCTTCGCCGTCGGAATCTGTCAACTTACTAAGAAGCATGTTTGGGTAACGCCGTTTGCGAAATCCTTCCGCGATGTTTGCTACCACGCTTCGCGAGGATCGCCGAATCTGATCTGTGAGTGAGTAAGTCTCTTCCCGCGGAAACATTTTGGATAAGTGGAAGATCTCCATGGCCAACTCATAGGCGAGTTGATAGACCTTAAGATCCCTGTGTCCTTGGAGCATGAGAGTCCTCCTTGTAACAGTGATGTTTCTGCCTTTTGCCTTCTGCTTTCCGCCTTCTGAAGTTTCAATACACCACTCGCTCTTCCGGCGCGCCCTGTTTACATTCAGCGCAATCCTTCGCCGTGTCATAGAAGTGCTCTTCGAACTCAACAAGTGATTTAATCGCGACGCCGTCGACTGAATCCGGGGCGGAGGTGAAGCGGACGATTGCCCCGCAGCCAATGATTGGTGAGCCTAACTCTCTGACCAATTCCACCGTCTCCTGAATTGCGGCGCCGCTGCGAATGATGTCATCGACGATGATGCACGGCAGGATGTCGCCCTGGTCGACGTACTGGCGGAACGATCGCTTGCCGCCCATCTGTTCGGCCCAGTAAATCTGCTGAGCGCTGAGTGCTTCGCGCACGCCGAAGGCCACGGGAATGCCGCCGGAACTGGGACTGACGACGGCGATTTTCGGAAGTTGGCTGGCGATGTCGCGGTCGACGCGAAACTTTCGACTCAACGCCACGGCGAGAACGCGAGCGGTGTCGTAAAGGCGAAACGCCAGCGGCATCTGAAAGTAGTGCGCGGTATGTTTGCCGTTCGGATAAACGAAATGACCTTCACGAAATGCGCCGGTCTTGCGCAGGATCTGCATGACCTCGCCCGGCGAGGGAATTAGCTGGACACTCGGTGTCGCCATTTTCTTCTCCTGAAAAGTTGTGATGAATTTCGCGCGGTAGCATACATCAACGGTTGCGCTTTTCTCTAACATCAAGCGCGCGTCTGATGATCTTTCGCTGATCGTTTGAGAGATCATCCGGCAGCTCGTTGATGTCGAACCATTCGGCGTGGCGAATTTCAAAGCTGCTCGGATTTGGCTTATTAATTGCGGTGCATGCGAAATACAGTTCGACCTGGTGCGGTCTTTTCAGAGCGCGTCCGAAGTAAAGCTCGACGTCAGTGACTTCCAACGAAACCTCTTCCCGCAGTTCGCGTAGCAAAGCTTCGGTAGGTTGTTCGCCCTTGTCGAGAAAGCCACCAGGAATTCCCCAGCGACTGTCAGCGCGAAACTCATGCTCAAGCAGCAGAATGCGACCTTGGTCATCAAACACAAAGGCGCCCGCAGTGACGGTGAAGCGTGTTTGTCCCACACGCACTACTCTGCGCCGCACTGGCCCGGGCAAGTGACGAAAGATCGAGCCAAGGAGACTGGCAAGCACGCGCGAAGCATAACACGCGAGTCGGTGAATCAGATTGACGCGCTTTATGCGTGTCGCTAAGATTGCGGCGCGGAATCAAACATCGCAGAGCATATGTCCACGAACCCTTCTGAACTAGCGACGAAAACTGACGCGGTAAACGCGACGCCACCGGTGCCGAAGCGCATCACGAATGCCCAAACTGTCTGCAACGAGCGCAACGAAAAAGGCAAACTGTGCAACGGTCATTTGAAGCAATTGAAGACTGCGGGCGAGGCGTCCGAGGTTCATCTGCGCGGCGATGACGTGCTGTTCAAATGTCAGATTTGTGGAACGCTCTACATGGGACCGCCGCTTGGTCATGTGCGCGATCCTGAGAAACAACGAAGGTTTGTTGAAGCGGAGTTGTCCGCTCTGTTGCAAGCGGCAGGCGGCACGCTACCCGTCATCAAGAAGAACGAACGGGGCGTCTATGTGATTGTCGAAGCCGAAGGCGCTGCGCCGGCGCATGGTGCACCGGCAGCCAAACCTGCGGCGCCGAAATCCGCTGCACCGGCGGTGGTTGCTGAAAAGCCAACGCCGACGGAAGCAAAGGCCACTGCGGTTGCCGAGAAATCAATGGCCGCGCCGGCCGCGCCACGGGGGGAGCCTGATCGGTCGCTGAATCGCAGAGCAACTTACGCGGGATTTAAAGACACTGGACCGGTCGCCGGAGAAACGAAAGAACAGAAGATTGCCCGACTCGCTCAGTTAGTTGAAGCGGTCAAGAAGAGAACTGAAGAAGGCGGCGGGCCGGCACACGCGACGGTCACGGTTGCGGATTCATCGCCTGCGGCTGACGCGCATCGTCCCGCGGCGGAAGCACAAGCCGCGACCGGCGCAGCCTCGGCTGCGCCATTAAGCGAAGCCGCCGCTACCGCATCACCAGTGGCCGGCGCCGAGACTCCTGCGGATCTTGCGCCTGATTCAGTCGCACCGGCAGCGACGGCTGCCCACGCACCCGCGGGTGAACCGAATCGTTCGCTGAATCGAAGAGGAACTTACGCTGGTGTGGCTGATACTGGACCAGTGGCGGGAGAGACTCACGAACAGAAGATTACGCGACTGGCTGCGTTGGTAGAAGCAGTGAAGGAACGGAACGCCGGCGGCTAGTCGATCTGTTTTACAATCAAACCTTCACGCGCAACTTTCCATCGCAAGACTTCGGCGCCTTCTTCGGCAGCCAACGCCTGCTCTAATTCTGCTTTGCGCTCAGGGGTGCACAGGAAGGCAATACATCCACCGCCGCCAGCGCCGCAAACTTTGGCACCTTCCGCGCCGCTCCGGAACGCTTTTTCGACTAACGCATCCATTGTCGGCGTCGTGATTCCGGGAGCAAGACGCTTGCGATTCGGATAAGCGGCGCGCATCACTTCGCCAACTCGACTCCAGTCATTTGCCAAAAGCGCCGCGCGCATGTGCGCCGCCGCATCACGAATTCGTTCAAAGATCTCGAACAGTTCCGGATCGCCGTCGATGTGACGCTTGAAAACGTCCCAGTTGTTTATGCCTGAGTTGCGTGGTTCGCCGGTGTAACAAATAACAAAGCGCCGCTCGATTTCCGCTGGGTCGATTTGAAGATGCTCGCGTTCGATGCCATCGGCGCGAAACACGATCGACGAGGCGGATCCATAGAAGGCTGGGTAATAGTCCTGAAATCCCGCCGGAACCTTGATGACAGTCGTTTCAATGTTCGCCGCAATCGTAATGAACTTACGTTCGTCATAACGATTTCCGACCAGCCGATTCAGGGCGCCGATCAGGGCGATCGCTAACGCGGACGAGCCGGAGATGCCTGCCCCAGCCGGTGCTTCACTGTTGACGACCAAATGAAAGCCGGTCGTAGGGCGAAAGAAATGCACCATCTTCGAAACGAGTTCGAGGCGCGGGTCCTCCCATAAGACATCGATATGATCGACGCTCGATTCCAAACGGATGCCCCGATCACGCGACTCAAGAATGATTGAACGGTCGGTGCGAGTTTCAATACGCGCGGACGCGCGCAGAGACAAGGCAAAATTGACGGTGGTCGCGCCCGGATGAAAAAGATAAATTGGCCAGAGGTCAATGGTGCCCCCAGCCAGATCCACGCGCGTTGGTGCGGATGATTCGATGATCATTTATTCGAAAAACTTCAATCTTTCCGATGCGAGACTACGTTTTCAGGAGCATCGGACTTGCTTCCGCGATCAGTCTTCAAGTGAATTGTTTCTTTGAACTCTTGCTTAATTTCTTTCAAGCCTTCGATGGCCACTTGTTCGAATTCCTGAAGACGTTCGGGCATGACGGCTTCCACTTTCTTCGACAGCCGCAGCTTCTTTTGCAAGTAAACGACCGCAACGATCACGATGACAACTATCAAGAGAATCTTGCTGAAGCGGCGGAAGTCAACAATCAATCCGCCCACCGCGCTACTGAAAAAATAACCGAAGCCGCTCAACACAAACACCCAGACAAAACAGCTCGCGGTCGATAGCACCAGAAAGCGCAGATAGGCCATCTGGCTGGCCCCGTAAAAAATGCACGAAGCCCAACGCAATCCCCAAATGTATTTTGTCAGGAAGATCGACAGAGTGCCGAAACGATTGGTAAGACGTTCAACGCGTGGATGCGCGCGGCGATAAAACCGCGCGTTCCGTACCGTCTGCGCAAAAAGCCTGCCGCCGGCATAGGCGAGATTATCGGCGGCGAGACCCCCGAGAGTTCCCCAAACCAATAACCGCGGAAAACTGTAGTCACCAAAAAAATTGCTGTGCGCCAGCACGCCGGCCAGGAGTAGCGTGATATCGCCTTCGATTATGACCAGAAAGAAAACGCCGTAAAGTCCGTAGGCTTCGATGATGTGAGACAGGAACTGAAGGCTGGTCATAAAAACAGTAGGCAGTAGGCAGTGAGCAGTGAGCAGCGAAATCTGACGCTTCAAATCATTGAGGCCATTTGTCAGACCGGAGTGCGCAGCAGTCTTCTGCTTACTGCCTACTGCTCACTGCCTACTGTTCTTCGGTTTCCTCCTCGTGTGGGGGTTTGACGACCAGCACGGGACAACGAGCGTGTCGCACAACTGCCTCAGCCGTCGATCCAAAAATCATGCGGCCAAGTCCAGTGCGTCCGTGAGATGAGATGACAATCAAGTCTGCTTCGCGTTCTGCCGCCACTCTTACGATTTCCGCGGCCGCATCGCCGTGGACGATCACTTCTTCGACATTCAATCCAGCCCACTCTTCACACTCAGCCAACTTTGGTAGTTGCCGTTCAGCCGAATCTTCCAACTGATCGCTGATGTCCGCAATCGGCATCGGTTCGGCCAATCCAGTGTAACCGACTGCCGGCACCACCGGCTCAACGACATGCACGCAGATGATTGTGGCGCCGGATGCGCGGGCGATGGACGCGGCGTAGGGCAAGGCGAAGTTTGCACAGCCACTGAAATCCGTGGGCAGGAGAATTTTTTGAAGCTGTGGAAACTCAGCAGCGGGTTGACGTGCGTCTGACATTTGATTTCGCGGGCATTCTACACGCAGAACACGCGGTTTGACAGTCCACTAACGCTCGCTTAAGATCGCCGCGAAATTCCTGCCCAGTAAAACGAACTGCTGCGAAAGGCTCTGCCATGCCTGCGTCCCCTGACAAATTCTTTGCTGGAATTGACGTCACGCGAACTTCAATGCGCGCGGCAGTCGTGGCGGCGGACAACACCGTCGTCGCCAAACGGGAGTCGACTTTTCAGCCGGAGAGCTTTACCGATGATTTGGCCGCGCTCGTTTCCAGCTTGCGCGAGACCGGCGAAATAGAACGCGTGGGATTGGCCGTGCCGGGTCTCGTAAATCGCGAGACTGATAGAGTCCTGGTATCGACTGGGTTGCCATCATTTGTGCGCGCAGATCTTCATGGCGACTTAATGAAGGCGACCGGATCGAGGTTGGAATTTGAGAACGATGCAAACGCGGCTGCTTACGCGGAGTACAAGCTGGGCTCCGCGCGCGATGTCCAGGATTTCTTTTACATTCACATCGGTGATTCGGTCGGTGGCGCTTTCATTCTGCAGGGTAAACTCTGGACTGGCGCTTCCGGATGCGCCGGAGAAGTCGGCCACACCACCATTAATCCTGACGGCAACCAGTGCGAATGCGGAAATATCGGGTGTTTAGAGACGGTGGCGTCAGGTCCGAACATCGTGCGCCGCGCGAGTGAGCGGCTGAACCGCGATTCAACTTCGTCGCTGTCGCGACTGGCAACAACAGATGATTTCACCGCGGAGGATCTCGCGCGCGAAGCCACCAACGGCGATGACTTCTCGATCATGATGATCGAACGGACCGGACGTTACATCGGCACTGCGGTCGCGAGCATCATCAACTTATTGAGTCCGGCACGCATCGTTTTAGGTGGCGACGTCGTTAAGGCGGGTGATTTGATTCTCAATTCGATTATCGAAGAAGCCGGGAAGCGATCGTTTCAACAATGCTTTGATTCGACGAAGATTGTCACGGCGGCGCTGGGAGCAGACGGAGTGGCGATTGGTGCCGCGCTTCTGGCCCGCGATTCTTAGTTCGTCCCCTCACGATCGCTGAAATTGAACCCACAGCCACGCGTTGCGCAAGTGAAATAAAGCCGTCATGGCGATTACCGCCGTCTCCATTAACAGCAGCATCACAACCGGGGCCCACTTTCTTTTTGCGTGCAAGATTCGCGGCAGGGGAACAAACGCGCTCACGAGCAGAATCAGGATACTGACCACACCGAGGAGCATCGTCATCATCGCCAACAAGCTAACCTGACGGGCGACCTCAACCACGCCGCCTGGCGAGCGACCGAATATCACGCCGAGCAGAAGTGATTGCGCCTCCCACAACAATAGAATCGGCACCAAGCCAACTATTCCAGTAATCAGGAAATACCACGCTGATGGGGTCGACGTCGTCGTTGTAGTGAACATCCGCACCAATCCAACGACTATGCCGGCGAAACCGAGCACGACACCGAGGTAAAGAGTGACCACGATTGGTAAGTTGGCTTCCCGAATCCCGGCCGAGACAGCGCCAATCCCCGCCGCCTCAGCGTTCCGCATCGCCTGAAAGACATTAATTAACATCAGCGCGCTAATCGCAGCGCCCAGCGCAGGCAGTGCGTATGAGAGCGCAGGAGCGACACGGGCGAGGATGCTCACTCGCGTCGGTGCGGTGGCAATTTGAGGGTCAGGTGTCACTTCAGGGAGTCGGCGTCTTCACGGCCGCGGGCGGTGACGGTGGCATCTTGAATTTCGATTCGTCCACCGGCGCATTCACTTTAACTTCAGTAAACGTTCGTGTAGAAATCGGATTACCCGCTTCTGTTGTCGCCGAGCGTCCGATGAAGGCGAACTTTACCCCCTCGACATCGCGATAGTCCTCAAAGTCCACTTGGTCAGGAATCATGGCAATCATGGTGCTCAAAACCGTCACGCGCCGCAGCAGCAAGCCGGTGGTCGCATCAAAATATAGACGCATGCGGCGGCCATCGGTCGTCTGTCCATCCAGGACGTAGACGTCTTTGTCGTTAAGTTTGTCTCTGCGGACTCTCGGCGGTCCCGCGTACTGGTCCTTCAGGTTGATAAAACTGAAAAGGCTGTTTGCGGCGCGAAAATTCGTCAGTTCGCCGCCGGTAATTTCACGTACGCCGCGCGCAGTCTTCTCCCAACCAACTTTCCCATCGAACCCACGCTCGAGCGATCCCTGTGGCGTGGTCACCGTGAGATGAAACTTGTCCGGGCCGGATTGCTCCAGTTCGAACTGGAACGAATTTCCGTTCGCTTGCGCAATCGTTCCTTTCACGACACGGGAAGAAAGTTTGCCGATGCCCGCTTGCCCGCCAATTGCGTCTCTATACTTATTAAAGATGTCATCGGCGGTCGGCAAAGCCGGCGTGGCATTGGGCGAAGCTTGAGGAGCAGCGCCCGGAGTTCCCGCGCCCGCGGCACCACCCGCGGCATTTCCGGGCGGGGGTGATGGCAACGGTAATGGCAACGTCGGAACTGATTGCGGATTACTTCGTCCGCGATGGCACGTGTAGCAAGCGATCGGATCCAACTTGAGACCTTGTAATGTCTTGTTCGTGTCCAGCACCAGTTTTATCATCCCGCGCGCCGTGTTCTTTTCCGGCTTCGCATCAGACGCGTAGTCCCACTGACCGTTGTTGTTCACATGGCAAAAATTGCAGCGCCGTCCCAACGATGACGCGAAGTAATTCATCACCGGAATGAACTGCGACACCGGCAGATCGCCCAGCAATTTCACGTTTTTCTCGCGGCCTTCCTGGGCAATCGTTTTCTCTTGCGTAGCTCCCGGCGTTTGCTCGGGTTGCGGCATTCCCAGCGCCGAATAGAGAGGTGCAAATTTGTTCTGATTAGCAGAAGTCTTTGGCGTGTGCAGGTTGGCTATGACGATTAATGCGGACGCACAGGCCAGGGCCACGATGACGAATCTCAGGATGGCAAGTTTCATTTTTCGCTCCGAGTCTTTTGCACAAATCAACGAACAAGATAAACAACGGGAGACCAATGGCCCGCAGTTATAGATGAAACGTCGAATCGATGCAACGCGGGAGCGGTTGCGCGTAAAAGAAAAACACCCGGCGAACCGGGTGTTTGCAAGATTTCTCTTTGCGATAAAACCAGGGCGCGACCTATTTCTTTTGCGTGTGATTGGCTTTAGCTTTCGACAGTACGTCGAGCGACTGGTAAATCTGCAAATACATTTGCGTCTCGCGCGGAATCAAATATCGCCAGCCTGATCCGCCGCGACGAATGTAACCAGGGATTTTTGCCGCGTTAGAGTTGTAACCGGCGGCCATTAGTTCGCTCGGCGTGATCTGCTTCTCGCTCAAAGCTGTAATCACGTCTTCGTTCGCAACGAGGTCATTCCAAGTGTCCTGCATGTAGAGCAGCATCGCTTCCAAAGCGTTGCCGTGATTTCGCATGCCGAGCACAAAGTCCGGATTTAGACCGATGCCTGGATGACGCTGGCGCATCAGGTTGTACGTCCAGGGAATCATCTGGACCATACCCCCAGCCCCCGCTGAACTGACTGAGTAACGGTAAGTGTCGAGTTCGTTGAGAGCGTATAGCGTATAGATTTCGTCGTAGAGCGCGATGCGATTGTCGTTGCGAAAACGATCGTGATCGACGTGCTCAACAATGCAGAGACGCTTGGCGATCTCGATCAGATTCGAAGTAACCGGAAATCCCTTGTCTTTCAGACGCTTCGCCGCGAGATCAACCATTGAGTTGACGTAGACTTGTCCGGACTTCGTCAGGTCGTTGCTCAACAATGCCGGATGCGCGGACGTGTAGTACGCCATTTCGCGAAAGACACCGCGACGCTCGATCGGAAATTCGACCAGCAGCGGCGTCAACGAACGATTCTTGTCGTCGAAAATTGTGACGGCCGTGTTGACGCCATTCGCGCGGATAACTCGAATCAATACCGGCAGGCCATCCGTGGACGTCGCTGGGATTTCTGATCCCTTCGTGAGGAAAAGCTCTTTTGAGATGCGAAACAGATGAATGTGTGAGTCCGGCAGCATCGCGGCGACCGTGACCGTATCGATCGCCGGCATAGCGAGCGCTGTGGGGTGTGGACGCGTCTTCAGCATGCGCTCAGCTTCTTCGATGCGCTGGTGAATCTTGCTCGGCGATAAACGACTGGAAGAATTCTCGCGCGCGACGATCGGCTGCTGCGCAGGATTCTTCTTATCAGTTTCAGTGGTGCGGGCAGGCGGCGCTTGCGGCTCCTGCGTCTTCGCTTGAACTTTCGCGATCTGTTTAGCCGGCGCTGCCGTGACTTGTTTGGCTGGCGCGGTCGTGACGGTGCGTGGACGCGTGATCGGTTCTTGTTTTTGCGCGAACGCGTTCGGAACGAACGAGAACACGAGGGCAATGAGAATTGGGGCTGAAGGTTTCTTCATGATTGCAAAACGGGGGGTGCTAACTCCGCGTGAGCGCGAAGCTGCCAATGAGATTCGCCCAAACTAAAGTTGGTTGTCAATAGTTTCCCTCGAATCTGCCGGTTCAATACGGTGATTTGCACGCGGACACCTGCGTCAGTGCTCTTGTTTCTGTATTCCCGCCTCAAGTTGGGCGAGCTTGTGCTTAAGTTCTCTAACTTCCTTGCGAAGTTGCGGAACGCGGCCAAGGTGAGCGTGTAACCGCTTATATTCGTCGAGCGGCTGAATCGGAATGCCCCACCAGACTCCTGGCCTGACAATCTTTCCAGGCAGAATACCCGCTTTCGAACCGATCACCGCGCCACTCTGCACGTGAATGTGATCGCCGAAACCCACCTGCCCGCCAATAACACAATCATCTTCAATTGTGACGCTGCCGCTTATTCCGGTCTGCGCAGCAATCACAACTCGCTCGCCGATGTCGCAGTTGTGACCGACATGAACCATGTTGTCGAGCTTCGTCCCTTTGCCGATTCGTGTCTTTCCCAGTGCCGCGCGATCAATCGTCGTGTTTGCGCCAATTTCGACGTCGTCTTCGACCACGACGGTGCCGATCTGTGGGAACTTGTGATAGCCCACGTCGCCCCGCACATAGCCGAAACCGTCGGCGCCGATGACTACGCCCGCATGAAGAATCACTCGATCGCCAAGGGTCACGCCGTCTTCGATAAAAACATTTGGATGAATGACGCAGTCAGTCCCGATCGTAACGTTGTCACCGATTTTCGCCCCGGCCCGAATTTGCGTGCCGGACCCAACTTGTGAATTCTCGCCGATGCACACGAACGCGCCGACAAAAACTTGCAACGCGACGTTGGCAGTGTCCGCAATTACTGCAGACGAATGAATCTCAGGAGGCCGTTGCTTCGGCGGGTGGAGCAGTTTGGCGATCAACGAAAATGCAAGCTTTGGATTTTTTACTTTCAGTTGGCAGGGCAGGTCTAGCTCAGAATCCGCGCGAACAATCACGCATGAGGCCTGGCTCTTGGCGGCAACTGCAAAGAACTTTTCATCATCGAGGTAAGCGATGTCTCCGGGGGCCGCGGACTCAAGACTTTCTACGCCATTAACTTCGATTTCGCCATTTCCGACGATGCGCGCGTCGACGAATTGCGCCAGCTCTGAGATATTTTTGGCCATCGATTTGCGGACGGCGATAGTACAACGTGATACGATCGAAGGCGAATCGTAGTGCGAGCAGTACTCTGTAATCCTCCGATTTGCACTGGAATTCTTCAGATCAAAGCCTTTTGTCTTGCCTTGGTCGCGATGGCAAACTATTATGACGCATGTCGCCAGCACTCATTTTCACAAAATTGCGGCGAGAAATACTGAGTTTCAGCTTTTGTAACCCTGGCGCGTCTAACTGCGTCTGAACGTTTGCGAGGAGAAGGTTTAATTGTTTAGTGATCAATTTCGCCGCGGCGAATCCGAAACCGGCAAAGCTCCCAGCGTGACCGGTTCAAAAATCGTTTCGACTTTATCGGACGCCGCCTGGAAAGCGTTCCAATCAGTAAACCGCCGGTTGCCGGAGGGCGAGGCCATCCGGCCGAATTGGGCACCTGGTCCGCTGCTCAAGTCATACGAACGCACTGCACCGCC
>Ga0207675_100006152_pt1 | contig 11402 bp, 10 predicted proteins | sample KBSSwiS42_FD_184305 | JGI IMG/M metagenome (GOLD analysis project Ga0207675, IMG submission 184305) | Switchgrass rhizosphere microbial communities from Kellogg Biological Station, Michigan, USA - KBS Switchgrass S4-2 (SPAdes) (version 2) | ecosystem: Host-associated > Plants > Roots >...
TCCCGGTCGCTTGGGAGTGGCGGAGGCACCGCCAGCACGCCGACGCACCCGCCAAGCGCTAGCTAGGGCGCGCTCACAGCGTCGAGCTCGGCCTTGGTCAGCACCGATCGCACCTCGAGCCCCACGTCGGCCAGCGGGTTCTCCTCACCCGGGCTGCGGTCGATCGCGCACACGACGACGTCGACCCGAGCGCCGGCCGCGCGGAGCGCCTGGGTGGCGTCGCGCACGGCACCGCCGGTGGTGATCACGTCCTCGACCAGGGTGACCCGGCGGCCGACGACCGCAGGCCCCTCGGCCAGCTTGCAGGTGCCGTACTCCTTCGCCTTCTTGCGCACGAACAGCGCCGGCAGCCCGACCCGGGCACTGAGCACGGTCACGATCGGCACGCCGCCCAGCTCAAGGCCTCCGAGCAGCTCGGTGCCTTCCGGCAGGAGGTCGGACATCTGCGCCACCACTCGCGCCAGCAGCTGCGGGTCGGACTCGAAGAGGTACTTGTCGAAGTACTCCGAGGCCACCTGGCCCGACCGGAGCGTGAACTCGCCGGTGAGGCGGCAGCAGGCGTCGACGTCGGCCGCGAGCCGAGGATCGGTCATGGGCCGCAGACTACTGACGCGCCTGCGTTGCTGGCGAAGCTAGGGTCAGGGGATGCGACAGGCATCACGGCTGGACGGCATCGGGAGCACGATCTTCGCGGAGATGTCCGCGCTCGCGATGCGCACGCAGGCGATCAACCTCGGGCAGGGGTTCCCCGACGAGGACGGTCCCTCGTCGGTGGTCGAGGTCGCGGTGGAGGCGATGCGGACGGGCCGCAACCAGTACCCACCCGGGCACGGCACCCCCGAGCTGGTCGCGGCGGTGATCGAGCACCAGCGCGCGTGCTACGGACTCGAGCTCGAGCCAGCGCAGGTGGTGGTCACCACCGGCGCCACCGAGGCGATCGCGGGCGCGATGCTCGGCCTGGTCGACCCCGGTGACGAGGTGGTGGTGCTCGAGCCGTACTACGACAGCTACGTCGCGATGATCCAGATCGCGGGCGGCGTACGACGCCCGGTGACGCTGCGGGCGCCAGACTTCCGCCTTGACCTCGACTCGATGGCGGCGGCGATCGGCGAGCGCACCAGGCTGATCCTGCTCAACACGCCGCACAACCCGACCGGCACCGTGCTGACACGCGCCGAGCTCGAGGGCGTCGCCCGGCTGGCGATCGAGCACGACCTGGTCGTGGTCACCGACGAGGTCTACGAGCACCTCGTCTTCGACGGCAGGGAGCACGTCCCGATCGCCACCGTCCCCGGCATGGCCGAGCGCACGCTGTCGATCTCGAGCTCCGGCAAGACCTTCTCGTTGACCGGATGGAAGATCGGCTGGGCCACCGGACCGGCCGAGCTGGTCGCGGCGGTCGAGGGCGCCAAGAACTGGCTGTCGTTCGCGTCGGGGGCTCCGCTGCAGCCGGCGATCGCGCACGCCCTGACTCACGAGCTCGGCTTTCCCCGGGCCCTCCGGGCCGACCTCCAAGGCAAGCGCGACCTGCTGTGCGAGGGACTCGGCAAGCTCGACGTCGACGTCCGGGTCCCGGAGGGGACCTACTTCGTCACCACGGACGTGCGCCGTCTGGGGTGGCCCGACGGACGCGCGTTCTGCCTCGCCCTTCCGGAGCGGGCAGGGGTGGTGGCGATCCCGAGCCAGGGCTTCTACGACGACAAGGAGGAGGGGCGCCACCTGGTGCGCTGGGCGTTCTGCAAGACCGAGGACGTGATCCGCGAGGGCCTGGCCCGGCTGGCCGGCGCCGACCTGGTCGCTCGCTAGTGGTCTGAGTCAGACGTCCCGCAAGCGCGCAACTTGGCTCGGAGGATGGGCGTTCGTGGTTGTTGGGCCGGATGGGCCGTGCCGGAGAATTCCCAAGGTATCCAGGTTCTCCGACCAGTCGAGACCGACCACTTCCCAATCCTTCCTGACCTCCCAATCCTTTCTCACGCTTCCCATTGGATGTACGCCCCTGGGAGCGTGAGATCGGATTGGGAAGTTGAATCGCCGCAGGCGCCGAGCAACTCTGATTTCGACGCGCCAGCTCACCACGAGCCGGACGGCGGTCGCGCCGGCGGGCGGTGCTGGGACTGGCCACGCGCGGCGGCGTACCAGCGACTCGAGTCGGAACGGAGCAGCAGCACCGCGGCGACGGTCGTGGCGAGGGTCAGCACGAGGAAGCCCGGGAACGAGATCACCGCCAGCAGCGACATCAGGCCGGCCAGGATCGCGGAGACCGCGAGCGCGATCCTGGCCCAGCCGTGGCCGAGGAACGCGAACACCGCGAGGGCACACGCCGACAGGCACCAGAGGGCGGCCAGCACCGCCAGCACCTGGGCCACGACAACGAGGTCGTCGACCGAGCCCAGCATGTCGGCGTTGCCGCTCTCGTGGAGCTGCGTCTCCAGCTGGCTGCGGAAGCCGGAGGTGCCGGCGAGGGCGATCCCGAGCGCCAGCAGCAGCCCGGTGCCGGCGCTCGCGAACAGGCTGATCATGCATGCCGCGGACACGGCAGCGGGACGTGGCGGCCGCGGGACCGGCCAGCGGTCCGCGGGATGCGTTGCCTGGTAGGGCGCCTGGTGGGGCGCGGTGACCGTCGACGGCCGCTCACCGGCGGAGCCGCTCGGCCGCCCGTAGCCGGGGAACGGCGGGGGGTCCGCGGGCCGCTCCCCCGGGCGCGGGGGCCGCGGCGGCAGATCGGGCATCGGGGGCGCGGACTGGGGCACCGGCTGGGGTGCGCGCCCGGCGAACCAGTCCGAGGCCGGCCTGGTCCACACCAGCACGATCGAGGCGAGGATGAAGCCGGCGAGGAACGGGTCGACGAAGACGCCGCAGACCAGGATCGGCAGCGCCATCACCGTGAGCGCGACCCGCGACTGCCGGTCGCGGCGCATCACGAACACGGTGAACACGAGCGTGGCCGCGGCGGCAGCGGCGGTCACGAAGAGCCCGATCCGGGCCAGGGCCAGCGCCTGGTCGAGGTCGATGCCCAGCGCCCTGCCCGCTCCGGTGGTGAGGTACTCGTTGATCGCCTGCCGGGTGCCGATCGAGCGCAGCTTGGGCATGACGGTGAACACCGAGGCCAGCATCATGACGCTGGCGACACCCCCGACCCAGCCCGCCATCGTCACCTGGCGCGGCCGCTCGAGCTTCGGCTGCTTGCTCACGTGTCTCATTGCACCATGTCCGCCCAAGGTGGGGGGCCCATGCTCAGACCACCGTCAGGGTCAGCGCCTCGGCCCCGTCGACGTGGTCGATCTCGACCCGGTGGCCGTCGGCCACCTCGCCGCTGATCAGCAGTCGCGCGAGCGGGTCCCCGATGGCGGTCTGCACCAGTCGGCGCAGCGGGCGGGCGCCGTACATCGGGTCGTAGCCGGTGGCGGTCAGCCACGCGCGCGCGGCGTCGGTGACGGTCACGCTTATCCGCCGCGGCGCCAGCCGCTGGTCGAACGCCGCGAGCTGGAGGTCGACGATGTGCGCCAGGTCGTCCTGGGTCAGCGCGTCGAACAGCACGATCTCGTCCAGCCGGTTGAGGAACTCCGGCTTGAACGACTGCCGCACGAGTCCGAGCACGGCCTCGCGCTTCTTCTCCTCGTCCAGCGTCGGGTCGACGAGGTACGACGAGCCGAGGTTGGAGGTCAGGATCAGCAGCGTGTTGCGGAAGTCGACGGTGCGGCCCTGACCGTCGGTCAGCCGGCCGTCGTCGAGCACCTGCAGCAGGATGTCGAAGACCTCCGGGTGTGCCTTCTCGACCTCGTCGAGCAGGACGACGGAGTACGGGCGCCGGCGCACGGCCTCGGTCAGCTGGCCGCCCTCGTCGTAGCCGATGTAGCCGGGAGGCGCACCGACGAGGCGCGAGACCGAGTGCTTCTCCGAGTACTCGCTCATGTCGATCCGGACGATCGCCCGCTCGTCGTCGAACAGGAAGTCCGCCAGTGACTTGGCCAGCTCGGTCTTGCCGACGCCGGTGGGGCCGAGGAACAGGAACGAGCCGGTCGGCCGGTTCGGGTCGGAGATGCCCGCCCGGCTGCGCCGCACGGCGTCGGAGACCGCGCCCACCGCCGTGCGCTGCCCGATCAGCCGCTCGCCGATGATCTCCTCCATCCGCAGCAGCTTCGCGGTCTCGCCCTCGAGCAGTCGGCCCGTGGGGATGCCCGTCCAGGACTCGACCACGTCGGCTATCTCCCGCGGTCCGACGCTCTCGTTGACCAGGCGGTCGGTGGTCGGCTTCTCGGCGGCGTCGGCGGCCTCGATCTGCTTCTCGATCTGCGGGATCCGTCCGTAGAGGATCTCCGAGGCACCGGCCAGGTCGCCGTCGCGCTGGAGCCGCTCGGCCTGCGTACGCAGCGCGTCGATCTGCTTCCTCAGCTCGCCGGAGCCCTCGAGGGAGGCCTTCTCCTGCTCCCAGCGTGCCTCGAGCTCGCGGAGCTGCTCCTCCCGGTCGGCGAGGTCGGCGCGCAGCCGCTCCAGCCGGTCGCGCGACGCGTCGTCGGTCTCGCGCTCCAGGGCGAGCTGCTCCATCTTCATCCGGTCGACCGAACGGCGGAGCTCGTCGATCTCGACCGGCGAGGACTCGATCTCCATCCGCAGCCGCGAGGCCGACTCGTCGACGAGGTCGATCGCCTTGTCCGGCAGCTGCCGGCCAGGGATGTAGCGGTCGGACAGCATCGCCGCCGCGACCAGTGCGGCGTCGGTGATGGTGACCCCGTGGTGGGCCTCGTACTTCTCCTGGAGGCCGCGCAGGATCGCGACGGTGTCCTCCACGCTCGGCTCACCCACGAACACCTGCTGGAATCGGCGTTCGAGCGCCGGGTCCTTCTCGACGTGCTCGCGGTACTCGTCGAGCGTGGTCGCGCCGATCATCCGCAGCTCGCCGCGGGCCAGCATCGGCTTGAGCATGTTGCCGGCGTCCATCGCCCCGTCGCCGCCCTTGCCGGCACCGACGACGGTGTGCAGCTCGTCGATGAACGTGATCACCCGGCCCTCGGAGGACTTGATCTCGTCGAGCACGGCCTTGAGCCGCTCCTCGAACTCGCCGCGGTACTTCGCGCCGGCCACCATCGCGGCCAGGTCGAGGCTGAGCACACGACGTCCTTTGAGCGAGTCGGGCACGTCGCCCGCGACCACGCGCTGGGCGAGCCCCTCGACGACGGCGGTCTTGCCGACGCCGGGCTCACCGATCAGCACCGGGTTGTTCTTGGTACGGCGCGACAGCACCTGGATCACGCGCCGGATCTCCGCGTCGCGTCCGATCACCGGGTCGAGCGCGCCGTCCTCGGCGAGCGCGGTCAGGTCGACGGCGTACTTCTCCAGCGCCTCGTACGTCGACTCCGCGTCCTGGCTGGTGACCCGGCGGTCACCGCGCACCGCGGTCACCGCGGCGCGGAGTCCCGACGCGGTCACGCCGTTGCCGGTCAGCACGGCGCGGGCCGGTGAGTCGACCTCGGCCAGAGCGAGCACCAGGTGCTCGGTCGCGGCGAAGTCGTCCTTCATGTCGGCAGCCAGCTCGATCGCCTTGGCCAGCGTGCGGGTGGTGACCCCGGAGGCCGCGGCCGTCTGCACGGTCGCCCCGGACGCCTTCGGGAGCGAGGCGAGGGCCTGCTCGGCGGCGCGCGCGACGGCACCGGCGTCGGCGCCGGCCTTCTCCAGCAGCGTGGGTGCGATCCCCTGCTCCTGCCGCAGCAGCGCGACGAGCAGGTGCACCGGCTCCGTCTGGGCGTTGCCGGCGGTGGTGGCGAGCAGCTGCGCTGCGTTGATCGCGTCCACGCTGCGGGTGGTGAACTTCGAGGCGTCCATTGGGCAGGTCCCCCTTGCGATGGTCAGGTGTCATGGTGCCGCAACCGTGCGGCGTCATCGTTCCAACGCGTCCAGAGTTGAGTCCATTCCACTCAACTCTGAGGAAATTCGTCCGCCTCCAGCGGCACCTCGTGCGGAGGGTGCGCGGCGGGGTCGGCGTCGGGCGCCAACACGGTGACACAGAAGTCCTGACCGAACGGCGTGAGGTGGATGCTGCGCCGCACCACCCTCGGCAGTCGCACCGAGCGCATCGCGTCCAGCACGTCGGGCTGCGCCTCGAGCACCTGGTACGGCGCCGGGTCGCGAAGCGTCTCGCGGGAGAACCAGACCAGGCCGAGCCGGAACAGGTTGTTGAGGTACGACGGGACGTCGTCCGGGTAACGGCAGCCGGCCCGGGCGCCGATCATGGTCAGCCCCGGTGCCACCAGCCGCGAGTGCACCATGCCCACCGGCCCGCCCGTGCGCACGTCGACCGACGGCTGCGGTCCGGCGCGCAGCAGGAACACCAGGATCCGGGCCTCGTCCGGCGCCAGGTCGTCGAGGATCCGCTCGTAGGCCGGGTGCCCCCGGTCGGTGTTCCAGACGTCGCGTGAGCGCATCAGGAGCTCCTCGCCGCGACGCCGCAGGTCCGCGTCCCGCTCTTCACGCTGCTGCTCCGGCGTGAGGAGCGACGCGGGTCCCAGTGACGCCACCGCGGACGTCAGCGGCACGCCGTCGCTCACCGCGCGGCCGAGCTGGCGGACGGCGGACACGGTCGTCCCGAGCTCATGCGCCAGCTCGGCCGCCAGGTCCGGGTCGCGGGCCGCCGCCGCCAGCCGACGGGTCACCCTCCAGCTCGTCGAGGCGCCCCACTGCACGGTGTGCAGCCAGGTGGAGGCGGCGATCCGGGCCAGCCCGGGCAGCGCCTCGATCGCCCGGGCGACGACCAGCGGCGGCGGGCCGCCGACGGGCTGGCGCTGGTCCGGCTCACCGTCCTCGTGGTCGTCTTGCGTGACCGCCATCAGCCCCCCGCTCCGAAGATCCACAGGTGGAGGAACCCGCCCGCGAGTCCCATGATCGCGCCGTGCGCGTAGAGCATCCACTCGTCCTCCCGGATGGCGGCCCGCATCATCTCCACGAAGTCCTTCGGCGGCAGCTCCGCGGTGCGACGCGCGACGAGCGCGCGGATCTTCTCGGCCTGCTGGGCGCTGAAGTCCTTGTCGCGGAAGGGCGTGATCGTGCGGCCGACCGCGGCCTGGGCCACCGACTCCCGGATCTCGTCGTACGACGTGCCGCCGACGGCCACCCGGACGGCGCCGCGCAGCGGGCCAGCCGCGCGGTCGATCGCCGGGCGCAGCGCGTCGGCGAGCATCTGCCGGGTCCGGTCGCCGCGTGGACCGTCGAGGAGGAAGTCGCCGATGTGCTCCAGGGTGATCACGTCGTCGGCGATGATCTGCGCGTAGGCCTCGGCCGCCTCGGCCTGGCGCCGGGGGAAGAGTCCCTGCACCGGCACGCCCAGGATCCGGCGCCGCTCCGGCGGCTCGAAGATCAGCCACATGCCGAGTGCGTTGGTGAGCCAGCCGACGATCACACCGAGCACGGGAAGCAGCCACCACTGGCCGAACCAGTGGTCGGCGAAGGCGACCGGCACACCGAGCAGGAACCCGAAGACGAACCCGAAGTTGACCATCAGGTTCAGCTCCCTCTGGCCGAAGTCGCGGAAGATCGACACGACCAGGCGCGGGTTGCGCTCGAAGTGGTCGATCACCATGATCTTCGGGTCGAGCAGCTGGTCGATGTGGATCCCGATCTGGTCGGTGACCTCGCGGATGATCCCCGGCAGCTGGGCCTGCACCCGCGCGTACACCGCCTGCTTCGCCGGCTCGGGCAGGTCGCGCCAGAGGCGCGGCCGCTCGCGGGTCATCACCTCGTCGACGAGGTCGGGCACCTCGGGCCGGAAGACCGCGACGATATGCTCGGCGATGTCCTCCGGCTCCAGCTGCTGGTAGAACTCGGCCGGGGTCCCCAGCTTCGCGATCGCCTTGTCGACCGCGATGCTGCCCATCTTCGCGGCCCGCGCCGGGATGATCCCCTGCCAGCCGATGCCGCCCTGGAGGAGCCCGGGCACTCCCTGCACCTTGCGCGGCAGCACGGTGGCGAGCTCGCGCATGCCGGGGATCCGGACCCCGTGGAACCGGATCGGGTTGAACAGCATGATCAGCCCGGTCCAGTTGATCAGCCAGCCGACGACGCCGGTGAAGAGCGGGATCGTGGCGAAGTGCGGCCAGTCCACGTCGCGGAGGAACCAGTCGATCTCCAGCGCCGCCACCGTCGGAGGTTACTAGGCGCGACCGGTGACGTTCACGCCGCGAACCCGCATCACCTGGGTGGGGAATCGGTCGAAGTCGTTGGGTCCGGTGAGGATGCCGCAGCTCGCTCCGCACTCGTTGGCGAACACCTCGCCCTGGATGACCAGGGTCCACGGCCCGCGCAGGATCGACCCGCACCTGGGCGGCGTACGGTTCGCGGTCAGGTCGCCGGAGCCGCACACGTGGGTGTTGCCGAGCTGGTGACCGTCGCGGAGGTAGCGGACCCGGTTGCCGTGGCGCACCACCTTCCACGTGTGGGTCCCGGGCGGGGTCGGGATCGCCGCTGCGTTGGCGTCGCTGAGGAACGGTCGGTGGCGGGCGACGTCGCACGCCACGTGCGTGGTGGAGTGGCTGGTCGATGGCGTACGGCTGTACCACTCCAGCAGGTCGAGCTCGCCGAAATCGGCGTTCGCCGTCGGCGCCAACGTGGCCGGGTCGCTGTCGCAGTAGGGCCCGTGCACCATCCACAGCGCCATCCGCGACCCGGGGCCGGATGTGCCCGGCATGTTGGCGGTGAACGACACCGAGAAGTCGGTGCCGAACCTCAGCCCTCCGACCTGCAGGCGCCCGGTCGCGTACGTCGTGTCCGCGATGCGCGGGCACTTGGCCGGATGCGGGGCGGCGCCGCTCGTCGGCTCGGCGCCACCGGCCGTGCAGTAGCGGGCGGTCTTCACGAACAGCGAACCGTCGGCCCTCGTCACGTTCTGCGGCCGGTTCCACGCCTGGCTCCTCGAGCCGACCCTCGTGTGCAGGTCCTGCGACCAGGTGAAGCCCTTGAACGTGATCGACCGGATCGGGGCGGCGGTGCTGGCGGGGGCCTGGGCGGCGTACGTCGCGAACAGGCCGGCCAGCGCTAGCACGGACAGGAGAAGCCGGGATCCCGAGCGGCGCATCTGCGTGTCCTTCGATCGGACGCCGTCCCCCGTGGGCCCGCGTCGAGCGACCAACGTAGGTTTCGTGCCCGAGCAGGTCAACCCATCCAGGACGGCGGGTCGGGTCGGAGCGCCGGTAGGTTGGGCCGCCGCTCGCGCAGGGCACCCACCGCCGCGTCGAGGGCGGCCTCGAGCTGGGCCGAACGCTGGCGCAGCTCGGCATTGCGGGCACGGAGCGCGGCGACCTGGTTCTCGAGCTCCAGGATCCGCTTGACGCCCTCGAGGCCGATCCCGGCCGCCGTGAGCTCGGCGACCTCGCGCAGCAGCTCGATGTCGTGCAGGCTGTAGCGCCGGCCGCCGCCGCCGGCGCGGCCCGGGGACACCAGGCCGATCCGGTCGTAGGTGCGCAGCGTCTGCGGGTGCAGGCCGGTCAGCTCGGCGGCGACGCTGATCACGTAGACCGGCACCCTCGGACCAGGCGCCCTCGGGCCGTTGCGCGGGCTGCTGCGCGGACTCACGACCGCACCTTCTCGTCGTCGGCCAGGGCGGCGCGCGGGTCGACCCCGTCGCTCGCACGACGGTAGGCCTCAGCGGCCTCCCGCTGCGCGTCGCTGAGCGTGGGGGGCACGTCGACGACCGCGGTGACCAGCAGGTCGCCACGCGTGCCGTCACGTCGCGGCACCCCACGGCCACGAACCCGGAACGCGCGCCCGTGCGGCGTGCCCGCGGGGATCCGCAGCTTCACCGGGGCACCGGTGAGGGCGGGCACGGTGATCTCGGCACCGAGCGCGGCCTCGTCGAAGCGCACCGGCACGTCGAGGGTGAGGTTGTCGCCCTTGCGCCGGAACAGCCGGTGTGGACGCACCTTGACCACCACAAGCAGGTCGCCGGCCGACCCACCCTGCTGACCGGCGCCACCCTTGCCCTTGAGCCGGATCTTCTGTCCGTCCTTGACCCCGGCCGGGATCCGGGCCTGGATCGTCCGGCTGGACACGCCTTGCCCGCTGCCGTGGCAGACCGAGCAGGGCTGGTCGTACACGAGCTGGCGGCCGTGGCACTCGGGGCAGGTCTCGTTCATCAGGAACGCGCCGCCCACCGACGAGGCCACCATGCCGCTGCCCTCGCAGGTCGGGCAGATGTGCGGGCGCGTGCCCGGCTCGCCGCCGGTGCCCTGGCAGTTGCTGCAGGGCGCATCGGAGCTCAGGCGAAGCGGCAGGGTGGTGCCCTCGATCGCATCCGCGAACCCGATCGTGGCCTCCGTCTCGAGGTCGGCGCCACGACGCGGCTGCTGCTGCGTGCGGGTGCGCCGGCCGCCGCCACCGCCACCGCCACCGCCGAACATGCCGCCGAGGATGTCGCTGAGGTCGAAGGTCTGGGTGCCACCCGCGTTGCCACCCCCGAAGCCGCCGGGGAACCCACCTGGGAACCCGCCGCCGAACCCGCCACCGGCGTAGGCAGCGCGGATCTCGTCGTACTCCTTGCGCTTCTTGGTGTCGCCGACGACGTCGTAGGCCTCGGCCACCTGCTTGAAGCGGTCGTGCTTGGCGGCGTCACCCGGGTTGGAGTCGGGGTGGTTCGCCCGCGCCAGCTTCCGGTACGCCTTCTTGATGTCCTTGGCGTCGGCGTCCTTCGACACCCCGAGGACCTGGTAGAAGTCCTTGGTCGCCCAGTCCGCGTTGCTCACGCGGTCACCCCCTTCCTCTCATCTCCGGTGGTCGAGCCCTTCTGGTGGTCGAGCCCTTCCGGTGGCCGGTAAGCGGGCTCGACATCGAGCCGGAAATGTCGGGACAGACAACGACCTGCCCGCCGATCTCCGGCACATTGGCCATCGCCAGCTCCAAGGCGTCCTGCAGCGCGTTCCGCACCGTGGGCTGATTCGCGACCGGCGCGAGCCCTCGCACCGCTTCGATCAGTGCTCGCGCGTCGGTCCGAGCGGGCCCCCCTTGCCCGACGGCCCGCACGAGGAGCGCCGTCCCCTCCGGCGCGACGAGGTCTTCCCACTCATCCACCCTGCATGTCCACGGTTTTCAACTTCACCTTCGTGCCCTGGTTTCGCTCGGTGGCGCCCTACATCCACATGCACCGGGGCAAGACCTTCGTCGTGGGCATGGCCGGCGAAGCCATCGCCGCGGGCAAGCTGCACCACATCGCGCAGGACCTGGCGCTGATCCAGAGCATGGGCGTGAAGATCGTGCTGGTGCACGGCTTTCGGCCCCAGGTCAACGAGCAGCTCAAAGCCAAGGGCCACGCGGCCCGGTACTCGCACGGCATGCGCATCACCGACGAGGTCGCACTGGATTCCGCCCAGGAAGCCGCGGGCCAACTGCGCTACGAGATCGAAGCGGCCTTCAGCCAGGGCCTG
>Ga0207675_100006153_pt1 | contig 11401 bp, 10 predicted proteins | sample KBSSwiS42_FD_184305 | JGI IMG/M metagenome (GOLD analysis project Ga0207675, IMG submission 184305) | Switchgrass rhizosphere microbial communities from Kellogg Biological Station, Michigan, USA - KBS Switchgrass S4-2 (SPAdes) (version 2) | ecosystem: Host-associated > Plants > Roots >...
GCGCAGCTCGAGCAGGTGGACGAGGTCGTGCTCGGGGACCTCGTGCTCGATCAGCGCCATCAGGCCCCGGGTCGCCGAGACCGTGGGCGAGATCCCGAGGAGGTCGAAGTGCGCCTGGTTACGCGGATCGTTGACGCGTGCGATCACCTTGGGAACGCCGTACTTCTCCTGAGACAGCTGGCTGATGATCAGGTTGTCCTCGTCGTCGCCGGTAAGTGCGGCGACGACGTCGGGCGGCCGCGCGATCCCGGCGCGCTCGAGCACGTAGATCTCGGTCGCGTCGCCGAGATGCACCTGATGCTCGAACTCACGCTCGAGCCGCTCGAAGCGGTCGTGCCGCTGCTCGATCAGCGTCACCTCGTGGCGGCCGTCCTTGAGGAGCATGCGCGCGAAGTTGGCGCCGACCTTCCCGCCGCCTGCGATGAGGAGGTACATCAGGTGCTGGCGGTCTCCGCCGGCCGCACCTCGCAGGCGCGCACCGAGTCGAGCAGGACGTCGATCGCCACGGAGGTCGGGCAGACCGTGCGCAGGCCGCGCTGCCGATAGAACTCGGCGCGGGCGGGATCGAGCACCCGCACGACGACACACTGGTTGTCGAAGCGCTGCTGGGCGACCTGGCCGATCACGATGTTCGTGTTGTCGCCGTCGGTGGCCACGACCACCGCGTCCGCGTCCTCGATGCCTGCCTCCCGGAGGACGTCGGTGTCCATCCCATGGCCAAGCACGAAGCCGCCGGTCCAGTGATCGCCGAGACGCCCGATCGCCTCTTCCTTCTCGTCCACGGCTGTCACATCCCACCCCTCGCGGTCGAGTTGGAGGGCGACGTTGGAGCCGACGCGGCCGCAGCCGATGATGAGTGCCTTCACCGCCTCACCTTAGCTCACTCGATTATCGAGCCGTCTTCCTCCATGACGCCCTCGGGGAACGCGACCACGAGCACCTCGCAGGGCGCCTTGCGCAGCACGTATTCGACCGTGGGTGAGAAAAACCGCGCCTGGCGACGCCAGCGGGGCGAGGAGCCGCAGACGATCAGATCGTTGCCGCGCTGCCTGGCCTCGTCGACGATCGCCTGGCCGATCGAGCGCGCCCGGATCGTGACACCCCGCACCTGGACGCCGAGGTCCGAACCCAGGAGTGTCGCTTCGGCAAGCGAGGCCGCCGCACTCTCCTCTTGCTCGTCGAGATTCGCGTCGAGCGGGAGTTCGAGGGGCACCCGGATCACGTACATCGCCTCGACCTGGGCCCCGCGCTCGGCCGCCAGCTTCACTGCGGTAGCGACCATCTCCTCGCCGATCGGACCGAGCTTCATCGGCACGAGGATGCTGCTGAATTCGGCCTCGGGCAGATGCTCCGAGGGCCCCTCGACGTGTTCGAAGAGACCTTCGCCCCGCCCCCTGCGCACGAGGCCGTAGACGACGAGACCGGCGAGGAGCCAGGCCGGGCCGCCGTAGCGGGCGCCGGCGTGCGTGGCCATCGCGGCGACCCAGATCGCGAAGGTGGCGACCGAGCCCACGATCGCCGGGAGCGGGACCTCGACGCCGCGAACGCGAACGTTCGCCGGCGCCCGGTAAGGGCGCGGGAGCTCGGGCTCGCTGTAGCGGAGCCTGATCACGGCAAGCTGGGCCGCCGTGAACGCCGCCAGGACGCCGAAGCTGAAGAGGCTGGCGAGGAACGCCACGTCGTCCTTGATGAAGGAGGTGCCGATCATGAGCGCCGACGAGATGAGCGCCGCGGCGACGATCGACTGCGGCGAGACGAGCGTGCGCCGGTTCAGACGCCCGAATGCCCGCGGGAGCTGGCCGTGCTCGCCGAGCGAGCGGGCGAGGCGCGTGAAGCCCGAGATCGAGGTCGTGACGGCGACCAGCAGGATGACCGCGCCCGTGAGGCCGACGTACATGCGGAGCGCGGTGTCGAGGCCGCCGGGGAGGTGGTTGCCGAGCGCGTCGACGATCCCCATCAGCGGCGCCCGCAGCCAGTCCGTTCCGAGCCCCGTGGTGCCTCCCCGCGCCGGGAAGGCCGAGAGCGCGACGAGCGCGATCGCGACGTAGATCAGGACGACGAGGCCGATCCCGGAGAAGAGGCTGCGCGGGAGGTCGCGTCCAGGCTCGCGGGTCTCTTCGGCCAGGTTCGCAACGGTCTCGAGGCCGGTGTAGGCCAGCATCGCGAGCGGCAACGCGAAGGCGATCTGGTGCCAGGTGGGATGCGTTCCGATCGAGACCCCGTGCGTGAGCGCCTCGCTGGAGAAGAGGAACGCGAACCCGAGCACGACGAGCATCAGCTGAGTCAGAAGATCGAGGACGGCGACGACGATCCCGTAGCGGTAGAACGCGGAGCGCCGCACGAGCCGGACGAGCGCGACGCCCATGATCACGCCGACCCCGACGACCACGTCCCACGGGTTGTGCTCGAGCGACTCCCAGTTCATGGCCGCTCCGAGGTAGTGCGGCACGAAGAGCGCCGAGAGCGCGATCACGATCAGGTAGTCGAGGAAGAGCGCCCAGCCCGTCAGGAAGCCGGCGAGATCATTGAACGCACGGCGGACGAAGGTGGCGGCGCCGCCGATCTCCGGGATCGCGGTCGTGCCCTCGGCGTACGAGAGGGCGACGACCAGGAAGAGCGCCCCCACGAGCGCGAGCACCTCGGGCGTGAGGCCGAGCGCGTGCAGGGCGATGATCCCGAGGGCGACGTAGATCGACGAGGCGATCTCGCCGTAGGCGACCGAGAAGAGGGCGGGCGCATCGAGGACCCGCTGGAGCCCTGGGATCTTCCGCGCCACGAGCGGAGGTTACTCCCGGGGGTGGTCTACGGCCTGCGTCGGTAGAGCAGGTAGAGGCGTCCTGCCCCGAGGCCGATGAAGAGTGCGCCGATCAGGTAGCCCACGCCGCCGCCCTGCCGCGCCGTCTGGACGATGAGCGCGATCCCGAGGCCGATCGCGACGACCCCGAAGATCGTCACGAGCGAGCGGTAGGAGCTCACGCGGCCCTCGGGGCCGCGGCGACCATCACCCGGCACGGCGCGTTCTTGAGCACGAAGTCGACGGTGTCGCCGAAGATCTTCCCGCTCCGGCGACGGATATCGCGCCGCGGGGAGCCCATCACGATGATCTCGCTGTTGCGCAGGTCGGCCTCGTCGACGATCGCGCGGCCGGCGCGCCGCGCACGGACGAGACGGCCGACGACGTCGACGCCGTAGGCGTCCCCGATCGCGCGAGCCTCGTCCAGCAGATCATGAGCCCGGAGCTCCACCTCCTCGGGCAACGGAGCGTCGAGCGGGAGCTCGAGCGGCACCTCGAGTACCGTCACGGCGGCGATCGTCGCGCCGCGCTCCGTGGCGAGGCGGCAGGCCAGGTCGACCGCCTCCTCGGACTCCCGCCGGTGCACGATCGGGACGAGCACGTTGCGGTACTCGAGCGCCACCCCGGGGCCGATCGGGATCGGCGCCCGCACCGTCTCGCTCAGCGGCACGTGCAGACGTCGCCGGTAGATGGCGTAGGTAATGAACCCCGCCGCCAGCCAGCCGAGGCCCGCCCAGCGCGTGGCCTCCTCCTGCACGACCACCACCAGCCACGAGAGGCCCGTCCCGAGCCCGCCGAAGACCGCGAACAGCGGCCAGTCGACGCCCCGCCAGCGCAGGTTGGGCCGGGCCCGGTAGATGAGCTCCGCGTCACGGTCCTTGTAACGCAGCGCCACGATCGAAGCGTGCGCGATCGTGAACGAGAGCATTGCGCCGAACGAGTACATCGTCCCGAGGAAGGCCGTCTTTCCCGGGAGCAGCACGATCATCGGGATCACGCCGGCGAAGAAGAGCAGCGAGATGTACGGCGTCTTGAACTTGCGGTGCAACCGCCTGAAGACCTCGGGCAGCTGGCGGTGGCTCGCCATCGCGTAGGTGATGCGGGAGGCCCCGATCACACCGGCGTTCGTGGCGATGAAGAGGATCGTCGCCGCCAGGACTCCGACGTAGATCTTCATCGCGCTGAGGACGGCGCCGTGCAAGCCGAGGTTCTCGACGAGCCCGAGCACGGGGTCGTTCGAGAAGCCGTCCGGCGGCCCCACGCCGAGCAGCGTCTGGTAGCTCCCGTCGGGGTTCTGGGTGACGGGCAGCGCCGAGAGCGCGATCCACGGGAGCGTGAAGTAGATGACGAAGACGGCGATCGCGACGAGCCTGATCGAGCGCGGGATGTTCTTGACGGGGTCGCGGGCCTCCTCGGCGAGGTTCGAGACGGTCTCGATCCCGGTATAGGCGATCATCGCGACCGGGATCGCGAGGAAGAAGTTCTGCCAGGTCGGGGCGACGCCGAAGTGGATGTTCGAGGACAGGACGTGCGGGCTGAAGATGAGCGCGAAGCCCACGATCACGAGCAGCACCTGCGTCGCGAAGTCGACGAGCGCGAGTCCGATGTTGACGCGCGCCGACTCCTGAATGCCGACGATGTTCAACGTCACGAGCAGGACGATCACGATTGCGCCGCCGACGATGTCCCAAGGGTTCTCGCGCAAGGGCCCCCAGAAGATCGACAGGTAATGCGGCACGAAGAACGCCGAGATGGCGATCGTGATGATGTAGTTGAGCATCTGCGCCCAGGCGGCTCCGAACGAGACGAGTTCGTTGAAGGCGTGGCGCGCGAAGCTCGAGGAGCCGCCCGCCTCCGGATAGCGGACGGTCCCTTCCGCGTAGGTCGCGGCGGTGGCCGCGAAGATGACGCCCGCGATGACGAAGACGACGGGCGTCAGCCCGAGCGCGAAGACGGCGGTGACGCCGAGCGCGTAGTAGATCGACGAGCCGACGTTGCCGTAGGCGGTCGAGAACAGCGCCGGCGTCCCGAGGACCCGCTCGAGTCGCTGCTGCCGCCGCCGTCGTGACATTAGGCGCGGACTCTAGGCCCGGTGGCGGCTAGCCGTGAATGGAGACGATGAGCGGGATGATCAGAATCGCAACGAGGTTCGTGATCTTGATCATCGGGTTGATCGCCGGGCCCGCCGTGTCCTTGTAGGGATCGCCCACCGTATCGCCCGTGACGGCGGCGGCGTGGGCCTCGGAGCCCTTGCCGCCGAAGGCGCCGTCCTCGATCAGCTTCTTGGCGTTGTCCCAGGCGCCGCCGCCCGACGTCATCGAGATCGCCAGGAAGAGCCCGGTCACGATCGTGCCGATCAGGAGGCCGCCGAGCAGCCTCGCGTTGATCAGCCCCGCGACGATCGGGAAGGCGATCGGGATCAACGCCGGCACCATCATGCTCTTGATCGCCGAGCCGGTGACGATGTCGATCGCCCGCCCGTATTCGGGGCGGGCCGTGCCCTCCATGATCCCTGGGATCTCGCGGAACTGGCGCCGCACCTCGGTCACGACCTGGCCGCCCACGCGCCCGACCGCCTCCATCGCCTGCGACGCGAATAGGAACGGCATCAGCCCGCCGACGAAGAGGCCGGCGATCACCCACGCGTCCTCGAGTTGGAAGACCTGCTGGAAGTCCTGAGCCGCCAGGCCGTTCGTGTAGCTGTCGAAGAGGATGAGCGCCGCGAGCGCCGCGGAGCCGATCGCGTAGCCCTTCGTTACGGCCTTGGTCGTGTTGCCCACCGCGTCGAGCGGGTCGGTGATCGCCCGCACCGACTCGTCCAGGTTGGCCATCTCGGCGATCCCGCCCGCGTTGTCGGTTACCGGGCCGTAGGCGTCGAGGGCGACGATCAGGCCGGTCATGGAGAGCTGCGCCATCACGGCCACGCCGATGCCGTAGAGGCCGGCGAAGTGGTGGGCGACGAGGATGCCCGCCGCGATCACGAGCACCGGCAGGGCGGTCGCCTTCATGCCGACGGCGAGTCCCTCGATGATGTTCGTCGCGTGACCGGTGCGCGAGGCCGAGGCGATCTGCTTGACCGGGGACCAGCGCGTGCCCGTGTAGAACTCCGTGATCGCCACCAGCAGGAAGGTGACGATCAGCCCGACGAGCGACGAGAGGTAGAGGTCCCAGAAGCTGAACCGGGACGAGTCGTACGCGAGCACGATCGGGATGAAGCCGAGCGCCGAGAGCCCCGTTGCCACCAGCACGGCCTTGTAGAGGGCGTTCATGATCGAGCCGTTGCGACCGACGCGGGCGAAGAACGTCCCGACCACGGAGGTCAGGATGGACATGCCGCCGATGGCGAGCGGGAACAGCTCGAGGTGGAGGCCCGGGAACGTCTGCGAGGCGAGCAGCATCACCGCGACCGCGGTGACGGCATAGGTCTCGAACAGGTCGGCCGCCATCCCCGCGCAGTCGCCGACGTTGTCGCCGACGTTGTCCGCGATCACGGCAGGGTTGCGCGGGTCGTCCTCGGGGATCCCGGCCTCGATCTTCCCGACGAGGTCGGCCCCGACGTCGGCGGCCTTGGTATAGATGCCGCCGCCGAGCCGCGCGAAGACGGAGATCAGCGAGCCTCCGAAGGCGAGCCCGACGAGGTCGTCGATCGCCGAGGCGCTCGAGTGGTCGAGCCAACCGGTGAGGATCCAGTAGTAGCCGGCGACGCCGAGCAGGCCCAGGCCGACGACCAGCATGCCCGTGACCGAGCCGGCGCGGAAGGCGACGTTGAGCGCAGGCTTGAGGCCGCTCTTGGCGGCCTCGGCGGTGCGGACGTTGGAGCGCACGGCGACGTTCATGCCGATGAACCCCGCGGCCGCCGAGAGCACGGCTCCGATCAGGAAGCCGACCGCGGTACCCCAGCCGAGCTCGTTGTAGAAGCCGATCAGCAGGAACGGGACTACGGCGACGACCGCGATCGTCTGGTACTGCCGCCGTAGGTAGGCGGCCGCGCCCTCCTGGATGGCGCGCGCGATCTCCTGCATCCGCTCGTCGCCGGCGGGCTGTCGAAGCAGCCAGAGGGTGAGCCCGATCCCGTACGCGATCGCAACCCCGGAGCAGACGAGGGCGAAGAGAACCGCGTGGTCACTGAAGAAGTCGATCAAGGCGCCTCCCTACAAGACGTGCGCCGAGACTCCCCGGCGCCGCGGTTTTCTATCACAGACAGCGGTTCAGGAAGGCGCGGGGTCTTCCGCCGCGGCGGCGTAGGCGAGCTGGAGGTTCGCGAGTACCTGCCCGAAGTCGCGCAGTGCGTCGTCGGGCACCGAGCCTTCGAGCACCGGCACCAGCACGCGGAGGGCCTCGATCGCCAGCCTCGCCTGCTCCAGATCCTTGGTCTCCCCGCTCAGGCGGTGGTACCCGAGCGAGGAGACGGAATAGAGGGTCTGCAACAGGAGATCGGCGACCTTCAGCTTCGCGAGCTCGGCCTGGAGCTCCTCGATCAGCTTCTGCTCGTCCTCAGCCACTTATGAGCCGTTCACTTTCTCTGGGGCGAACCTGCTCCGCGTAGATCTCCTCGAGGGTGGCGCCCGCTTCGCGCCTGGCGATCTGTCGCTCCGCGGCGTTCGCGGGCGGGATCGCCAGCTGCGAGGCGAACCCGAGCTCCTCGGCGACCGGCAAGACCCATTCGACGAGCCGCTCGAGGTGCGCGCGGGTGGGCCGGACCTCGCCTCCGGCGAGATCGATGAACTCGCCCGAGAGGCCGTACCTGATCGCGCGCCAGAGGTTTTCCTCGATCAGCCGGTGCGGGAACGACGGCAGCGGCTCGCCCTCGTCGACGGCGCGGGCGATCCGAGCGGTTAGCGCGTAGCAGAGCGCCGCCAGCGCACGGGCCTCGCCGAGGTCCGGCTGGGCGTCGCAGATGCGGATCTCCACGGTAGGAAACGCGAGGTGCGGCCGCACGCTCCACCAGATCTGCGTGTGCTCGTCGATCGAGCGCGCGTCGTAGAGAAAGCGCACGTACTGCTCGAAGCCGTCCCAGCCGTCGTACGGGTCGGGCACCCCGCAGCGCGGGAACATCCGGGTGAAGATCTGGGTGCGGACCGAGTGCAGGCCTGTGTCGACGTTCTCGAGGAACGGCGAGCTGCAGGACACGGCCAACAGCTCGGGTAGGAAGTTGCGCAGGCCGTTGCACACCGCGATGGCGCGGTCTGGTCCGTTGATCGCCACGTGAACGTGGAGGCCGAAGCTGTTGTTGCGCCAGACGACGTAGCGCAGGAGCTCGTCGTTGCGGCGGTAGTGGGGAGTGTCGATGATCCGCTGCTCCTGCCACGGGCTCCAGGGATGCGTGCCGGTCGCGCCGAGCGTGACGCCGATCGAGCCCGCCAGCTCGGCGAGCTGCGAGCGACGCTCGCCCAGCCGCGTCGCGGCCTCGTCGAACTCGTCGCAGCGGCCGGTTCGCACCTCCACCTCGGAGGCGATGAGCTCACCGACGAGGTGCTCCTCGAGCGGCGTCCCTTTGGCGGCTGCCTGGAGCTCCTCGAACCGGTTCGTGAGCGAGAGGGTCTCGGGATCGAGGATCGCGAACTCCTCCTCGATTGCAAGCGTGAGGTCCTGCGCCTGCTCGTATTGCTCACGAGCGGTGCCGAGCTGCTCCTCCGGGCTGAGGCTCTGGGCGTCTCCCACGGGGGGGCTACATTAGTTGAAGGGTTCGAGCAGGCGGCTCGCGACGCCCGACCAGCTCCAGCGCGTCTCCGCAGCGTGTCGTGCCGCCGCGGCGATCCGGGCGCGCTCGTCTACCGGGAGTGCCAGCAGCTCCCTCAGCTTGGCGCGGAGGTCGTCCGCGTCTCCCTTCGCGAAGCTCGCCAGGTGCCGGTACTCGGGCGGATACTCGGCCTCGAGCCCCTCGGCGATCTCGCGGAGTCCCGAATGGCGTGCTACGAGCGGCGGCGAGCCTGCGGCGGCGGCCTCCGCCGCGACCATCCCGAACGCCTCCGGGAAGATCGACGGCACCACGCTCACGTCCGCGAGCGGTAGGAGCTGGACGAGGTGCCGATGCTCCAGCGCCCCGGTGAAGAGCGTGTTTGGCCCGGCGAGCGCCTCGAGCTCATCGCGGTAGTCGCCGAACCCGACGATCACGGCGCGGGCGTCGAGCTCCCGGAGCGCCTCCAGCAGCAGGTGGACGCCCTTGTTGTAGAGGAGCTTCCCGAAGTAGACGACCGTGGGCTGCTCGGCTGCGAGGAACGCGGCGAGCCGCTCGGCGTTGCCCTCGTCTGGGATTCGCTCGTTGGCGTTCCCCGGGTTCGGCGGGTCGCGGCGCGCCTCCTCGAGGAGCCCCTCGAGCGCCTCGTCGCGCGGGCGTGGGCGGAACTCCTCGATGTCGACTCCCGGCGGCACCTCGTGGACGTGCTCGACGTGACCGACCACCTCCTCGAGGACCGCTCGGATGTGCTCGGAGCCGACGAAGACCGCCGCGGCCCCCGCGAGCGCCTCCCGCCCCCACGCCTGCAGCTCCGGGTTTCCGCGCATCGAGTATTCGAGCTCGGAGCCGTGGGCCTTGACCGCGTAGGTCGCGCCCGCCGCCGCGCCGACCGGGCCCCCCAGCAGCACGTGGTTGGCGAAGACGAGATCGGCCGGGAGCAGCTCCCGAACGGCCGCCGCGTTCTGCTCGACGTATCGCTCCCGCTCCTCGCGCGTCAGCTCCTGGAGCAGGCGCGGCTCGTGGCCCTCGTAACGGTCGAGCACGAACGTCGGCAGCGGACCGTCCAGCTGCGGGCGCACGGTTCGGGCGGCACCGAGGTCGTAGTGCTCGGGGTCCGGCTCCTGGGAGACGACGACCACGTCGTGCCCGGCGTTGCTCCACTCGCGCGCGAGCGCGCGCGTGTAGACATTCGACCCGGTGCCCCCGAGCAGGTAGCCGTGCCAGAGCACGATTCTCATGGAGGAACCCCTGGTTCCCGCGTGCTCAGGTGAGGTGGAAGTAGAGCGCGTGGAGCAGGTCGACGGCCGGATTCGAGGTGTGCACCGTGACGTCGTGCGGCACGTCGAGGAGCGCCTCGGAGTAGTTGAAGATGATCCGGACGCCCGAGTCGATGAGCTCCTGGGCGACGTCCTGAGCGCTTCCGGCCGGCACCGCGACGACCCCGACGATGATGTTCTTTTCGCGCACGGCTTCCGCGAGTCGGCGCGAGTCGCTGATCGAGTTCGAGCCGATCGTCCTCCCGACCTTGTCCGGGTCGTTGTCGAAGACCGCGGCGATGTTGATGCCGTGCTCGGCGAAGATCGGCGAGCTGGCGATCGCATGGCCGAGCCGACCCGCACCGACGAGGGCGATGTTGTGCTGACCCTGGGTGCGCAGGATCTTGCGGATCTCGCCGAGCAGCGAGTCGATGTTGTAGCCGACCCCGCGCTTGCCGAACTTGCCGAACGCCGAGAGGTCACGCCGGATCTGCGTCGCGTTGATGTTCGTGTAGTCGGAAATCTCCTGCGACGAGATTCTGTCCTTGCCCATCTTCTTGGCCTGGGTGAGGACCTGGAGGTAACGGCTGAGCCTGGCCGCCACGCCGACGGTCAGCCGATCCGAGCTCACCCCACTCCCCTGAACGGTCGCTTGTAACACGCACGACCATTCTGCCAGTGCGGCAAGGTTCCGTGCGTCAGACCGTCACAAGCTCGCCGCTCAGAGGGAACTTTGTGCGGCCTCCAGGCGGCGTCGGAAGGCGGCCTCGTGCACGTAGTAGGTGAAGGCCTGCCTGCCGCCGATCTCGACGACGGGGATCAGCTCGCGATAGGCGGCCTCGAGCTCCTCGTCACCGTCGATCGCGACCTCCCGGAGGTCGAATCCGAGCTCGTCGTGCAGGGTGCGCACCTGCGCGAGCGCCCGCTCGCAGAGGTGGCAGCCGGCGGCGTGGTAGACGACGACCCTCGGGCTCAAACGCCACCTCGCCTCGCGCATGCAATGGCCGGCGAAGCCGGGCTTTGCCCGGCGGGAGCCTCACCGCGCCAAGCACCGGCGGCGCCAAGACCACAGTCGGCGGCTCCTGACCCGACCGAACCCGCCTCATCCGATGTGAAGGAGGGGGCTCGCGGGGGTTCCTCCGCGCGACTAGGGATAGAGGCCACGGGTCACCGTAGCCTCCGAGACCCGACCGACGGCGACGCCGTAGGCGGCGTTGCGCATCGTCGTCTGCCGTTCCTCATACACGTACCAGGTCTCGTTGAACGCGCGGGTCACGATGTCGCGGAGCTTCGAGTTGACCTCGGGCTCCTTCCAGAAGTACTCCTGGAGGCCCTGCACCCACTCGAAGTAGGAGACGACGACCCCGCCGGCGTTGGCGAGGATGTCGGGGAGGATCAGGACGCCCTTCTCCTCCAGGATCTCGTCCGCCGACGGAGTGATCGGGCCGTTCGCGCCCTCGGCCACGATCTTCGCCTTCACCTCGGCCGCGTTCTCGCTCGTGATCACCTGCTCGAGCGCACAGGGCGCGAGCACGTCGCACTCGAGCAGCAGGAGGTCCTCGTTGGAGATCTCTTCGGCGCCCTTGAGCCCGGCCAGCGAGCGCGTCTCCCGCTTGTGCGCCATGGCCGCGACGACGTTGCTCAGGACCACCAGCACGTAATACAGCCCGGTGA
>Ga0207675_100006155_pt1 | contig 11399 bp, 5 predicted proteins | sample KBSSwiS42_FD_184305 | JGI IMG/M metagenome (GOLD analysis project Ga0207675, IMG submission 184305) | Switchgrass rhizosphere microbial communities from Kellogg Biological Station, Michigan, USA - KBS Switchgrass S4-2 (SPAdes) (version 2) | ecosystem: Host-associated > Plants > Roots >...
GATCATCGCGCGTGGATGAAAGTGAAGGCCGACCGATCCCGCGTACGAGTTCGTGTCCCGATCGGTCGCGAACTCGAAGCGGGTGGCGGTGGCATCCAGGAGCGTCACCACCGACGTGTACGGGCTGAGCCGGAACGTGAGGCCCGCACCCGCGCCGTGCGACGTGTTGTTCATCGTCTCGGCGAGGTTGACGCCCAGGTAGAACGCATCCGGGTCGTAGGCCACGCCGGCGTAGGTGCCGTGAAGATCGAGCTCGAGCTTGCGGTCGCCGATGCGGGCCCCGGCCGTCGACGAGTGCGACAGGCGGCGCGGCCGGCTGTCGATCTCGAACCCGGTCCGTTCCTTGAAATAACCGATCCCGCTCCGGCCATAGAGCGAGAGGCGGCTGCTCAGCCGCTCTGCGACACTGGCGTCAACTGCCGGATTCACCGCACGCTCGCTGGCGTACTTCTGGTAGTAGACAAACGACAGGGTGCTCGACACATGCGCGTCCAGCCGCGGCGTGGTCACACGTGTGTCGACGCCGGGGACCACCGTCGCGGTGAAGTCGCCGCCCTGGCGAACAGTGCCGGCGTGATCGAACACGTTCGTATCGAAGCCGATGTTCGTGAAGTGGATCATCGGCGTGAACGACAGCACGCCGACGCGCACCTGACCGAACGGGTGCGGCGGCGGCGTGGGCTGCGGCGTCTCCTGCGCCGCAGCGGTGTGTGTCAGACCGGTGACGGCGGCGAAGGCGAGGCTCCCGATGGCGACGCGAAGCTTAGAGACCATAAGTCAAGGAGGCGCCGTATTTCAGGCCTTCATAGGGACGAGACTCGACTTCCGACGTACGGCGGGCTTTGTCCACGTTGAAACCGAGGCGCAGGTCCCTGCCCAGGCGATAACCGGCGCCGAAGCCGATCGAGTGAACGGCGTCAGTGCGATCCGCCACCCGGACGGGAAACCCGGCGCGATTCCGGTAGTCGAGCCGCTGCTCGACCAGACGAAAGACGACGTCGACGGGTCCGAAGATCTGCTGCGAGACCGAGGCATCCACGCCGGTCTGCACGTAGTACGGCTGGGCGAGGTCGAACGAGTACTCCACGTCGCGCATGGCGCGGACCGCGAATTGCGTCATGCCGAGCAGCGTGTAGGTCAGATCCAGCGCCATCGTTCCGCCGGAGTAGTCCGGCACATCGGGCGATTCCGGCTGGAAGTTGCGGTAGCCGAAGGCGGCGGAGCCCTTGATGAGCGCGAACGGATCCAGGGTGATGATCGTGCCGAAGGAGTTCGACGTCGAATTCCGCAGCGGCTCGAACTCGAATTGATCTTCGGAGCGGGTGACGTTGAACTCGATTGACGTCAACGACGTGACCTGTTGACGAAGCGTCAAGGCGCCGCTCGTGGTCACGTGGTTCAACTGGTCGCGCAGAAGGAGGGTGCCGAGGGTCGCCGTGTCGTCGAAATCGATCGTCTCACGCACGCCGCGCACGCCAAAGAACGTCTTCGACATGATCCGGCCTTCGACGAGGCCGGTGTAGGTGAATTCCTTCCGCGCCGCTCGCAGGTCGATTTCATAGCCTGGACGGTCGCGGACCTTCGCGAACTTGGCGGTCAGGTTGACGTTGAACCAGGACGCCGGCAGGCGCCAGCCGACGGTGTACCGGTTGTTCGCCGACCGCTCGCTCGAATACGTCTCAAACCACACGAACTCCTCGTCGATCGAACCGCTGAGCCACGAGCGTCCCATGTGCATCCACAGGTCGATCTTCGGCGTCACTGTCGCCGTGAAGTCTTCCTTGGGCTGCCTGTCGGGCGGGTCGTTGAAGACGTTCTGGTCCACGCCGATATTCGAGATGGCGATCGTCGGATTCATCGAGAGCGGTCCGATCCGCACACGGACCTTCGCCGGGTCCGGTCCGCCGATTTCGCCCTGCGCATGCGCCGCCGCCGGGCAGAAGAGCCCGATGAGAACCAGCGCGGCGCAGAAGGTGTGACGCATCAATGTGATCCAGCGTCAGCGCGACGGGCTGGCTTCCTGCGCGACGGGAGATACACCTGGAGATGTTGACGTTGATCCATCGCGGTGGCCGACCGCGACGATGCCGGAGATACCGGCGGCCACAGCCGCAGCAGTGACCGCGACGATGGTCAGGGCGCTGCCGGTTCCGGCAGCCGCGGCCGGGGCGGTCGCCGCCGTCGCTGTGACGCCGAGGTCGGTGACCGTCCCTCCCGCGGGCAACGAAATCGAGGCGCTGGTCCCGATCACCTGGCCGGCGGCGTTCAACACTTCGACGACGTAGTTGCCGGGAGCGACCGCCGCGAAGCTGAACTTGCCCGTCGCGGAGCTCATGACCGTGGCCGACACCGTCCCGGTCGCGAGGTCGCGCAACTGCACGGCCGCGTTGGGCAGGACCTGGCCGCTGGACGAGATCACGCTGCCGGCGACGGACGCCGCCTCGGCCGCGGCGCCTCCGGTGAGGGTCAGCGGCGGCAGCGGCAACGAGAGGGCGACGGCAAGGGCGATGACGAGGAAGCGCATATGCTCACCTGTGTCTAAGGGTTTCCGATTTTGGCTCACGACGGATCGCGTCGTCCCTGGCCGACGCGCAGGGACCGCATCTTCCGATACAGATTGGTACGCTGAATGCCGAGCGCCTTCGCGGCGTCGCTGATGCGGCCGTGATGCTGCTCGAGGATGGTCGAGATGTACTCGCGCTCGAAGCGGGCGCGCGCCTGCTTGAGTGTGCCGCCTCCGGAAACACCGACCGATCCGCCGTCGAGCCGGACGTGGGCCAGAAGGTCCTCGAGGCCAATGCCACGGCCACCCTGAAGCCCGTTCACGACGGCTTCAAGCAGCGTCCGGAGCTCCACGGCGTTGCCGGGCCAGGGCAGCGCGGAGATGAGCGACAGCGCCGCGCGCGAGACCGTCTTCGGCGGCACGCGCAGCTGCGCGCAGATCTCACGCAGGTAGTAGTTGGCGAGCGAGGGAATGTCCTCGCGCCGTTCGCGCAGCGGCGGCATGTCGATGCGAATCACCGACAGCCTGCGGAACAGGTCGTCGCGGACCCGACCTTCCTGCACGGCTCTGTCGAAGCCGGGATCCACGCCGGCCATCGGACGGATGTCAAAGGCGATCGGCTCGCCGGTTTCGACGAGCAGCGCTTCGCGATCGCGCAGCACGCGAGCGAGCCGGGCCTGGACCTTGGTCGCGGCGTCGGCGACGTTCTGCACGTAGATCGTCCCGCCGACGGCGTCGTGCAGACGTCCTTCACGGCTGACGCGGGCCAGGCCGCGCGACCCCGGATCCCCGTAGCTCTCCGCGCGCGCGTTCGCGCCGAACAGCGCGGCGTCGAGCTCCTCGGTGTCGTAGGCGGCGCAGTTCACGGTGACAAACGCCCCGGCGGACGCGTTCTGCCGCACGTGAATCGCGCGCGCGGCGACCTGGCGTCCGGTCCCGTCCTCGCCCCGGATCAGAACGCCCGCGCGCTTCGCGGCGGCCTCGTCGATCAGGGCAATCACCGGCCGCATCGCCGGCGAATGGCTGTAGAGGTCGTCGCCGCTGCGGCTCCCGTCGGACGATTCGTAGTTCAACTCGCGCTCGATGGCGCCGGCCACGCGCCGGCCGCCGACGGGACGCGCGAACACGTCCGCCACGCCGGCGAGCACCGCTTCGGTCGTCAGGTCCGGCCGCCGTTCGTCGACGACGGCGAACATCAGCGTTGAGGCGCGGTGGGTGCGGATTTCCTGTGCGAGCTGCAGCGCCGCGCCGCCGCGGGACAGGTCGACGAGCACGGGTATGTCGCGCCGCCCCAGCTCGTCGAGCGCATACGCGACGTTGTCCGCCCACACGACCGAGACGTGGCCGTCGCGCAACAGACGCTCCGCGTCGTCACGCTCGCCTGCCGGACAGCCGAGGTAAATGATGGATGTCATCGGCCACGCCCGCTGGCCGGCTGGCTGGCCGGAGTGAAGTGGCCGGCGCCGGTGGGATCGAGCTCGAGGCGCGCAGTGCCATCGGCACCGTAGGTCAAACGCCGGTCAGCGGTCCCGCGGTGGAGGGTGTCGAAGGCGACCGATGCCAGCCGATCGCCGTCGTAGGTTTCCCACTTGTCGATCTTGCCGTCCGCGTCGCTGTCCTCTTCCGCCGCCACGACGCGGTCGGCCTGGAAATGCTCGACCCGCGAGATTTTCCCGTCCCGTCGCGTCGAGACCTCAACGCGGTCGATGGTGCCTGCCGTGCCCGGGAACGACCAGGCGTCCTCTTTCCCGTCCTTGGCGCGCGAGAAGCCGATCTTCTCGATCTGCTGGTTGGCCCCGTAATACTCCCAGCGGTCGATCTTGCCGTCCTCGTCGGAATCGATATCGATGCGCACGGCGCGCGCGCCGTCCATGTAGCTCCACGTATCAATCGAGCCGTTTCCGTTGGAGTCGTACTTCAGGAGCTGCAGCTTGCCGGTTTTGGGGTCGTACACGGGCTCGATTCGCTTCGCCCCCACGCGCCGCTGGCACCCGGCCGCAACGACCGTCGCAAGAACGATACAAACCAGCAGCGCTTGACGACTGAGTCTTGGGTATTTGGCCAAAATTAAGGGATCCAAGGCGAAGCTTCGCCCTTTGACTTACAAGTTCCCGGTTTACCCGGAAGAACTGAATCGGCCTGGGCTTAGGCGAAGCGGGGGAGCTTCACGTCGGCCGATACAGTTTATGGGCGACTTCACACAAGCTTGGTGCTAGTGAAGAGCTTGCGTGACGCGAATCGTCACAAGTGTCAGTTAGTGGACGTCCGATTTTACCTGTTTGGGTACCGGTGTCAAGAAAAATACAAAACGCTGTGAAAACGATACTGGATGGGTTTAGGGCAGAGAAAGGGTTGCTTCCAAGCTGAAGAATGTCGCGATCTTTTCGCGGACTTTCTGCAGCGAGTCGGCGCCGTTGATGGCCGTGCGGAGATGTGAGCCGTTCTCGAGGCCTTTGGTGTACCACGAGCCGAGCGCGCGCAGCTTGTTGACCACCCACCGATCGTGCGACACCGCGCGCGCTTCATCGACGCGCTCGTGCAGCAGCAGCTCGATATAGTCCAGCAGGAAGCGTCCGCGATCCTCTAGCGTGACTTCGCGCAGCGGGCGCCCTGCCGCGAGGTCGGCCGCTTGCGCGAGAATCCACGGATTGCGAAGCACGCCGCGCCCGACAAGGACGCCCTGCACTCCTGAACGCATCCGCTGGACGATCTGCTCGGGCTCGATGCAGTCGCCGCTCCCGAAGACCGGGATGGCGACGTCGGCGGCGATGCGCGCAACGAGATCCCAATCCGCCATGCCGCTGTAGCTCTGCTCAGCGGTTCGGCCATGCACGGCGATGGCGGCCGCGCCTGCATCCTGGACCATCTTCGCGAGCGTGGGGGCGTTCCGGTCGCCGTCGTTCCAGCCGGCGCGCATCTTCACGGTGACGGGAATCTTCACGGCCTTCGCCATCGCCCTGATCACGCTGGCCGCATGCGCCGGTTCGCGCATCAGGCTGCAGCCGGCGTTGTGCTTGGCAATCTTCGGCACGGGGCAGCCCATGTTCACGTCGACGATGTCCGCGCCCATGCCCTCGACGATTTGCGCCGCTGCCGCCATCTTCTCAGGGTCGCCGCCGAAAATCTGGATGGAGACCGGGCGCTCTTCTTCGGTGTACTCGGCGTATTCGAGCGTCCGATCGATCCCGCGCACGAGACCCTCGGCGCTGACCATCTCGGTCACGACAAGCCCGCAGCCGCCGTGGCGCTTGACGAGCCGGCGGAAGGCCGTGTCCGTCATGCCCGCCATGGGGGCGATGGCATACGGCGAGCGCAGCTCGACTGACCCGATTTTCATGTGCGGTTCAAGGATAGCAGGAACGGGCCGGGGCCAGCGCGGCCGCTCGGCTCACGCCTTCGCGCTACACAGACGCCCGGCTCACACCTTGCGCGTCAATTCACGGTGACGAGGGGGCTGGTCCCGAGGATCAGGCTGCCGGTGGCGAATCGCACCGTATAGCCGCCCGGCGTCGTCGGCATCGGCATCATCACCGTCGCGTCTGTCAGCCCCTGAATCGGAGCGACCTGCGAACCGCTCAGGTATTTCCAGTCGAGCAGCGTCGATCCGTTGCTGGCGTAGACGCCCACCCAGTCTCTTGGGTTGCCTGGACCGTTGGCGACCGTAATCGCGAGTGTGCCGCCGGCAGCGACGGTCGTCGCACTCACGCTCATGGTCGTCGTGAAGCCCACGGTGATCGTTGCACTGGTTGCCATCCACGTCGAGCCTGCATAGAGCCGCACCGTGTAGGTGCCAGGCACGGTCGGCATCGTGAAGGAAACCGCAGCCGCGGTGAGCCCGCTCGCGGGTAGAGTCTGGGACCCGTTCAGGTACTTCCAATCCACATACGTCGAGGAGTTCGCCGCATACAATCCAACCCAATCCGTTCGGTTGCCCGGACCGTTCGCCACCGTCGCCGTCACGGTGCCGCCCGGAGCGACGAGAGCGGTGCTTGCCGTGATCGTCGTGTTGCTCGCCACCGTCACATTCGCGCTGGTGGCGACCAGCGTTGCCCCCGTGTAGAGCCTCAAGGTGTAGGTGCCTGGTGTCGTCGGCATCGCAATCGACACCGCCGCATCCGTCAGACCCGTCGCAGGCGCCGTCTGCAGCCCGTTCAAGTATTTCCAGTCCACGTATGTCGACGCGCCTTCTGGATAAATCGCAATCCAGTCGGTGCGGAAGCCGGGTCCGCCGGTCACCGTCGCGGTCACCTGCCCTCCGAGCGTGACTGCCGTGGTGTTGACGGTCAGCGAGGTGCTGGTGGACGTCGCCACCGTGATGGTCGCGCTGGTCGCGAGCAGCGTGTTTCCGGAGTAGAACCGCAGAACGTAGGTGCCAGGAATCGTCGGCATCGTGAAGGACACGACGGCGGCGGTCAGCCCGGCGCCTGGCGCGGTCTGCGTCCCGTTCAGATACTTCCATTCCAGGGATGTCGAATCGCCGGTCGCCGACAGCCCGATCCAGTCTCTCGCGTTGCCCGGGCCGTTGGCGATCGTCGCCGACACCACGGCGCCGGGCGTCACCGTTGTCGTGCTCGCCGTGAGCGTTGGCGCGGACGGCGATCCCACGGTGATGACCGCGCTGTTTGCCAGGAGCGTGTCGTTGAAGTACAGCCGGATCGTGTATGTGCCGGGAGTGGTCGGCATCGTGAGGCTGACGACGGCATCGGTCACACCCGTTGCCGGTGCGGTCTGCGACCCGTTCAGGTACTTCCAGTCGAACACGGTCGATCCGCCCGTGGCATACACGCCGACCCAATCTCTCGCATTGCCCGGACCGTTGATGACGGTCGCGACAACAGCGCCGCCAGCCGTCACCGTCGTGGTGTTGAGCGTCAGCGTCGGGTTGGCCACCGTGATCGTCGCGCTCGTCGCGAGGAGCGTCGAGCCGGAGAAGAACTTCAGCACGTAGGTGCCGGGCGTTGTCGGCATCGCGAAGGGCACCGCGGCGCCCGCCAGGCCGACAGCCGGCGCAATCTGCGACCCGTTCAGATACTTCCAGCTCAGATAGCTTGAGCCGCCCGTCGCATAGAGGGCGATCCAGTCGGTCTTGACCGCGGGACCGTTGGCGACCGTTGCCGTGACCGTCGCGCCAAGGCCGACGTTCGTGGCGCTGACCGTGATGATCGGCAGTCCTCTGACCGTAATCGCCACGGTCTTTGTCGTCGAGCTGTAGTTCGCTGCCTCGTCCGGCGTGAAGGTGACCGACAACGTCTGGCCGACGCCTACCGTCAACACCGTGCCGGCCGCGGGGCTGTAGACGAAGACCCCCGGGACACTCGCCGTCGCATTCAGTTGTGCCGGGCCGAGCGCGGTCCCGACGACAATGTCCGCCGGCGCGATCCATGTCACGACGGGCGTCGCCTTCAAGACGTTGATCGAGACGGTCTCTGTGTAGGCGCGATAGTTCGGGTCGGCCGGCGTGAACGTCATCGACAGCACGTGACCGATGCCCGCCGGAAGCACCGTGCCGGCCGGTGGCGTGTACACGTAGCTGCCGGCGATATCGGCAAGCGCATTGAGCTGCGTGGCCCCGAGCGGCGTTCCGTAGACGATGTCTGCGGGAGTGGCCCAGGTCGCATCAATCTCCGCCTGGTCAATCGTGACACTCGCCGCACGGCTGCCGCCTGAATAGTTGGGGTCGGTGCTGGTGAACTCGGCGGTCACCGAGTAGGTTCCCGCATTGACAGGCGCCGCGGACCCGCCCGGAGCGTAGGTCAACGCGAACGATCCGGCGACCGCGACGCCGCCGATGCCGGTGGCGGTCCCTGTCGCTGCGTGCGGGTGGGTGTCGTACACGAACTGTCCGCCGGTCAGCGTGAGCACCGGCGCTGCGCGCGTGACGATCAGCGGCGAGGTCGCGGTCGCCTCGGCGTAGTTCCCAGCGTCGGTCGGCGTGAAGGTCACCGACAATGTCCGCGTCCCTGCGTCGAGCACACTCCCGGCGGCCGGGGTGTACACGAACGTCCCCGGCTCGCTCGCCGTCGCGTTCAGCTGGGTCGCGCCAAGAGCGGTGCCGTAGACGATGTCAACGGGCGATGCCCAGGTGATCGTCGGCATCGCCTTCAGAACTTTCAACGAGACGGTCGCCGTCACCGGGGCGTAGTTGGTCGTGTCCTCCGGCGTGAAGGTGACCGACAAGGGGTGTACCCCCGCATTGAGCATCGCGTCGGCGGCCGGCGTATAGACAAACGTCCCGGGGACACTCGTGGAGGCGTTCAGCTGCCCCGCGCCAAGCGCGGTTTCGTAAACGATGTCGGCGGGCGTCGCCCAGGTGATGGTGGGCGTCGCCTTCAAGACGGTCAGCGACACGCTGGCCGTCGCCGCCGTGTAATTCGCCGAGTCGGCCGGCGTGAACATCACCGACAAGCTGTGCGTACCCGCATCGAGCGACGCACCGGTCGACGGTGTGTAGACGAACGTGCCGGCCACGCTCGTGGTCGCTGTCAGCTGCGCAGCGCTCAACAACGTGCCGTAGACGATGCTCGCGGGCGCCGTCCAGGTGATCGCCGGCGTCGCCTTCGTCACCGTGATCGTGACGCTGGCCGTCGCGGTCGTGTAATTCACGGCGTCGGTCGGCGTGAACGTCGTCGAAAGGGTCTGGCCTGCGCCAGCTCCCAGAACCGTTCCGGCCGCAGGGGTATACACGAACGTGCCGGGCACGCTCGTCGCGGCGTTCAACTGGGTCGCGCTGAGCGGCGTGCCGTAGGTGATGCTCGCGGGCGCCGTCCAGGTGATCGCCGGCGTCGCCTTCGTGACGTTGATGGTGACGTTCGCGGTCGCGGTCGTGTAGTTCGCCGGATCGGTCGGCGTGAACGTCACCGACAAGGTCTGCCCGGGGCCCGCTGCCAGGACCGTTCCGGCGACAGGCGAGTAGGCAAACGTGCCGGGCACGCTCGTCGTGGCGTTCAGCTGGGTCGCTGAGAGCGTGGTGCCATAGACAATCGCGGCGGGTGCGGGCCACGTAATCGACGGCGTCGCCTTCGTTACTGTGATCGCGACGTTCGCGGCCGCCGTGGTGTAGTTCGTCGTATCGGTCGGCGTAAAGGTCACCGACAACGTCTGCGCGGCGCCCGCCGCCAGGACAGTGCCGGCCACCGGCGTGTACGAGAACGTGCCGGCGACGCCTGCCGTGGCATTCAGCTGAGCGGCACTGAGCACCGTCCCGTAGACGATGGATGCGGGCGTCGGCCACGTGAGTGACGGCGTCGCCTTGGTCACGGTGATCGGGACGTTGGCGGTGGCAGTGCCGTAAGAGGTCGTGTCGGTCGGAGTGAAGATGACCGACAGCGTTTGCGAGGCGCCCGCATTCAGCACGGTTCCGGCCGCGGGGTTGTAAGCGAAGGTGCCCGGCACGCTGGCGCTCGCGTTGAACTGGGTGCCGCTGAGCGGAGTGCCATATACGATGCTCGCTGGCGGCGCCCAGGTGATCGACGGCGTGGCGCTCGACACGGTGACCGTGATCGATGCCGACGTCGTCTGGCGGCCAGCGCCGTCGCGCGCTCGCGCTGAAAGCGTATGGGCGCCGGCGGAAGACGCGGAGGCGTTCCAGTTGATGATGTACGGCGCGGTCGTGTCCTCGGCGCCGAGCGCAACGCCATCGAGCAGGAACTGCACGCCGGCCACGCCGAGGTCGTCCAGCGCTTCGGCCGACACCGACACGCTCGTGCCCGAGACGCTTGTGCCGTTCGCGGGCGCGGTCATCGTAACGGTCGGCGCCGTCAGGTCGTTCGCGACGGTGACCGATACGGTCGTCGCTGTGCCGATGCCGCCGCCGGTGTCGCGCGCGATCGCGGTGAGAAAGTGCGTTCCATTCGCCGCCGCCGTCGTATCCCACGAAACCGAATACGGGCTCGAGGTGTCCTCAGCGCCGAGGTTCACGCCATCGAGCAGGAACTGCACGCCGACAAGCGTGCCGCTTCCAGCCGTGGCAGTCGCTGAAACGTCGACGGTTGCGGAGAGACTGGATCCGGCGGCTGGCGCCGTCAGGCTGACCGTCGACGGGGCCGCGGCGGTGGCGGTCCGGAACGACGTCGCATACACATCGAAGCTCGATCCGTTGGTCTGGGTCCACGCGAGCCCGGCCTGACCGCTGCCGATGGTCGGGTTGCCGGTGATGAAGTTGCGCGCCTGCGAGCCGACAGCTGTACCCGGAACAGTGGCCCACGCCGTCCACGACGTGCCGTTGAATTGCGTGTAGAGGATCGAATTGGCCGTGTCCGTGTTGATGACGAACAGCCAGACGCTGGTGCCGTCGGTCGCGCCGAACAGACCGCCGCCGGCCTTGAACGCCTGCCCGGACCCGAACGTGGGCGGCGTGACCGAGATTGCCGACCACGAGTTGCCGGCGGCGTTGTAGCTGGCGCCGTCGACGCCGCTGCCGTCGGCCTTGCGGCGGAACGCGTAGACGGTGGTCGTGCTCACTGGCACGAGCGCCCAGTCGTTTTGATTGATGGTCGCGGTGGTGCCGAACACGTTGCCGTTGCCGCCGCCGGTGCTGGCCGAGATGTTCGTCCAGGTGCCGGATGCGCCCGACTTCATGTAGCGCAAGTTGGTGAAGTTCGGCTGCACGACTGCGCCGTTGGTGTAAACGGCCAGCATCACGTCGGACGCCAGCGGGGCGAACGCCAGTGCCTTGCACTCGTTCGTCATCGTCTTGTCGATGACCGCCACCGTCCACGGCGGCGACGTGCCGGCCTGCCCGGTCGGGCTGACGTTGTTGCCAAATCCATTGGTCCACGTCGCTGCGGTGTCCGCGTTGGCCGACCGGCCGACCGCGCAGTCCACTTCCTGGTCCATCGTGACGCTGAAGTGATGGATGAAGCCGCCGCTGGAGATGCCGATCGAGTTGCCCCACGAC
>Ga0207675_100006156_pt1 | contig 11397 bp, 8 predicted proteins | sample KBSSwiS42_FD_184305 | JGI IMG/M metagenome (GOLD analysis project Ga0207675, IMG submission 184305) | Switchgrass rhizosphere microbial communities from Kellogg Biological Station, Michigan, USA - KBS Switchgrass S4-2 (SPAdes) (version 2) | ecosystem: Host-associated > Plants > Roots >...
GGCAAGGGGCTGGTCGTGACGCCCGGGCTGATCGACGGGTTGTCCGCGATCGGGCTGCCCGCGCCCGCACCCGCGCGCGGCGGCAGCGGCGGCTCGGGCGGCGGGCCCTCCGGCGCGCCGAGCCCGAACCCGCTCGCGCCCCAGGCGCTGGCACTCGACCGCGTGAAGGTGGCGGACGTCGCGAAGGCGCGCGACAGCGGCATCACCACCGCACTCGTGATCCCGAAGGAGGGCGTGCTGCCGGGGCAGAGCGTGCTGCTGAACCTCGCCGGCGACCGGCCCGAGGCGATGGTGCTGCGCCAGCCCGCGGCGCTGCACCTGCACATGGCGTCCACGCCGCGCCAGTACCCGGGCTCGCTGATGGGCACGATGGCCTACACGCGCCAGGCGCTCTTCGACGCGGCGCGCGCGCGAGACGCCTGGGCGGCGTGGGAGAAGGCGCCGCGCGGGCAGAAGCGCCCGCGCTACGACCCGGCGCTCGCGCCGTGGCAGCAGGTGCTCGCGGGCCAGCTGCCGCTCGTCGTGACCTGCACGCTCGAAAACGACGTCCGGCGCGCGCTCGCGCTCGCCGACGAGTTCAAGGTCAAGCTGGTGATCGCGGGGGCGCCGCTCGCCTTCCGCCTGTCGGAAACGCTCAAGGCCCGGCACGTGCCGCTGCTCGTGAGCGTCAACTTCGACCCGCCGCGCGCGGGGAGCTTCTTCGGCGGCTTCGACGAGGAGCAGGAGCGGCGCCGGATCCGCGAGGCCGAGCGCAACCCGGCCGAGCTCGCCAAGGCCGGCGTGCCGTTCGCGCTCGTCTCCGCCTGGGCGCCCGATTTCGTCGCGGGCATCCGCAAGGCGATCGAGAAGGGCCTGCCGGGCGACAAGGCGCTCCGCGCGGCGACGCTCGGAGCCGCCGAGGCGCTCGGGCTCGCGGAGTCGACCGGCAGCCTCGAGACGGGCAAGCTCGCCGACGTGGTCGTCTGGTCGGGCGAGCCCCTCGCGAAGGACACGAAGGCGCGCTACGTCTTCGTCGACGGCCGGCTCTACGAGCCGGAGGCGGACGACAAGCGCGACGGCGGCAAGCCGGCCGCCGGAGCCGCGAGCGCTGCGACCGACGCGCCGAAGGCCGAGAAGGCCGACGCCGCGGACGACACGCCGCTGCCGCCGCTTCCGAGCTCTCCCGCTCCGTTCCCCGCGGGCAAGCCCGTCGCGATCACCGGCGCGACGATCCTGACCGTCGGCCCGGCGGGCACGATCGAGAACGGCACGCTCCTGATCCGCGACGGCAAGATCGCGGCCGTGGGCAAGGACGTGGCGGTGCCGGACGGCGCGGTCGTGATCGACGCCAAGGGCCGCTACGTGATGCCGGGCATCATCGACACCCACTCGCACTCGGCGATCGACGGCAACGTCAACGAGTGCACCGACGTGATCACGGCCGAGACGCGCATCCGGGACGTGATCGACGCGCACGACGTCTCGCTCTACCGCCAGCTCGCGGGCGGCGTGACCGCGATCAACGTGCTCCACGGCTCCTGCAACGCGATCGGCGGCCAGAACGCGGTGATCAAGCTGCGCTGGGGCAAGACCCCCGAGGAGCTGCTGTTCAAGGAGGCGCCGCGCGGGATCAAGTTCGCGCTCGGCGAGAACGTCAAGCGCTCGAACTTCCGCGCGCCGGGCGAGCCGCGCTACCCGGGCACGCGCATGGGCGTCGAGGTGGTGCTGCGCGAGGGCTTCCTGCGCGCCCGGGCCTACAAGAAGGAGTGGGCGGAGTACGAGGCGAAGCTCAAGAACCTGCCCGCCAAGGCCGACAAGCCGGTGCCGCCGCGGCGCGACCTGCGGCTCGAGACGCTCGCCGACATCCTCGACGGCAAGATCCTGGTCCACTCGCACGGCTACCGGGCCGACGAGATGCTGATGCTGATGGGCGTCGCGGACGAGTTCGGCTTCAAGGTCCGCACCTTCCAGCACGGGCTCGAGGCCTACAAGATCGCGAGCGAGATCGCGAAGCACGGCGCGGGCGTCGGCACGTTCATCGACTGGTGGGCCTACAAGATGGAGGCCCTGAACGCGATCCCCTACAACCCCGCGATCCTCGCGAGCCACGGCGTGCGCGTCTCGCTCAACTCCGACTCGGACGAGCTCGCGCGACGGCTCTACTGGGACGCCGCCAAGGCGGTCAAGTACGGCGGCGTGAGCGAGCTGGAGGCGCTCAAGATGATCACGGCGAACGCGGCCTGGCAGCTCGGCGTCGACAAGTACGTGGGCTCGCTCGAGCCCGGCAAGCAGGCGGACGTCGGGGTCTGGAGCGCGCACCCTTTGTCGGCGCTCGCGCGCTGCGAGATGACGCTCGTCGACGGCCAGGTCTACTTCGACCGCGCCAAGGACATGGAGGCTCGCCGGTCGGTCGCCGAATGGGCCCCGCTCGCGACGGCGGGAGGTGCGCAGTGAAGGCGCGTCGCTTCGTCCTGCTCCTCGCGCTCGCCGCGCTGCCGGCGCTCGGAGTGGCCCAGGAGAAGCCGCTCGCGATCCGCGGGGCCCGCGTCGTCACGGTCTCGGGACCCGTGATCGAGAAAGGCACCGTGCTCGTCGAGCGCGGCCGCATCGTCGCGGTCGGGGCCGACGTGGCGGTCCCGGCCGGCGCGACGGTCGTCGACGGCACCGGCAAGACGCTCTATCCGGGGCTCGTCGACGCGCTCACGACCCTGGGCCTCGCGGAGGTCTCGGCCGTCTCGGCCACGATGGACACGACCGAGGTCGGCGACATGAACCCGCAGGCGCACACCTGGGTGGCGCTCCATCCCGACAGCGAGCTGATCCCGGTCGCGCGCGCCAACGGCATCACCACCGTGCTGAGCGCGCCGGCGGGCGGCCTGGTCTCGGGCCAGAGCGCGCTCGTGCGGCTCGCGGGCACGACGCCCGCGTCCATGGTGGTGAAGGCGCCGGTCGCGCTCCACGCGGTCTACCCGAGCGGCCAGCCGCCGTTCGACGTCTCACGCCTGTTCGACGAGCCGGAGCTGAAGACGCTCTCCGAGCGCGTCAAGGAGCAGGAGAAGAACCAGAAGAAGGCGCTCGACCGCCTCGCCAACCTGTTCGCCGAGGCGAAGGCCAACGCCGCCTCGCAGCTGGACGCGTCGCGCCCCGCGCCGGAGACCAATCTCGCCCTCGAAGGCCTCGCGCCTTTCGCCCGCGGCGAGGCGCCGGTCGTGATCCGGGCCGACGACGAGAAGGAGATCCGCGCGTCGGTGCGCTTCGCCTCGGACCACGGCCTCAAGCTGGTGATCGCCGGCGGGCTCGAGGCGTGGCGCTGCACCGACGTGCTCAAGGAGAAGGACGTCGCGGTGCTGCTGAAGGTCGAGCGGCTGCCGTCGCGCGAGTCCGACCCCTACGACGCCCCCTACGCGAACGCGTCGGCGCTCCAGCGCGCGGGCGTGCGCTTCGCGATCGTGAGCGACGACTCCGAGAACGTGCGCAACCTGCCGTACGAGGCGGCGATGGCCGCGGCCTACGGGCTCACCGAGGAGCAGGCGCTGCGCGCGATCACGCTTTCGCCGGCCGAGATCTTCGGCGCCTCCGACCGGATCGGCTCGATCGCGGCCGGGCGCGAGGCGAACCTGGTGCTCGCGAGCGGCGACATCCTCGACACGCGCACCCAGGTGACGCAGGTCTTCATCGAGGGCGTGCCGCAGTCGCTCGAGACGCGCCACACGCGGCTCTACGACCGCTACAAGGACCGGCCGTGAGGCGCCCGCTCGCGGCCGGCGTCGCGCTGCTGCTGCTCGGCGCCTCGGCGCCGCGCGCGAGCGGCCAGCACTACCAGACGGACTTCCCGCCGGAGGAGTTCAAGGCGCGCTGGGCGGCCGTCTTCGACAGGATCGGCGCCGAGGCCGTCGCCGTCGTCCAGGGCGCTCCGCTCACGAGCGGCTTCCAGCTGCCGCGCCAGTCGAACTCGATCTACTACCTGTCGGGGATCGAGACGCCGCACGCGTACCTGCGGCTCGACGGCCGCAGCCGCAAGGTCGCGCTCTACCTGCCGCCCCGCAACGAGCGGCTCGAGCGCTCGGAGGGCAAGGTGCTCTCCGCGGCGGACGCGGAGCTGGCGAAGCGGCTCACCGGCGCCGACGAGGTGCTCTCGACCGAGGCGATGGACGCGCGCTGGCCGATCGGGGACGCACCGCCGGTCGCGATCTACGCCGAGAGCGTCCCTGCCGAGGGCTACGCCGAGAGCCGCTACGAGCTCCAGGCGAAGGACGCCGCGATCGCCAACGACTTCTGGGACGGCCGCGTCTCGCGCGAGCAGCGCTTCGGCGAGCTGCTGCGCACGCGCCACCCGCGCGCGGCGATCAAGGACTTGACGCCCGTCCTGGACGAGCTGCGCAGCGTCAAGAGCCCGCGCGAGGTCGCGCTCGTGCGCCGCGCCTCGCAGCTCGCGGGGCTCGGCGTGATGGAGGCCGCGCGCAGCACGGAGCCGGGCGTCTACGAGTACCAGCTCGACGCCGCCTGCCGCTACGTGTTCCTGCTGAACGACGCGCGGCTCGACGGCTACCGCTCGATCACGGCCTCGGGCACCGACAACATCTGGAACGCGCACTACTACCGGAACAGCAGGAAGCTCGAGGCAGGCGACCTCGTGCTGATGGACTACGCGCCCGACTACCGCTACTACGTGAGCGACATCGGGCGCATGTGGCCGGTCGACGGACGCTATCGGCCCGACCAGCGGGCGATCCTGCAGTTCGTGCTCGAGTACAGAAACGCCGTGATGTCGCGGATCCGGCCCGGCGTCTCGGCCGAGTCGATCCAGGCCGAGGCGAAGCAGGCGATGGAGCCCGTCTTCGCGCGCACGCGCTTCTCGAAGCCCGCGTACGAGGCGGCCGCGCGCAAGCTGGTCGAGACGGGCGGCGGCGTCTTCTCCCACACGGTCGGCATGGCCGTCCACGACGTCGGCAGCTACCGCGGCCTGCTGAAGCCCGGCCACGTCTTCTCGGTCGACCCGCAGCTGTGGGTGCCGGAGGAGAACCTCTACTTCCGCTACGAGGACACCGTGGTCGTGACCGAGACGGGCGTCGAGAACTTCACGGCCTTCCTGCCGAGCGAGCTCGACGCGCTCGAGGCGCTCGCCCGCGAGAAGGGCCTCGTGCAGACGCTGCCCGCGCTCACGGCCGCGGGCTTCGAGCTGCTGCGCCGACCGACGGGCCGTTAAGGCGCCGCTCAGTCCTCAATCAAAGGTGAGTGGTTATCGCTCAACTCGGGGCGCCCCGAGTTGGAACCGGCGAAAATGTCTCCTTCCCCATCGCCGGCTCGAGCATTTCCGCGGGCGCGTGCCGCCGCGGATCGCCACGACGACGGTGGCCGCGACGGAGAACGGGCTGCTCGGGTTCGTGACGGTCCACGACGCCGAGGTCGAGGGCGGCCGCCTTCCTGTCCCGTCCCGCCGCTACGAGAAGAGCCTCAGGCCCGCTTCGTGATCCGCTCGAGGCCGCCCATGTACGGGCGCAGCGGCTCGGGCACGACGACCGAGCCGTCCTGCTGCTGGTAGTTCTCGAGCACCGCGACGAACGTGCGGCCGACCGCGAGCCCGCTGCCGTTCAGCGTGTGCAGGAAGCGGGGCTTGGCGCCCGGCTCCGGGCGATAGCGCAGGCCCGCGCGACGCGCCTGGAAGTCGGTGCAGTTCGAGCAGGACGAGATCTCGCGGTAGGCCTGCTGGCCGGGCAGCCACACCTCGATGTCGTAGGTCTTCGCGGCCGAGAAGCCCATGTCGCCCGTCGAGAGCACGACGACGCGGTACGCGAGCCCGAGCCGCTTCAGCACCTCCTCGGCGTCGGCGGTCATGCGCTCGAGCTCGGCCATCGACGACTCCTGCGTCGTGAGCTTCACGAGCTCGACCTTGTGGAACTGGTGCTGCCGGATCAGCCCGCGCACGTCCTTGCCGTAGGAGCCCGCCTCCGAGCGGAAGCAGGGCGTGAAGGCGACGTAGTTCCTCGGCAGCTCGGCGGCCTCGAGGATCTCCTCCTTGTGCAGGTTCGTGAGCGGCACCTCGGCCGTCGGGATCAGGTAGAGGTCGCGGTCGCCGGCCGAGGTCTTGAAGAGATCGCCCTCGAACTTCGGCAGCTGCCCCGTGCCGGTGAGCGTCTCGGCGGTGACGAGGTAGGGCGGGATCACCTCGGTGTAGCCGCGCGCGGTCTGCAGGTCGAGCATGAACTGGATGAGCGCGCGCTCGAGCCGGGCGCCCGCGCCCCAGTAGACGGAGAAGCGCGCCCCGGACAGCTTCGCGGCGCGCTCGAAGTCGACGATCCCGAGCGCGGATCCGAGCTCGGCGTGGTCCTTCGGCGTGAAATCGAAGGCACGCGGCTCGCCCACGCGGCGGACCTCCTTGTTGTCCGCCGCGTCCTTGCCGACCGGCACGCTCGCGTCGGGCAGGTTCGGCACCACCATCAGGAAGCGCTCGAGCTTCGCCTTCACGTCCTCGAGGCGCGCCTCGCCCTGCTTGATGCGCTCGGCCACGCCCTTCATCTCGGCCTTGAGGGCGCTCGCGTCTTCCTTCGCCTTGCCGCGGCGGGCGATCTCCTCGCCCGTCGTGCGCTGCGTGTGGCGCAGCTCCTCGGTCTCCTGGATCAGCGCCCGGCGCTCGCCGTCGAGCGCCCACGGGTCGACGCCCTCGAGGCCCGGGAAGGCCTGGACCGCCGCGAGCCCCTGCCCGCGAGCGGCGAGCGCCGCGAGCACCGCGTCCTTGTTCTCCACCACGAACTTCAAGTCCAGCATGACCGCGCAGGATAACACGCCGCTACCGGGCGCTCCGGATCCGCGTGGTACGATCCGACCAGATGTCCTCCCTCCGCAAGATCCGCAAGGCCGTGTTCCCGGCGGCCGGTCTCGGCACGCGCTTCCTGCCCGCCACCAAGGCGCAGCCCAAGGAGATGCTGCCGCTCGTCGACAAGCCGATCATCCAGTACGTGATCGAGGAGGCGGTCGCCTCGGGGCTGACCTCGATCATCATCGTGACCGGCCGGGGTAAGAACGCGATCGAGGACCACTTCGACGTCTCTTACGACCTCGAGCGGCACCTCGAGGCGCGCGGCCAGACCGGACAGCTCGAGCAGGTGCGCGCGATCTCGAGCCTGATCAACGTGTCGTACGTGCGCCAGGGCGAGCAGCTCGGCCTCGGCCACGCGGTGCTGCAGGCGCGCGACCTCGTGGGCGACGAGCCGTTCGCGGTCATGCTCGGGGACGACATCATCGACGCGCCGGTCCCGTGCATGAAGCAGATGATGAACGTCTTCGAGAGCTACGGCGGGCCGGTGGTGGCGGTGCAGCAGGTGCCGCGCGCGGAGATCTCGGCCTACGGCGTGATCGACGGCACGCCCGAGGGCGACACCGGCCGGCTCTACCGCGTGAAGGACATGGTCGAGAAGCCGAAGGCCGAAGATGCTCCGAGCGACCTCGCGATCATCGGCCGCTACCTGCTGACGCCGGACATCTTCGAGGAGATCGAGAAGACCGAGCGCGGCACGGGCGGCGAGATCCAGCTGACCGACGGCCTGCGCCGCCTGGCCGAGCAGCGGCCGCTCTACGGCTACCAGTTCGCGGGCGTGCGCCACGACGCGGGCAACAAGCTCGGCTTCCTGAAGGCCACCGTCGAGTTCGCGCTCAAGCGCGACGACCTCGGCGGGCCGTTTCGGGAGTACCTCAAGACGTTGTCCCTGTAGTCCCAGCCGCGTCACTTATCCACCCTTCGCCTGCTCTTTTGCCTTACCATCCGGGCGAGAGTCCGCTCCACGGACGCGGCGAGAGCGTCCCTGCGGAGGCGCGCGTGCGGTTCGAGACCACGAACTGGAGCCTGATCCTGAAGGCCAGGAGCGCGCACTCGACTCCGGCGCGCGAGGCGCTCGCGAGCCTGTGCACGAGCTACTGGCCTCCCGTCTACGCCTTCATCCGCAGGCGCGGGCGAGCGCCCGCCGACGCCGAGGACCTGACGCAGGCCTACTTCGCCCGCTTCTTCGAGAAGGGATACGTGAACGCCTTCCGGCCCGAGATCGGCCGCTTCCGCACGTTCCTGCTCGCCTCCGTCACCCACTTCCTGGCCAACGAGTGGGACCGCGAGCAGGCCAAGAAGCGCGGCGGCGGCGCGCGCCACCTCTCGCTCGACGCCTCGAGCGCGGAGGAGCGGCTGCGGCTCGAGCCGGTCGACCACCTGACGCCCGAGGCGATCTTCGAGCGCCAGTGGGTCGCGGCGCTGCTCGCGCGCTGCGTCGAGCGGTTGCGCGCGGAGCAGTCCGCTTCCGGCACGCGCGCCCGCTTCGAGCGGCTCAAGCCCTTCCTCACCGGCGAGGGGGCGCCGAGCGACTACGACGGGCTGGCGCCGGAGCTCGGCCTCGGCGCCTCGACGGTGCGCGTGGCCGTACACCGGCTGCGCCGCCGCTTCGCCGAGGTGCTGCGCGAGGAGGTCGCCGGCACGGTCGCGAGCCCGGGCGAGGTCGACGCCGAGATTCGCTGGATGCTCGAGACCCTGCGGAGCGACAAGTGACGCAAGGCCGAGCGGCATGACCGTGGCCGCGGATCCCCGTCGCTGTCCACAGTGCGGCACGGCGCTCGGCGGCGCGGCGGTGGTCGAGGACCTCTGCTCGACCTGCCTGCTGTCGCTCGCGCTCTCGCAGGAGGACGTCCCGACCGAGCCCGCGATCGGCCCGGTGGACGGGTCGGGGGCCGGATCGAGCCGTCCGGCGACGCGGCCGCGGACGCTCAGCCCGGTGGGAGCCGGCCTCGTAGCTCCCGCCTGGGCGATGCCCGCGGAGCTCCTGCGTCAGGCGGCCCAGCGGCTGCGGCTGGCAGCCATCGGCCTGGCTCTCGCCTGGGCGGGCGCGATCCTGCTGAACAGCCTGGTCGAGGCGGCCGGCTGGCACCGGTTCTCGCCGTACCTGAACGTCATCCACGCGTCGATGATCGCGGCGTCGGTCGCGACCGCTTGGCTGACCCACTCGGGCCGCATCGGGCCCAAGCAGCTCCTGCGCCTGAGCTTCGGCTACCAGGTGTTCATGGCGCTCGCGATCTCGCTCGGCGACCACCTCGAGCCGATGCGAACGGAGCTGACGATCCACCAGATCTCCTGGCTCTGCGTCTGGATCGTGATCTTCCCGGTGTTCGTGCCGGCGGCGCCGCGCTGGGCGCTCGTCGCCGGGCTGGCGTCCGCAGCGACGTGGCCGCTCGGTTACTTCGTGGGGCGCGCCTTGGGCAACCCGGCCGTGCCCGCCCACGTGCTGTTCATCAACTCCTCGGCCGGCTTCATCGCGGTGGCGGCCGCCATGTTCGCCGTGTGGACGATACGCGGGCTGCAGGAGCTCGGCTGCTATCACCTCGAGGAGAAGCTCGACCACGGCGGCATGGGCGAGATCTGGCGCGCGCGCCACCGCATGCTGGCGCGGCCGGTCGCGGTGAAGCTGATCCGTCCCGAGCTGCTCGGCGTGAAGACGCCGGTCGAGGCGGCGTCGCTCGTCGCGCGCTTCCAGCGCGAGGCCCTGGCGACCTCGGCGCTCCACTCGTCGCACACGATCTCGCTCCACGACTTCGGCGTGACGCCGGAGGGAGCCTTCTACTACGTGATGGAGCTGCTGGATGGGCTCGACCTCGAGACGCTCGTGCGCCGCTACGGGCCGGTTCCGCCCGAGCGTGCGATCCACATCCTGATCCAGGCCTGCGACTCGCTCGCGGAAGCGCACGCGACGGGGCTCATCCACCGCGACGTCAAGCCCTCGAACATCCTGACCTGCCACTGGGGCCTGAAGTGGGACTTCGTCAAGGTGCTCGACTTCGGGCTGGTCAAGACCGCCTGGAACATGGGCACCGACGATCACCTCACCTCGGAAGGCACGATCACCGGGACGCCGGCCTACATGGCTCCCGAGGCCGCGCTCGGCGGCGTGCCGCTCGACGCGCGCGTCGACATCTACGGCCTCGGCTGCGTCGCGTACTGGCTGCTCACGGGCGAGCGCGTGTTCGTCGGCCGCACGCCGGTCGAGGTGCTGCTGCACCACGTGAAGACGCCGCCGCTGCCGCCGTCCGAGCGCGTCGGCCGCGAGCTCCCGGAGGCGCTCGAGCAGCTCGTGCTCGCCTGTCTCGCCAAGGACCCCGACGATCGCCCGCCCTCCGCGGAGTGGCTGGCCGACCGCCTCGCCGAGTGCGTCACCGCCGAGGCCTGGACGCCGGAGCGCGCCCGCGCGTGGTGGGAGGAGAATCGGCCGGCCTCTGGCAACGGCTCGCCGGCTTCCACGCGCACGACGGCCACGCCCCAGAGCCCACCCGCGCCGGACGCCCGCTGATCCTGCGATGAAACGAACCCGGCCGCCTGCTTCACAGACAGGCGAGGGGGTTCTCGGCAATGGAGGCTTCGGCTCTCGTCCGTACGCGCTACAGCGGAACGCGCGTCCTCACCGGCGACACGGACCCTGAATATGTGCCGTTCCCGGACGTGGCGCGCCGAAACGGCTGGCAGGAGTCCCTGGAGCTGCCCACCATGGTCTGGGCGCTCCAGCTACCGGGCGGCGGCCGCGTGCTGGAGGTCGGCTGCGGGCGCGGCGTGGCGCTGCCGGTGCTCTCGCGCCTGCTGCAGCCGCGGCGCCTCGTCGGCCTCGACGTCGACACTTCCCTGCTCGGGCGGGCACGGGAGCGCGTGAAGCCGCTGGGCCGCGCCGTCGAGCTGCGCGCGGGCGACGTGCGCGAGCTGCCCTTCGCGGACGCCTCCTTCGACCTCGTCGTCGACTTCGGCACCTGCTACCACGTCGCGCGGCGGGCCCAGGCGCTGCGCGAGGTCGCGCGGGTGCTCGCGGACGGCGGCCGCTTCGTGCACGAGACGCGGCTCAGCCAGCTGCTGTCGCATCCGGTGCGCTCCTGGGGACGAGAGTTGCCGTGGGACGCCGTGGCGGAGCTCGTTGTCGAAAGGCGCGCGCTGCTCTGGGCGAGCCGCGTGAAGCGGGCTACTTCTTGTCGCCGCCGCTAGAGCCCTTGGAGGATCCCGCCTTGCCGTCGCTCGAGGACGAGCTCGACGAGGTGTCCTTCGAGGAATCGGAAGAGCCGCCGCCCGACTTGGCCTCGTCCTTCTTGCCGCCACCGGAGTCGCCCTTGCGGGCGTAGTCGGTGATGTACCAGCCCGTGCCCTTGAACTGGATCGCGGGCGCCGACAGCAGCCTCTCCACCGGTCCCCCGCAGGTCGGGCACTTGGTGAGCGGCGGGTCCGAGAACTTCTGGATCTTCTCGAACGTGCCGTGCTTCGGGCATTCGTACTCGTATAGCGGCAATTCCCGGCAACCTCCGAACGAACGTTTGTAGCATCCGGCCGCGTCCGCGGTCAAAGACGGGCCGACCGGGCGGCTAGTGAACCTCGGCCCAGCTGCGCCCCAGGCGGGCGTCGGCCACGAAGCGGTG
>Ga0207675_100006157_pt1 | contig 11397 bp, 14 predicted proteins | sample KBSSwiS42_FD_184305 | JGI IMG/M metagenome (GOLD analysis project Ga0207675, IMG submission 184305) | Switchgrass rhizosphere microbial communities from Kellogg Biological Station, Michigan, USA - KBS Switchgrass S4-2 (SPAdes) (version 2) | ecosystem: Host-associated > Plants > Roots >...
GGAGGAGTTCGCGCCGGCGGCGGACACGCAACCGCCGATGGCGGTCGCCTTCATCAAGAGCGACTTGCCCGGGGCCCTGGAGTTCATCCTTCAGCTCCAGCCGGAGACCCGCCAGGTGATGGTGGTCGGGGGCGCCGCCCCCCGTGACCAGCCCCTCCTCGCGTCCGCCCGTGCCAAGCTGGCGCCCTACAAGGGCCGCGTCGCTCTGAAGTACCTCGTCGGTCTTCCCGTCAGAGAGCTGGAGGCAACGCTCTCTCATCTTCCGCCCCACGCCGCGATCCTCTGGCTCTCGGTGACGCAGGACAACGAGGGCCGGAGGCTCATCAACCGTGAGGTCCTGGCCCACATCTCCGAGACGGCGAATGCGCCCGCTTACGCCCTGGCTGCGTCTCACCTGGGCACGGGCGTCGTGGGAGGGTTGGTGGCGGACCAATCAGCTCTTTCGGAAGCCACGGCCGACATCGCCGTGCAGGTACTGCGCGGAGCCCGCGTTCAGGACTTCCCGGCTCGCCAGCTCTCCCCGACGCCAATGGTGGACTGGCGGGCGGTGCGCCGGTGGCACATCCCCGAAGACAGGCTTCCCGCCGGGACGATCGTGCGCTATCGGGAGCCCACGATGTGGGACGCTTACAAGTGGCGCATCATCGGTGCGGCCGCCCTGTGCCTGGCGGAGGCGCTGCTCATCGTCGCCCTGCTGGCGCAAGGGGCACGGCGGCGTCGGGCCGAGAAGGTGGCCGACGAGCTGCGCCGCGAGCTGACGCACCTGAGCCGCGTGGAGACGATGGGAGCGCTGTCCGGCGCGCTCGCCCACGAGCTCAACCAGCCGCTGGCGGCGATCCTCAGCAACGCGCAAGCGGCCCGGCGGTTCCTGGCCATGGAGCCGGCGCAGATCGACGAGGTCCGTGAGGCGCTGGAAGACATCATGCTGGACGACGAGCGCGCCGGCCACGTGATCCAGAGGCTGCGGGGCATGCTCAAGCGTACGGAACCCCAGACCCAGCTCGTGGATCTCAACGACGCCATCCGCGACGTCCTCGATATCGCCCGTGGTGACCTGATCTCGCGCGGCGTGTCGGTCTCGGCCGAGCTCCAGGCCGGACTCCCGCCCGTCATCGGGGACCGCGTGCAGATCCAGCAGGTCCTGCTGAACCTGATCCTCAACGGCTGCGACGCCATGGCGAAGGTGGACAGCGTGCAGAGGCGCCTGACCGTCGTCACCGGGAGCACCGACACGAACGGCGTGGGTTTCGCCGTCGTCGATCGCGGGACGGGCATCGCGAGCGCGGACATGGAAAAGATCTTCCAGCCGTTCGTGACGACCAAACAGAATGGCCTCGGCCTGGGCCTCGCCATCTGCCAGACGATCATCGGCGCTCATGGCGGACGGCTGTGGGCGACCAACAACCCGGACGCCGGCGCCACCCTGCACGTCGCGCTGCCTTCGGCGAGTTCGTCGGCCCGCAGCCATCACCCGAACTGAGCCGCCATGAGCGGATCGGGTGAAAGCTCGGACTATCTGGCCCGGACGGGCGCCCGGCTCTTTGCCGACGGCACGGCGACGTGCGTACGGTCCGCGGGCCGCGACGTCGTCTTCGCCGAGATCGCGCCGGAGGCCCTCCGCGAGGTCATCAGTCGCGCGATGGAGAATGCGGTCCCGTACTACCGGCGGAACGTGGCCGCGAGCGGCGTCACGATGGAGCCGTTACGCGTCGAGGAGGCTGCGCTCCAGGTCGTGCTCAACACGCTCTTCACCTACAACCTCTGGCGTCAGAACTATCCGGACCGCAAGGACCAGCCTCTGGTCGTGGGGCCGGCCGAGCTCGCCCACGTCCAGTCACAGGACGCGTGCCTCACGTATTGCCAGGGCACGTACGGCGCCGAATACGCGAGGTACGCGGCCGCTCTGGTCGGAATGACGGAGGAGGAGTTCGAGCGTTACGAGGCGGGGCGCAACGCGTTCTGGGATCGATGATGAGCGACCAACACGCGATCTGCGTCCGGTGTCACCGACCCGTCGGCAAGGTCGAACACTTCGAGACGTTCGAACGAATGCACTGGGTCTGTTTCCATCTCGAATACGAGCATGATGCCGATCCGGATGAGCCGTGCCGCGACCCTGCTTGCTTCTGGCGGCGCAACGTAGAATCCGGTGCGAGCAGCGATACAGATGAGGGTCTTGGGACGGGGAGCGCCAAAGGTTCTTGATTGGCCGGTTAGTGTTGGAGGCGTCTACATCCTCGCCTGGATGTTCCCGGGCGCATGGGTCGGCGCGATCAGCGAGGGAATACTCGGCGGCGTGCCGGAGGGCTGGGCCTTCTGCTTTCCCAATCTCGGCCCCGCATTCCTCAGCGGGCTCGCGTTGGCCACTCTGCTACCCCTCATGCGTCCGCCGCGACTTCGGCCAGTTCCGTACGCCGTGTACGGCGTCGCTCTCCCACTCGTGGTGACCCTGGCCTGGCTGGCCTGGCACGCCCCACCGGTCGTCAACAACCTGAGCCTCCGATGGTGGGTGAGCCATCAGGTCCCGGCCATGCTGGTGGCGTCCTGTTTCGCGGTCCATGCGGCTCTCGAGCGGATTCGGGCCGAAGGCGAGTCGATTGCGTCACCCATCACTCCAGACAGCGATGGCATTCACATTTCGTAGCCCGACACTGTCGGGCCACATCGACGAGGACGAGCACATCCTCTTTGAGATGGTGCGGCTTCTTGGGCTCGAGCTTCCGCTGCTGGCGGCACTCGACCGAGACTTCTACGACTCTCCCGTCATTCCCAGTGACAAGGTCGCCGCCCTCCGTGAAGAAGCCCTGACGGCCTTGCGGGCGTTCCAACGATCGCAAGGCAGCCGGCCGGGTGCGTTCGAGCGGGCGCTGCAAGCGAAGCCACCCGGCTTTCGCGAAATGGCCGCGACGCTGCGCCCATTCGATCCCGAACGATGTCTGGCGAGTCTGGTGGCGGTGTGCGACGACGCCCTCGCGCAGGGCGCAGAGATCGAATGCCTCAGCGATTGACCTGCTTCGTCAACGTCGAATGCCTCGAGTGCCGCTCGCACCTGGTCGTCACGTTCGAATGGCCTCATGAGACGCCTCCCACGAGCGATGGACCGATCCGCCCTCGGCTCCTGATGTGTCCATGTTGCCGAAACCCGCTCGTCTGGCCGCTTCCCGCAGGGGTGCATGGCCTTGCGGTGCGGCTCGCTCCTGGCGCACCGCTCGAGGGCGCCGTGGCCGTTCCGTTCCTGCAGTTCCCGAAGCCTGCGAAGGCTGCGCCGTCGCGTGCGCACCTCCGTTTGGCGGGAGCCACCCTGCCGGCGGTCGAGCGGCTGCAGTACCTCATCTGGACGGCTTGGCCTGCGCTGTACGCGCTGGTCTACCTCCGGCAATGCTGAAACGCGGGAGCCGCACGCCCGGCCTCGACGAAGCCGTTCGCCGGTTTGAAGGGCTGGGAGCGGCAAGAGTCCGCGACTCTCGAGGGTACCTGCGGGTGCCGTTGCCGGCCGCGTCGTCGGAAGCCGATGCCTCCGTCGTGTGGAACGCTTTCGTAGCGCTCCTCTCGTGCTCAGGTGTCGATGAGTTGCATCCCGCACAGCAAGCGGCCTGGTGGGCTCTGGCCTACGATTCCGAGGTGAACAACGGCGGACACGACGCCTTCTTCGAGCAATACGCGGGCACCGGGGCGGAGTCGACAATCAAGGCCTTGCAGGCTCTCGGAGCTCTCATCCAGGCGAACATTCTGACCGCCGCCGTCGCGCGGAGGACGACGACGAACGGTGCGGAGGGCAAAGGGTCTCTCGGATTCGACGATCTGGATGCGGCATTCGGGGCGGCGTCTCCGACCCTGGTCGATACGCTCGAGAAGCACCTCCTCGCCCACCGGGGCGACTTCATCCTTCTGAGCTCGGAGCACTCATGAACGAATGGACGCGGTGGCGCGAACAGCTGAATCGCCGTCTCGGCCTGAAGACGCCGCAGACCATTCGGTACGACTTCCGCCGGCAGACCTGCGGGCCAACGTCCTTTGCCTCGGTGGAGCTGGCCTTCGAGCCGAGCGCATCGTTCCGTTTCGTCCGTCAATGTAACTGGCCATCGCATCTCTCGGCCGACGAGACGCGCGATGTCGAGGCCGCCATGGCGGCCGGCATACATGACGCCTTGCTGCCGAGCAACGGTTCCCCGTATGACGCCATGGGCGTCTCCGCGACGTGCGTCGGAGTCGAATGGGACAACGTCGGAAGCAGCCAGATGGCGTTCTACATCGCGGCCTGGCACGCGACGAGAAGGTTACGGGAGACCGGTGAGTGGGACCTCGTGCCGGTGTGAGATAGCGACTGGAGGGCCTGGATGCCGGTCTGGATGGCGATCGCGCTGATCGCGGCCATGCTCGTCGCGGGGGCGATCGGGTTCGTGCGGGAGCGAATGAAGCCCGCCGCGGATCCCGACGCCGTCGTCCTGGCGGAGTTGCAGAAGGCGGGCTCCGACCTCCGCCAACCCCATGTGGTTGACTTCTTCCTGCTCTTCAGGACGTTCGAGAGAGCGACGACGGCGGCCGGGGAGCTCGCGAAGGCGGGCTTTACCGCGGAGGCCCATTCGGAGGCCGTTGGCGGGCGTTGGACCTGCACCGCAACCAAGACCCTCGTGCCGGAGCTGGAGGCCCTTCGCCTCATTCGGGCCCAGTTATCGAGTCTGGCCGCCCGGCTCGGTGGGACGTACGACGGCTGGGGCGCCGCCGTCAGGCGTGGATCTGACAAGGAAGGAGAAGACGCTCCCTGAGAACCCAGGTCGAAGTCGCGTCCGAAACGGGCGTCGTGACGGTAGCCGACGCCGGGACCCCTCTGCCCTCCGGCCTCGACCAGCAGGCTCTGCTGAATCACCTGGAGCCGCTGGCGCGGGCCGGGAGGATCTTCTTCCTCGTGGACGACGACCCCGTCGGCTATCGCATCGAGCTCATCACGGGTGAGGCCGTTCGGACGAGCTTTGCTCGCGAGTTCGAGCCGGCGGGCGGCGCGTTTCGTCTCGAGGCGCACAGCGGCCGGGTTGTCGTGAGCGGGTGGGACCAGGCGGGACAGCCTGGTGAAGCCGGCGGGCTCACCCTCATTCCAGGGGCGTACGTGGTGTCCGTCTCGAAACGCCGACCCTTCGACGGCACGCGACATGCGGAGGACATGAGCGAGCTGCTCGGGACCGATTGGAAGTTCATGCGGAGGGTGGACAGCCTGGGGTTGCTGGGCTGCCTACCGATGGTCATCACCGGGCTGATCCTCCTGGCGCAGCGATGGCACTGGCTCTGGTACGCGGTGCCCGTGCTCGCGCTCTCCTGGACACCTTACGTCGTCCTCAAGCGCACGCGTCGCTATCGCGCCGCGGAAGAGCGGGCCGCGGAGTTCGAGCGCGCGCGGCCCCACTACGTGCTCACTCTCACACCGACACGAGACGACGCCATCTCAGGCGGATTCCTGCGCGCGTGACGGGAACGATGGCGGAGACCTGCATGCCCAGTAAACCGGCGCTCCGGAAGAGGTAGCCCGCCATGGCGCAACGCGTCGTGCCGATGATCCACGTGCCGGACGTGCGCGCCACGGCGGAGTGGTATCGGACCATTGGATTCATGGTCGAGCGTACGAACGAGGATGACGGCGAAATGAACTGGGCATCCCTGTCGTTCGGCTCGACGGAGGTCATGCTCAACGCGGGAGGCCAGCCGAGTTCGAGCCCTCGGCGCGAGGTCGATCTGTACGTCCACGTCGACGACATCGATGAGCTCCATGAGCGCCTGAAGGGCCGCGTCGAAGTGGTCGAAGCCCCGCACGAGACGTTCTACGGGATGCGCGAGTTCATCATTCGCGACCCGAACCGGTTTTGGATCACCTTCGGTCAGCCCGTGCCACCGGTGTCACGCTGAGCCAGAAGCGCCTGGACACCTATCGCTCCGGTCTGCGCCGGATATTCAGGCGGCCGATCGTGCCCAGGGACGCGACCCCCGAGGCTCGCGTTCGACGGGCGGAGAAGCGCCTGGGATTCTCCCTGCCCAGCGCCCTTCGTGATTACCTTCGCCTGGCCGGCGAGGCGAAGGAGAATCGCGAGCACAACCGGCTTCTGTCCCCGGAAGCGCTGGTCGTGGAGGACGGCTACCTCGTATTCATGGAGGAGAACCAATCCGTCGTGGATTGGGGAATCCGGCTGGCCCACGCCGGCAAGGCCGATCCCGAGGTCTGGCAGCGCGTGAATGGCGACGCGCCGGAGTGGTATTCGGAGAAAATGCGCTTCTCCGAGTTCATCCTGAAGAACCTGGCCTGGCAGCGCGGCGTGGAAGGCTTTGCGCGTGAATGACGCCCTGAGCCTCTGGCCATACCTCGGGGCCGCGGTTGCGTTCGTCGCGGCGCTGAGATTGGCGCGCCGGTCGCATTGGCGCCAGATCGCATCGGCGCTCTACGCGCAGAATCTCGCGGCCTGGCAGGCGCAGCGCCCCTGGTCTGCCGTCGCCTCCGGCGACCCGGAGCCCTGGAGGGCCGCGGGTGCCGAAGGGGCGAGACGCGAGCTCGAAGGGCTCGGCTTCTCTTACGTCGGGTGGATTCAGAATGCGACGTTTCCGCAAGGGGCCACCCAGCCCACCCAGATCGGCATGAGCGTGTTCTTCGGCGACGAAGGCACGATCTGGGCAGCCTCGTATGAATCGGCCGGCCACGAGGTCGTGGAGTTCGAAAGCGAGTTCGCCGATGGTTTCGTCGTCTCCACCGGCAACAACGCGTTGGCCGGCCGGCTGGGGTTGCCTCCGAGCTTCGATGTGCTCCAGCGGCCCTTCGACTCCGACGCTTCGGCGCTCGCCACGCTTCATCGCGAGCGCATCGCGGCCCGTCTCGGGGCAAGGCCGGAGGTGGTCCTCGTCCGCTGCGTCACGCTCGAAGACGTGCTCGCGTCTCAAGGGCGGCAGAGCGCAGTGAAACGGCCCTACCGCCATTCCGTCGATTTCATGACGGAAGAGGAGTTCGCACATCTGGCCAAGTTCTCCCGCCTGTCACCCGCGGCCACGAAGGGCATCTACGCCGAATATCGCCGCGTGGCCCGCAAGGCGCGCGAGGGCGGGCTCGCGCCCAGCGCCAGCGCCTCGCCGCGGGACGAGGTTGACGAACCTCGCACGCACGGACTGATTACGGAGGCGCTCGAGCTCCATGACTCCAGCCTCGGCGCGTTGTCCGTCTCCGGCGAGGATACGATTCTCCAGCTGGAGCAGGCCTACGTTCATCGTTGGGAGCGGGAGGGTGGCCGTTGGTCTGGGAAGGGGTGGATCAAGCCCGTGCGCATTCGGGTGATGGCCGCCTCTCCACCCTCGAGAATCCCCACGCTTCCGGCAGAGATCTCGGAAGGCACGCTCACGGTGGGCGGCGCCGTGCACTCCGACCTGATCCCGCTCCCTTTCGAGGCCAACGGGGAGACGAGGCTCCGCCTGCTCCTGGTCGATTCGCAATCGATCGACATCCAGGGAACGGGCGTCACCATCGACGTCATCGGTCACGGCCAGCCCGTGGAGGATCTCCCCCCCGAATGGGCGCCGGGCGAGACTGACGGGACCCGCTGACGATCCTGGGGACCTCCCCGTTCAGTTCTTCTTCGGGGCCGCCACCATCGCCTTGGCCTTGCCGCGCACGAAGCCGTAGTTCGGCGACAGCCCGTTGAAGTCGGCGGCCAGCACGCCCGTCTGCTTCGCCTTCACCACGTCGCCGGCGGCCTGTTGCGCGACGGCGAGCAGATACAGCACGCGCGGGTCCTGCTGGTTGGCCTGGGCGAACTCCGAGACGGCCACGCCCGGCTTCTTCTCCTCGAGCGCGATACGGCCGGCCAGCTCGTGCGTCTGCCTCACCTCGAACGGGACCTTGTGCACCGCGACCGCCGTGGCATACGCCGCCGCCTTCGCCTTCGCCCCCGCCACGTCGTGCCGGGCCAGCGCGACGCGCGCCTCGTCGAAGAGCGCCTGCCGGTGCGTGGCCTCCTTCACCTGCGCGGGGGCGTCCGCCTTGTCGATGGTCGCGACCTGCTCCTGGTACCTCTTCGCCGCCTCGTCCACGCGGCCCGCCTCGATCAGGATGTCGCCCATCTGGTTCTGCGCGCCGGAGAGGGCCACGAGGTCCTTCCCCGCCTGGTCGATGGCGGCCATCTTCTCGACTTCCGCCAGCGCCTTGTCCGTCGCGCCCTCGTGCACGTACGACATCGCCGTCCAGAAGTAAGCCTGCAGCCTCTCGCCGTCGTTGCGCGCGACCGCGGCCAGCTTCGCGTAGCTCTTGCGCGCCTCCTCCGGCTTGCCCATGAAGACGTAGTCGTTGCCGATCCCGATGTACGACGCGATGAAGTTCGGGTTCACGGAGAGCGCCTTCTCGTAGTTCTTGATCGACTCCTCGAACCGCCCCGTCTTCATGAGCAGCTCGGCGTAGGAGTCGTAGGGATTGGGATCGCCCGGGATCAGCTCGATGTACTTCTTGAAGGCCTGCTCCGCCTCCGGGTACTGGCCCATGAAGCGATAGGCGTAGCCCATCTGGTTGTAGGGCTGCGAGAACTGCGGGTTGAGGGTCGTGGCCTTCTTGTATTCGACGATCGCGGCCGCGTAGTCCTGCCGGCCGAAGAGCGCCTGCGCCATCTGGTTGTGCGCGCGCTCGTCGTCGGGCACGGCCGCGATGAGCTTGGTCAGGCAGTCCTTCTGCCGCGCCGGCTCGCCCTTGCCGCCCGCGTCGACCGCGCAGATCAGGAGCTTCTCCGGCTCCGAGGCCTTGGCCGAGAGCTCGACCGCCTTCCCCGTGGCCGCGAAGAACTCCTTCGCCGTGCCCGCCGTGTTGGCGAGGCCGAGCTGGGCCAGCGCGAAGCTGGGATCCTTGGCCAGCGCCTGCTCGAACATCGGACGCGCGTCGGTGGCCCGCAGCTTCTCCACGAGGTCGCGGCCCTTCAGGTAGAGCTGCCGGGCCTCGTCCGACGAGGTCGTGATCGGGATCCGGTCCGCGGCCGTCGCGGAAACGGCGAAGCCCAGGGCGGAAAGGGCGCAGATCGTGGCTCGAACGGCGGGGGCAAGCTTCTTCATACGTCCTCCTGATCGATGGGGGCAGCGTACTCCGCTCGGGGAGTCTGCATCGTGAAACCTGGTCAATCCCCCATAGATCGAGTCCAATGAATTGGATGGCCGCTTTCGATAAAAGCAGAACCTTCCGCCGCGCCCGAGCGTTAGGGAGACAGGGACGGAGGTGGTGATGAGGGTGAGAACGTTGGGGTTGGCTGGCCTCTCGGCGTTGATGCTGGCCGGGACGGTGGGGACGGCCCGCGCGCAGGCGCCGGCCCGCAAGGCCTGGGTGCACGTCCGAGTGGAAGAGGCCAACCGCCAGAGCAAGGTCTCGGTCAACCTGCCCGTCTCGGTAGTGGAGGCGGCCCTTCAGGCCGCGCCCGAGGACATCCTGTCCCACGGCCACATCCACCTCGGCAAGATGGGCAAGAGGGACCTGTCGGTGTCCGACCTGCGCAAGGCCTGGAACGAAATGAAGGCCACCGGCGACGCCGAGTTCGCGACGGTCGAGGACGAGGACGAGACGGTTCGCGTGGCCCGCGCCGGGAACGTGATGCTCGTGCACGTCGACAAGCCCTCGGGCAAGGAGTCGGTGCGCGTCGAGATCCCGATCGAAGTCGTGGACGCCCTCTTCTCCGGCCAGGGCGAAGAGCTCAACCTGCGCGCCGGGTTCGCCGAGCTGCAGAAGCGGCGCGGCGACATCGTGCGCGTCAAGGACAACGACTCCACCGTCCGCATCTGGATCGACGAAGGAAACTAGCCATGCTGAAGATGATCTTGATCGGCGCCGTGGCCGTGCCCACGATCGCCGCCGGCTCGGTGGCGGCAACGGGAGTGGTGGTCGTGGACGTCAGGGAGGCGCGCAACGGGCAGCACATCGTGGTGCCCGTGCCGCTCGCGCTCGCCCAGGTCGCGGCCGCGTTCGTGCCGGAAGAGAAGATGCACATGCGCCTCCCGCGCGAGGCCCAGCAGTACATGCCGGTGGCCAAGCAGGTCCTGGCCGCGCTGGCCGAGGCCGAAGACGGCGAGCTCGTCCGCGTCGAGGAGCACAACGAGAAGGTCTCCATCCGCAAGGAAGGCGATCTCCTGAAGATCCAGGTGGACGACAACGGCGAGCACGTGAAGGTGCAGGTGCCGATCTCGCTCGCGCTCTCCGTGCTGCCGGAGTCGGGCAACCAGTTCTCCGCGTCGCAGGCGGTGTGGGCGCTGCAGCACGCGCGCTTGACCGAGATCGTGAACGTGCAAGGCCGCGACGGCGAGCAGGTGTCGGTGACCGTGTACTGACATATCGCGCACGGCGCACCGTGCGAATTCGACTTTCAATTTCAATTCCAGGATCGACGCGTCGGGCTCCCCGCCCGACGCGTTTTCGTTTCCCCGCTCTCGCAAATAGGTCCATCCGCGGCGGTTGCGCGCGCACTTGACGGATCGGGGTCCGCGGCCTAGCTTCTCACTTGCCTAATCGGCCGCCTCGCGGCCGAGCGGGGGAACCGACGGGACGCGCGAGCGTCCCAGGGGCGTATCCAGGCCGAGGCCTGGTAGGGGACTTCCAACCCCGAGCCCGTCAGCTAACCTCGCCGGCAATTGGATGTCTATGCGCAGTCTTCCCAAGGCGCGGAGGACGAATCAAATGGTGAACTACGTCTCGGCGATCGTGTTCGTGTTCCTCCTGGGACCCGGGCTCATCCTCGCCTGGGCGCTCGGCGGCAATCCCCCCCATGCGGTGCTCGCCCTGGTCGTGTGGGTCCTGGCCGATCTGTTCGTGGCGTCCGCGATCCGGCTGGCCGCGGAATGGGAGCGGGCGGTCGTCTTCCGCCTCGGCAAGCTCTCCGGCGTGAAGGGGCCAGGCCTGTTCATGGTCATCCCCCTCGTGGACTGGGTGCGCATGATCGACACGCGCGTGCAGGCGCTGGAGATCTCGCGCCAGCAGGTGATCACGAAGGACAACGTGCCCGTCTCCATCGACGGCGTGCTGTTCTTCCGCGTATCCGAGGCCGCCCTGGCCGTCACGCGCGTGCAGGACTTCCGGTTCGCGATGCTGCAGTACGCGCGCACGTCGCTGCGCGACGTCGTCGGCCAGATGACCCTCGACGAGCTGCTTTCCGAGCGCGAGCAGATCGAGGCCACCATCGGCTCCCACGTCGAGAAGGACACGCGGGCCTGGGGCCTCCACGTCGAGTCCATCCGCATGGAGGACATCGACATGCCGGAGGAGCTGAAGAAGATGATGTCGCGGCAGGCCTCGGCCGAGCGCGAGAAGCGCGCGAACATCACCAAGGCGGAAGGCGACCGCGACGCCGCCGTCAACCTGGCCCAGGCCGCGCAGACCATGCGCGAGAGCCCGGGCGCGATGCAGCTCCGCAC
>Ga0207675_100006160_pt1 | contig 11395 bp, 4 predicted proteins | sample KBSSwiS42_FD_184305 | JGI IMG/M metagenome (GOLD analysis project Ga0207675, IMG submission 184305) | Switchgrass rhizosphere microbial communities from Kellogg Biological Station, Michigan, USA - KBS Switchgrass S4-2 (SPAdes) (version 2) | ecosystem: Host-associated > Plants > Roots >...
CCGATCTGCTTGAGGTAGTCCTTGACCGGGTCCGCGGTGGCGCCGGCCACCGCGACCTGCGCGGCCGGAAGATCATCATCGTCATCACCGAAGACGAAGATCTCCTCGTCCTCGCTGCCGCCGTCCGCGGCGATCTTGACGACGGTGGCGCCCGCCGCGACGGCGGCGTCGGCTCCGGCCGCCGGCGCGGACGGCTGGTCCGCCCCGGGCTCATCCGGGACATCCTGGCCGTCCGGGCTGTCCTCGTCCGCGGCCAGGTCGCCGGCCAGATCATCGGCTGGCTCGGCGACGTCGTCGGCGAGCGCGGCCACGTCTAGGTCCTCGTCGGCGAGCGCGGCCTCAAGCTCCGCGTCGTCGGTCAGGTCCGCGTCGTCGGCGTCTATGTCGTCGAGACTCGCGTCGGAGTCGAGATCCGCCTCGTCGAGATCCACCGCAGCCAGGCCGTTGGACGATCCTGGGTTTAGGTCCGCGTTGGCGCGCAGCTCGGAACCGTGCTCATCCGAGTCGGGATCGCCCGGCCGCGGAGCCGCCTGAACCGCCTGATCCTCGACGGCCCGGGGTCCCTGGTCCGAGGTCCTGGTGCGCTTCCGCGCTGCGGAATTGGCAGCGCTCACGACCACGGTCACCCCTTCCTTCGCTGGGTAGATGCCACTCCGGACTGATTCAACCCGCCTGCCTCCCACTCATCACCATAGGCTGCGGCCGGGAGTGACTTGTACGCCTCCGCCCAGGCCCCCACCCCTGAAACACCCCCGAATTCATCGCGGACCGACCGCCGGCACGTGCATGACGAACACCGTGACGTCGTCGTCTTGCTCGTGACCAGCGAGCATACGTTCCACGAGGTACTCGAGGAACCGTTCGGGGCGGGCCAGCAACTCTTCGTCCGCCCGGGCGGCCACCGCCGCCAGGTCTTCGAGACCCGTGTCCAGACCACGATTCCTGTTCTCTACCAGACCGTCAGAATAAAAGACCGCAGTACTTCCGGGGCGCAGGTTGAACGCGTGCTGTTTCCTCGGGCTGGCCCAGCCCAGCGGCGTGCCCGCCTCCACCTGATCGAAGCGCGGCGCACAACCTGCCTCAAGAACAAGGGCCGGCAGGTGGCCCGCATTCCCCAATACGCCGGTGCCGGTCTCCGGGTCGATGACCAGATAGGCCACGGTGGTGACCTGTTCTTCTTCCTCGGTGGCGCTGAACAGGCGGTCCAGGCCGCCGAGCACCGCCGCCGGGCGCGGGTCGGTGAGCGCCAGCGCGCGCAGCGCGTTGCGGACCCGGCCCATCCCGGCCGCGGCGGTCAGCCCCTTGCCCATCACGTCGCCGACCGCGACCGCCAGCCGCTGGTCGGCCAGCCGGAACGCGTCGTACCAGTCGCCGCCGATCTCCATGTTCTTGGCCACCGGCCGGTACATGGCCCCCAGCACCAGGCCGGGCACGCTGGGCAGCTGATCGGGGAGCAGGCTGCGCTGCAGCGTCTCCGCGGTGGTGTGCTCCCGCTCGTACAGGCCGGCCCGCTCGACGGCCAGCGAGCACTGGCCGGCCAGCGCCTCCAGGAAGACCCGCTCCTCCTCGATGATCTTCCGCGGCCGGCCGAACGAGAACCGCAGCGCGCCCAGCGGCGCGCCCGCCGCCAGCAGCGGCAGGCCGACCCAGGAGCGCTCGTCCGAGGCGGCCACCCGCTCCGGGTCGATCTCCAGCTCGCCGTCGAACTGCCTGCGCAGGTCGTCCGGGTCCTCGACCAGCACCGGATGCCGGGTCGCGATCGCCTTGGTCATCACGCTCGGCGCCTGCAGGGTCAGCTCACCCCCGGCGGAGTCCGGCGCGTTGCGAAGATCGTCGTTGACCACCTTGAGCCGCGCGCCGTCCAGCAGCGCCACCGCGGAGTGCAGCGCGCCGATCGCGGTCCGGCCCACCTCGGTGATGACCTCGACCACCTGCTCCACCGTGAGCGCCTCGGCCAGCATCGAGGTAGCCTGCTGCAGCCGCGCGGTGCGCAGCGCGGCGGCGGACAGCTGCTCGGTCAGCCGGCCGCGCATCTCCTCGGCCTCGCGCTGGCTGGTCACGTCGCTGCTGGCGCCGACCCACTCGACGATCTTGCCGTCCCGCTCGATCGGGACCGCGCGCACGTCATAGTGCCGGTACGAACCGCCCTTGGTGCGGATGCGGTACCGGTCGTCGAAGATCTTGCCGGTCCGGACGCACTCGCGCCAGTCCCGCTCGACCCGCTCCCGGTCCTCCGGGTGGATCGACTCCAGCCAGCCGAACCCGGTGTACTCCTGCTCGGACTGCCCGGTGATCCAGCGCCACTCCGGCGAGTCTTCCTTCATCGCGCCGTCCGGCGCCGCCACCCAGACCACCTGGGCGCCGCCCTGGACCAGCGAGCGGTACCGCTCCTCGCTGCGCTTGATCTCGGCCGCGGCCGCCTCGGCGGCCTCGGTGCTGAGCCCGGCCACGTTGAGCATGATCAGCCCGGCGCCGAACACCTTCCCGGCCGCGTCGTGCACCGGGAACCAGGAGGCGCAGCCGCACACGTCCTCGGCCGGGGCTGAGACCGAGGACGACGAGGCCGCGGCCGACGAGGCGGAGCCGCCCGCGGGCGGGGACATCACGGGATAGCCGCGCTCGGCCAGCGGCATGCCCTCGTCCAGGACCTTGCGCAGCGCGGTCTCGGCGCGGGTGGCGACGTGCTCGGGCCACACCGCGGAGGGCCGCAGGCCGGCCCAGGCCGACGGGTCGGGGTGGGGGTCTGACGGTGCGGAAGGATCCTCCCCGGAGCGCTCGGACAGGCGCGTCAGGGCAGCATTCACCCAGCGGAAACGCAGGTCGGACCCAAACAGGGCAAGACCGACCGGCGCCTCCAGCATCAGCATGTCCACCAGGGCGGCATCCGAGGCGTCCTGCTGTCCTGGCACAGAGGTATCCATGCTCACGACGTACGCCTGCCTGCCGCGCCGGGGGCTGCCATGGGCGGCTCCTTCCCCGGATCATCGTTCCCGCTGCCAACCAATTAAGCGTGCCACAGTCCGGCAATTAGTGCGGCCAGGTGTAAGGATTCGCGGACAGCGAACGCTGTTACAAGTGCACGTCGCGCCCGCCGGAACCGCGCCGGCGTGGCGCACGCGGTCTATGGGGCGGAATTACAGCGGGCATGACAACGTAGCATAGCGTCCGCATGTCCAAATCTGGGAGGCTATCAGGGTGAGCCCGCAGAGCCGACGAAGCCAGCCAGGAGGTCAGCCCCCCGGCGGATCAGGGAGCGGCCCGCGGCGGGGCGCAGCTCCGCCGCCCAACGCGCTCTTCGCCGAACTGCTCCGCGCGGCGCGCGAGCTGCTGGCCGTGCGCAGCCCGCTCGACGCGGAACTCATGGTCAGCGAGCTGCTCGGCACCTGGTGGGGCCAGCGCGGCGGGGGTCGCCGCGCCGCCACGGTCGAGCAGCTGGTGGGCGAGGGCCTGGTGGACTACGCGGGCGAGCAGCGCAGCCCCGCGGCGCTGGCGCTGCTGTCCGGCATCGCCTGCTTGGGCACGTCCCGGCAGGCAGCCAAGGCCGAACGGGCGGCGCTGCAGCTGATCGAGGACGGCGTGCCGCGCCCCGGCTGGGCCCAGCACCTGGGTGCGGTGACCCCGGCCGAGTGTTACGTCAACCCGGACGACCTCGGTGACACCGACGAGGTCATCTGCGTGTTCAGCTACGCCGGGGAGGAACCGCACGCGCTGGTCAGCGTGGTGGACTACAACGCCGACGGGATGATCAAGGACGGCTGGGTGACCTCCCGGGTCAGCAAGCTGCTCGACCACTGCCGGGAAATAAGTAGTCAGCGCGGAGTCAAAGGGTCAGAGGGCAGGCACGCGTTCCGCCAGGTGGACGCGGGCCAGGCGCGGTACATGCTGGAGACGGCGCTGACCATGACCGACTCGGTGGCCGACCCGTCGGTCAGCGAGTCGTTCGCGTCCTACCACGCGTTCATCCGGGCCAGGATCAGGGCGCTGCCGCCGTACCGCGGCCGCTCGCTGTCGGCCACCGGGGAGCGGCGGCACGCCTGGAGCAGGGACCGCCGGGCCATGCTCGCCGCCGAGTTCCTCGCCTCCGACGAGGCCGAGGACCTGTCCGACCGCGGTTCGGCCAGCCACTGCGCCGACCGGATCATCGACTACGGGTGCGACAAGGACTTCGGGCGGCCGCTGCGGATGAGCCCCACCAAGGTGGAGACGTTCCTGCTCGGCTGGCTGCCGCGCAAGGTCATGCTGTCGTTCGCCGAGCAGGACGCGATGCCGCACGTGCTGGCCGCGTGGGTGCGCTGGGCGGGCCGCCGCCGCGGCCTGCCCGAGGCGGCGATCACAGAATCGCTCGAGGCCGTCTTCAACTCGATGGGCGCCTTCGCCCAGGCGTACCGGGATCCGGCCGAGTTCGGCCTGGACTACGCGCTGGTCCGGCGGCTGCTGCCGGACGCCGACCTGGAGGCGCTAGCCAGGCGAGCGTTCGCGTTCCCGGTGCTGGAGGGCTGGCACTCCGGCAGCGACCTGTCCATCCTGGACCCGGCGGACCCGAACGACCGGCGTGCGCTGCTCGCCGCCGACCACGCCACCCCCGCCCCCGGCGGGGTGGGCCGGCACATCGAGCGGCACATGGTGCTGGCCGACCGGCTCTGGCGCGGCGACCCGCCCGAGCTGTGGGAGGCCGCGCAGCGGCTGCTCGACGCGGGCCAGGACCGGCACCTGGTGCTGCACGCGCTGATGGCCGTGCTCGACCACACCAGCGGCGACGAGGCGTCGCTGATCGCCGTGCTCCGCGAGCTGGAAGCGGACGAGCCCTAGGCTGGGCGGGAAACTCTAGCCCGTTCGGCCGTATCCACCGCCGCCGGGGGTCTCGATGACGAACACGTCGCCGGCCTGGACCGGTACCGAGTCGCAGCCGTCCATCGGCGTCACCCGGCCGTCCGGGTGCTCGATCCAGTGCCGGCCCAGGCGCCCCGGCTCGCCGCCGGCCAGCCCGAAGGCCGGGACGCGGCGGTGGCCGGTCAGCGTGGTGACGGTCATCGGCTCGCCGAAGCGGAGCCTGCGGACGCCGCCGTGGCCGCCGCGCCAGCGGCCGGCCCCGCCGCTGCCCGGCCTGATCCGGTACGACTCGAGCAGCACCGGGTAGCGCCACTCCAGCACCTCGGGGTCGGTGAGCCTGGAGTTCGTCATCTTGGTCTGCACCACGTCGGTGCCGTCGAAGCCGTCGCCCGCGCCCGACCCGCTGGCCACCGTCTCGTAATACTGGTAACTGTCGTTGCCGAACGTCACGTTGTTCATCGTCCCTGACCCCTCGGCCATCACGCCGAGGGCGGCGTAGAGCGCGCCGGTGACGACCTGGGAGGTCTCCACGTTGCCCGCCGCCACCGCGGCCGGGTACGCCGGGGAGAGCATCGTGCCCGGCGGGATGATCACGTGCAGCGGCTGCAGGCACCCCGAGTTGAGCGGGATGTCGTCGTCGACCAGGGTGCGGAACACGTAGAGCACGGCCGCCATGGCCACGCTGGACGGCGCGTTGAAGTTGCCGGGCAGCTGCGGCGAGGTGCCGGTGAAGTCGATCTCGGCGGTCCGGTCCTCCCGGTTGACCCGGACCGCCACCCGGACCACCGCGCCGTTGTCGAGTTCGTAGCCGAACTCGCCGTCGTGCAGCGCGGTGATCACCCGCCGCACCGACTCGGCCGCGTTCTCCTGCACGTGCCCCATGTAGGCGTGCACCACGTCCAGGCCGAAGTGCTGCACCATCTTGTGCAGCTCGGCGATGCCCTTCTCGTTGGCCGCGATCTGGGCGCGCAGGTCGGCGACGTTGGTGGCCGGATCCCGGGACGGGTACTCGGCCGTCGTCAGCAGCTCGGTGGTCTCGGCTTCCCGCAGCCGCCGGTCCTGGACCAGCAGCCAGTTGTCGATCAGCACCCCCTCCTCCTCGACCTTGGTGCTGGCGGCCGGCATGGACCCCGGCGACACCCCGCCGATCTCGGCGTGGTGGCCGCGGCTGGCGACGTAGAACCAGATATCGTCGCCGTGCGGATCGAAGACGGGCGTGACGACGGTGATGTCGGGCAGGTGGGTGCCGCCGTGGTAGGGGTCGTTGAGGACGTAGACGTCGCCGCGGCGGATCCGGCCGGCGTTGCGCTTGATCACCATCTTGATGGACTCGCCCATCGAGCCGAGGTGCACCGGCATGTGCGGGGCGTTGGCGATCAGGCCGCCGTCGGCGTCGAAGACCGCGCAGGAGAAGTCGAGCCGCTCCTTGATGTTGACCGAGTGCGCGGTGGCCTGCAGGCGCACGCCCATCTGTTCGGCCACCGACATGAACAGGTTGTTGAAGATCTCCAGCATGACCGGGTCGGCGGTCGTGCCGACGTCCGCCCGGTCCGGCCGCGCGGCCACGCGGGATAGCAGCAGGTCGCCGCGGCCGGTCACGACGGCCTGCCAGCCCGGCTCGACCACGGTGGTGGCCAGTTTCTCGGTGATGATGGCCGGGCCGTCCACGGCGTGCCCGGGCCGGAGCCGGGCCCGCTCGTACAGGTCCACCTCGGCCCAGGCCCCTTGAGACCCGCCGGTGAACATCGGGACACGGGTGCGGCTCTCCGGGTCGGATGATTCCGAACGGGCCGGGTCATCCGTGTCCTCGTAGCGCGGCTGCGTCCCGGTGACCTCGACGGACACGGCCTCGATGATGACCGGCTTGTCGGGCATCAGGAAGGAGAAGCGGCGGGAGTACTCGGACTCGAACGCGGCGGTCATATCCGCCAGCGAGCCCACCGGGACGATGACCGCGGTGTCGGTGCCCTGGTAGCGCAGGTGCGCCCGGTGCGCGGCGGTGATCCGCTCCGGCGGCACGCCCTCGGCGGCCACCTCGGCGCGGGCGTCCCGCTCAAGCGGGTCCAGGGTCCCGCGCAGGTCCTCGAGGCCTTCGGGGGTCAGCGGCGCCTCGACGGCCTGCTCGCGCATGGCGATGATGTCGGCCAGCCCGATCCCGTACGCGGACAGCACGCCGGCCAGCGGGTGGATGAGCACCCGGGTCATGCCCAGCGCGTCGGCCACCGCGCAGGCGTGCTGCCCGCCCGCGCCGCCGAACACGTTCAGCACGTACTCGGTCACGTCGTAGCCGCGCTGCACCGAGATCTTCTTGATCGCGTTGGCCATGTTCGCCACGGCGATCTCGGTGAAGCCGGCCGCGACCTGCTCCGGGCCGCGGGTGTCGCCGGTGTCCGCGGTGATCTGATTACTGAGTTCCGTAAATTTCGCTTTCGTAATATCCGCGTCCAGGGGCTGGTCGCCCTGCTCGCCGAAGACCCGCGGGAAGTGGTCCGGCTGGATGCGGCCGAGCAGCACGTTGGCGTCGGTGACGGTGAGCGGGCCGCCGCGCCGGTAGCAGGCCGGGCCGGGGTCGGCGCCGGCCGAGTCGGGCCCGGCCCGGTACCGGCTGCCGTCGAAGTGCAAGATGGAGCCGCCGCCCGCGGCCACGGTGTGGATGGACAGCATCGGGGCGCGCATCCGCACGCCGGCGACCTGCGTCTCGTACTCGCGCTCGAACTCGCCGGCGAAGTGCGACACGTCGGTGGAGGTGCCGCCCATGTCGAAGCCGATGGTCTTGGTGAAGCCCGCGTCCGCGGCCGTGCGGGCCATGCCGACGATCCCGCCGGCCGGGCCGGACACGATCGAGTCCTTGCCGCGGAAACCCGCCGCGTCGGTCAGCCCGCCGTTGGACTGCATGAACAGCAGCCTGACGTCCTTCAGCTCGGCCGCGACCTCGGTCACGTAGCGCTGCAGGATGGGCGACAGGTAGGCGTCCACCACCGTGGTGTCGCCCCGGGAGACCAGCTTCATCAGCGGGCTGGTCCGGTGCGACTCCGACACCTGGGTGAAGCCGGCCGCGCGGGCGAGGTCGCCGATCCGCGCCTCGTGCTCCGGGTAGCGGTAGCCGTGCATGCAGACCACCGCGGCGGCCCGGTACCCGTCCCGGCAGGCGCGGGCGAGCTCTTCGGCCAGGGCGTCCTCGTCCAGCGGGGTGAGGACCTCGCCGTCGGCGGTTACCCTCTCGTCCGCCTCGATGACGCGGTCGTAGAGGACCTCGGGGAGCAGGATGCGGCGGTCGAAGATGCGCGGCCGGTTCTGGTAGGCGATGCGCAGCGCGTCGCCGAAGCCCCGGGTGATGATCAGGACGGTGGGTTCGCCCTTCCGCTCCAGCAGGGCGTTGGTGGCAACGGTGGTGCCGAGCCGGACCGAGCCGATCTGGCTGGCCGGGACGTCCTGACCAGGCTTCAGGCCGAGCAGCTGCCTGATGCCGGCCACCGCGGCGTCGGAATAAGCAGCCGGGTTGTCCGAGAGCAGCTTGCGGGCCACCAGGCGCCCGTCCGGGCGGCGGGCCACGATATCGGTGAACGTGCCACCCCGGTCGATCCAGAATTCCCAGCGCAGCCCCTGTTCGTCCATGAAGCGGCGAGCCCGGCCCGTTCGGCCTAATTCTGGTCGGGGACGGCGATCGGGTTACGCGGCGTGCCGTGATCGACCTCGCGGTACGCCGCCTGCACGTCGGCGGCGGTCAGGGTGATCAGGTCGTCCCGCGACGGGTCGGCCAGGTTCTCCACCCGCAGGTCACGGCAGGCGCAGGCGCGTTCGTACAGGGACCTGGCGAACCGGCCGTTGCCGAGTTCGTCGATCCGGCCCTCGGCGCAGGCGTGGGCGAAGATGGCGCGGAGCACCTCGAGGGCGGCCGGGTCGAACCGGTCGTCGGCTCCCTTCGCCAGCCGGCCGGAGATCTCCACCAGCTCGTTGGGGCTGTAGCTGGGGAAGGTGACCCGGGTGCTGAACCGCGACGCCAGGCCGGGGTTGCTGCGCAGGAACCTGTCCATGTCATCCGGGTAGCCGGCCAGCACGATGACCAGCCGGTCCCGGTCGTCCTCGGCCCGCTTGAGCAGAGTCTGCACCGCCTCGGAGCCGAACGCGTCGCCGCCGTCGTAGCCGACGTTGTTCAGCGAGTAGGCCTCGTCGATGAACAGCACGCCGCCCATGGCCGAGTCGATCAGCTTGCCGGTCTTGATCGCGGTCGAGCCGAGGTGCTCGCCAACCAGGTCGGCCCGGTGCGCCTCGATCACCTCGGGCCGGACCAGCAGCCCGTGCGCGGCGAAGATGCGGCCGAGGATGCGGGACACCGTGGTCTTGCCGGTGCCGGGCGGGCCGGTGAAGACGAAGTGCCGGGCCGGGGGCTGGCTGCTCAGCCCCTGCCGGCTGCGCATCTTGGCCACCCGCAGCTGAGCGGCGATCGCGCGGACCTGCTGCTTGACCGGGTCCAGGCCGACCAGCCAGTCGAGTTCGGCCAGCGCGCCCTCCACCGTGGGCGTGTCCTCGTAGCCGCGCAGCCTGCTGGTGAGCTCGGCGTAGCCCTGCTCCAGGTCGCCCGCGCGGATGGTGAGCAGGTCCTGCTCGGCGGAGTTCGTCGTGCTGGTGATCACCCGCACGTCGCGAGCCTGGCCGGCCTTCTCGATCAGGCTGCGGACGAACCGGCCGTTGCCCAGGTCGTCGGCGATCCGGCGCCGCCCGATCTCCTCGAACTTGCGGTAGAGCACCGGCCGCGCGTCCCCGTCGAGCCGCTCGCCGCGGCGCTCGATCGCGGCCTGGGCCAGCGCCATCATCTCGTTCGGGGAGTAGCTCGAGAACTTCAGCCGGGTCGCGAACCGGGACGCCAGCCCGGGGTTGGAGCCCAGGAAGGACTCCATCTGCTTCTCGTACCCGGCCAGGATGATGATCAGGTTGTCGCGGTTGTCCTCGGCCCGCTTGAGCAGCGCCTGCACGGCCTCCTGGCCGAACCGGTCGGCCTGCCCGTCGCCCTCGTTGACCAGGCTGTAGGCCTCGTCGATGAACAGCACGCCGTTGAGCGCGGAGTCGACGAGCTCGTTGGTCTTGATCGCGGTGGCGCCGAGGTACTCGCCGACCAGGTCGGCCCGGTGCGCCTCGATCACCTCGGGCGTGGCCAGCAGGCCGAACGCGTAGAAGATCTTGGCCAGCACCCGGGCCACGGTCGTCTTGCCGGTGCCGGGCGGGCCGAGGAAGACGAAGTGCCGCATGGGCCGCTCGGTGCTGATGCCGGCCACCGTGCGCCGCCGCGCCGCCTCGATGGAGGCGGCGATCGAGCGGACCTGCTCCTTGACCGGGGTCAGCCCGATCATCGCGTCGAGCTCGGCCATCGCGTCCTCGACCGAGATCGGAGGCCGCGGCCGGGGGGTACCGCCCTGGTGGTCGCGGGCGGCGTGCTCGGCGTAGGGCAGCGCCGCGGCCTGCGCCCGGACACCGGGGGTCGCGGAACCCGGGTGGCCGCCAGGCTGACCCGCCGGACGGGGGGGTGCGTTTCCCGCGGGCCGTTCCCAGCTGCCCCGGCCGTACATGCGGGCGTCCTGGATGCTCTTGGCCACCCGCCAGCCGAGGACGGCCGCGGCCAGCAGCCATGCGGCGATCGTGCCGACGACCGGCTGGCCCGGTGCCGCCTTAAAGGCGATGACGCCGGCCGGCACCGACCAGGCCAGCACCCAGGCGACCGTGCGGCAGGGGACGAAACTGCGGGCCAGCGGCTTGGCGTGGGCGGCCAGCACGACCGCGAAGGGCAGCAGGATCACCGAATAGAGCCAGGTCCTGTTGTCCTTGTAGGCGAAGGAGAAGACCGTCAGGCCCCAGAGCGCGACCGCGATAGAGGCACCGACGGTACGCCGTCCCTGGGTCACCGCGACGATGCCGTAGACCAGTGCGGCCAGCAGGATCAGTTCGGCGAAGGGAATGGCGGCGATCGCGATGACGACCTTGACCCAGAGAGGATACTGCCGGTACGCATGCAACAGCCGGGCCCCCCAGCTCGGCTTGTCCGGCGCCGCGGGCTGGGCCCTATCGTTTGGCAGCATCACGCTTCCTCGCCCCTATGTCCCTGCCTCCCTAGAGCCCAGATCTCCGCACCCGGTTGCCGGACAGTCGTACGTCCCTGTATAGCGCATGACCCGTACTCGCGACAGCACACACGTAGATACTGTCGGTGAAAAGTACGGCACGGTCGTCTTGACCTGGCGCCTCCTTGGAACACGCGACCGATCCTCCATGATGGACCGCGCAGGCGGCCGGCCGTCAAGATGACAGTGTGATTCGGGGGGACGACCCCCGGACCCCCCGATCCTGGGGGACCCATCCCCCAGACCCCCCTTGGGAGGACCTACATGCATCGCATCGAGGCCGGGCTGCTGATCCCCGGGCACGGCGGTCCCGTCAGCGACGGGGTGGTCGTGCTGGACGGCCCCTCGATCGGCTACGCCGGCCCGGCCGGGCAGGCCCCGCCGACCCCCGGGGCCCTGGTCACGCGGGTCACGGCGGTGATGCCGGGGATGTGGGAGTGCCACGGGCACTT